>Ga0136846_1208888_pt1 | contig 10006 bp, 9 predicted proteins | sample HopSoiMetagenom2_FD_96841 | JGI IMG/M metagenome (GOLD analysis project Ga0136846, IMG submission 96841) | Grasslands soil microbial communities from Hopland, California, USA - 2 Assembly 2016 (version 4) | ecosystem: Environmental > Terrestrial > Soil > Grasslands | place: USA: Hopland... | reverse complement strand
GCTGGCGAAAGGTCATCCGGTGGTAAGCGGATGGCGAGATCAGCAGCACAGCTGCGCCGGCGGTGAGCAGCAGCGTGGCGAAGTAGACGCGTTCCTCGAACGGAGTGATTTTCGTGAAGTTTTGCTGGAACGGCACAGCAAGGAGGAAGGCGAAAAGAACCTGTACCCCCGGCAGCGCGACGCGCAGCTCTTGAAGCAGCTCGCTGAGATTGCGGTCGAGCCGTTCGCTCTCGCTCTCATCTCTTCCCGACGGGCGCTCGGCCACGCCTTCACCATAGGGAGTAGCACGGCTGTCGCCATCTCGACCGCACATGTCTCGATCCCAAACCCTGCGGTCATAGTTCTTTCCGGCAGGCGGAAACAAACACGAACGCCCAGCCGCTGGCTTAGGATCGAGGCGCGATGGGACGACTGGCGGTGGTGCTCGGCAGCAGTGTTCTCGGCCCAGGGGGCGAGGCGATCGCCGCCGCGGCAGCCGAGCACGGTGCTGCCGTCGTGCAACGCCACGGCAGCGGTGCCTACCGACTGCCGCACGTGATCGACCATGCCGAGAACATGCAGGCGCTCATCGATGGCGGTTGCGACCGGGTTCTGGCAATCGGCTCGGTCGGCTCGCTCAGCGCCGAGCTGCCGGTGGGCAGCATGCTCTGCCCAGACGATTTCATCGCCCTTCACCTCGGTCTCTCGGTGTTTGAGGATGAGCGCGCCCACCGGGCAGCGGGGTTCGACCAGGCCTGGCGCGCCGAAGTCCTCGCCGCCTGGAAGGCAAGCCCGGCACAGCTGCGCGACGGTGGCGTCTACTGGCAGGCGATCGGGCCCCGCTTCGAGACCCCGGCCGAGATCCGCTTGATGAGCACGCACGCCGACGTGGTCGGGATGACGATCGCCTCGGAGTGCGTCGTCGCCGCCGAGCTCGGCCTCGCCTACGCCGCAATCTGCGTCGTCGACAACCTGGCAAACGGGATCGGTCCGCGCCCACTCCAGATCCTCGAGCTCGAAGCGGCCCGCGCCGCCAATGCCCTGCAGCTGCACGACGGCCTCGCCTCGGTCCTACCGCGACTGGGCGCGGTAGGACCGTGAGCGGGGCATCTTCTGCGCCCCTCCCCGGGAACAAAGCGCCCTTGCCTGGGAGCCCATGGGTCTGACGGTTGAAAACGCGATCCTCGACGGGGAAACGGTCGGACTGCGCTGCGTCGACGGGACGATCGCTGCGCTTGGTCCACATGTAGCCGCGGAGCCAGGCGACCAGACGATCGAGGCGGCCGGGGCGCCGCTCGTGTCGCCACTGGTCAACGGCCACACCCATGCGGCGATGACGCTCTTCCGCGGCTTCGGTGGCGACCTGCCACTGATGCGCTGGCTGCAGGAGGTCGTCTGGCCGGTCGAGGCGAAGCTCGAGCCGGACGACGTCTACTGGGGTGTGCGCCTCGCTTGCGCAGAGATGATCCGCACCGGAACGACCCGCTTCTGGGACATGTACTGGCACCCAGGCGCGACCGCGCGGGCGGTCAGCGACGCCTGGCTGCGGGCAACGATCGGCGGTCCGCTCTTCGACGCGGACGGCAAGACCGCGGCGATGCAGGAGAAGGCGCTGGAGAACCTCGCCGAGCTGGGCGAGTTCGGCTCCGGGATCGAGAGCGCCCTCGCCCCGCACGCGATCTACACGGTCAGCGAAGGGCTGCTGCGCTGGACGGCCGAGCTGGCCGCTGAGCGCGATATTGCGGTCCAGATCCACCTCTCCGAGACCGAGCAAGAGGTCAGCGACTGCCTCGATCAGCACAGCCTGCGTCCAGCCGTTTACCTCGACCGCCTCGGGATGCTGACCGAGCGCACCGTCCTCGCCCACGGGGTCTGGCTCGACCGGGCGGAGCTGGAGCTGATCGCCGAGCGCGGCTGCACAGTCGTCGCCAACCCCGTCGCCAACATGAAGCTTGCAGTCGGCGGCGTCCTTCCCTACCCCGCCGCACGGGAGGCTGGGGTGGCGGTCGGCCTCGGCACCGACGGCCCAGGATCAAACGACTCGCTCGACCTCTTCTCCGACCTGAAGACGTTCGCGCTCTCGCAACGCCACGCCACGGGCGACCCAACCGTTCTGCCCGCCGAGGAGGCCTGGAGAGTCGCCACGGGCGCCGCCGCCCCCCGCCTCATGAACGGGGAGGTGCAACGCGTTGACCCCCTGGCAGGGGGACAAAGCGTTGCACCTGGGGGCGCTAGGCCGGGAGGCCTTCATGCGGGGGCGCCAGCTGACTTCCTGCTGCTGCGGTCCAGCTCGCCGGAGCTGAGCCTCGGCGATCTCCACTCGGACTTGGTCTATGCGGCCAGCGGCTCGATCGTCGACACCACCGTGGTCGCCGGCCGGGTGCTGATGCGGGGAGGCGAGGTTCCCGGAGTCGAGGAGATCGTCGGCCGCGCCGTAGAGCGTTCGCGACGCCTCGGCATCGGCTGATCTCGAAGACCCCCGGCCCTCGACATCATCGGCCAGCGGTAGTTCGCGGGCGCTCTTTTGCTGGGGCAGGCGAGTAGGGCCGGTGCCGCCGGCCGCCTCGCGGACGGGTCGAGCCCAGCGTGAGGCGAGCCGGGCCGGTGCCGCCGGCCGCCTCGCGGAGGGGTCGAGCCCAGCGTCCGCCGGGTATAGGCTCGCCTGAAGTGCCCAGCGAAGAGGTCACTGACGAGAGGTCGAATAGCGGTGCCTCCGCGGTCCGCTATGAGGGTGCCACCAAGCGCTACGGCGATTCCTCCGTGGCCGCGGTCGACGCGCTGACGCTCGAGATCCCTGCCGGGGAGATCTGCGTCCTGGTCGGCCCGTCGGGGTGCGGCAAGACGACCGCGATGAGGATGGTCAACCGCACCGTCGAGATGAGCGAGGGCGACATCTTGATCGGCGGTGAATCGGTACGGGATCGCGATGCCGCCCGCCTGCGGCGGGAGATCGGCTACGTGATCCAGCAGATTGGCCTCTTCCCCCACCGGACCATCGCGCAGAACATCGCCGCCGTGCCCCAGCTGCTGGGCTGGAAGAAGGAGAGGACCGAGGCGCGGACCGCCGAGCTGATCGAGCTGATCGGCCTCGACCCGGAGCTCGGCGGGCGCTACCCCGCGCAGCTCTCCGGTGGCCAGCAGCAGCGGGTAGGCGTCGCCCGCGCCCTCGCCGCCGACCCGTTGGTGATGCTGATGGACGAGCCCTTCGGCGCGATCGATCCAATCAACCGCGAGCGACTGCAGAACGAGTTCCTGCGGCTGCAGGCCGAGATCGGCAAGACAGTCCTCTTCGTCACCCACGACATCGACGAGGCGATCAAGATGGGCGACCGGATCGCGGTCATGCGTGAGGGAGGCAAGGTCGCCCAGTACGCGACCCCGGCAGAGATCCTGATGGATCCCGCCGATGAGTTCGTCGAGGACTTCGTCGGCGCCGACCGGGCGCTGAAGCGCCTGGCCCTGATGCGAGTCGCCGACATCGACCTCTGGAAGGCGCCGCTCGCCTACGTCGGCCAGCCGACCGCCGAGGTGCGGGCGAAGCTCGCCTCTCCCGACGTCGAAGTTCCCTACCCCCTTCTGGTCGACAGTGAGCGCCGCCCGCTTGGCTGGCTCTCCGAGCGCGACCTGCGCGCCGACGTCGTCCCCAGTCGCCCCGACTCGCCGCTCGGCCCGCTGCTCGATCGCGACGACGTGATGCGCGACGCCCTGGCCGACCTGCTTCAGGGAGAGGCACAGTACGCAGCGGTGGCGGACCACCAGGGCCGGATCGCAGGGGTCCTATCGGTGGAGATCATCTCCGAGTTCCTGGGATCGCCAGAGGCGAAGACCGAGGAGCACGGAGCGGTGGAGCGGCCGCATGGCTAGCGGCGTCCTGTTCGCGGCCGCTGGAGAAGTCGGCAAGGGGTTCATCCACGAACGCACCTCTGAGACCCTCCCCTGCCAGGCAAAACCGAGTCACCTCTTCTGCTGGGACTGGGCGCGGCAGAACATCGACCGCTTTGGGACCCCAGCGCTGCAACAGTTCGAACTCGTCGCGATCTCCGTTGCGGTCGGCTTCGCCGTCGCCTTCGCCCTGGCGCTGCTCGCGCACCGTCGCCGCTGGTTGCGACCGCCGCTGCTGGCCGGAACCGGGGTTCTCTATGCGATACCGAGCATCGCTTTCTTCCTGCTGCTGCTGCCGATCACAGGACGCGGTCGCGAGACGGCGATCATCGCGCTCAGCGCCTACACGCTGCAGATCATCTACCGCAACGTCACCGTCGGCCTTAGCAACGTTCCGGCTTCGGCCAAGGATGCTGCGCGCGGCATGGGGATGACCGAGCGCCAGATCCTCTGGCGAGTGGAGCTGCCGCTTGCCACGCCGGAGATCGTCGGCGGACTGAGAATCGCCACCGTCAGCACCGTTGCGATTGCGACGCTCGCGGTATTTGCGCATGCCGGTGGCCTCGGCACCCAGATATTCACCGAAGCGAATCTCCACTTCCCCACCTCGATCTTGATCGCGGGGGGAATTGCGATGCTGATGGCTCTGTCCTTCGACGCGATCCTGCTTACTGTCCAGCGATTCGCCACGCCTTGGCGACGGGTGCGAGCGTCGTGAGCCTCGCCTTGATTCAGGCTCCCGTGTCCGCGTCCTTCGGCGGCGCATTCGAATTCATCTTCACCCCACAGACGTCGAACGTCACCGGAGGCAAGACGGTCGGCGGCCTCTCGCAGGTCGTCGAACTCACCCTGACCCAACTGGAGGTGACGGTGCTGGCGTTGGCGTTGGCGCTTGTCGTCGCGTTGCCGGCCGGCCTCTACTTCGGTCATCGAGGAACGGGAGAACTGGTCGCGATCGGGCTCGGAAACGCGGGGCGCGCGGTACCGGAGCTGGCGCTGATCGCGCTGATGGCGGCTGTTATTGGCGTCGGGCTGCTGAACCTCACCGTTGCCTTGGCCATCCTCGGGATACCCCCGATCCTCACCAACACCTTCGTCGGCATTCGCGAGGTCGACCGCGCCAGCGTCGATGCCGCGCGGGGAATCGGCATGACTGAGTTCGAGATCGTGCACAAGGTCGAGGCGCCAATGGCCCTGCCCAGCATCTTCACCGGCATCCGCACAGCGACGATCAACATCGTCGCGACTGCGACGATCGCGCCGCTGGCGGGAGTGGCGACGCTCGGCGAATTCATCCTCGGCGAAAACGTCTACGGCGCCAACGGGGTACTGGCGGGCGCGATCATGGTCGCCCTCCTCGCCCTCGTGCTGGAGTTCTCACTTGCCGGACTGCAACGTCTGCTCACCTCGAAAGGCTTGCGGCTTAGCGCGGTTTGAATCTCGTCCACATAAACGACAAGAGAGGAATCAAATGAGGCCCCAGTTCACTCGCCTGCGTGCAGCTGCCGCTTTGCTGCTCGCGCTGGCACTCAGCTTCGGAGTGGTCGCCTGCGGAAGCAGCGACGACAACAGCACGGGCGGCAGCGAAGACCGCGAAAACGCCGGCGCGATCACCTCCAACCCCGGCAACGCCAAGGTCAGTCTGACGATCGGCTCGAAGAACTTCCCTGAACAGGAAATCCTCGGGGAAATCTACGCCCAGGCCCTCGCTGCCGCCGGATACAAGGTGAAGAGCGATCTCAGTCTCGGCTCCGAAACGGTCGCCCATAAGGCCGTCAAGTCCGGCGCAGTCTCGGGGTACCCGGAGTACGCGAGCACCGCACTGACCTCGTTCTTCGGGCTCGAACCCGAAGAAGTCCCATCCGACGCAACCGAAGCGTGGGAAAAGTCAGACGAAGAATTCGAAAAAGAAGGCCTCGTCGCCTTCGAACCAACCCCGTTCGCCAGCGCCAACGCGGTCGGCACGCTGAAGAAGACAGCCGAAAAGTACGGACTCGAAGACGTCTCCGATCTCGAAGGAGTTTCGGAAAAACTGTCTCTGTACGGCTCGCCTGAGTGTCGCCAGCGGATCGACTGCCTGGCCGGGCTCGAAGAGCTGTACGGACTCAAATTCAAGTCATTCCACCCGGTAGACATCAGCCTCCGCTACACCGTGCTCGAAAAGGGGCAGGCCGATCTATCGATCCTCTTCACCACCGATCCGCAGCTTTCGGCAGAAAAGGACAAGTTCGTCATCCTCGAAGATGACAAGCACGTCTTCCCTGCCGGCAACGTGATCTTCGTTACCACCCCTACGGTGGTGAAAAAGGCCGGACCGGACTACGAAAAGACGATCGTCCAGGTCCAGAAGGGCCTGACGCTGCCTGTGATGCAGGAGCTCGATGCCCGGGTCGAACTCGAAAAGCAGACGCCGAAGCAGGCGGCCGCGGCTTACCTGAAGTCAGCGGGATACACCGGCTAGGTAGCGGAGCGCCGGCGAGAGGACTCGCCGGACAAAAGCGGGGAGTGTCCGTCGAGTCCTCTCGCCGGCGCTCCCCGCGCTCACCAGGGCTCATCTCGGCAGCAAGCCGACCCGCAGGCCGGCTCGGAGCGACGAAGCTCAGGCCGCCGCGGGTGCTTGCCTTTTTGCTTGCTCGCTACGAATGCGGATGCGGGCGAAGCAGATGTGGGCGGCCCAGGCTGCGGAGAGGCCGGTGATGCCCGCCAGCAGCAGTGCGATGCGAGGGTCGTAGGTCTCTGAGAGCCAGCCGGTGAGGGGGCCGCCGATTGGGGTCGAGCCGAGGAAGACGACGGAGTAGAGCGCCATCACGCGTCCGCGCATCTCGGGTGACACCGCTAGTTGCAGGGTCGAGTTGATCGTCGCCGCGAAGGTGACAGCGGCAGCGCCGAGCAGGGCCAGAGCCGGGATCTCGAAGGCCAGCGAGGGCATCGCTGCCGAGAGCAGAGCACTGATGCCGAAGGCGAGCGCGCCACCGGCGATCAGGCGCGGGCCGGTGTGACCGTGGGAGCCGTTGACGAGAGCGCCGGCGATCGAGCCGACTCCCATCGCCGAGACGAGAACGGCGTAGGCGCTTGCGCCACCGTCGAAGCTGAACTTGGCCAGCATCGGCAGCACGACCTGGAAGTTGAAGCCGAGCGTGCCGACCAGTGCCATCAGGGCAAGTGGCACCGCCAGCTCCGGATTGCGGGCGACGTAGCGCAGGCCGGCGCGGATCGCCCCAGCTTCGGGGGCGGCGACGGGCGGCGCCTGCAGCCGGCGCGAGTCCATTCCCCGCAGGGCGAGGATCATCGCGATGAAGGTCAGCGCGTTGAGGGCAAAGCACGGCACGACGCCGAAGCCCGCGATCAGCACGCCGGCGAGGGCCGGGCCGACGATGCGCGCCGACTGCACGATCACGCTGTTGAGGCTGACGGCGTTGACGACCCGCTCGGGGCCGACCATCTCAATCACGAAGCTCTGTCGCGTCGGGTTGTCGACGGCGTTGACCGAGCCCATCGCAAAGACGGCCAGGTAGACCATCCAGGGAGCGGCGATGCCGGTGGCCGTGACGGCGAAGAGACCGACCGCGGGGATCGCCATCAGCGCCTGCGTCAGCATCAACAGGCGGCGCTTCGGCATCCGGTCCGCCAGCAGGCCGCCCCAGGCGCCGAAGAGCAGCATCGGGAGGAATTGCAGCGCCGTGGTCAGGCCGACGGCGATGCCGCTGTCGGTGAGACTGAGGACCAGCCAGATCGCCGCCACCGTCTGCATCCAGGTGCCGGACAGCGAGATCAGCTGGCCGGCGAAATAGCGCCGGTAGTTGGGCACCTCGAGCGAGTTGAAGGAGCGGCGCAAGGCGGAGAGAACGCCGATTTCAGGCCAAGATCGCGACGAATTCCCGCCCCCGGAAGTGACGGTGTCGAGCTTGGCCCTCAGCCTCGCTCATCCTCCCGCATCTTCTCGAGAACCTCAGCCGCCCGCTCCAGCGCCTCGATGTCGGCGGCCGGAAGATCGCGCATGCGCTTCGCCAGATAAGCGTTCTTGCGGCCGCGCAACCGGCGCAACCGCTCGCGGCCGGCCGCATTGACGCTGACCAGAGCGCTGCGGCCGTCGGCCGGGTCGGGTGTGCGCTCGACCAGTCCCTCCCTTTCGAGGCAGCCGAGGGTGCGAGTCACGGTTGGCCGCTTCACCCGCTCAATCTCGGCCAGCTCGCTTGGCGTCAGCGGGCCGTGGCGCTCGATCGTCGCCAGCGCTGCGGTCGAGGTCGGAGTCAGGCCCGTCGCCTCGGCGGCTGCCTCTTGACGCAGGCGGCGCGCCGTGCGCACGATCGCCATGCGCAGCTTGGCGGCCGAATCGGTGAGTGGTATGTCTGTGGACCTCGGAGCCATTGATTAGCGTCGGTAATTAGTTTAGCAAAGTATGTTCGGTGAACGTTCCGCTCGCGCCGCTTGCGGCCTAGACTCCCGGCGATGGACGAATCGGCGGAAGCGCGGATAGCGACTGAGCTGCGATGGCAAGCGGAGGCCTGCAGGATGATCGGCTCGCCGCTCTACGCCGGCATCCTCGACCGGGCGGCGGCGGACGTCGAGGGCCGCGGTCCAATCTGGAAAGTGCTGCGCGGGCACGAGGATGACCCGCGCTTCTCGGTGCTCGGGCTGCGCCTGCTCGGGGCGCTGAACCGGATGGCGCTGAGCGGCGAGGCGCCACGGCTGACTGCCGCCTACGAGCAGGGCGACGTGGGGGCGGCCTGGGAGGCGCTGCAAGCAACCGTGGCGACGCGTGCCGAGGAGCTGCGCCGACTCGTCGAGGCGCCGGTGCAGACGAACGAGGTAGGCCGCTGCGCTGGGCTGCTCTTCGGCTTCCTCGCCGTCGCTGGGGAAACGGGGCTGCCGCTGCGCCTGCTCGAGGTCGGCGCCAGCGCCGGCCTCAACCTACACTGGGACCGCTTCGCCTATGCCGCCGACGGCTTTTCCTGGGGCCCGGCCGACTCGGCCCTGCGGCTTGAATTCGAGCTCGAGGGCACGGCACCGGTGCTGCCATCGGCGGTGACGATCGCCGAGCGCCGCGGCTGTGACCCCAACCCGATCGACGCCGCCACTCCGGAGGGCCGGCTGGCACTGCTCTCCTACATATGGCCCGATCAGCGGCAGCGGATCACCCGCATGGAAGCCGCGGCCAGCGTAGCCGCCGGAGTGCCGGTCAACGTCGAGCGCGAGGGCGCCGCCACCTGGTCGGAGCGGATGCTCGCCGAGCCCACCACGGGCCGCGCCACCGTCGTTTACCACTCGATCGTCAGTCAGTACCTGAGCGACGAGGAGCGCGCGACCTTCTTCGCCAACGTCGAATCCGCCGGCGCCCGGGCGACCGTCAAGGCGCCACTCGCCTGGCTGCGCATGGAGCCCCGCGACGACCGGGCCGACCTGCGCCTAACCACCTGGCCCGGCGGCGAAGAGCGCCTCCTGGCCCGGGTCGGCTACCACGGCACCCCGGTCGAGCTGCTTTCGGGCTGATCTAGTAGCGGTAGTGATTGGACTTGTAAGGGCCCTCGACCGGGATGCCCAGGTAGGCGGACTGCTCTGTGCTGAGCTCGGTCAGGTCGACGCCGAGGGCGGCCAGATGAAGGCGGGCCACCTTCTCGTCGAGGTGCTTGGGCAGCACGTAGACCTGCTTGGTTTCGTACTGATCGGCCTTGCTGAAGAGCTCGATCTGGGCAATCACCTGATTGGTGAAGGAGTTCGACATCACGAAGCTCGGGTGGCCGGTCGCGTTGCCGAGGTTGAGTAGGCGTCCCTCGGAGAGCAGCACGATCGAATGCCCGTCGGGGAAGCGCCACTCGTCGACCTGCGGCTTGATATTGATCCGCTCGGCCCCGGGGTACGCTTCCAGCCCGGCAACATCGATCTCGTTGTCGAAGTGGCCGATGTTGCCGACGATCGCGTTGTGCTTCATCCGCGCCATGTCCTCGGCGGTGATGATGTCCTTGTTGCCGGTGGCGGTGACGAAGATGTCGGCCGTCTCGACGACGTCGGACAGCTTGCGCACCTCGTAGCCCTCCATCGCCGCCTGCAGGGCGCAGATCGGGTCGATCTCGGTGACGATCACGCGGGCGCCCTGGCCGCGCAGCGATGAGGCACAGCCCTTGCCGACGTCGCCGTAGCCGCAGAT
>Ga0136846_1239298_pt1 | contig 10008 bp, 12 predicted proteins | sample HopSoiMetagenom2_FD_96841 | JGI IMG/M metagenome (GOLD analysis project Ga0136846, IMG submission 96841) | Grasslands soil microbial communities from Hopland, California, USA - 2 Assembly 2016 (version 4) | ecosystem: Environmental > Terrestrial > Soil > Grasslands | place: USA: Hopland... | reverse complement strand
TGATCCGTGGCTTCCCCGGCGCTCCGTGTGATCCGTGTGATCCGTGGCCTCCCCGGCGCTCCGTGTTGTCCGTGGCTCCGCTGTGATCCGTGGCGAAACCGTGGTCCGCATACCTGATCCGCCCCTTCCGTGGCATCATTGGTTCATGTTCACGTCGGAAGCGCTGACGCGTGGCATCCGTGTCCACGTCGAGTCCGAGTACGCGCCGGAGAAGTCGCAGCCGTCGCAGAACCAGTGGTTCTTCCTTTACACCATCACGATCTCCAACGAAGGCCTGGAACCCGTGCAGCTGATGACCCGTCACTGGATCATTACGGACGGGACCGGTCATATCGAACGGGTCGATGGCCCCGGCGTCGTCGGCAAGCAGCCGGTGCTCGCGCCCGGGGAGTCGTTCACCTACACGTCCGGCTGCCCGCTTGAAACCCCGTTCGGTGTCATGGAAGGCACCTACGAAATGGTGACGGATGGGGGCGAGCAGTTCGAGGCGAAGATCGCGCCCTTCACCCTCAGCGAGCCCTACACGGTTCATTAGCCCGCCCGTGTTCACGACCGCCGCGCCGGCGCTCGGCAGATCCCGCTAGGCAAACGTCGCGTCGATCGTGATCGCCTCGTTCAGCAGGCGCAGGTAACGACGACGCGGGATCTCGATCGCACCGAACTGTAACAGGTGATCGGTCACCCACTGTGTGTCGAGCAGGCGATAGTTCCGTTCGCGAAGCCGCTCGACGAGCGTGACCAGTGCAACTTTCGACGCGTCGGTCACGCGGTGGAACATCGACTCGCCGAAAAACGCGCCCCCGATTGCGATGCCGTAAAGCCCTCCCACCAGCGCGCCGTCCTGCCACGTCTCCACTGAATGGGCGATGCCGGCGTCGTGCAACGCACAGTAGCTGGCCACGATCTCCTCGTCGATCCAGCTTCCCTCATCGTCCTGACGGTCGGCGCATGCCCGGATGACGGCCGGAAAGTCCGAATCGACGCGCGTCTCGAAGCGACCCTGCCGCATGACCCGGCCAAGCCGTTTCGGCGCGCGGAACGTGTCGAGCGGAATGATGCCGCGCGGGTCGGGCGAGTACCAACGGATCACCCCCGGCTCGACGGCCATCGGAAACCAGCCGCTCGTGTAGGCCGAGACGAGAAGGTCGGCGGAGATCACGGGAGCAAAAGAGTACAACGCGCCGCGACCCTAACGGCTCAGGGCTCAGGGCTCAAGACTCAGGGCGGCTTACGACGAAGCCCTGAACCACCATGAGCCCTGAGCCCTGAGCCCTGAGCCGTTAGGGTCGCAGGATGAGCACCGAGCAGCGGCCCTTCTCGATGAACGCACGCGAGTGTTCGTCTGCCCCCTGCACGATAGCAAGGTCCACGGTGTTCTCGGCGGTGTAGCGCACGAGCTCGGCGGACGTCTCGCCCGTGCGGATCGCAATGGTGATGCGCTCCTGCAGCTCGGCCGGGAGGAGCCTGCCAAGCCGCTCGCGCGCCTCCTCTTCCATCCCGGCGTGCAACTCCGGCAGCCGCGACGCGGGCATCTCGGCGGTCCACCCCGCTCCGATCGGCTCCTCGATGACATAGACGACGTGCAGGTCGGCGTTGAATTCGTGCGCGAGCCGCCCCGCAAACCTCACCGACCGATCGAACGACTCATCGGCGCTACCGTGCAGCAGCAGGCGCCGCATGTCTCCGGTTACCATCTCGCCTCCCCATAGCGGTCTGTTACAATCAATGTGCTCCCGCAGAATAGCTGCAATGCACACTCCAACGTGGATGCCGGCGTCCGTGCGTGCGCTCCGCCATTATTCCTGGCACGCACTGACAAGGGATCTGATTGCAGGCGTAACGGTGGGTCTCGTGGCCTTGCCGCTCGCCATGGCGTTTGCCATCGCGTCCGGCTTGACGCCGCAGGCGGGGATCTACTGCGCCGTCGTCACAGGCTTCCTGATTTCCGCATTCGGCGGATCGCGCTACCAGATCGGCGGCCCCACAGGCGCCTTCGTCGTGGTGGTCGCAGGCATCGTCACGACCTACGGTGTCGACGGGCTGTTCATGTGCACGATGATGGCGGGGGTCATGCTCGTGATCCTGGGCGTCACGGGGATGGGGACGGCCGTCAAGTACCTGCCGCGTCCGGTCGTCATCGGCTTCACGAACGGCATCGCCGTGCTCATTGCCAGCACGCAGATCCGCGATTTTTTCGGGCTGCAGATCGCGCACGTCCCGTCTGAATTCGGACCGCGGATGCTCGAGCTCGCGCGTCATGCCGGAACCTTTTCGCCGGCCGCGGCGATGCTCGGCGGGATTGCGCTCGCCGGAATGATCGTCCTTCGTCAGAAATTTCCACGCATTCCCGGCGCGATTCTCGCGCTGATTGCCGGCACGGCGGTCGTGATGATCGCGGGAATCGGCGTCGAGACGGTGGGCTCCCGGTTCGGCGGCATTCCGGCGGGCCTCCCCGAACTGAAGCTGCCGGCCTTCAAGCTGTCGCTCGTGCCGGTTCTGCTCCGCCCCGCGCTGACGGTTGCGCTCCTCGGCGCAATCGAATCGCTCCTGTCTGCGGTCGTCGCCGACCGGATGGGAAACGATCAGCACAATCCGAATACGGAGCTCTTCGCACAGGGAATTGCGAACATCGCATCGCCGATGTTCGGCGGCCTGCCGGCAACCGGCGCGATCGCGCGCACGGCGACCAACATCCGCAGTGGCGCCACGTCGCCTGTCGCGGGGATGGTACACGCGATCACGCTGCTCGTCGTGCTGATCGCCGCCGCCCCGCTTGCGCGGTTCATTCCAATGGCGGTGCTTGCCGCGATCCTGCTGATGGTGTCGTGGAACATGGGGGAGTGGCACGAGATCCCGAAGCTGCTGCGCCTGACCCGGACCGACATCGGCGTGTGGATCGTCACGTTCGGGTTGACGGTGTTTGCGGATCTGACGGTCGCGGTCGAAGTCGGTATGGTGCTCGCGGCGTTGACGTTCATCCGCCGCGTCGCCGTCACCACGACCGTCTCGGAGGTCACACGCGATTACGTGGAGTCGGGACGGCCGCATATCCTGCAGGACAAGGCGATTCCCGATTACGTCGCCATCTTCCGCATCCACGGCCCGTTCCTGTTCGGAACGACCGACAAGATCGCCGAGCTGACCGAACAGATCGATCGCCTTCCGCCAGTCGTGATCATCCGGCTGCGCAACATGACGGCAATCGATGGAACAGGGCTTCGCGCGGTCGAAGAGGTGTCCGATCGGCTGCGGGCCTCGGGGCGCACGCTGATCTTGTGCGGCGCCCGGGAACAGCCAGCCGCCGTCATGCGCCAGGCGCGCTTCCATCAGCACATCGGCGACGCGAACATCTGTCCGAACATCGCCGCCGCCCTCGATCGCGCAGCACAGGTGATCGCGACCCGCGCGGCCTAACCGAACGGATGGCTTACGGCTCAAGGCTCAGGGCTCAGGGCGGCTTATGGCATTCGGTGTGAGCCTTGAGCCACCATGAGCCCTGAGCCTTGAGCCTTGAGCCACCATGAGCCCTGAGCCTTGAGCCCTAAGTCAGTTAGGTCTTTGCTATCCACACGGGCGGCGGCTGGATCGTCGGCTCGGGTGTGGGGCCGGGGTCCGGACGGCCACTTCCTTCCATCCGACTCACCGCGCGCACGACCATGTCGTGATCGCACGTCATCTGACACGACAGACGGACGCCAACGGCCCCGCGCGCGGCCAGCACGTCTCGCTCCGCTTCGGTCATGTTCTCCGGCTCACCCGCGATGAACTCGATTCGGCATGTCGTGCAGCGCGCGTTGCCGCCGCACGCGTGCAGAATGTCGACGCGGGCGTCTTCCTCGATCGCCCTGACGAGCCGCTTCCCCGGGGCAACTTCGACCGTCCTGTAACCTTCAACTGTCAGCTTCGGCATACCGCCTCAACCTCTCCTCGACGCTACGCGTATCGTTTTCTGATTGTCGGAATCAGGTACTCGCTGAACGCGCGGTGGAAGTCGTAGCGCGGCGAGAATCCCCAGTCCCGTCGTGCCGCGCTGACGTCGACGTCCGCAGGCCATGAATCCACGATACCCTGCCGCTTGGTGTCGGTCGCCCAGGCGATCTGCGCCCCCGGAAACGCACTGACGACGACGTTGCGGATTTCCTCGGCCGTGGGATTGAACGCGCCGACGTTGTACGCGGTGCGCTGCAGCTCCTGGCGCGGCGCAGACGCGAGCGTCAGCAGCGCCTCGACGCCATCGGGCATGGCCATGAATGGGATCTGCGTGTCGGGGCGCACGAAACAGCCGTATCTCTCCCCCCGCGCGGCGGCGTGGATCATCTCGGGCGCGTAATCCGACGTCCCTCCGGCCGGCATCGTGGCGGCGGAGATGAGCCCCGGGAAGCGCACGCACCTGAAATCCACCCGGCCGCTGTGCGATTCGGCCGCGAGCTGCTTGTAATTCCGGGCGTAGTAAGTGCCGATCAGCTCGCAATACAACTTGTTGCACCCGTACATCGTCGTCGGGTGGAGGTACTGTTCTTCCGACACCTTGCCCGTACTCTGTTTCGTGGCGAGGCTTGGCAGCCCGTAGGCGGCAATCGACGACGGGTAAATGAACACGACGGGCCGCCCGTGCGACTCCCCTTCCTGCTGCGCGAACTCGAGCAGGCTCAGCGTGCCCTCGACGTTCACCTGGTGCGCGGCGACCGGCGTGAACTCGGCGCGCGTCGACAGCAGCGCCGCGAGGTGGAAGATCAGATCGATCTCGTACTCCGCCATGAGCCGCTCGAGCAGCGAGCGATCGAGGATGGACCCGGTGACCTCGCGATCCACTTTTTTCGCGATCGTCTCGTCGAGCCTGGAGAGGTCGATGGTCACGATGGCACGGTCGCCGCGCTGGGCGAGACGGTCGATCAGACCGTGACCGATCTCACCGCCGGCGCCGGTAACGAGAACGACAGGTTTACGCACAACCGCTACCACCGGTCACGCGGATCGCACCGGACGGCGCGATCAGCGGAGTCGCGGAACATAGACGGTGACAATTGACCATACGATGCTGAGGGCGGTCGCCAGCAGACAGATGCCGGCGCCGACGAAGTGGTCCATGCGTTCCCGCTTCAGCGGATCGAGCCACATCCCCGCGAGATAGCCGCCGCCGAACCCTCCGAGATGGGCGGCGTTGTCGATCCCGGGCATGATCATCCCGAACACGCCCATGGTGAGCGCGTAGCCCAGGGCTTCGGAACCGACGTGGCGGCTGCCGCCGCGCCGGCCGTAATAGACCAGGGCCCCCAGCAGGCCGAAGATCGGCGCGGACGCGCCGATCGTGACATAGCCCCCGCCGAGAATGGGAATCGGGAAATACGCCCCCATGAACGAACTCAAGAGAAAACCTGTGGCGCCCGCAATCGTGTAGATGATGATCATGCGTGCCGCGCCGTACATGTCCGCAACTGACGGGCCCAGCTGGCGCACAAACATCATGTTGAACAGGATGTGCAGCGCTCCGCCGTGCAGCCACCCTGCGCTCAACACCGTCCACCACCGCCCGACGCCGAAGACCGGCCACGCGCCGCTCGCGCCAAGCACGAGAAGCGAGTACTGGTTGGGTCCGAGCATCGAGAAGATCGATCCCGAAAAGAGATTCCCCCCTGTCGCGACCGTCAGCACCAGCGACATGACGTACAGCGCCGAACAGCCGTAGAGCACCAGCGAGAGAAAGCCGAGATCGTTCCCGAATCGCCGCAACACCGGCCCGAATCCCCAGAGCCCTGGATTGCGGCGGCCGCAGTTGTAACACCGGTCGTCGTTGACGCCGACCAGCGAACCGCACGAGGCACACACCACCGAGCCGGTCCTCTGCCTGAACATGAGGAGACAGTGTACTGTGTAACCTCGTATTTTCGTGACTTGGTGATCGGGTGATGGCGGATGCGCGTGCTCGTGACGGGCGGGACAGGCTACCTCGGCTCGGCGATCGTGCGCGCGCTCGAACGTGCGGGCCACGAACCGGTGGTGTTCGCACGCGGCGCGGCGAGGGCGTCGCTGCCAGGCCACGCGATCGACGGCGACATTCGCGAAACGCCGGCGGTGACGCGTGCCGCGGAGGGCTGCGATGCGATCTGCCACACGGCGGCGCTCGTGGCCGTGTGGCGGCAGGATCCCGCGGAGTTCGACGCGGTGAACGTGGGCGGCCTGCAATCGGTGCTTGCCGCCGCGCGCGCCCAGCACACGCCGCGCATCGTCTACACGTCGTCATTTCTCGCGCTGCCGCCAGCGGACAGTCCGCGCCCCTTGACCGCCAACCACTACCAGCGGACAAAGGTCGTCGCGCGCGACGTGGCGCGGCGCGCCGCGGCGGACGGCCTGCCGGTCGTCACGTTGTATCCGGGAGTGCTTTATGGCCCGGGCCCTCGAACGGAAGGCAACCTCGTCGGACGACTGATGGGCGATCACCTGGCGGGAACACTGCCGGGCGTCATTGGCGTCGAGCACGTGTGGTCGTACGCGTTTGTGGACGACGTGGCGGCCGCGCACGTGGCGGCGCTTGCACATCCCGCTCCGGCGCGCGAATACGTCATCGGCGGGGTGAACGCGCCGCAGCGCGCGATCTTCGACTACTTGCAGCGGGCGCGCGGGCGCACGTTTCCCTTGCGCATCCCGTATGCGGTCGCGACAGCTGCAGCGCTCGTCGAAGAGGTCCGCGCGGCGCTCACGAAACGTCCGCCGCAGCTGACCCGGGGCGTCGTGAGTATCTTCCGTCACGACTGGCCGCTGGACAGCACGGTGGCGATCAATTCGCTGCAGATGCGGATTACTCCCCTCGAAGAGGGTTTCGAACGTACACTGGCGTCGCTGAGTTAACCACGGTGAGCTTCTTGCAGCCCTGAAATGATGCTCCCTGCGACTCAGTGACGAACCCACATGAATTGTCCGTACTGCGGCGTAAGCAGTGACGTCGCGCACGAGACGCAGGAAGCGTGCATCGACGCGCTGCGCGCCGAAATCAGGCGCATGCGCGATGTGCTGAACCATGTACGCTCGGTGGCGGTGCCGGGCTCCCTCGACTCGGAGGAACACGAGCACGAGCCGGATCCAGCTGCACAGGATCCGTCCGAGGTTTGAGCGCCGACTGAGGTCAGCTCCAGACTGTCTCTGGTCAATACGAACCCTGTAAAATACGCCTCATCCATAGGCTAACCGCCCGCCACAACCCCCGTCTAATCACTCGGATGCCGCATACGGATGCCGCCGCCGTCGCGCTGGCCCGCGACGGGGATAGCGAAGCCTTCCGGTCGCTCGTCGAGCGTCACAGCCGCGCCGTCTATCGACTCGCGCACCGGATGACCGGCAGTCCACACGATGCCGAGGACGTCGTCCAGGAAACGTTCCTGCGGGCGTACCGGCAATTGGGCCGTTTCGAGTCGCGCGCCAATTTCGGCACGTGGCTCCATCGAATCGCCGTGAACTGTTCAATCGATCTCATTCGCTCGCGGAAGCACCAGGAATCGGGCGCCGATGCCGCCGACCTCGAACACTTCGAGGCTGTCGCCGAGGACCGCGTCGACCCGTCGCCCGAACGGCTGATGATCAGCACCGAGGTGCAGGAGCGGGTTGGCGCCGCCATGGCGACCCTGAGTCACATGGAACGCGCCGCGTTCGTGCTGCGGCACTTCGAAGGGCAATCGATCGAAGAAATCAGCCGCGCGCTCGGGTTGAAGGCCAACGCGGCCAAACACAGCGTGTTCAGGGCCGTGCGCAAGATGCGCGTCGCCCTCGAACCTTTTGTCGAGGGTTGATGCCGATGACCATGCGTCACCTGTCGGACGACGACCTCGTCCTGCACTACTACGGGGAAATGACCGCGGCCGACGAACAGCGCGCCGCCGGACACCTCGCCGAGTGCCAGGCCTGCCAGCACCAGTACGGCAGCCTGCAGCGCGTGCTGGCGTTCGTCGACAGCGCGCCGATGGTGGAAGCGCCGGACGGTTTCGAGCGCGTCGCCTGGGCGCGCCTGGAGCCGGCGCTTCCCACACTCCGCCGTGGGTGGGTGTCGTGGTTCGTGTTCTCCCCCGCGCGGCTCGCGTGGGCCGCGATCGTCGCCGTGCTCGTCGTCGGGGCGTTCATGGCGGGACGGCTGACGCCACAGACGGCGCCGTCAACAGGCCGGCCTGCCGCAACGGAGGCCTCTGACGACAAGGTTCGCGAACGGATCCTGCTCGTCGACGTGGGGGATCACCTCGATCGATCGCAGATGATCCTCATCGAACTTGTGAGCTCGGACAGTACTGGCAACGTCGACATCTCCGCGGAGCAGGCGCGGGCGCAGCAGCTGCTCGCGGCGAACCGGCTGTATCGGCAGACCGCCGTAACGACCGGGGATGCGACCCTCGCGGCCGTCCTCGACGAGTTGGAGCGCGTGCTCGTGGACGTGGCGGCCAGCCCGTCGACACTGTCGCACGCAGACCTCGATGCGGTGCGCCGCCGAATCGAATCGAAGGAACTGGTGTTCAAGGTGAGGGTGGTTTCGTCCCAACTGCGCGAGCGGCAGAAGGCCGCCATTCTGGAGCGGACCGGCCAGCGGGCGCTCGATACAACCAAGAGCTGAGATATCCATCATGAAGAGACAGATACAGAACATTATCGACGTCCGGCTTATTTGTCCCGCGGCCCTCGTGGTTGCGGGCCTGGCGCTCGCGACGCCGGCTGCGGCTCAGGGCGAGTTCACCCTCGCTACGCCGCCCGCGGTTGCGACGCCTGCGTGGTCGTTCGACCAGGATCGCGAAGCCGAGCGCCAGGACGCGCAGCGCGACCGCGAAAGCGAACAACGCGAGCGCGAGCGCGAGAAGAGCGATCGCGATCGGGAGCAGCGGGACCGCGAGCACGAGCAGGAAGCCCGGTATTACGAGCAGGGCATGTCGGCGCTCGACTCGGCGCGATGGGACCGCGCGGTCTCGAGCTTCGATCGGGCCGCCGAGATGAAGGGGACGAAGGCGGACGCGGCGATGTACTGGAAAGCGTACGCGCAGAACAAACAGGGTCAGCGTGGCGAGGCGCTCGGCACGATCGCCGCGATGATGAAGGACTTTCCGAAGAGCCGGTATCTCGAACAGGCGAAGGCGCTGGAATTCGAATTGCGCCGCGACGCCGGGCAGCCCGTTCGGCCCGAATCCGAGAGTGACGAAGAGATGAAGCTGCTCGCGCTGCAGGCATTGCAGAACTCCGCGCCCGAGCAGGCCATCCCGATGCTGCAGAAGATCCTGCAGGGCACGAGCTCGCCGCGGTTGAAGGAACGCGCGCTGTTCGTGCTCGCGCAGAGCGATTCGGCGAGAGCGCGCGACGTGCTCGTAGGCATCGCGAAGGGTTCTTCGACGCCGGATCTGCAGACGAAGGCGATCCAGTATCTCGGCGTCAACGGTGGTCCCGAAAGCCGCGCGGCGCTCGGCGATATCTACTCGAGCAGCAACGACGTCGACGTGAAGCGTCGCATCCTGCGCGCGTTCATGGTCGCCGGCGAAAAGGATCGCCTGCTGAGAGCGGCGCAGAGCGAGCAGAACCCTGAACTGCGCTCCGAAGCCGTGCGCCAGCTTGGCGTCATGGGGGCGCACGACGAGCTCTGGACGCTCTATCAGAAGGAATCGTCGGTCGACGTGAAGAAGCAGATCCTGCAGGCGATGTTCGTCGGCGGCAACGCCGACAAGCTGATCGATCTCGCGAAGACCGAGCAGAACCCGGAGCTGCGCCGCACCGCAGTACGGAACCTTGGCCTCATCGGATCGAAGCGGACCGGCGACGCGCTCGTCGAGATCTATGGCGCCGACAAGGATCCGGAGATCCGGAAAGCCGTCATCAACGCGCTCTTCATCCAGAACAACGCCGAGTCGCTCGTGGCGATCGCGCGGAAGGAACAGGACGCGTCGATGAAGAAGGAAGTCGTCCAGAAGCTGTCGCTGATGCGCTCGAAGGTCGCGACGGATTACCTGATTGAAATTCTGAACAAATAGGACACGGATTATGCGACGACAC
>Ga0136846_1213480_pt1 | contig 10008 bp, 7 predicted proteins | sample HopSoiMetagenom2_FD_96841 | JGI IMG/M metagenome (GOLD analysis project Ga0136846, IMG submission 96841) | Grasslands soil microbial communities from Hopland, California, USA - 2 Assembly 2016 (version 4) | ecosystem: Environmental > Terrestrial > Soil > Grasslands | place: USA: Hopland... | reverse complement strand
GCGAGAGGAGCGGGAGCGAACGCGAAGCGTGAGCGTCCCCAGGCGAGAGGAGCGGGAGCGAACGCGAAGCGTGAGCGACTCCTAACAGAAACGAGGCATATCGAGCAGTGATCTGCTGAGCAGATCACTGTTCGATATGCCGGCCTTGCCAGGAACGCTGCGGCTTGGGGAAGTCGGAGCGGTAGTGTCCGCCGCGCGATTCCTTCCGCTTCATCGCGGCCTCGACGATGAGCCGCGCAGTCTCGACGAGGTTTTCCTCCTCGGTCGCGCCCGAGGGGAGACGCTGCTCGATGTCGGTGAGCATCGCGCGGGCAGTGCGAAGTCCCTTCGCTGTGCGCGCGATCCCGGCATACTGCCACATCAATGCGCGAACCGCGTCCGCGCTCACCTGCGCGGCGCCGCGGTCGGTGAACACTGGCACCTCCCAGTGCCCGACTTGCGGCTCGGCACGAAGCGGCTGGACCGTCGTAACATCACGCGCGACTCGCTCGGCGAAAACGAGGCCCTCCAGCAGCGAATTCGACGCGAGCCGGTTCGCGCCGTGCACGCCGGTGCGCGCGACTTCCCCAACTCCGTATAGCCGTTTCAGCGTCGACCGACCGCAGAGATCGGTGACGATGCCGCCCATCATGTAGTGCGCGGCGGGCGTGACCGGTATGAGATCGCGTCGTGGATCGATCCCTCGTGCCTGGCAGATCGCGAAGATGCCGGGAAATCTCTTGGTGAATCCGCCTCCGAGCTTGCGCGCGTCGAGGTGCACCCTGCCGTGTCGCTGCTCGCGAAAGATCGCGCGCGCGACGACGTCACGCGGCGCCAGCTCCGCGAGGCGGTGGCGCTTGACCATGAAGCGCTCGCCGGCCGCGTTGAGCAGAACCGCGCCTTCGCCGCGCACGGCTTCCGAGATCAACTGCAGCGGATTCTCGGGGGTGTCGAGAGCGGTCGGATGAAACTGAACGAACTCCATGTCGGCGAGCCGCGCGCCCGCGCGATGAGCAATTGCGAAACCATCGCCGGTGGCAACGACAGGATTGGTCGTGTAGCGGTACACCTGGCCGCAGCCGCCGGTGGCGAGCACCGTAACGTCGGCGATGATCTCCACGGCGCGCCCGGCGATGCTGGCGCGCACTCCCACACACTGCGCGCGCTCGACCATGAGATCGAGTACGCGTGCCTTCTCGATGACGCCGACCCGATCGCTCGCATGCACGCGCTCGATGAGCGTGCGCGCGACCTCGGCGCCGGTCTGATCGCCGTGTGCGTGAACGATCCGGTTCTTTGAGTGCGCCGCTTCCCGTCCGAGCTTGAGTCGCCCGGCGGGATCCAGATCGAACCGCGCGCCCGCGGTCTGCAGCTCCCTTACGCGCGCAGGTCCTTCCTCGACCAGAACTTCGACCGCGGCGGCATCGCACAGGGCCGCGCCGGCCGCGAGCGTATCGCGACGGTGGAGCTCCGGTGAATCGCCGGCGCCGAGCGCGGCGGCGATGCCGCCCTGTGCGTAAGCGGTGGCGCTGTCGAAGAGCGATCGCTTGGTGAGGAGTAGAACGTCTGCCTGCTCCGAGGCACGCCACGCTGTATGCAACCCGGCGACGCCGCTTCCGACGACGAGCACTCGCGTCCGCAGTCGATCGGTCATGGGGGAAAAAGATAGCGGCTGGTGGTCGGTGAACCGTGAACGGTGATCCGTCACGGCCCACCGTTCACCGTGCACCGTCCACCAGTACTGCCCTTCCCCCGGTAGAGAATCGCAACGAGCTTTGCTCCCATGCGGAAACTGCTGGTGCTGCTCGCGGTGTTGCTGCTCGTTCACGGCGCGTTTCTCTTCGTTCGCCCGAGTGGCGCAAGCGCGGCGCGAACGCAGGCGGACGTGAACGTCGGGATCGTCTTCGACGTGGGCGGGCGCGGGGACAAATCGTTCAACGATGGCGCGTACGTTGGCGGCACGCGCGCCGAGCGCGAGCTCGGTGCGCACGTGCGCTTCATCGAGCCCGGCGATGGCTCCGATCGGGAATCGGGTCTCCGCCTGCTCGCCGCGGAAGGTATGGATCTCGTCATCGGTGTCGGGTTCATCTTCACCGACGACATCACCCAGCTGGCGAAGGACTACCCGAACACAAAGTTCGCGGGCATCGACTTCGCCGTCAGCAGCGATCGCTACGGCAATCCCATCCTGCCGCCGCCTAACGTGGCGGCGTTGAAGTTCCGTGAGGAGCAGGGGTCGTTTCTCGTCGGCGCGCTCGCGGCGCTCGAGAGCAGGACGAAAAAGGTTGGATTCATTGGCGGCATGGACTCGCCGCTCATCCAGAAGTTCGAGGTCGGCTATCGCGCCGGAGTGAAGCAGGTCTGTCCGCGTTGTACCGTCCTCGTTGGGTACGCCGGCGTCACGCCGGAAGCGTTTCGGAATCCGGGCAAGGGTAAAGAGTTGGCGCTCAGTCAGTATGGTCAGGGCGCCGACATCATCTACCATGCGTCGGGGTCCACCGGGCTCGGCGTCTTCGAGGCGGCGCGGCAGACGGGGCACCTCGCGATCGGGGTCGACGCCGATCAGTACGCCGAAGCACCGGGTCACGTGCTGACGTCGATGGTGAAGGGCGTGGACGAAGCCGTGTACGATGTCATCAAGCTCGTGAAGGAGCACCGCTTCAAGGGTGGCATCTACCAGCTCGGGCTGGCGGAGCATGGCGTCGGCTACGTCTACGACGCGAATAACAGGGCGCTGATTCCGGACAGTGTTCGCGCCCGCGTCGAGACGCTCGGTGCGGACATCGTCGCCGGACGCATCAACGTCCCGTCGACGAGATGATGCCGCACGCCAGCACGTCGGCCATTCGGCTCACCGACATCCACAAATCATTCGGCGCCGTGCTGGCGAATCGCGGCGCGTCGCTCGAGGTGGCGCGCGGTGAGATTCACGCGCTCGTCGGCGAGAATGGCGCCGGCAAGTCGACGCTGATGCGGGTGCTGAGCGGGATGTACGCCCCCGACAGCGGACGAATGGAAGTGGCGGACGCGGGCGGCGTGTTGCGTGACGTTACCGGCTGGAGCACGGCGGCGGCGATCGAGTCCGGCGTGGGAATGGTGCATCAACATTTCATGCTCGTGCCGACGCTGACGGTGGCGGAGAATCTCATGCTCGGCGCGGAGCTGACGAGCGAGGGCCCGCTGCGCGTGCTCGATCGCGCGCGCGCGGCTGAGCAGGTCGAGGCATTGAGCACGCGCACGGGATTGCGGGTGAATCCAGCGCGGCGCGTGGCGGAACTCTCAGTCGGCGAGGCGCAGCGAGTGGAGATCCTCAAGGCGCTCTACCGCGGCGCGCGCACGCTGATCCTCGACGAGCCGACGGCCGTGCTCTCACCCCCCGAGGTCGACGAGCTCTGGGAAGTGCTTCGGCAGATGCGGTCGCGCGGCGAAACGATTGTGCTCATCACGCACAAGCTCGACGAGGTGATGAGTATTTCCGACACCGTGACCGTAATGCGGCATGGCCGAACGATCTCGCGGCTGCGCACGGGCGAAACGACGCCACAGCAGATCGCGCGCGAGATGGTGGGCCGCGACGTTCAGCTCGCGAGTGAGATGCGCCGCGACGCCGTGCTCGCCGAGGAGGCCTGGGTCGCGGCGCCGGCGAGCGACGCGCCCGCGGCGGCCGGGTCGTTAGGCAGCACCACCTTTCCGCTGCCGGCGCTCGAGATCAAAGGCCTCGTCGTGGCCAGCGCGGGCCGGTCGGACGCCGTTCGCGACGTCAGCTTCAGCATCTCGCCAGGCGAGATCCTCGGCATCGCCGGTGTGGAAGGGAACGGCCAGACCGAGCTGGTCGAGGCGATCGCGGGCCTTCGTCGCGTGCGATCCGGCTCGATCCTTCTCGATCACCTCGACATCACGGGGGCCAGCGTGCGCGCCCGCGGCGACGCGGGACTGTCGCACATCCCGGAGGACCGTCATTCGCGCGGTCTCGTGCTGGACTATTCGATCGCGGACAACCTCATCCTCGGCCAGCAGCACCATTTCGCGCGCGGAGGATTCGTCAACACCCTCGACATCGACCGCATCGCGAGCAACGCGCGGCGCCAGATCGCGGCGTTCGACATTCGTCCCCCCAACGCAACGGTGCCGGCGCGCTCCCTCTCGGGCGGCAACCAGCAGAAGATCGTCATCGCCCGCGAAATGGGCCGCGATTTCCGCGTGCTCCTCGCGGCGCAGCCGACACGCGGCGTCGACGTGGGCGCCATCGAGTTCATTCACGGTCAGCTCCGCGCCGCGCGCGCATCGGGCAAGGCGATTCTCCTCGTCTCGGCGGATCTCTCCGAGGTGCTCGCGCTCTCGGATCGGATCGCGGTGATGTACGGCGGCCGCTTCGTCGTCGTTCTCCCGCGCGCGGGCGCGGGCGAAGAGGTGCTCGGGCCGTACATGACCGGCGCGGAGCACGCGGCGTGACAATGGCCTCGCCGGAGATCTCTCCCGCCGCCGGCGGCGCGCCACCGTCCGGGGGAACGTCCCGTATCGCGGCGCGCGCACGGCTCGAGGAAGCCTTGCTTCCATCGCTGGTGGCGCTGCTCGTGGCCGCCATCGTGGGCGATGCACTGATCGTGAGCTTCGGGCAAGCGCCCGCCGCGGTATTTCGTCTCCTGCTCGACGGTACGTGGGGGAACAGCTACGGATTCGGGCAGGTTTTGTACAAGGCGACGACGCTCACCTTCACGGGCCTCGCCATCGCATTCGCCCTGCGCGCGGGCTTGTTCAACATCGGCGCCGAGAGCCAGTTGGCCGCTGGTGGCTTCACCGCCGCGGTGGTTGGTCTGTCGCTGCCACCCGGACTGCCATGGATCGTGATGCTGCCGGTGTATGTCGCCGCAGCGGCGTTAGGCGGAGGAATCGTTGGCGGCGTCGCTGGAGAGCTGAAGTCGCGCTTCGGCGCGCACGAGGTGATCACGACTATCATGCTCAACTTCATCGTTCTCGCGCTGCTCAGCTATCTGACGTCGACCTACCTCAAGGTGCCGGAGACGCTCCACACGACGGAGATTCGGAGCGGCGCTGTACCGCGCCTCGCTGATTTCTTCGAGCCGTTTCATGGGTCCGCCGCCAATCTCGTGATTGTCGTCGCAGCGCTCAGCTGCGCGACCGCGTGGTGGTACCTCTTTCGAACGAGACGAGGATTCGAGCTCCGCGCTGTCGGCCTGCAACCAGAGGCCGCGGAGTACGCCGGCGTTCGACCGGGCGCGGTGTGGACGCGGGCGATGGCCATCTCCGGCGCGATCGCGGGCGTCGGCGGATTGAATTTCGTGCTGGGTTACAAGCACTACTACGAGGAAGGCTTCGCCGGCGGGGCCGGCTTTCTCGGCATCGCCGTGGCGCTCGTGGGCGGCACGCACCCGTTAGGCGTCGCGCTCGCGGCGCTGCTGTTCGCGACGATCTCGCAGGGTGGTCTTGCGGTGAACGCCCTCGTCCCAAAGCAGTTCGTCGAAGTGCTGCAGGCCGTCGTCATCATCGCCGTGGCCGTCTCGGTGCCGGAAGTGCGCCGATTGCTGCGCGCGCGGCGGAGGAACGCCTGATGGCGGTGCTGCTCTTTCTCGCGCAGACGTTGCGCATCGCCATCCCGTATCTGTTCGCTGCCGCGGGCGGTGTGGTGTCGGAGCGGGCGGGCCTCATCGGGCTCACCCTCGAGGGCTACATGTTGGGCGGCGCGTTCGCGGCGGCGCTGGGAAGCTATTACGGGCACAGCGCGTGGTTCGGGGTGCTCGCGGGCGTGCTCGGCGGCGCTCTGCTCGCCGTCGTCTACGGCGTGAGCGCGATCCGCTTCCGCGCCGACCAAGTCGTCGTCGGGATCGCGATCAACCTCCTCGCGATTGGCGTCACACGCTTCTTCCTCCGCCTCGCGTTCGGCAGCTCGTCGAATTCGCCACGTGTCACTGGCTTCGGTGGCGAGCAGTCGGGGAATGGATTCACCGCGCTCGTCGCCAATCCGATGATCTGGCTGGGCCTCATCGTCATTCCGCTCGTCGCATGGATGCTGTACCGAACGCCGTTCGGCCTGCGGGTGCGCGCTGTTGGCGAGCATCCGGCGGCGGCGACTTCGGTCGGCGTACCCGTCACACGGGTGCGGTACACGGCCGTCATACTTTCGGGCGTGCTCGCTGGCCTCGGCGGGGTGTATCTCGTCCTCGATCAGCATCAGTTCACCGATCAGATGACTGCCGGCCGCGGCTTCATCGCGCTCGCGGCGACGATCTTCGGGCGCTGGGATCCGTCACGCGTCGGCGTGGCGTGCCTTCTCTTTGCCGCCGCGGAGACATTGCAGATTCAGCTTCAGGGAGCGCAGCTCGTTCCGTCTCAGTTTGTCGAGATGATCCCGTATCTGCTGACAATCATCGCGCTCGCTGGCGTCGTCGGTCGTGCCGTGCCGCCGGCAGCGCTGGGAAGAGCGCCGGAGTAGCGCTGTCAGCGTTCCGTAAGTTCACGTGAGACGTTCCAACCGGGTCGAACCGAGCAAGGTTAGTTATCTGCATGGGTAAGCTCGTCGTTTTGATGATCACGGCGTTCGTGGACATGGTGGGGTTGTTGATGATCATCCCTCTCCTGCCCTTCTACGCCAAGCATCTCGGAGCCAACGGGTTCGTTGTCGGCTTGCTCGTGTCGTCGTTCGCGATCGCGCAACTGATCACGGCGCCGATGTGGGGTCGGCTTTCAGATCGTTACGGCCGGCGCCCGGCGTTGCTCGTTGGTCTGAGCGCGTCGGCAATCGCTTACGTCGTGTTCGGCTTCGCCAATGCGCTCTGGCTGCTATTCCTGTCGCGCCTCGTGCAGGGCGCCGGCGGCGGCACGGTCAGTGTCATCCAGGCGTACGTCGCCGACGCACTTCGCCCCGAGGATCGCGCGAAAGGACTCGGCTGGCTCTCGGCCGCGACCAATGCCGGCGTGGCCCTCGGACCGCTGTTTGGCTCTTTCGCGAGTCATTGGCAGCGCAGCGGGCCAGGACTGCTCGCCGCGGCGCTGTGCGTCTGCAATATCGTGTTCGCCTTCTTTTTCCTCTCCGAGTCACGCGACATGGTCGAGGCGAAGGCGGTCGGTCGGAAGCAGATCCGATCGCGCGACGCGGTACTGCGCGTCGTCACGCACTCGGGAGAGGCGCCCTCCCGATTGATCTGGATCTACGCCATCGCGATGGGAGCTTTCACCGGCGCGAACTCCATGCTCGCGCTGTTTCTCTCCGTGCGGTTCGGCGTCACCGAGAACACGATCGGATTCTTCTACGCCTACATCGGCACGATGTCGGTCCTCACCCGCGCTGTCATTCTTGGTTGGGCGGTCGACAAGTACGGCGAAGCGCGACTCTCGCGGTTCGGCTCCGCATTGTTGGCGGTCGGTCTGGCGGCGATCGCGTTCATGCATCCATTGAAGGATCCAGCAACGCTCGCGCACACGCTTCGACTTTCTGTCCGGTTCGTCGGGATCCTGCCGTATCTCCCGTTGGCCATTGCGGTGGCGCTTCTCCCGCTGGGAACGGCGTTCACGTTTCCATGCGTCACTGCGCTGTTGTCGCGAGTGATTCCGAGCAGTGACCGGGGCCTCTACATGGGGGTGCAGCAGACGTTCGGCGGAACGGCGCGATCTCTCTTCCCCATTCTCGCCGGCATCGCCTTCGATCGATTCGTCGAGCTCCCCTTCCTCGTTTCGGCTGGGCTGGTCGCCGGAACGATCTATCTGGGGCTGGGCATGGAGGAGAACATCCGGGCCAAGCCGAGCACTGAGGCCGCGCCCGCCGCATAGGTGTAAACTCGCCGCCGCGTGTCTTCTTGTCGGTCGGGCAGATCGATCGATCAGCGCGGACTTATTGGGTGATGTGAGCTTTCTCACGCTTGGCAAGTCGCGGCGACACAGAGCGCCGAGAACTCTCACCGCATATTTCAGATAGATTCTTTGCCGCCTCGGTAGCGATCTCCGGGAGCGGTGACGGGTACGAACTGTGCTCCCTCGGCCATAGAGCGTGGCCAGGGGCACTGAACAGGTCGATTTTCCATTTACGAGACCCGCGCTTCGATCGTCGGGCGCGAGTCCCCAGCACCAGGAGTAAGCCAATGCTCGCTCCCCGCATTCGCGGAGCGTTCGTTCCCGTAACTCTCGCGCTACTCGCCTTCGCGTCGGCGTGCTCGAACGGCACTGAGCCGAAGAAGCCGCTTTGCGACGCCGCGAATCCGCTGTCCCTGAACGCCGGACAGGTGCAGACGCCGATCTCGGACGCCTGCGTCTACGTCTCCGGTGGAACCGCCGGCGGTGAGTTCGCGCTGGTGCCCTTCAATGCGGACACCGTCTACGGCCATATCGCCCCGATCTCCTTCACTTCGCAGGGCGTGTCCGCGGTGAGTACCCCGTTGACGAGCCGAACTTTCGCGAGCATGCCCTCATTCTCGCTGACGCCGAACGAAGACGCCGCTGCGACGGTTGGCTCGTCGAGCGGTTTCGAGCTCCGGCTGCGCGAGAGCGAGCGCCGCAATTTGACCCCGCTCATCCCAGCGGCTCGGAGCTGGTATCGGAATCGGTACAGCTCGCAGAGCGGAACCGGGCTCCGCCCGTCGTTCTCGACCGTCGCGGCTGCTCCGACGGTCGGTGACATCGTCACGTTGAACACAAAGACCGGTGCAACCCTGTCCGACGCGTGCCAGGTTCCGGACAATCGTACGGGCCGCGTCGTCGCGGTGACGAATCACGCGATCGTGGTCGCCGACACGGAGAACCCGACCGGCGGCTACACCGACGCGGAGTACCTCACCGTTGGGCAGCAGTTCGACGACGTCTACGCAATGGACGTCGCAGCGTTCGGCGATCCGTCGGACATCGACACCAATGGCAAGGTCGTCATGTTCTTCACGCGCGCCGTGAACGAGATGACGCCGAAGGGGAGCGGCTCCGTGGTTGGTGGATTCTTCTACGGACGCGACCTCTTTCCGAAGGCGGACTCGCCTGTGCTCGGTCCAGGCTCGGGCTGCGCGACGAGCAACGTCTCCGAAATGTTCTACCTCGCCGTGCCGGATCCGAATGCGCTGGTGAACGGCAACACGACGTTCACGAAGAACTTCATCTCACATCTCACGTTGTCGACCACGGCGCACGAGCTTCAGCATCTGATCAACGCGGCCCGCCGGTTGTACGTGAACACGACCGCAACAGACTTCGAGGTCGTCTGGTTGAACGAGGGATTGAGCCACATTGCGGAAGAGCTGCTCTTCTATCGTCAGAGCAACGGGCTCGCGCCCCGCTCGGACGTGGACAGCCTCGACTTCAAGGGAAATCAGACCAACGTCGACTCCTACAACTACAATCAGCAGAGCAATTTTGGGCGGTTCCGTGAGTTCCTGCTCAAGCCGACCGTTGCTTCGCCGTACGCGCCTGACGACTCGCTCTGGACGCGCGGCGCGACATGGGATTTCCTTCGTTATGCGGCAGACCATCGCGGCGCCAACGATGGCGACACCTGGTTCAAGCTCGTGAACTCGACGAAGACGGGGCTGCCGAACCTGCAGGACGTCTTCGGTACCAGCCTGATGTCGATCTTCCGGGATTGGTCCGTGTCAGTGATCGCGGATGATCAGCCGGGTGTGGCCAATCAGTGGCAGCAGCCGAGCTGGAACATGCCATCGATGTGGGTCAGATTAACTGAATCGCCTACCAAGCCGGGAACTTATCCCCTGGCGACGGTCACCGTCGGTGACAACGCGCCGCTGAGCGTCAGCTTGAAGGGCGGCACGTCAGCCTACGTGCGCTTCACGATCCCGGCCGGACAGGTTGGGTCGGTGCAGTGGACCACGCAGTCGAATGGAATCGCGATGTCGTTGGTGCGGCTGAAGTAGGTGAGTGGTGGTTGGTGGCTGGTGATTGGTGGTAACTGAAGATCGAGAGCCCCGCGAGTAATTCACTCGCGGGGCTCTTCGCATCCGACTACCAGCCACCAATCACCAATCACCAGCATCACCCCTTCGCCGTGTCGTGCAAGCCAGGCTCGCTCGCGAGCACTGC
>Ga0136846_1237047_pt1 | contig 10009 bp, 8 predicted proteins | sample HopSoiMetagenom2_FD_96841 | JGI IMG/M metagenome (GOLD analysis project Ga0136846, IMG submission 96841) | Grasslands soil microbial communities from Hopland, California, USA - 2 Assembly 2016 (version 4) | ecosystem: Environmental > Terrestrial > Soil > Grasslands | place: USA: Hopland... | reverse complement strand
GCTGGCCTATGTCGTGGTTTACGTCTGCGCGCCGCGCGCCGCGCTGCTGATCGGCACCGGGCTGGTCGACAGGCAAAACAACATCAATACGTTCACGCGCGTCCTCCAGCTGGCGGGAGTTACGGCAGCGCTGAGCCAGGGATTAGGGCTTCTTGGCCTCAGTATCGCCTTTGCCGCGGCGACGTCGACCGGTTCGCTCCTAAGCGCGCTGTCTGCGAGAAAGCGCCCCCCGCTTCCCTCCAGCAGGAATAAAAGCGCAGCGCTGACCGATACATCGCCCGCCAACGTGATGAGCTACATCATATTCTCGGTTGGGTCGTACGGTATCTATACCGGCATGTACTTGGTGGTGGTTGCCTACGTGCCACGGGATACCGCCGCCAGCTACGGCTTAGCGCTGCAAATTTCGGCGCTTCTGATGACCATCGCGACCGCTCCTTTCAACGTATGGCTTGGCCGTCTGACGGCAGCCGTAACCGGCGGCACCAATAATATGGTCGTCGCTGAAGTGGCGCGAACCTTCCTCGCTGCCAATTTGGTTTTCTTGGGAGGTTTTATTAGTCTCATGGTGTTGGGCGGTCCCCTCCTGCACCTTGTGGGAGCCACAATGCGCCTGCCCGATCGTATCGACCTGATGCTGTTCGGTTTAGCCTTCCTTGTCGAAACGAACATCATGGTTTTGGTCAATTACCTCACCGTCCGTGGTGATTTCGGTTTTACCGGTCCGTATATTGCTGGAGCCGCAGTCGGGGTGGCACTCGGCGCATTTGCGGCGCGATTGACCGGAAACCCTTATGCCTTCGTCGCAATGCCGCTGCTGGTCCAAGCATGCATCGCGCTGCCGCTCGTGTTACACCGAACACGGGCTGATTTAGGGGCAAGTGCATGGACATTGTTTGGGGCTGCGGCGGCGATTGCTGGAGAACGCATCAAGAGGATTTATCTCGTCACCCAACGATAGATTTGTTTTCAGACAGCTGAAAATATCACGATCCGCGAGCGCGTCGTTCGGTTCGGCCCCCTGGCCAAAAAATGGGGGCGATGGCTACACTGGGGAAGCAGCGTTGGATAAGACCTTGTCGGCGCAGCAACGACCCGCATCCAGCCAGGAATCCGCATCGCCCATCTGGCGGGCGCTGACCTTCTTTATGGTTCCCAATCTCGTGATGATGGGCTTCGCTCAATGGAGTTCCGGTTCCCGGCCGGCGCTCTTCGACGTGGATTACGCGCTCGTTCCCGTGCTTCATGCGCTATTGTCTCGCGCCGGCCGGCCATGGATGGCTGCGGCAGGCGCAATCATCCTCACCATGTTTGTTGTGGGGGCCGATCTCTTTACCACGCTGACCCAGATTTACTTCGCTGCTCCCGCCATGCTGCTCGACTATTTGCCCTTTGTATCCGTTTGGCCTTGGCGTTGGATTGGCACAATTTTGTTAGCGGTAGGGGCGGCAGCCACCCTGCTCGTGACGGTCACCTTAAAGCGGACGACCTACATATGGGATGTGGTTGTCATGGCCACGGCACTGACCGTTGGGCTGATGATAGTCGATAGGCTGAGTGCGCCGTGGCAGCGAGCGCCCCATGCGTTGCCCAACCTGGTGTCGAGTGGCGTGACCGAAGCTCTGCGCCCCTCAATCGGGCAGGCGATCAACGAATTCCATGGCGAGGCTGCTAGGTTGGACCCCAGCCCGACGCCGACGCTTGCGTCGATCATTCGTAATAGTCGACGTCCCCCGCGGCGCATCTTGTCGGTAGCTGTCGAATCCTGGGGGCGGATGCGGGACAAGGACCACAACGCCGCCATGATCGCGCCGCTCCTGGAGCGGTTAAGCTCCCAATACGAGGTGGAAGAAGATCGGCTGCAGCCATTCTATGGCGCGACACTGGCCGGCGAGGTGCGCGAACTTTGTGGGCTGAAGCAGACCGGCGGCATCCCCCAAGGAGCGGATCAATATGCCCAACTCCGCGCCTGCTTGCCTGCCCAGCTCGCCAGGGAGGGGTATCGCACGGTGGCGGTGCACGGAAACGCGGGTTCTTTTTATCGACGAACCCGCTTCTATCCGATGATGGGCTTCGCGGAACATTGGCATTACGAGCAAATGCGCGGGCAGGTTGTGGGGCTGTGCAGTTATCTATTTGTAGGGATCTGCGACGGCGATGCAGCACGGATAGCGCTGGCCGCGTTCGACGGAAGTCGACGAGCATTCGTGCACCTGATGACGCTCGATACGCATCTGCCGCTGCCCGCCCCAGCGGGCACTTGTCGCGCCGCGGCCGAACCGACCCTGTGCACATATTCACACGGCATTTCCAGCTCGCTCGGCGCAATCGCGGCGGCGGTCGTCGCGGCCCACAGCCCACCAGATTTGATAGTCCTATATGGCGACCACGCCCCCCCCTTTGTGGAGCGCCGCCTGCGAGCACAATTTATAGAGGGCAAGGTGCCGTTTCTCGTATTGCGGCGACGCCACGGAGTATCTTGAAACAAATGGTAAAAGCCGCAGACGGACCATTGCGTGGCACAGTCGTCGGTCTGAATCTCGGACGCGTCTTCTTCCGGGACAGCCGCCCGCCGTGGCTGCGCTGACGATCTCCATCGCGTGGCGTTCCATGTGAACGCGCTGCTCGAGCCACGCTAAAGCAGCGGGTCCTTGTTGCGCTCGATAAGTTGGACCGAGCGGCTGCGTCCGTGCCTCCCGTTTCGGTTTCGTTACACAGCGCGTAGCCTAGGCACTTGGGGGCGGCGGCAATCATCCGATGCTGAAGCCCGGCACCGAGGAGCTTGCCCAGGCTTTGAAGCCTGCGCCGCGGGAGGAGATCCGGAACACCTTGATTTTTGGATAAATTGCCGCAATGCCGACCTAGCCTCTTCGGCCAGACGAGGCCGTTACAAGATGGGGCCCTCAATGTCGCGCGTGGTATGTTCTGCTGCCTTTGCGCTGATGCTGACCGCCTGCGCGACTAATCCGCGCTTAGGTGAAAGCAAGCAGCCAACACAGGTCCGAGTGGCAACAGAGTTGCCCCCCCCGATGCCGGCCGATATCGCCGTGGTCGGCGCACCGTTTCTGATCAGCCCCTATGATAAAATCGGAATCGTCGTTCTAGGAGTTCAGGAGTTAAGTGGAGAGGTCGTGGTCGATGGCGCCGGACGGGTGTCCATGCCACTTCTCGGAGAGATTGACACCACGGGCCAAACCCCCGCTCAGCTCGCCGAATTCATCACCGCTGGACTGCGTCGGCATGACGTACTGGACCCTAAGGTCGCGGTAAATATCGTTGAATCAAAGGCCCAGATGTTTGCGGTTGATGGTCAGGTCAAAGAGCCAGGAATGTATCCGGCGGTCGGTAACCTGTCACTCATGCGGGCGATCGCGACCGCCCAAGGAATCTCCGAGTTTGGCCGCGCCGAGGATGTAGTAGTGTTCCGGAAGGTCGGTGGACAACCAATGGCTGCACTTTTTAACTTGGACGCAATCCGGCATGGATTATACCAAGATCCACGGATCTATCCCAATGACGTGGTGGTGGTTGGGGATGACAGATCCAAAAGATTGTTCAAGGATTTACTGACAACGCTTCCGTCTCTCGCAACGCCACTCGTTATTTTGCTTCAAAGACGCTAGTATCGGTGCTTTTGTGGCGGACGGGAGAGCACCCGCGTGATCGGCTTTAATAGAGCGCGGTTGCGACTGCGCTACCAGGTGTTGGCGACACTAATCGCCGCGGTGCCCTTGCCGATCATTTTCCAAGAGCTGGTGCGGGGCGTTGACCCAACCACCTCTGAACAGATAACGATCAATATTAGCCTTATGCTGGCGATCGTTGGCGGGATATTGGTCTATCGTCGTTTTGACGACTTTCCCGGCGCGAGGTCAATAGGCAGCATTATTCCAAGCTTTATTGCGTCTTATTCGTGCCTGATATTAGTCTTTTTCTTCATACGACTGGACTATAGCGGATGGCAGTTTGTGTGGTCATTCGTTTTATCAGTCCTGGGGTTTGCCTGGATACAGATATATATCGGACGCAATTACTCCATGACATTTGCCGTGGTTCCGGGCGGGCGCGTTTCGGAACAGATCGCGGACGTCAGCCAGGCAAACTGGGTTATGCTGCAACAGCCCGAGGTGCCGACTGAAACGATCAATGGCGTTGTCGCGGATCTCCGCCACGACCATTCGCCCCACTGGGAGCGGATGATGGCGGACTGCGCCCTGGCCGGCGTCCCTGTCTTTCATCTCAAAGATGCAGTTGAGCGGCTCACCGGGCGGGTCGACATTGAACACCTCTCCGAAAACAGTTTAGGCTCGCTCAACCCGGACCGCACCTACATCAAATTCAAGGCGGTCATCGACTGGATCGTAGCCGCGATTACACTCGTAGTTGCGTCCCCTATTCTTGTGGGCATCGCAGTGCTGATTCGGCTGGAATCGCCGGGACCAGCGCTCTTTCGACAGCGCCGAATGGGTTTTCGCGGCACGCCGTTTTATGTGATTAAGTTCCGTACGATGCGCCATGGCGCTGTCGCGACAGACCTGAATGGCGACACCGACGATGCGTTGCGTGTGGCCTCGATGACGTTGCAAGATGATCCTCGCATCACCCGGCTTGGTGGGTTCTTGCGGAGAACCAGGCTCGACGAGCTGCCTCAGATACTGAATATTCTTAAGAACGATATGAGTTGGATCGGACCCCGACCCGAAGCCTTGCCGCTGACGAGATGGTATGAAGGGCAGCTGCCATTCTATCATTACCGCCATATTCTGAAGCCCGGAATTACCGGATGGGCGCAGGTTAGCCAAGGCCATGTAGCAGGTATAGATGAAGTCAGGGAAAAGTTGAGGTATGATTTCTATTATGTGAAGAATTTCTCTCCCTGGCTTGACACTCTGATAATCCTCAAGACAATAGCCATTATATTTACTGGTTTTGGAGCACGGTAGGTGCAGTTCAATCGGCGGGAGTTGGTTGCCGCCGGGCTTTTAGGCGCCAATTACGGCGCAAGCGCCCTGCGAGCGCGCGCATCTCCGGAACTGGATATCCGCGATTTCGGCGCCATTGGCGACGGGGCAACGGACAACGGTCTGGCGCTGCAACATGCGCTAGCCGAGCTCGGCCGCGTGAAGGGTACGCTGCGCATCCCGCCCGGCCGCTTCCTTATTGAGGACCGGTCAGTCTCAGCGATTGGCTCGCCTTACCGCATTCCGGCCGGAACGGCCCTCGTAGGGTCGGGACCGTCGAGCGCTCTAGTTTTTCGTCGCGTCGTGTCCCCATCATTTGAAGGTCTGACTATCGACGGATCGCATATAGCCATTCGTGATTTGACACTTGAAGTTGATACTGGAGGGAGCGGCTGGACTGCGGCGATAGGAATCGTTGGAGACGCTGCCCACTTGCAGTTCACGCATATCCAATTTGTCGGAAGAGAAGTTCGGAGTGGTCATATCGGAATACTGCCAATCAACGCGGACTTGGAGAATGTAACAGCGGATCAGTGCGATTTTCGCAACCTTGAACTCGGGTTTGCACGACAGACGAGCGACCCATCGGAGTACCGGAACCTAAAGTTTGTGGACTGCAGGGCTTCCGACTGTACCGAGGTCTTCGAACTGAATGCCCCGGGCCTGTCCCTCGGTGCCACTCGGAGCGGATCGGAATGGGTTTCGCACATCACCGATGACAACGGTCGCCCATCACCCCCACGGTTTCGGATCGGCCAGGCAATTCGAAGCGCCGCCTTTCCTGCAGACACGCGGGTACTCGCGATAGACCCTGGTGGCGCGGTCCGGATGAGTCGGCCAGCGATCGCTACCGCGACTCCAGACAAGCCGGCGCGAATATCGGCCGGTCGTTGCTCCGATGGAATAATCAGAAATCTGCTGTGCTCCAACATCGGTCAATGGGCGATTGGGATGTCGCATTGCGACAATTGGGAGGTGAGCGTAAAGGGCAGCGATACACAGTATGAACTGGTCCATCTGGAAGATGGCTGTCACGATATCCGGTTAACAGTGGCTGGCGTTCGCTGTAACAAGAGCCCCGGCGTCGTTGGATCGCCAGCTGCCGATAATGGAATGGTGCATGTTTCGACCGGATGTCACGACATTTCCATCCACTTTGCTGATGCCGATCTTACGCAAAACGATGGCCCACTCGTTAACGCATTGTGTTTGCAACCAGGTATCATGGGTACCACTGGCCTTAGGAGGCCCACAAATAGAATAACCGTAAGCGGCCGGGTATTGCTCCGCTATAATACACGTGCCGTCATCGCCTATGAAACTGACATTCATTTCAACGCACTTGAGCTGCGCAACGTCGAGCCGCTTTCGCGTGCTAGTCCTATGATGCGACTGCCTGGTTGCCGAATTTCTGGGACACTTGCGGTATTTAATCCCGGCGAAATTATGCAAGCCGGCTACGGAGCTACGGGCGGTCTCGAGCGGATCCGCACGCTCTCGAGGTGAACTGCGTGAAGGTGAGTGTTACGTTACCTTGACTGGGTCAACATCATGGCTTGATATAGGCGCCGCCGCTTCGCTGCCCGATCGGCCATCGCCCTCCAACGAGCGATCCGCGACCTGATCTTGGCGCGTGTATGTCCCGCCCCCGATCAGCCCAAAACGGCACTGTCCGTAATTTCCCAACGGGGGCGGATCGTTAGTGGACAGCCAGCACGCGGCGCTGAGGTGAGGTGCTTGGGCACCTTAAGGAAAGCCTAGACGCGCAGCGATACCAGCCGCGAAGAGCCAGCCAATAGAAGCAAAAGATGTCGCGGGATGCCAATTTAACAAGATGAGCTTGCGACGGGAGCTCGGTGCCGGCACACGCTGCATAGCCGATGTTGTCTTTAATTGTACTGGCTAGCGCGTTGAGCGCACTGCGTGAGGCGGACGCCAGGATAGCTGTCGTGGCATGGCGCCTACAGACGGCAAATGTGGCAATGTGTCGCGACGGGGTTCCGCTCGCAGGTTTTATGATCGAGACGCTGGATCAATATGACCGGTCTGAACGCGGCGAAGTCACGGCGGAGTTCGGCTTGGGCGACCTACCGCAGGTGAGCGCGGTCGTGCCGGAAAGCGCTGCCGGAAAAGCTGGCCTCAAACCGGGGGATACGATTCTGGCGGTGAACGGCTGGCAGATGCCGCGGGCCGTTGGTGGCAAGTCCGATTACGGCCGAACGGCTGCCGTCGAAGCCGCCCTTGCGGCCGCGATGATGCAACCAGCGGTCACACTCACACTAGCCTCCCGGACCGTTTCCTTCAGCGCTGATCGAGGATGCGCCTCATCGGTGCAATTGGTCCCGGGCAGTCGATTAGATGCCCTCGCCGATGGCCAATATGTGCAAATTTCCGGGGCGATGTACGCGTTTGTGGCAAACGATGACGAGTTAGCCTTCGTCATTGCGCATGAACTGGCGCATAACGTCGTGGCGGAGGCAAAGCATGCCACCACTGCGACAGGACAGCGCGCTGCCGAGTTGGCAGCAGATCGCGTTGCTATCCGTATGATGGGGCAGGCGGGTTATGATGTCGGCGCGGTTGTCCCGTTGATGGAACGGCTTCGTCGTAAGAACCGACTTTCGTGGCTGGATGGCTCGCACCCGGATTGGTCGTCCCGGCTCGCTGCCGCGGCTCTAGTCGCGGCCGAAGCAAACAGAATCCCTAAATGACTTGGCGCGTGGGGGCGAGGCAGGATGGCCACACTTGTCGGGGGTTTATCTCCGAACTGGTATATAATTCAGGATTTTGGGCTTGTTCGTCCACTAAGTTTGTGCGAACGGACCGTTGATCAACCTGCCCAACAGGGAGCCTAACTCATGACCGTTTCTAAAGTGCTGCTTTCGGCCGTGATGGCGTTGACTCTGGTTCCTGCCGCTGCGCAGGCGGCGAGCAATCCTGTGCCGACGGGCGTTTCGCCTGCCGCTCGGTCGCTCTCGCTTTCGACACCGGTCCGCGCGGGAGCCAAGACGGGCAAGAAGAGCCATCTCCTCGGACTAGGTACGCTCGGGACTATTTTGCTTGCGGCTGGTGCAATTGCAGCGGCCGTGGTGATCGCCGACGCAGTGGACAACGGTTCGAGCGGCTGATCGGCTGAAACATCATCCCGGCGCGCCGGGAAGCATGAAATAGCCGCCCGATGGGCGGCTATTTTCGTTTAGGGATGTCATCCGCCGCATAGGCCGCCATCACCCCGCCGATCCTCGACAGAGCGGTCATGCTAATGGTTTCGACAGGCCTTCGCGCCCCTCGCTACCCCGCTTGTGATCGGGATGGCTCACCATGATTGTTGCCAATGAGTGGGCGCCATTCGTGTGGATGCGCGGGCGAAGAGGTCTGCCCAGGGTCGAGAGTGATTCTTGAGGAATCGCTTATAGCGGTACGCCCCCCGTCGAACCCCGCACAATCAGCTCGTACGGCATGACCCGATGTTCGGGCGCCCGGTGCGAACCTTCCATGATGTGGACCAGCGCGTCGGTGGCCGCCTGCGCCATTGCGCGGATCGGCTGGCGGATGGTGGTGATGCGCGGCCATATCGTGGTCGCGAATTGGCTGTCGTCGAAGCCTGCTACCGACAATTCGCCTGGGACCGCTATGCCGCGTTCGCCCGCCGCGACGATCGTGGCCGCAGCCATGTCGTCATTGTGGGCAAACACCGCGGTCGGCCGGTCGGGTCGGTCGAGTAGGACGCGTGCTGCCTCCAGGCCACTTTCGAACGTGTAGAGGCCGCGGGTGACCAGGCTGGGGTCGATCTCCAGCTTGGCCTCGCCCATCGCCCGATGGAAACCCGCCAAACGCTCGTGGGTGGAGGAGTGGGTCGGGTCGCCCAGAATAACCGCGATCCGGCGATGTCCGAGAGCGATCAGGTGGCGCGTGATCTCCGCTGCCGCCGAACGGTCGTCCATCCCCACCGACGGAGCGATCTGGCTCGTGCCGACGCCGTGGGCAGGCGCGATCCGCACCATTGGGATGCGAGCCGCCAGAAGCGTGTTCACGATCTCGGCATTGTCACAGATCGGGGAGGTGAGAATCACGCCGCCCACGCCGGCCGCGCGCACCATCGACACGGTGCTCTTGCCGCCCATCTGCCACGAATCCTCGCACGGCACCACGAGCAGCCGCCATTTGTCACCGCGCAACCGATCCAGGCTGCCGCTCTGCAGGCCGAGAATATAGTTCGCGCACGGATTGTCGTAGAGCAGCCCGATCAGGAGCGATTTGCGACCGGCCAGGCTGCGCGCGGCAATGTTCGGATGATAATCGAGGTCGGCGACTACCTGGAGCACGCGCTGGCGCGTCTCCTCTCGCACATTGGGTTCCTCGTTGAAGACGCGCGAGACGGTTTTGATCGACACGCCGGCAATCTCCGCCACATCGGAGATTGTTGCGGGCGCGCGTGGCGGGCTCATGTCATTCACGACGGCTCAAAGGCTTACGCCTTCCCCCCTCTTGGCGGAGCCGAGCAGGATGGCTCCAAGGGGTCGTCTTAACAGTTGTGAGCGGTAACAAAAAGGCCGCCCGGATCGGATCCGGACGGCCTTTTAGTACCGTTTTGCCCTGTATCAGGCCTCTTCGGTTGTTTCCGAGGCCGCTTCGGCAGCCGGCGCTTCGCTGGTAGCGATCTCGCCGGGCTCGGCATTGGGGTCGTAAGCTTCGGTGAAGCCCGCCTCGTCGCGCTCGTAGAGCGACGCCATGACGTCGACGCCCTGCGACTGCAGCTCGGCCTCTTCGGGCGAACGGGCGACGTTGACCTTAACGGTCACCGCCACCTCGGCGTGAAGCGCAACGCGCACTTCGAACAGGCCGATCGTCTTGATCGGCTTGCCGAGCACGATCTGGCTCTTGGCAACCTTGGCGCCCGCCTCGGTCAGCGCTTCCGAAAGGTCGCGGGCCGAAACCGAGCCGTAGAGCTGGCCGCTGTTCGACGCCTGACGGATCAGGGTCACGGTCTTGCCCTCGACGCCCTTCGAGTCCTTTTCGGCCTCCGCGCGACGAGTGGCATTCTCTGC
>Ga0136846_1215012_pt1 | contig 10009 bp, 9 predicted proteins | sample HopSoiMetagenom2_FD_96841 | JGI IMG/M metagenome (GOLD analysis project Ga0136846, IMG submission 96841) | Grasslands soil microbial communities from Hopland, California, USA - 2 Assembly 2016 (version 4) | ecosystem: Environmental > Terrestrial > Soil > Grasslands | place: USA: Hopland... | reverse complement strand
GGTGAAAGTATGATCGAAGCTGGAATACTAGACGGAGATCTTGTCATTGTTCGTCAACAAACTACAGCAAACAACGGTGATATTGTAGTTGCCATGACAGATGAGAACGAAGCTACAGTGAAACGATTCTTTAAAGAGAAGGATTACTTCCGTTTACAGCCAGAAAATTCAACAATGGATCCTATTATTCTCGAAAATGTTAGTATATTAGGTAAAGTAATTGGTGTTTATAGACATATTCATTAATAACGGTTCGTTGGCTACCCTATTTATATCCTTTCGCAACAACAAAAAGACGAAAGACAAATCAATTAATGATTACGTCTTTCGTCTTTTACGTGATGGCTTTCCTTCATTTAAACCAGCCTTTTTCTTTCGAACGTGTAATTGCTTCAATTCGATTCTTCACTTCAAGTTTATCTAAAATAGTAGATATATAGTTTCGAACGGTTCCTGATTTAATACAAAGTTCATCTGCTATTTCATTGGTATTCTTCCCATGTGCAACTAATTCTAAAACTTCCTTTTCTCGTTCAGTAAGAGGATTTTCTTCGCTATAAAAATCATCCATAAGTTCTGGGGCATATACTCTTTTTCCAGCCATAACACTACGAATGGTTTTAGCTAATTCCTCACTTGGACTGTCTTTGAGTAAATATCCACTAACTCCTGCTTTGATTGCACGTTGAAAGTAACCTGCACGCGCAAAAGTCGTTAAGATAATAAACTTACACCCTTGATCTTTTAATTCTTCTGCAGCATCCAATCCACTTTTTATGGGCATTTCAATATCCATTACACAGATATCTGGTTGTAATTTATGAACAAGAGCAATAGCCTCTTCTCCATTACTCGACTTTCCTACAACCTCCATATCCTCCTCAAGATTAAGGAGAGAACCTAAAGCTCCTAACATCATTTGTTGATCTTCTGCAATTACAATTCTTATCATAAGGTTTCCTCCTCTTCTTGTTTTACAAAATTAGGTACTCGAATGGTGACAGTCGTCCCATTTTTCGAAACCATTTCAAGAGTTCCATTTACAAACTCCAATCGTTCTTTCATTCCGATCAACCCATTGCCTTCATCAAAATACTTCTCGGAATCGATGCCCTTTCCATTATCAGAAACCGCAATGACAATTTCAGTAACTGTCTGATGAACTGAAATCCGACATTTTGTTGCTTTACTATGCTTGACGACATTATTTACAGATTCTTTCAAGCACATACTCAGAATGTTTTCAACAAACACAGGAACATTTGTTAAAGCGATTTCCTGCTCTTTTACAAATTTTATTTCTGCCGCTTTCAATATTTGTTCAACTTGTATCATTTCCTCGTTTAAGCGAATACCACGCATATCTGATACCATTAACCGCACTTCTTTTAAAGCAGTTCTTGCCGTTTGTTGAATATCCTTCAGTTCTACTCGGGCCTGTTTAGGATCTTTCGTAATAATTTTTCCTGCTAAATCACTTTTCAATCCAATAAGTGAGAGCTTTTGACCTAATGTATCATGAAGATCACGAGCAATCCGCTGCCGCTCCTCTTGAACCATTAAATCAGAAATTCGCTTATTAGCAAATTCCAGTTGCGCTTCAAGTTTCTCGCGTTTTTTTCGATTATAAATATTAAATGGTAGAAGAATAATACTAATCCATATGATAATAACGAAAGGCAATTGTTTTAGAAACAATTCATTTTGTACAACAAAGTTGAAATTAATTGCGATCGAGGCTCCTACTAACTGAATAATATAAAAGGTTATAAAAGCAGGCCATTTCTTCAGATTACCAATTAAATAGGCAAGAAAAAATGAAAAATAGACATAATCTAAGTAGATGGTCATAATGATTGAAATGATAAGCAAAAAGGATGTCCATACGTATTTCACCCATCCATGTGAAATAAACGAAATTCGATATAGGATAAAAAAGAAAATGGATAAGATAATGCCGGTTACAATTTCAATTGTTGATGACCATTGAAAAATAAAATAAAAAGGCAAAATGGCAAACAATGCCCACATATAAGGCGAAACACCTGTACTACTTTGAAATAATTGTATTCTTTTCATCATAATCAAACCTCTTCTATTAAACTGGATTTTCACTTAATACCATCATACCAAAAGAAAAGAAGGAAGTCGTTAAACTTCCTTTCACTCAAGTGCTTTTTGAGCAATCTTTTGTCTTGCAGTACTTTTTTTAATCGCATCGAAACGAACAAATTGTTTACTTTCTTCATCCCATAAACGATATTTTACTGCCCGTAGACTCTTACCAATTGTTACGGTTGGAACAGATTTTAATGGCAGATGATGATTATGGATTTCTTCAAGATGGTAATTCGGAACTCTTGGACTTAAGTGGTGAACATGGCGGTAGCCTAGATTACCAGTAATCCATTGAAGCCATTTGGGTAACTGATAGAAAGAACTACCTTCTATGGCCGCTTTCACAAAATCCCATTCTTCTTCGTTTTCAAAATAAGAATCTTCAAAATGATGTTGAACATAAAACAGCCAAATTCCAAGAAAACCCGCAATAAAAAGGATCGGACCTTGTATCAATAAAAAGTTTTGCCAACCAATGATCCAACACATCAATCCATATAAAAGAGCAATGGAAAGATTGACTAAATAGGTATTCATCCTTTCTTTTTTTCGGGCGCCTTTTCGATTGAATCGATTTGTAATCAAAAACAAGTAAATAGGACCAAAACCAAACATAACAAGGGGATTACGATAAATACGATAGCCTAGGCGCTGCCAAAAAGAGGCCATCTCATATTCTTTTACGGTCATAACCCAAATGTCTCCAACCCCTCTTTTATTTAAATTACCACTTGTTGCATGATGGACATTGTGACTATGACGCCATTGATGAAAAGGAAACAACGTGATGATTCCTGAAATAGTTCCGAGCACTTCGTTTGCATTTTTGTTGTTAAAAAAGGATTGATGACAGCAGTCATGAAAGATAATAAATATTCTTATCACAAAGCCAGCAGCTATCACAGTCAATCCAAAAGTTAAGAAATAGGAAACTGATAAGCTTTGATAAGCAAGATACCATAAGAGAAAAAAAGGAACAAATGTATTTACGATTTGCCAGAAGCTTCCTTTCATATTCGATTTCTCGTATGGAAGGATTGTTTTTCTAAGTTCCTTCTGCATTTCTTTTGTCATACTTTGGAGTCACTCCTTATTGTTTTCATCTCTTCTTCAACGTACGATTTCCAATAGTTAAGTTTCATTATAGGCAATAAAATAGAGCAATGAAGTCATAATTGTCACTCAATACAAATGACATTTGTCACATCAAGAAAAAATAGTCCTATTTATTCTCACTTATCAAATAGTTTGTTCAAATTAAGTTAAATTATGTTTATAAAAGCTCTGTTAAGAGAACAAATCATCATAATCACTTTCTCTATTAAAAAACGATAAAAAAACCTTGCCGCAATGCGACAAGGTTTCATTTAATTAATACATTTTCATATATTGTTCGCGCTCCCAAGGATGTACTTGTGTGCGGAACATATCCCATTCAATTTCTTTTGCTTCAAGGAAGTGTTCGAAAATATGACCTCCAAGAGCAGAAATCATAATTTCATTTCTTTTTAAATGACCGATTGCTTGAGCTAAAGTTGCAGGTAGATCATTAATTCCTTCTGCTACACGCTCTTCTTTATCCATTGCATAGATATTACGGTCAACTGGATCTGGAGGAGTTAATTTATTCTTCACTCCGTCAAGACCTGCTTTTAATAAAACAGCCAAAGCTAAATATGGATTTGCTGCAGGGTCAACGCTGCGTACTTCTACACGTGTGCTTAAACCACGTGAAGCTGGAATACGGATTAAAGGTGAACGATTACTTGTTGACCAAGCTACATAACATGGCGCTTCATAGCCAGGGACTAAACGTTTATAAGAGTTCACTGTTGGATTTGTAATGGCAGTGAAAGATTCGGCATGTTTCACGATACCTGCAATAAATTGGCGAGCTGTTTCACTTAATTGCAAATCAGCATTTGGATCAAAAAATGCATTTTCACCATTTTTGAATAGTGATAGGTTACAGTGCATTCCAGACCCATTTACACCAAACAAGGGTTTAGGCATAAAGGTTGCATGTAAACCATGTTTACGAGCAATCGTTTTTACAACCAATTTAAATGTTTGGATATAATCACATGCTGTAATTGCATCCGCATATTTAAAATCAATTTCGTGTTGTCCAGGAGCAACTTCATGATGTGAGGCTTCAATTTCAAAGCCCATTTCTTCAAGTTCAAGAACAATATCGCGACGACAATTTTCACCAAGATCGGTTGGTGCTAAGTCAAAATAGCCGCCAGTATCATTTAATTCTAAAGTCGGTTCCCCTTTTTCATCCAGCTTAAACAGGAAGAATTCAGGCTCAGGTCCTAAGTTAAAATCTGTGAATCCTAGGTCTTCCATTTCCTTCAATACACGTTTTAAGTTATTACGTGGATCCCCAGCAAATGGTGTGCCATCTGGACTATAAATATCACAGATTAGACGTGCAACCTTTCCTTTTTCAGCCGTCCATGGGAACACAACAAAAGTGTCTAAGTCAGGATATAAATACATATCGGATTCTTCAATACGGACAAATCCTTCAATGGAAGAGCCATCAAACATCATTTTATTATCAAGTGCCTTTTCAAGCTGGCTTATTGGAAGTTCTACATTTTTTATTATTCCTAAAATATCTGTAAATTGCATACGAATATATTTCACATTTTGTTCCTGACACATTGTTTTAATATCTTCTTTTGAATACTTTGGCATAATAATCCCCCCCTAAATATCCTTCATAATTTAGTGAAAAAAGCGATGCATGTCACCTTGGCGTAATGGTGTTCGATTAAATCGACCAGCATTCGCTAACTCTTTTCTTAGAAGCCTTCTAATCTCCTCGTTACTCAGATCCTGCTTTTGCTTAATGACTTGTTTTTGAATTTCATGTTCAAGTTTTTGTTCTTCTTTGACGGAAAAAATTTGCTTAATTCCCGCCATATTAATGCCCTGATCAATTAAATCTTTGACTTCTAACAAGGTATCAATATCATTCAAAGAAAAGAGACGACGATTTCCATCAGTTCTTGCTGGAGAAATGAGATTATGCTCTTCATAGTAACGTATTTGTCGAGCCGTTAGTTCAGTTAATTGCATCACTGTCCCAATTTGAAAAAGTGGCATTGAGCGACGAATTTGACTTCCTGTCATTTGTAATCTTCTCCATTCCTTTACTTTTACTTCTTGCTTTTATTATATTCAATGTAAGGTAAACTGTCAATACAATGTTATGTTTTATGACATAAAATATTAATCTATAAAAAAGACTTCCCCAAATGGAGAAGTCTCAGTTGTTTCGATTAATACATAGTCATATATTGTTCACGTTCCCAAGGATGAACTTGTGTGCGGAACATATCCCACTCGATTTCTTTCGCTTCAATAAAGTGTTCAACGATGTGTCCTCCAAGAGCTGAAATGATCACTTCATCTTTTTTTAATTCCTCAATTGCTTCTGCTAATGATGCTGGCAAATCAGCAATTCCTTCTGCAAGACGTTCTTCTCGATCCATTGCATAAATGTTACGGTCAAGTGGTGCTGGAGGCGTCATTTTGTTTTGAATGCCCTCAAGACCTGCTTTTAACAGAACAGCTAATGCTAAATATGGATTTGCCGCAGGATCTACGCTACGTACTTCAACACGTGTACTTAAACCACGAGAGGATGGAATTCGTACTAAAGGTGAGCGATTGCTTGTTGACCAAGCTACATAACAAGGTGCTTCGTGTCCAGGTACTAACCGTTTATAGGAATTCACAGTTGGATTCGTGATCGCTGTAAATGCGGTCGCATGTTTAATAATCCCTGCAATAAATTGGCGGGCTGTATCGCTTAACTGAAGATCTGCTTTTTCATCATAGAATACGTTTTGACCATTATTAAACAATGACAAGTTACAATGCATACCAGATCCAGCTAATCCAAAAATTGGCTTTGGCATAAAGGTTGCATGTAAACCATGTTTTCGTGCAATCGTTTTTACAACTAACTTAAAGGTTTGAATATCATCACAAGAAGAAATAGCATCTGCATATTTGAAATCAATTTCATGTTGTCCTGGAGCATTTTCATGATGAGAAGCTTCAATATCAAAGCCCATTTCCTCAAGTTCCAGTACAATATCGCGACGGCAGTTTTCCCCAAGATCCATTGGAGCTAAATCAAAGTAACCGCCGCTATCATTCAATTCTAAAGTGGGTTCCCCTTTTTCATCTAATTTGAATAAGAAAAATTCCGGTTCAGGCCCAAGATTGAATTCCGTGAACCCTAGTTGCTCCATTTCTTTTAATACCCGTTTCAAATTATTACGTGGGTCTCCTGCAAATGGTGTTCCATCTGGATTATAAATGTCACAGATAAGTCGTGCAACCATGCCTTTTTCTGCAGTCCATGGAAATACAACAAATGTATCTAAATCTGGATATAAATACATATCGGATTCTTCAATACGTACAAACCCTTCAATAGAAGAACCATCAAACATCATTTTATTATCCATCGCTTTTTCAAGTTGACTAATCGGAATTTCAACATTTTTAATTGTACCTAAAATATCAGTAAACTGGAGTCGGATATATTTAACATTTTTCTCCTCACATATTCTCCTGATATCTTCTTTTGTGTGTTTTGCCATTTTGTACTCCTCCAAATTCTCTTATGTAATTGCCTTAACCAGTATATATGAAAATTATTTTATTATGTCTACTTACTTTAAGCAATAGTATATTTAAAAAATATATTTAATTATAGTTGAATTAATCCCTTTTCTAATAATGAATTCAGCGCAATACAAATCGCCAATTTAACATGCGAATACGTTAAACCGCCTTGCACATAGACGACATATGGAGGTCTAGTTGGTCCATCTGCTGTTAATTCAATGCTAGCACCTTGGATAAATGTTCCTGCTGCCATAATGACATCATCCTCGTAACCAGGCATATAAGCAGGATAGGGTGTTACATGTGAATTTATGGGTGATGCAAATTGAATCGCTTGGCAAAATGCAACCATTTTATCGCGATCATCAAATTGCACCGCTTGGATTAAATCCGTCCGTTTACTATCCCATTTTGGATTTGAATTCATCCCAAGACGTTCAAGCAATGCCGCTGTAAATACCGCTCCTTTTAACGATTGTCCCACAACATGTGGTGCAAGGAAAAATCCTTGATACATATCTTGCAGATTATACAAAGAAGCTCCTGCTTCTGCTCCAATTCCCGGTACTGTCAAACGATAAGAACAAGCCTCCACCCATTTTTGTTTCCCTACAATATAACCACCCGTCTTAGCTAAGCCCCCTCCTGGATTCTTTATTAGTGAACCAGCAATTAAATCTGCTCCTACATGACAGGGTTCCAGGTCTTCCGTGAATTCTCCATAGCAATTATCAACAAATACAACTACGTCCGTTTTGATTTCTTTAACAAATCGAATGATTTCTTCAATCTGATCAATGGTAAAAGAAGGTCGAGCTGCATAGCCTTTTGATCGTTGAATAGCGACCATTTTTGTATTCGACTTCAGCGCTTTTGCAACTGCCTGGAAATCAAACTTTCCATCTTCTGTAATGTCAACACTGTTATAGGTTATCCCATATTCCTTTAACGAACCCGTTCCTTGTCCACGTATACCAATAATCTCTTCTAGAGTATCATATGGTTTTCCAGTTATGTATAAAAGCTCATCTCCTGGTCTTAATACACCATATAACGCAGTAGCAATGGCATGAGTACCGGAAATCATTTGTACTCTTACAAGTCCTGCTTCGCCACCAAATACTTCCGCATAGATCTTATCTAATGTATCTCTCCCGTAATCATCATATCCATATCCTGTGGAAGGTATAAAATGAGAATCGCTTACTTTATGATTCTGATAACTTTTTAAGACACGAAATTGATTACGATCAATACGCTCCTCGATCTTTTCATGGATCGGTTTTATCATCTTCTCCACTTCTTCGACAAGTGGTTTTAATTCATTTCCATATTTTAATGATTGAAACATTTTTTCCCCTTAACCTTTCACTTTATATTTCTGTAACTGCCCGAATATCGGATGGTCTACTAATGTGTACCCTTTACAGATATACAACTGCTTTTCTTCATGAAAAGCCAACTCCCTCAAAATCGTTTCATTCTTCAATTGTGAAAGCAACTTTCCTTCCGTTGATGGCACTTCCACATGATAGTCCTTCATCACTCCAATTACTTTCGTTTCCATTAATTGTTTCAATTGCTGACGGTCATTGTCCAATAATGTACTAATCTGAATGGAATCATTTTTCGTTGACGGCACAAAATCCGGATGTTGAATATCCTTTTTATTATACACAGTTAATTGCTGTATGTGGGAAGTTTCTAATTCTTCAAGTAATTGATCGACTGTTTGCTCATGTTGGAAATAATCTGGGTTGGACGTGTCCACCACATGCAACAAAAGGTCATCCTCCTTCACTTCTTCAAGCGTTGAACGAAACGCTGCAATTAAACTGGTTGGTAGATCTTGGATAAAGCCAACCGTATCGGTAATTAACACAGTAAATCCGCTTGGTAAAATACATTTCTTTGTCATTGGATCAAGTGTCGCGAATAATTGATTTTCCTCATAAGAGGTTGCTTCTGTTAAGCGATTAAACAAGGTTGATTTCCCAGCATTTGTATACCCGACAATGGCTACTTGGAACACATGATTTTTCTTCCTTCTTTCACGATAACGTTCACGATGCTGCACCACAACAGAAAGCTGAGATTTGATATCATGAATTCGATCCCGAATGTGACGTCGATCTGCCTCTAACTTCGTTTCCCCCGGTCCTCTCGTTCCGATCCCCGCACCCAATCTCGATAATTGTGTACCTTGACCACTAAGTCTTGGTAGTAAATATTGTAGTTGAGCCAATTCAACCTGCAGTTTACCTTCTTTTGATCTCGCTCTTTGGGCAAAAATATCAAGGATCAATTGTGTCCGGTCTAAGATCCGTGCATCCACTTCTCTTGCAATATTTCTCACCTGGCTTGGTGATAGCTCATCATTAAAAATAACTAACTTGGCTTCCATTTCATCCACAAGAGTTTTTAGCTCTTCCACTTTCCCTTTACCAATATACGTGGCTGGCGATACACGTTCTCTCTTCTGAGTTAAGGTTGTTAAAACCTCTCCATTCGCTGTTTTCGTTAGAGATGCTAATTCATCCATTGAATAATGAAACGGTAAATCCCCTTCAGTTGTGTGACAACCAACAAGGATTGCTTTTTCTCTCTCGACTTTCTGCTCCACAAAAAAACCTCCTTCATCCATTTTTCCCATCATATCAAACAAAGGAAAAGAACTCTAATTTTCTTAGAATCATTCTGAATCATGTCGATATATTTCCTATTTTATGATAAAAATAACGAAGTATGAGTCCCTGTTTCGTAGTAATAAACAAAAATATAATGAAAAGGTGATCATTCAGATGAAAAAACTAAGCCCACATATTTATCTTGAACAATGTCAATCAGCTTTAGACTATTATACGCAAATTTTTGGAGGGGAAATTAAAAACACTCAACTTGCCGATGGAATCGAAATGTTTAAAGGACATGAAGGAAAATTAATTCATGCAGAACTCCATATCAATGATGCCTGCATCCTCTATTTTGCAGATGTATTTGGACACGTTGAAAAAGGAAATCATATTTGGCTTTCGATCGATCTGGAATCAGAGATAGAATTACAAGCCATTTATGAGGCCCTCTCTCAGGATGGCCAGATTAAAATGGAACTTCAAGACACATTTTGGGGTACAAAGTATGGTGTGATCACGGACAAATTCGGCCTAATATGGGAACTTAATTTCTCAAAATAAATCATGTTAACCAGCGAAGAAAATGACTCCACCTTCGCTTT
>Ga0136846_1243245_pt1 | contig 10010 bp, 10 predicted proteins | sample HopSoiMetagenom2_FD_96841 | JGI IMG/M metagenome (GOLD analysis project Ga0136846, IMG submission 96841) | Grasslands soil microbial communities from Hopland, California, USA - 2 Assembly 2016 (version 4) | ecosystem: Environmental > Terrestrial > Soil > Grasslands | place: USA: Hopland... | reverse complement strand
CCGATACCGGGGGCAATTGATGTCGTCGCGAACCAGGAAGCAGGCGAGTGACACAAGAAGCGGTCATGCTACTCGGAGCCGCTCGGCAAGCGGCGCGCGGGTTATGTGATCAACATCCAAAAGATCGCGGCGAGCATCACCAGAAAGCCGGCGACTGCAGTACCGATGAAGATGCGTTCCACGTGGTCCATGCCATCTACCCCAATTCCAGGCGGAGAGCTTTGACCAGTTGGGCTGAGGAAACATCAATGTATGTGAATCGGCGCTTCATTTTGGATCAGCGGAGACGAAATACGCTCATGTCGTTGAGGGTGTCCCCAGCTGCGACACCCGTTTTGTCGAACTGATCGTCCAATCCTGCACCAGCGATAGCTGCACCAGATAGCGCTGCCCGCGGCAGAACTTATCAAACGTTAATGCATGTTTCGTCGCCGTCCGCCAAATGGGAAAGGACAACGTGTAATGGACTCGCGATGCAAGCAGGGTTTGCCTTCTCCAAGCTCGCAGACCGGTTGGCGAGCCTGACCGATCTGACCGCCCAGGATCTTGAGTTGCTGGCGGACATGCCGAGTGCCATCGCCAACATTGAAGCTCACCAGCCGGTTTTGCGGCGCCATGACGAGACAGACATTTGCTGCGTTGTGCTTCAAGGTTACCTCTCCAGGTACATCGCCGAAGGCCAGCATGGGCAAATTACTTCGATACATGTTCCCGGCGACGTTCCCGATCTGCACTCGCTTTATCAACCGCATGCCAAAGGCAATCTTATCGCGCTCGGATCTGCCGTCGTTGCCTTGGTGCCTCATAGCTTCTTCCACGAGCTCTCCGCTAAATCTACGGCAATGTCTCGTGCGCTCCTCCTCATGCAGCTCACGGATCTCGCGATCCAGCGCGATTGGACGTTGAATCTCGGCAGCCGCGATGCTCTCGCGCGTGTCGCCCACCTGATCTGCGAAATCACCGCGCGTGTCCAAGCGGTCGGGCTTGCAAGGGACCTCAGCCTCGCATCGCCGTTCACGCAATCCGACCTGGCTGCCGCGTGCGGCATTTCTCCGGTGCACGCAAATCGCACCATTCAGGAATTGCGTCGTCGCGGCCTGCTGCGATGGCACGGAAAAATCATCACGATCGTAGACTGGCCAGGCCTGGTCCGTCTCGCGGGCTTCGATCCGGCCTATCTGCGGAGCCTGCCTCTCGCCCACAGAGCGAGGCCGCCGCAGTGCCAGCCGGTATCGAAAGGCGTGGCGGTCGCGTGACGGATCACCCGGCCCGCCGCCTCAGTTCGACGCGGCCGAACAGCATCTGCCGCACCTCTTCGATCACGTCATCCCAAACGCCTGCAGTCCTCTGGTGGAAAAGGCGCAAGCTTGGGTACCAGAACGTGTGAGCGCCGGAGATCGGCCAGCGCCAATCGCAGTCGGCATGCAGCAGCACCCCTGCTTCACATCCCAGCGCTCCCGCGAGATGCGCAACCATGGTGTCAACGCAAATCACGAGGTCGAGCTGCCGGATCAGATGACCGAGGGCCACGATGTCGGGCGTGCTGATATCCCGCGCGACCGTCTCCGGGAGCCGCTCAGCCCCTCCTCCTCGCTGAAGCGAATACAAAGTTCTGCCGTCGCCGCCAAGGCGCCTCAACAGCGCCGGCGGAACGGAACGCCGCTTGTCCCAGGCACCAACCTCCCAGACCAGACCGACAGACAGGCCGCCGCGTTGCTCGAGCAGCTGCGACGATAAGCTGCTTGCCGGCAGCGTCAAATAGGGAGCGCGGATCTCGACCGTTGCCGGCCCTGCCCTGATCGCGTGCGGAACCTCCATGATCTCGATATCGACATCAAACTCGGTGCAAGGCGCACCATCATGAAGCGGAATTGCAAGACTGACGCCCTCGATCCGTTCGACCAGCGGCAATAGCTCAGCCTGGCACCAGACCGTCACGCTGCGCGCTATCATCCTGAGCGCAGGCATGAAGCGCAGGAACTGGATGGTGTCGCCGAGGCCGTGATAGCAGCGGACCAGCACGCGCTTGTTCGCCAGTTCCTCGCCGCGCCATATCCGTTGCAGATGGCGCGGACCAGTGTGCTTGGGGGCAGCCGCAAGCGCTGCCAGATCGCGATCGGCAATGGCCCAGGCGCGAGCGAAATCCCCCGCACGCATCGCCTCCGTCCAGCTGTTCATGCTGCCCACGTCGGGGCACCCCTCCTAGGCTCTCACGAATTTATGAAAGCGACTGAGCTCGCCATCCTTGGTCCTGTCCTGATGAAGGAACGCGATGCCGGCATCGTCGAACTTCTCGAAGAACACGTCCCAGCCGATCCGGTCGAGACCTTCATCCGGGGGATCGAAGTCGATCCGCAGGATGCCGGCATGCCCCTTCCCTTCGGTCGCCTTCACGGTTGCCGGCTTGCCACCGCGTTCTTCCGCCCATTTTCGAATGACGTCGTGGTTGGTGGTGTGCTGCGCTTCGCTGCTGTGCGTCTTTGAGTGGCTCGAGTTCATGTGGATACCTTCCTGGTTGGCGCTGGAACTCGACGTGACGACGAGTTCGTCCGCTTTCGCTGAACGTCGGCCGGCAGAATTTGTTCTTGTCGACCACCGCTCCGGGTCGAATGGGCATTGCCACATCCACCATCTTCTTCTTGTTCTTCAACCAGGAAGAAGATCGTTCCTTGCAGGCGCCCGCAGATTCTAATCCAGGTTAAGCTTGTTTCTATTTCTGGGGGTTTGAAGCGATCATCCTGCCGCACACCATGGTCGACACAGGAACGAACATACCTTCCGCACGTTCGCCGATCTACTTACGTTTGACCGTGTTGCTTTTCCGGAGGGCATCGATTCATGCATTCACGTCTTCAAGACAGGCAACGCGTACGCGTCGGCATTGTCGGCGTAGGCAACTGCGCGAGCTCGCTGATCCAGGGGCTTACCTACTACCGGAATGCAACGTCGAACGAGCCGGTACCCGGATTGATGAATGTGGATGTCGGCGGCTACCACATCAGCGACATTCAGATCGCTTCGGCATTCGACGTCAACGCTCATAAGGTCGGCCGCGACGTTGCCGAGGCGATCTGGGCCAAGCCGAACAACACGCACCGCTTTTCCGACGTCGCCGAGAGCGGCGTGATCGTGCAGCGCGGACCGGTCATGGACGGCGTCGGCCGCTATCTTCAGGACGACATTCCAGTTTCAGATGCGCCCGAAGCGGACGTTGCGGAGGTGCTGGCGATGTCGCGCACAGACGTTCTGGTGTCCTATCTTCCGGTCGGCTCGCAACGTGCAAGCGAATGGTACGCCGCCCGCGCGATCGAGGCCGGTTGCGGCTATGTCAACTGCATCCCGGTTTTCATCGCCTCCAATCCGGATTGGCGAGCCAGATTTGAGCAAGCCGGTCTACCCATCATCGGCGACGACATCAAAAGCCAGGTCGGCGCCACCATCCTTCACCGCGTGCTCGCCAATCTTTTCCGCGACCGCGGCGTCCGCCTCGACCGCACCTATCAACTCAACGTCGGCGGCAATACCGATTTCAAGAACATGCTGGAGCGGGAACGGCTGACATCCAAGAAGATATCGAAGACCCAGGCCGTCACCAGTCAGTTCGACGTTCCCATGGATGCCGATAACATCCATGTCGGGCCGAGCGATCACGTCCCCTGGCTCACCGACCGGAAGCTCGCTTACATCCGGCTGGAGGGCACCACCTTCGGCGGCGTTCCCCTCAGCGCCGAGGTGAAGCTCGAGGTCTGGGATTCTCCGAACTCGGCGGGAGTCGTCATCGACGCCGTGCGTTGCGCCAAGCTCGCCATGGACCGCGGCATGGCGGGCGCGCTGACCGGCCCTTCGAGCTACTTCATGAAGTCGCCGCCGCAACAGTTCACCGACGAGGAAGCCAGGCGTCGAACCCGGGCCTTCATCGGCAACAAGGCCTACGCGTGATGGCGAGAACCATACATCTCGTGCGTCACGGTCGTCACGCCCTGCTTGGCCGCACCCTGTGCGGCCGGATGAAAGGCGTCGCGCTCGACGAGCTGGGTTGCGAGGAGATCGCGCACTGCGCCGATGCGATAGATCCCCGCCCGAATCTGGTTCAATCGAGCCCGCAGCGCCGCTGCCTGCAATCCGCCTGCATCCTGGCCACGCACTGCAGTCTCGCGGTCGAGATCGTTCCTGCTGTCGATGAACTGGACTACGGCGACTGGACGGGACAAAGGTTTGACGATCTCGACCGAGATCCGCGATGGTCGGCCTGGAACACGCAACGCGGCACGAGCCGGCCGCCCGGCGGCGAGAGCATGCGAACCCTCCAGCAACGCGTCATCGGCCATCTCGAGCAGCTGCGGAGCGACTCTAGTTGCGACACCGTAGTCGTCGTCAGTCATGCAGAGCCTATCCGTACAGCGCTATTGCATTATCAGGGACTTGAGCTCGACGACTTTCTCTCCGTCGAAATCGAACCGGGCAGTGTCAGCACGCTGATCGTCGATCAGAACAAATTCAAGATTACCGGAATGAATCAGCGGGCAAGAGCGTGAAGATCGTCATATTCGGCCTGACTATCTCCTCCTCCTGGGGCAACGGTCACGCCACCCTGTGGCGGGGCCTCTGCAAGCACCTGGTGCGACTGGGGCACACCATCGTGTTTTTCGAGCGCGACATGCCTTATTATGCCAACGCTCGGGATCTCCATGAATTGCCGGGCGGCCAGCTGAACTTGTTTCCGGATTGGGAGACTGTCCGCCCGATTGCGAAGCAGGATCTCCGCGACGCCGATGTTGCTATCGTCACGTCGTATTGTCCGGACGCAATCGCGGCGACCGACTTGATCCTCGCCGAGGGACGCCCTCTTCCGGTGTTCTACGACCTAGACACCCCGGTGACGCTGTCGAGGATCGTGGCCGGAAAAGCAGTGCCGTATATCGGTCCACGCCGCCTGGAGGACTTCGATCTGGTCCTGAGCTTTACGGGAGGTCCACGGATCTCGCACGAATTCCGCTCCAGGCTCGGCGCACGTCACGTCGAGCCCCTCTATAATCATGTCGATACAGACGTTCATCGGCCGGTCGAACCGCAACCGCATTACCGCGCCGATCTGTCTTATCTTGGGACCTACTCCGACGATCGTCAGTCGACGCTCGAGGCGTTATTCATGGCACCCGCGCGAGCACGGCACGACCTACGGTTTCTGATCGGCGGCGCCCAGTATCCCGACGATTTTCCGTGGTCCCCAAACGTCTATTTCGTCCAGCATCTACCGCCGTCCGAACATGCCGCTTTCTTCGCTTCGTATCGCCTGACCCTCAATGTCACTCGTCGGGCGATGGCGGAGATGGGGTGGTGCCCCTCTGGCCGGCTGTTCGAAGCGGCAGCCTGCGGAGTTCCCCTTGTCAGCGACAGTTGGGAGGGAATTGATATGTTCTTTGCCCCTCGCGAGGAAATCCTCCTTGCGAAAGACGGCGGCGACACGCTCGCTGCCTTGGCGATGTCCGATGCCGAACTGCGACGCATCGCGCGACGGGGACGCGAGCGGGCCATGGACCAGCACACATCGGACAAGCGGGCCAATGAACTTGTTGCGCTGCTCGAACGCACAGTCTCCGATCGCACGGGCCAGCAGCAATCTAAGGAGGCTTAGATCATGTGGGGACTTGTCCCAGCTGCCCCCCGCGGCGGCCGCATCCAGCCGCTCGCCTTTTCTAAAGAGCCGCCCCCCGTCGGCAGCCGCGGCGATGACGGCAACGCGCGTCCTTACGCGATCTCCGAGTATCTCGTGGAGCGCTTGATCCTGGGCGGGCCCGACAAGATCTGCTTCGTCATCTTGCCCGGCAAATCCGACTTTCTCAAATATTTCGGCGTCCATTACGACAGCGCCCAGCTCGCCTACGTGGTGCAGCCGGAGCCCCTCGGCCTGTGCGATGCCCTGTTCAGGGCGAGTACGGTCGTCGGCAGAGACGATGACGTGATTGTTGGGCTGCCCGACACGGTGTGGCTTGCCGCCGCTGCCCTGAGCGCGCTGCCGGGCGCCGATCTGTCGTTCCTGCTGTTTCCCGTAGGGCATCCCGAGTTCTTCGATGCCGTGGTGCTTGATGGCGATCGTGTGACCGAAATCCAGGTCAAAAAACCCAACGCAACCTCGACATGGATATGGGGAGCGTTCCGGATGTCCGCACGGGGCTTTCGTGAGCTGCAGGCGTTTTGGACCAAGCGTGACCGCTGCGACGAGTATTTTGGAACGTTGGTCAATGCCTACCTCGCTGCCGGCGGCCGCGGCACCGGCTTGAAGGCCGGCGAGTCCTATGTCGATGTCGGCACGATCGATGGCTATCGCACGGCGATGGCGCTGCTTGCCGACACCGGTGCCGAGGATGCGCGTTCGCGCCTTTGCGCCGGTGCATCGGCTGAGGCTATTCCGGCTGCGTCCATGACGAACGACGGAGTGATCGCATGAACCGACCGGCCCTTTCCCGTGACGAAATTCGCCGGCGCGTCGATGCGCTCGGCCCGTGGTTTCACAATCTCGATCTCGACGGCGTCCCGACCGCGCCGGCGCATTTTCTCGGCGACTATCCGAACGTCAAATGGCGGCGTTTCTCGGAAACTATCCCGGACCGGCTCGAAGGCAAGACCGTGCTGGATATCGGCTGCAACGCCGGCTTCTACGCGATGGAAATGAAGCGGCGTGGCGCCGAGCGCGTGCTCGGCCTGGACACCGACGAAGAATATTTGGCGCAGGCTCGTTTCGCCGCCGAAGTCAACGGACTCCGCATCGAATTCCGCAAGATGTCCGCGTACGACGTGGGGCAGCTCCGCGAAAAGTTCGATCTGGTGATCTTCATGGGCGTGCTCTATCACCTGCGCCATCCCCTGCTCGCCCTCGACCTGATCCACGAACATGTCGCCGGTGATCTCCTGCTGTTTCAGTCGATGCAGCGCGGCGACAGCCACATCGAGCCGATCGAGAAGAATTACGACTTCTGGACCAAGGATCAATTCGACGCTCCAGGTTATCCCAAGCTTCACTTCGTCGAGCACAAATATGCCGACGATCCCACGAACTGGTGGGTCCCAAATCGCGCGTGCGTGGAAGCCATGCTTCGCAGCTCCGGCTTTGCCATCACGGCGCATCCCGAAGACGAGGTTTATCTCTGCAAGCGAACGGAGCGGCCGCAGGCCGATGGCCCCGTCTACCCATCGAGGAAGGTTTGCTGATGATCGAAGCTGCCAAGATCTGGAACGAGCCGAACAACAAATCACATTGGGACCTCCTGATCGATCCGGACTGGGCGATGTTCGCCGACACCGCGATTGCCGCGGGCAAGGCCATTCGCACGGCACATCCGACCCTGCCGCGCGTGCTGGGCGGCATATCGCCGATCGATCCATCTTTCATCCGAAACATGCAGGTCCGCGGCGTTCTCGATCATGTCGATGCAGTGGCGGTGCACGGCTTTCCGCTCGACTGGAATCTCTGGCAGATCGGCGAATGGCCGAACAAGCTCGACGAGATCAAGGCAGTGACCTCGCTCCCAGTCTGGGTTACAGAAGTCGGCGTTTCATCGTTCGGTGCTGAAGAGGTCCAGGCTTGGGGCCTGTCGCGCGCCGCCGAGCTCCTGATTGGCCGCGCGCCGCGGATCCACTGGTACAGCCTCTACGACCTGCCCACCGCCTGGGAGGCGACGACCCGGCACAAGGAAGCCGAAGGCTCCTCCTACTACCGGCATTTCCACATGGGGCTGCTGCGGGAAGATGGCGCGCCAAAGGCCGCACTGGACAAGTTCGGGCAATACGCGCGTGACCTCGGACTCTGCCAGTGGTTTCATTACAAAGATCATCGTCTGCACGAGGCCGCGGTTTGGATGCGCCGCCTTGGCGTGACACATCTCCGAACGGGATTGTCCTGGGCCGACAGCTTCCGTCCCAACGCCCTTGATTGGTTCGATCGCCAGATGGACGCTCTGGCCGAATTCCAGGTCACCGTGACATTCTGCTTCACGCCGGAACATCGCGGGGTCGCGCCTCATCACACCAGCCCGCCAAAGGATGTGAACGAGTTCGCCGATTTTTGCGCCCAGATGGTCGAACGCTATTGCACCAGGACCGGGCTGGCACCCTCGGCTTCACCGCAACCGCCCAGGACGGAGCCGACATGCGTGCTCTAATCCTGGTGATGGATTCCGTCGGCGTCGGCGCTGTGCCTGACGCTGCGCGCTATGGCGGCACAGCAGACAACGCAAGTCGGGAGGCCGCTCCGCGTTCCTAACCGGGTCGCGCTCGGTCTCGGCCAAGCCTGCCAACTCGCCACCTGGCGCACACCGCCGGGCCTCGTGGTCCAGGCCGGGATCTCGCAATCTGGATGTGCGAGCGAGATATCGAAAGGCAAGGACACCCCTACCGCGGGACCGGACGGAATATGCGAGGCCATGGCAACGACGCCCTCTTTTGATGCTATCCTTGATGGACTGGATGGCCTGGCGGAGGGTGGACTGTTGTTTGCCAGCTTCGTCGACTTCGATACGACCTATGGTCATCGTAGGGACGTGGCCGGATATGCCGCGGCCTTCGAAGGATTCGATGCAGGACTGCCGCAACTGCCCGATCAGCTGCGAAGCGATGATCTATTGCTCATGACCGCGGATCACGGCTGCGATCCCACCTGAGCCGGCACTGATCACACGCGCGAACAGGTCCCTGTTCTCGTGGCGAATGCCAGACGCTCTCATCGCCTCGGTCGGCACACCAGCTTTGCAGATGTTGGCGCAACTGTCGCAAGACCTCTCGCGTTGCCAGTGCTGCTCCACGGCACGAGTTTTTAGAATCTGCGCTCGGCGATTCACCCAGATTATTGATCCAGGTTAGAGAAATGTTTGTTTGTACATTTTGCAGGAACCAACATTCCTTGCTCCGCTTCTACCTTCGAACGTGACCGGCGCGCAGGTCGTCCGACCGATAGCAGAGCGCGCTTCCACACTCATACAGACCGATCCCGCGGGATCGGTCTCATGCGCACGGAGCGGTGAATGACCCGAGTATTGATCACGGGCGGTGCGGGCTTCATCGGATCGCATGCGGCCGATGGTCTGTTGGCGGCCGGCTATGAGGTCAGACTGCTCGACAATCTCTCGCCACAGGTTCACGGCGGCAACCGTCAGCGGCCCTCTTATCTCGCCGCCGATGCGGAGCTCGTCGTTGGAGACGTGACTGACGCCAACGCCGTCGAACAGGCTCTGCGAGGGGCCGACATGGTCCTGCATCTCGCCTCAGCAGTGGGCGTCGGCCAGAGCATGTACGACATCGAGCCCTACGTCAGGACCAACGAGGTCGGCACTGCCGTACTGGTGCAGGCGTTGTCAAAGCGTCCAGTCGAACGGCTGGTTGTAGCCTCCTCGATGAGCATCTATGGCGAAGGCCTTTATCGCAGCGCCGATAATAGCGTGATCGCCTGTGATGAACGGCCGATCGAACAGCTTCGCCGCGGCGATTGGGAGTTGCATGACACGGCAGGCGATGCCCTCGAACCCGTTCCCACTCCCGAGACCAAGCAGCCTTCGCTGAGTTCGATCTATGCGCTGAACAAATATGCGCAGGAGCGGATGTGCCTGATCACGGGCAAAGCCTACGGCATTCCGACCTTGGCGCTGCGCTTCTTCAACGTGTTTGGTCCTCGCCAGGCCCTGTCCAATCCCTATACCGGAGTGCTCGCGATATTTGCCGCCCGGCTGCTCAATGGACGACAGCCGCTCGTCTTCGAGGACGGCCTTCAGCGCCGCGATTTCGTTCATGTGCATGACGTCGCTCGTGCGTGCCGCATGGCGCTAGAGGTTAATCACGCCCAGGACGTCTTTAACATCGGATCGGGCCAGAGCCGCAATATCCTATCGGTCGCGCAGGATCTCGCTGACGTGATGGGACGGCCTGACATCGAACCCGAGATCACCCGGAAATATCGCGCAGGCGACATACGGCACTGCTTCGCCAACATCGGAAAATCTCCCCATGTGCTCGGGTTCGTG
>Ga0136846_1230978_pt1 | contig 10012 bp, 5 predicted proteins | sample HopSoiMetagenom2_FD_96841 | JGI IMG/M metagenome (GOLD analysis project Ga0136846, IMG submission 96841) | Grasslands soil microbial communities from Hopland, California, USA - 2 Assembly 2016 (version 4) | ecosystem: Environmental > Terrestrial > Soil > Grasslands | place: USA: Hopland... | reverse complement strand
TTGAGACCGCCCTCGTAGGACCACGCGGTAATGAGGCCTAACGTCGGGACGGCGTTGATGTTGTCGGGCGAGCGGAACCCACGCGACGCGTTCGCGTAGGCAGCAAGCACGGGCGTGAGCTTGACGAGTGCGCCGAGCTTGGGCGAGAACGTCCCGTGTGAATCGCTGGCCGACGCTCTGTCGACGGGTTCGACGCGCGTCCACAGGGCATCGTACCGCGCGCCGATCGACAGCGTTAGGCGCTGACTCGCGTCGACGCGCGCCTGGATGAAGGGTGCGCCGGAGAGCTGCTCGCCCGTGCTGCGCTCCTGCGCCTCGATGCGCGTCCGTGCGCTGTCCTGCCAGTTCTCGTAGCGCGAATGATCGAAGCGTCCCTCGACGCCGGCCGTCACCTCGCCGCGCGAGAATCCCACACTGTAGGCGCTCGTCGCGCCAAGGCCGTAGCGGGAATCCTGCTCCTCGGTTTGCGCACCGCTGCCTTCCTCCCCGCCGCCTTCCGGTGGCGTCGTGAGAAAGAGCTCCCACCGGCTTTGCGTGGCGTACAACGTCGATCGCCAGATCGAGCTCCCGTGCATCGTCCGAAGGCTCACGCGCTCCTGGGCGCGTCGCTTGAACCCGCCGTCGGTCGGATTCGCGACCGTGTCGAACGCCGCGCGGTCGAACTGGTCGGCGGTGATGAAGCCCGGTGAATCCCACGTCGTGCCGTAGAGCTCGACGCCGGCGTCCACCGTCGCGTTAGGCGACAGGTTTCGCACCACGCGGCCGTGGCCCTGCAGGAGGTTGTATCCGCTGTTGGGCCGCCACCCATCCTCGCGCATGGCGCGAAGCCCGAAGACGCCGCCGGACGAGTCGTGGTCGAACCCGGAGAGCACCGTGCCCTCCAGACGACCGTACGCCCCACCGGTGAGAAACCCCTCCGTCCCACGCACGCGCTCGAGCGTTCGGACGTTGACGACGCCGGCCAGGGCGAAGTTGCCGAACAGCGCGCTCGTCGGGCCCTTGATGACGTCGAAGTCGTTGATCGCCTCCGGGAAGATCAGGCTCCAGTCATTGTACCCCTCGGCGTGTCCGTTCACCGGCTCGTTGACCGGGACGCCATCGATCCACAGCGCCAGGTCGGTGGAATGGTCGGAGCTGAACGCGCGAATGGACGCGTCCGACGCGAAGCCAGGTCCCTGTCCCTGGTCGTGCACCTCGATGCCCGCGGTCTGCCGAACGAGATCCCAGGTGTTGGTCGCGGGCGTCAGCCGGATCAGTTGAGGCGCGACATTCGTCGCCGCTCTGGGCTCGTCGCGGTCCGCCCGAGTTGTCGTGATGGTGACCGCCTGGAGTTGCGTCGACTTGCGGGCGGTCGAGTCGCGCCTGGTGGTGTCGCGCGTGGCCTGCTGTGCGCGAATCACGCTGGAAGAGCAGAGCAGGAGTGCGACGAGCGCGCAACGCGCCGGGCGCACGGGACGAACAATGGAACGCATGAAGTCCTCGCATCGGGATGGTGCCGCGACTCACGGGCGTGCGGCGCGGAGCGGCGCGTGGTGTCACGCGCGCGTGCTGACGATCAGCCGATGTGAGGCGCTGGAGGTCCGACCGAAGGCGGTCGACTGTGTTCTGGTTCCGATGGTACGTGGGCGGTGTGCCTAACGGCAAACCGGGTCGCCGGCCGAATGGCTGGCGACGGGAGCAAGGCGCTCGTGTCGACTATCGCGACGGGAGACGAGTCACAGCACGGGCCCGGGCACGTACAGCAGTGCGAATGGTGTCCGTCGTTGCTATGACGCGTTGCCGCGACCGGCGTGCTGGGGGCGTGATGCGCTGCGTCGTTGGACGCCGGAGCGTGCGAGACGCCGGCCGCCGCCGGCCCGGCCACGTGGGCCACGCCATCGTGCATGGCGCACGCGTGCAGTGCCGCCGGCTCCTCCTGAACCACGAAGGACCAGGCCGCGAAGACCGCGGCAATCGTGCGACGACACGGGGCCCACAGCATTACAAGAACTACGATTACCTGGTGGTCCCGGCAACGCCAGCGCGGTGCGCCGGACGGCCGGGCGAAATCATCGAATCTGGAAAGTCAGCGTAGCCCACTTCGATTCGTAGTTTACGCTGTCACCGGTCACCGGGACCATGTGAATGAACTTGATGTACCAGTAGCCCGGCGAGCCGATCACCACGCGGGCGACCCCATCCTGACCGGACCGAACGTTGCCGACTGGTAACCGAGCGCCAGTTGGGGTTCGTCCCCCGGATATAACGAGTTGATTGGCCGCTGGCCGGCCATCGACCAGTACGCGCACTCGCACCGCGCCGCCCGTCTTCGTGGTATACGGATTGTCGAGCGGCACGATCTCGGCCGGATAGTTCAGCACGGTGTCGAATCCCGGTGTCCGTGCATCGCCGACCTGAATCAACGTCTTCACGTGCTTCGAGTACCGCTCGTGCGAGGGCGTGTTCAGCTGGTTCGATCGCTTTCTCGCCTCCAGCATGTCGGTCACGCCGTCGCTGGCCAGGTACTCGTTGAACGCCTTGGCGTCCAGCCGCAGGGTACGCGGGAGTGTGGATGCGCCAACGACGTACGTACCCGGCGCGCCAGTTCGAAAGACCAGGACGCTCGTGTCGCCAGTTTCGGACCAGGCGGACGTTTCTGGGTGCGTAGCCCCGCCCGGTCCGATGACGCTCAGATCACGAAGACGATTCCGCGTGATGCTGTTCTCACTCTTCTCGAACGTCCCATTCAGGACGCGAACTCGCGCATCGCTTTCGGCCGCCACGAAAAAGGCAAACGGCTTGAGAAACAGGTCGTGAGCGTCGAGCGTCGCGGCGCCGACGACGAGCAGCAGGAGCCCGAGGAGCACGCGTCTCATCCGTCACCAGTAGGTAAGGAGTGGAGCTGTAGAGTAGCGCCCGCTACGCAGGAAGCGTTAGCCTAACGCAACCCGTGACGCATGCGGTCCAGCAGATCGCGGACACCCTGCAGTACGGCGTCCGGTCGTTGCGCGTGGATCATGGCGTGCGACGCGTCCTCGAGAATGCGGTGTTCCGCACTCGCTGACGACTCCACGAAGGCCGAGTTCGTCGCCAGCTTGGCGATGTTCTGCGCCCGCACGACCTCCTCGGTCGAGAAGATCATCTGGCTCGCGTCGATCCCCATCGCGGTGTACACGATCATCGGCACAGCCGGCATCGGGCCGCCGTGCCTCATTTCCTCGTAGAGGCGATCGACGTTGCTCGCCTCGAGCATGCCGGCGCGCACCTGCGCTGGATCGAGATGACGCTCGATCAGCGGCTCACGAATCTCCGGCGGCCAGTCCTTGTACATCGCTTCGAAGATTGGTCGGAAGCTCTGGACCTGCTCCGGCCCGAGCTCGGGCATCGGCTTCGACTTCCATTCTTCCGCCGCTCGGCGCGCAATCTCGGGCTCGTGGGCAGAGTAGTCCTCGTGGGCGGGATCGAGCAGGAGGAGCGCGGCGACGTCGGTCGGGACGAGCTGGGCGAATCGCCGAGCGTACAGGCCACCGAGCGAGTGGCCGACCAGGAGATACGGACCAGCGAGCCCCGCGGCGCGCAGAAGCGTTTGGAGCTCCTGCACCACATCCTCTGCGCTCCTCGGTAGCGGAACAGCGTCGCTCCAGCCAGTGCCACCCCGGTCGTAGACGACACTGGTAGTGAATTGCGCCACACGCGTGTGGACGTTGAAGTAACCGAGGCCGAACATTCCTCCGCCAGGCAAGAAGACGACTGGCGGGTCGCCCGTGCCGGCGTGGTGCAGATAGAGGCGTCGACCGCCGGGCGCGTACAGGTGGCCGAGCGGGGGCAGATCGAGTGCATTCGCTGACGGCATGTGAGCCTCGCGTTAGTTTTGGCGGCCGAGGCCGAGGCCTCGTTCGCGGTTCGTAACTTACATACCCAATGGTATCTAAATACCACCTGGTATCGCAAGAGGAGACGTCGAGTCATGCCACGCACCCGGCTCACGCAGCAGGCCCGCAAGGCGAAGACGCGGGAGGCCATCGTCGCCGCCGCGACGCGACGGTTTGCGCTCCGCGGCGTGGACGCCACATCGCTCGACGACATCGCCGAGGCCGCCGGGTTCACCAAGGGCGCGATCTACGCCAACTTCCCCAACAAGCGCGCGCTCGTCGAAGCCGTGATCGAGCGGAACATCGTCCAGATCGACCCGGCCATGCTCGTTAGGCCGGATCTCCCACTGGCCGACCGACTCGCGCTCATCGGCCGCGAAGTGGCGGCGCTGACCCGTACCGTGCCGAGGGAGACGGTGCTGCTCGACCTCGAATACAGCCTCTCGGCGCTCCGCAACTCGCGAAAGCGGGCGACGGTCCCCGCGCGGTTGCAGACCCAGTGGGACGACGTGCCAGCGCGCTTCGCTGCGTTGAACGTCGCCCAGGGCGCCCGCCCGCCATTCGAATCCGCAGAGCTGCTCCGGTTGGCCGGGATTCTGGCTCGGGGAATCATCCGTGGCTTGGCGGAGGCGCCCGACGCGCTGACACCCGACGCGATCGAGACCCTCTTCCGGCTATTGGCCGGCAGCGAGCCGGCCGCAACCAGTCTCCGGTCCCGACGTCGGCGCCCCGATCGATGAGTCCAGGCGTCGCGACGATGAACATCGCCCGCCTACATCGCCATTCCCTGGTCCTACGGCGTGCCCCAGCCTAACGAAATCCGCAATTGCCGGGGCTCGACGGGATGGAAATGGACGTCGGTGGTACCGCTCGCCGCCTCTCCGGGGAGACGGGATGCGTAGGCGTACTGGATATCGCTGACCCGGGCGTTGAGCAGGTTGAGCATCGACGCCTCCACACGCATGCCGCCCAGCTGGTACCCGGCGCTGGCGTTCACCAGCGTCGTGGCCGTGGCTCGAACGCTGTTGTCCTCCACGAGCGGGTACGACCCGACGTGGCGAACGCGGAGTGCGCCGAACGGTCCCGTTTTGCGTGGTGCCCAGGTTGCTCCGGCCGCCAGGACATTCTCGAGTGCGCCCGGAACGTGATCCGCACCGGGCTGGACGCCGGCCAAGCGGGCGTGGGCGAAGGAGACGTCGGCGTCGAGCGAGAGCTGCGGCACAGGTCGATAGAAGTTTGCGAGCGTCACGCCGCTTCGCCGGCTCCTGTCCGAGGGCTCGGTCGTGCCACCGTCGCCCACGAAGAGCAGCTCGCTGTCGAGATTCAGCGCCCACAAGGCGAGTGTCGTTCGCCAGTCCGCCACCGGGTTGGCGCGCAGGCCGATCTCGGCGCCTCGGGATCGCACGAGCGGGTTGACTCGCTGTGCGGGGTCGCCGGTGGCCGGATCGACCGTGATGGTGGTCCCGCGGGCATCATTGCTGTGGAAGCCAAGGCCGCCGCTCAGATACAGCTCCGTGGTGGCGGTCGGTGCGAAGACGAGTGACGCCTTCGGGCTCGCGATCGCCGCGGTGCGCCGGCCCGAGTTCTCGGCTCGGTCGCTCGTGACGTCGAACGCGTAGACGTCGCCGCGCATGCCTAACGTCGTACGGAGCCACGGTCGCCACCGCGACTCTGCCTCGATGTATCCGCCGGTGCCGGTCTCGCTGACCTGGTCTTCCCGAACCGTCGACAACCGCTCGCGGCGTTCCGTCCGATATAACCCGACGGGCGACAGGAAGTCCGCCCGTGACTGCATCCCGACCGTGAGCGTGTGTTCGGCACCGACCGCCTGAAGCAACGTGGCGTGGCTCGCGTTCGCGCCGATCATCAGGCGCTTCTCGCGCTGGTTGAACTGGTCACCCTGCGTTGGATTGTCGAGGAAGTACGTGAAGTTCGAGAACAGGCTCAGGTCGGAATAGACGCCGAAGACCTGCACCGACTGTGACGTCCTGGCGCCGATGTGATACCACGAGCCTGACAGGCTGTAACGCTCGGTGTTGCCGCCGTCGGTTCCGTCGATGTACCCGAAGCGACCGATGGCTCCATTCTCGACGGCGCGCTCCGGAATCTGGTCGCTCGCGTTCCAGGTATTGTGATAGGCCATGCCCAACAGAGAGAAGCGAGACGCATTTTGTTGCCACGAGTAGCGTGCGAGGCCGCTCAGCTTGCGGAGCGCCTCGTCGAGCACCCACGGCCCACTGTACGATTTGAGCTCGCCACCGAGCAGCAGGTCGCCGTGGCCGACGCGCTTCGCGGTGCCTAACGCCACACGGGCCAGCGCGTTCTCGCCCGCTTCGACCGTCGCGAAGGGACCGTCGAGCTTCGACTTCAGGTGAAACTCGGCTCCGCCGGCGCTCCCAAAGTCACCGAGCTCGGGGTGCGAGACCCCGAGCCGGTAGTCGAGGTAGTCCACGAGCTCGGGGATGAGGAAATTGAGGTCGGTATAACCCTGCCCGTGCGCGTGCGTGGGGCTGTTGAGCGGCATGCCCTCGAGGCGCGTCTGGAAATCCGTGCCGTGATCGAGGTTGAACCCGCGAATGAAGTACTGGTTCGCTTTCCCGTCGCTCGAGTGCTGCGTGACGATGAGGCCAGGCACCGTCTCGAGGAGCTCGCCTTCCCGCGTGATAGGGCGCAGGCGCAGCTCGGCGGAGCCGATATGACCCTGCGAGGCGGTCGAGGCGACGCCGATCAGGTCGTCGGCGCGGCCGGGGACCTGGACGACCGTGAGCGATCGAGCTTTCGCGGTATCGCGTGCGGTGGTAGTGGACGTGTCGCGCTGGGCGAATGCGGTCGTCGCTGAGAAGGCGACGAGAGCGGTGAGACCGATGGCATGCGATGCGGGTCGGGACATGAGGGCGGCATGAGACGGGGCAAGCTGCTACGTCTCATACGCGGGCCCGACCTGATCGGATTGCGGGCGGCAGTCCGGCGTAATGGTTAGCCGTGACCGTGGCGACGCCGGTTCATCGGTCGCCCGTGACTCACGGATCTCTAGCGGATCGGACGGTAACGTCACACGTTCCCGGCATGCCCCAGGTCACTGACCCCACTGGGCCCGGTCCAACGACAGTGGATCGCGGCGCGCTCACGCTGCTCTCGCCCATATCCGGCGTTGTCGTTCCGCTCGATGAGGTGCCTGACCCCGCATTCGCACAGCGGCTCGCGGGCGATGGCGTCTCGATCGACCCGCTGAGCGATCTCGTCGTCGCGCCGTGCGATGCGCTCGTACGCCTTGTCCACCGAGCCGGCCACGCAGTGACGATCGAGGCGTCGGGGCTCGAGATCGTCCTCCACGTCGGCCTCGATACCGTAGCCCTTGGCGGAGAGGGCTTTCACCCATTGGTGAAGAGCGGCGACACAGTGCGCGCGGGCGATCCGCTCCTGCGGTTCGACATCGATCTCGTCGCCCGCCGCGCTCGCAGTCTGCTCACCGAGATGGTGATCACGAACATGGACGTCGTGTCGGCGCTGCGCCCGCGCTCCGGTCGTGTCGTTGGAGGCCGCGACGTGGTGCTCGAGGTCTCGCTGCACGACCAGCACACAGCGGCAGCGCCGGCGGGCAATCAGGCGGGCGAACCGGCGAGCGTTGACGTGGTCAGGTCTGCGCCGATCATCGTCGCCGCCGAGACCGGGTTGCACGCCCGCCCGGCTGCGGTGATCGCGGCGACCGCACGACGATTCACCGCAGACGTGCGCCTGGTGAAGGACGGTCGCGAGGCGAACGCGCGCAGCGTGGTGTCCATCATGGCGCTCGAGGTGGGGGGCGGCGACACGGTATCCATCGTGACGCGTGGCCACGATGCGCCCGCGGCGCTTGCGGCGATCGCCGAAAAGCTCGCGACGAACCTCGATGCTGCATCCGGCGCAGCCCCCACACCGTCCGCGCCAGCCGCTCGACCGACCGCGCCGTCGTCGGACGTGCCAAGGCCGGTTCGTGCTGACGGCGCACTCGTCGGAGTACCGGCGTCGCCCGGCATCGCCGTCGGTCAGGTGTTTCGGCTGCGCCAGGACGACGTCGTCCTCGAAGAGAAAGGCGGGGAGCCGGCGCAGGAGCAGCGTGCCCTCGACGCCGCGATCGCCGGGGCGCGCGGCCAGCTCGAGTCGCTTCAGCAGCGACTGACGAAGGAAGCGGACGCGAACCGCGCAGCCATCTTCGCGGCCCATCAGGAGCTGCTCGAAGATCCCGAGGTGCTGGAGCGGGCGGCCACGCAGATCCGCGCTGGCGCTTCCGCCCCCTTTGCCTGGCAGCAGGCGTACACGTCGCAGGCGGAACGCCTCGTCGCGCTCGCGAATCCGGTGCTGGCGGGGCGCGCGACGGATCTGCGCGACATTGGCCGGCGCGTGCTGCACCTGCTCGTCGGGCGCGCCGAGGCGAGTCTCGACGTGCCTCCGGAGTCCATCCTCGTGGCCGAGGAGCTCACCCCGTCTGACACCGCGTCGCTGGACCGCACGCGCGTGCGCGGGCTCTGCACCACCATGGGCAGCGCAACGTCCCACGTGGCGATCCTTGCACGCGGGCTCGGTATCCCCGCCATCGCGGGAACGGACCCGCGAGTGCTGGACCTAACGCCGGGCACGCGCGTCATCATCGATGGTGACCACGGCACACTGAAGCCTTCGCCGACCGCCGAGGAAGAGGCGGCGGCTGTCGAACGGCAGCAGTCCGATGAGCGACGGCGACACACCGAGCTGTCGGCGGCCGCCGAGCCGGCGACGACTCGCGATGGGCAGCGCGTCGAGGTCGTGGCGAACATTGGCGGCGAGCGCGAGGCCGCTCGCGTGCCCGAAGTCGGCGGAGAAGGCGTCGGGCTTCTGCGGACCGAGTTCCTGTTCATGGAGCGCCGGACAGCACCTAACGAGGATGAGCAGGCCAAGGCGTACGAGGCCATCGCTCGCGCGCTGGGGCCGGATCGCATTCTCGTCATCCGGACGCTGGACGTCGGCGGCGACAAGCCCATCCCGTATCTCGACCTCCCCGCCGAGGAGAACCCGTTCCTTGGCGAGCGCGGCGTGCGCCTCACGCTCGCCCGGCCGGAGCTGTTCCGCGCTCAGGTGCGCGCGATTCTCCGGGCGTCCCCGGCCGGGAAAGTGGCCATGATGTTCCCGATGATCGCCATGCTGTCGGAATGGCGTGCCGCGCGCGAGCTCGTCGAGCGCGAGCGCGCTGCGTTAGGCGTGCCACCGATCCCCGTCGGCATCATGGTCGAGACGGCGGCCGCCGCGCTCATCGCCGAGCGCTTCGCGCGCGAGGCGGACTTCTTCTCGATCGGGACGAACGACCTGACGCAGTACACACTGGCCATGGATCGCTCGAATGCGCGACTCGCGCCGCAGGTGGACACGCTCCACCCCGCCGTGTTGCGGCTGATCGAACGGACCGTTGCTGGGGCGCACCAGCACAAGCGGTGGGTGGGCATCTGCGGCGCTCTCGCCGGCGACCCTAACGCCATCCCGGTCCTCCTCGGACTTGGTGTGAACGAGCTGAGTGCCGATGTGCCGCTCGTACCGGCGGTCAAGGCGCGCATTCGAGCCCTGTCGATGGCGGAATGCCGCGCGACTGCGCTCGAGGCGCTCGATGCCGCTGATGGGGCAGAAGTGAGAGCCATCGTTGCGCGGCGTCATGGGTGAAACCGGTGAAATGACAACGCTCCCCAGAGGAGACTCCATATGAGTCAATGGCGTGCTGCCTTCGGGTGGCTGCAGAAGATCGGGAAGTCGCTCATGCTCCCGGTCTCGGTACTCCCGGCCGCCGGAATCCTGTTAGGCGTGGGAAGCGCGAAATTCACGTGGCTGCCGGAAAGTGTCTCGAGTGTGATGGCGCAGGCCGGAGGCGCGGTGTTCAGCAACCTGCCGCTCATCTTCGCCATCGGCGTCGCGCTCGGGCTCACCGGCAACGACGGCGTCGCAGCGCTCGCGTCTGTCGTCGGCTTCGCGGTGATGCTCGCCACCATGGGCGTCATGGCTCCCCTGGTGGGCTACGAGCCAAAGACGATCATGGGCATCCCGTCGATCGAGACAGGTGTGTTCGGCGGCATTCTCATCGGCGCGGTCGCGGCGATGCTCTTCAATCGCTACTACCGACTGCAGCTTCCGTCATACCTCGGCTTCTTTTCCGGCAAGCG
>Ga0136846_1224090_pt1 | contig 10012 bp, 6 predicted proteins | sample HopSoiMetagenom2_FD_96841 | JGI IMG/M metagenome (GOLD analysis project Ga0136846, IMG submission 96841) | Grasslands soil microbial communities from Hopland, California, USA - 2 Assembly 2016 (version 4) | ecosystem: Environmental > Terrestrial > Soil > Grasslands | place: USA: Hopland... | reverse complement strand
CGCTGACGAAACCGGAGGCGATGGTGTGCGGACGGCGCGATCAGGAAGCCCGATGCGACCGCGCTCAGCATCAGCGCGACGAAGTAGACCGCGCGGTCGAACCCCGAGAGCTGGTTGAACGCGCGCGTGAACGGCAGCGTGAGCAGGAACGCAAACAGGACCTGGACGCCCGGCAGCGCAACGCGGAGCTCGTTCAGGAGCTCGATCAGCTCGCGGTCGAGCCGCTCTTTCTTCGTCTCCTCCGCCATCAGAAGTCGCCGCCGCCGTCGCCTGTGCCGCCGTCGCCTGCATACCCGCCGAAGCCGCTCCAGCCGAAGCCGCCGCCGAGCACCTCGCCGAGCAGCAGTCCGGGGAAGAAGCCGCCGAAGTAGCCGCCGTACACGGGGCCTGCCGCCCAGTAGGGCATTGCGCGCCCGCCGACGAGCACCTCGCGCGACGCGGGCTCCTCGCCGTCCTCGATGCGAGTCGCGCAGGCGGCACACGCGGGAACCGCGCGAGGGCGGCCCCCGGGCGGTGTCCAGTCGACGTCGCGCACCGACGGACCATGGCGCGGGTCGAAGAAGCAGGCGGGCCGGCGCTCGGGCGGCTCCCGGCCCTCGAGCCGCGCCTCTGCCGCGGCCATCAGGTAGCGGCCCTCCTCGAGCGACTCGGCGACGGGCGAGAGCTGCTGCGGCGATGACGCCCGGTCGAACGCCGACGACGCCTCGCCGTACTTGTCCAGCGCCGCGAGGTATTCCTTCTTCGCGGCGGGATTGCCCTCGACCCTCTCCTCGAGCCCCTGCACGTCCTCGGCGAGCGCGATCAGGTCCGAGTGCGCGGCCTCCTTCACGGCACGAAAGTCGCTCGCGCTCCGGCGACGCCGGTTGAGCCCCCGGTAGACGAAGAAGAGCGCGCCCCCGATGATCACGATCGGCCAGAAACCGAAGTGACGGCCGCCGCCGCCGTCGTTGGCGCCGCTCCGCTCGGCGCCGACCCGGTCGACGAAGTCCTTGAGCGTCGCAGCGACCCCTTCGGTGTGGTGCGCGTCGAACGCCTCTGCCGCGAGCTTGCCCGCGCGCCCGCTGCCGAGGTCTGTCGACTCGGCGCGAAACTGGTTGCCCGCGACGACCGCGTACACGCCGCGCCTTCCGAGCCCCTGGTGCAGCTCGTCGACCATCCCGACGGCGCTGCCGCCCGCCTCGCCGAGCGCCGCCCGCGGCAGGATCGCGAGGTAGACGGGCCCGTCGCCCTCGGATTCGATCTCGCGGCGCAGCTGCGCGGCCTGCGCCTTCGTGACGGTGGTGGCGGCCGGATCGAGGTAGACGGGGTCGTTCGCGAGCGCCCCCGTCGCGCGGTCGAGGATCGTGCCCGCAATCGCTGCGGGCGCGAGCGCGAAGGCGAGCAGGACGACGGCGAGAAGGCGCACGCGGGTCGATTGTGCCCGACCTGCTCGGCCCCCGATCAGCGGAGGTAGCGAATGGCGACGACCTGCCGCCAGTGCTGCGGGCCGGCCTGGATGTCGATCGTCAGGCGGTAGGCGCCCGGCCGGACGTTCTTCCCCGTCAGCCACAGGTTGGCCGGTGCCCCCTTGCCGGCGGGCAACGTGCGCTTCCAGGTGCCGTAGACCTTCTTGCCGCGGCGCAGGGTGTAGGTGGCGTTCGCGTCGACGGAGGGGGCGCCGTAGACGACGATCCGCTGGGCCCACATGAGGTGCACACGGCGGCGCGTCCCCCATTTCGTGTCGAGTGCCTTCGCGAGCGCGAACTTCGACAGGTGCCGCGTCAGGATGTGAAGGGTCGATCCCTCCATGTACCACCCGTCGGGCTGCCCGGCGGGAAGTGTCGTCCCGGCGAGACGCGGGATGACGACCCACGGCTCGTTGCCGCGCTGGTACATCGGCGCGATGTCGGACGGTGCGTTCGGGATCGCGATGTCGAGCGCGTCGTTCAAGGTCGTGATCGCCTGACCGGTCTCCGTGACCGCGTCGATCTGGATGACCGACGTGCCCGCGGCGAACTGCACGCCGTCGACCTTCCCGGGCGGCGTCACCGTCGCCGACACCTTCACGGGCGCCCTGCCGAACGTGCTCGGCGGCCACGCGACCGTCGTCGGAGCCGCATTCCCGCTCGCGGGCGCGACCGCGAACGCGCCGGCCGTGGCGGGCGACACGGTGGTCGTCATCGACGCCGGCGGCGTCTCCGCCGTGGGTTCGGGCTGTGTCTGCGCGGCGGCCGTGGTCGTGGCCGGTTCGGGATCCTGCTGCGTCTGCGGCGCCGACTCGGGGGCGGCCGCGGGCGGCGCGTCGATCACCTGCGTGAGGCCGGCGTCGCGGTCGAGGTAGTTGCCGTCGCCGCCGTAGGACGCGAGGATCGTGTGCGTTCCCGCCGCGAGACGGTCGGTCGTCAGGACGACGGTTCCGGCGGAGCCGATGGTCGCTGGGCCGCCGAGCGAAGTGCCGTTGTCGAAGAACCGCACCGCGCCGGTCGGCGCGCCGAGACCCGCCGGCCCGGTCACAACGGCCCTGAACGTGACACCGGCACCAAACGGTGCCGGAGTCTGGCTCGTCGTGATGCTCACCACGGTGGCCGACTTCACAACGTTGATCGTCGCCACATTGCCGGCGGAGCTCGCCCACTTGTTCACGTCGGAGGTCTTGAAGACGGCGGTGACGGAGTGCGTGCCGAGCGAGCCGAACGTCATGGAGCAGCCGGCGAAGCCGCTGGCATCCACGACCGCCGAATCGACGACGCGATTGAGGTTGTCGAAGCAGCTGATCGTGCCGTGCGGGATCGAGCCGTTGGCGGCCTTGACCTGCACGAGGAAGCTGGCGCTCCGCGTGATGTCGACCGTGACCGGCCCGCCGATCGACGCGGACGTCGCGGTCGGCGCGGTGCCGCGCGGCGTCGCCGGGGGGCAGCCCCAGGGCGGCGCGGGGATGATGTCGCCGTGCGCCGCGTGCGCGTCGAGGCTGCTCGCGTCGACGAAGATCAGTTGGAAGTCGCCGGCGCCGGTGCGATGGCAGATACCTCTGTTGACCGCGTACTGGTCGGTCCCGCTCGTACCCGCCGCCGCGCCGGCAGCAGGCCCGACGCCGCTCGAGCCGTCGGTGCCGGTGAGGACGTTGCTGGCCGTCTGCGTGATGGCCGTCGCCGCGTGCGCGACATAGCCCGGTGCCCCCAGGACACCGAGCGCAGCGATCATGAGCGCGCTGAACGCGAGCGCAAAGCCCAGACGGGCGCGACTCGGGCGCATCCTGAAGCGCTGTGCGCGCACGCGGGAGGCCAACTCGTCGACGAAGAGGGCGCGTGCCTGCGGCGCCGCAGCGCGGAGCTCCTGTTCGAGCCCGAGGTCGTACCGGTCGCGTCCCATATCCGTCATGCACCCACCAGTACCGGTGCACCGGACCGTTTCCTTACAAGGGCAGTCCGAGAAAGAGGTGAATCCGGGCGATCTCGATACTGCGCGGGTTCAGGGCCCGCGCGCGACGGGCCGCGGCGCGGCGCTCCGCGGGGCCGCTCGCGAGGGCGAGATCGAGCCAGAGGCGCCAGTCGCGCGAGCTCTTCTCGAGCCCGGTGCGCAGGCTCTTGCGGGCGGCGGCCGTCTTTCCCTGCTGGAGCTCAGCCTCGCCGAGCACGCGCCACGGCTCGCTTGACCACGGCTGAAGCGAGGCCGCACGGCGGGCGTGCGACTCGGCGGCGGCCCAGCGCTGCGCCGACGTGTCGCGTTGCGCGGCGGCGACGGCACGGTTGCCGAGCAGCGTGTAGCCCGCGAGCAGCGCTACGACGACGATCGCGGCGCCGGCGACGAGCCGCTGCGCGGTCCCCGCCGCGAAGCGGCGACCGGCAGGCCGCGCGGCGGCGAGCACGGCGGCGCCGAGGAGCAGCGGCGCGAGCGTGACGCCGGGCAGCTGCCAGTCCCAGTCGAAGGCCGCGTGCAGCAGGAACGCGACGTAGGCACCGGCCGCGGCGGCGACGAGCGGCAGCTTCCGCGCGCGCACGACGGCGGCGAGCGGCGCGAGCAGACCGGCCGCGAGCAGGAGCAGTCCGGGCAGCCCGAGCTCTGCGAGCGTCTCGACATAGAGGTTGTGCGCGTTCCGCACCTGTGTCGCGTCGCGCCGGTTCTGCATCCACTGTGCGTAGTACGTGCCGGCGCCCGAGCCGCCTGCGGCGTGTGCAGCGAAGTCGTTCCATGCGACGCGCCAGAGCGCGAGCCGCCCGTTGTTGGAGAGCGTCAACAGCCGGTTGTTCAGGTCGCCGGTCTGCGTGGGCGGCTTCGCGGTGAACGAGTGCCAGGCGCGTCGGCCGATCGACGTGGGACTGCCGTACTTCGTGGAGACCGCGGCGGCGGCGGCCAGGACCGCCACGACGAGGAGCGCCGCGAAGGCCAGTCTGGTGTTGCGCGACACGTCGACCCTGCGGTCGGCCTCGACGAGCACGGCGCCCGCCGCGGCGGCGACCAGGGCGCACAGCAGCGCGACCTTCATCAGCGTCGAGCCGGCGCTCGCGCTCTGCGCGACAGTGGCGCCGTTCTCGGTCAGCGCGGAGAGACTCGAGGCCTCGAGCACGGCGAGCGCCGGCGCCGCACCCCCGACCGCGCCCGCGAGCGCGAAGCGCAGACGCCTCGGGTCGAGCGCGAGCGCGACCACGGCGCCGACGGCAAGGGCGATCGTCCCGCCGCGACTGAAGGTGAAGTAGAGGGCGAGCCCGAGTGGCACGAGACTCGCGGCAGCCGCCGCGCCGAGTGCGCGCGAGCGCGTGCCCGCGAGGAGCCCGACGGCAACGACCGCGCCGACCGCTGCGAGGAGCCCCAGGCTGTTCCAGTAGCCCACCGGTTGCGCGAGCCTGCGGCCCGCTATCTCGGCGTCGGCCGCAAAGCGCCCGGGATACAGGCGTGTGAGCACGCCGTAGCCGCACACGAGCGTGACGCCTGCCCACACGCCGGCGACGAGCGCGCTGTAGCGCTGCGCGCGCACGACGAGCGTCGCAGCGGCGAGCGCGGTCGCGTAGACGAGCAGTCGCTCGGTCGAGAGGATCGTCGCGCCGGCGTCGGCGCTCCAGGTGACCGAGAGGAGCGACCAGAGCACGAGCGCGAACAACGCCGCAACGGCGACGGCGTCGAGCACGCCGATCGACAGGTCGGCCCGAAGCGCGAGCGCCAGGATCGCCGCCCACGCGAGCCCGAGTGTCACCCAACCCCAGGACGTCGACGAATAGCCGCCGTTCACCGCGGCGACGGGGGCGACGAGCAGGCCGAGCAGGACGGCGACGGCCGTCCCGGTGTCGATCTGCAGCCGCTCAGGCAGCGAGGAAGGGAATCCAGGCGGAGAGATCGACGTCGCCTTGCGCGGGAACGGCGTCACGTGCGCACACCGCGTCTGCGAGCAGCCGCGCCTCGCGTGTGTGCAGCCAGCGGTCGTACACGTCGAGCTTGGCGAAGCGGCCGAGCACTGCCCGGGCGACACCGGCCGATTGCTTCGGCGAGAGCGCGAGCAGCTGCGTCGGTGCGGCGAGCGCCCGTACGGTGAACCGGCCGTCGATCGTGTCGATCGTCGCCTCGCGGCTCAGAGGGAGCGAGAAGACCTGCTGGGGCGCGATCGTCTCGACGGCAAAGCCGCGGGCGGCGCCGCCCATCCACGGCGCCTCGGGGGCGACCTCGACGAGACGCACCTGCGTGGCCGCGTATGTCGAGACGAACTCCTGGATCTGCGTGGGCGTCGCCGGGCGTGGGCGGAAGCGCTCCTGCACGCGGTCGCGTGCGAGCCGGTCGGCGAGGATCGCGCGCGCATCCTGCAGCGTGACGTGCGCATCGGCGAGCGCGGCGCGGTAGCGCGTGACGCTGCCGCCGAAGCGGTCGCGCACGATTGCTCGCTCAGCGGCGAGGACGGTCTGCGGATCGATCGGCCGCTCCGCCCGCAGCACGACACGTTGCAGCAATGCCGTCGCGGCGGAATCGAGGTCGCCCGTGAGCGTCGCCGCGCGCGCGACGTCGCTCTTCAGGATCCGCCGGTCGCCGAGCGTGCAGCGGACGCCGGGCGGCACGTCGATCTGACCTTCCGTCAGCGAAGCGTCGAAGCCGGCGCCGGCGAGTGCCGGGCCGTCGCAGAGGTTGCGGTCGCGCGTCCAGAGGTAGACGCACGCGGCCGCAGGCTTGTCGGGGTCGTTGCCCGCGACGGAGAAGCTCGGCCAGCCCCACGACCAGACGCCCTGGATCCGGGTCTCGGCGGCGACCTGTTTCGCGGCGAGCGCTTCGAGCTTCACGATCTCGAGCCAGGCCGCCTTCGGTTGCAGCCCCTGGCGCCCGCCCTGACCGGGCGCCGACTGGAACTGCAGCTCGAGCGCCACCCGCCCGGCAGGGATCCCGATCTGGGCGAAGCGCGAGATCAGGCCGCGCATGCCCTTGCGCATCGCGCGGCTCGCGCGCTCCGGGCCGAGCTTGAAGAGCCCCTTGGGCCCCGGCGCCGTGAAGTACACCTGGCGGATCAGGATCGACGCCTCCGCCGCCTGCCGCCACCACTCCGCCGCGTCGCCACCGGTGTAGGGCGGGTTGGCGATCGTGAGCGCCGTCGTCGCGCCGAGCTTGTCGAGCTCCTGCAGGAGGAGCAGCACGTTGGCGCGGTACTGCGCGTTCGTGGCGCTCCACGGCGTGACGGTCTGCGCGCCGAAGAGCTCGTTCTCCGCGATCAGCGGGTGCGCGCAGCCGGTGATCTCCACGGCGAAGTCGAACTCGCGCTTCGCCTTGTCCGGGATCGTCGCCGGATCCGCCGGCTTCGCGGTCGTGCCGACGCGCTTGTTCATGTTCAGGTCGAAGAAGATCGTCGCTGCGCCTGCCGCCCGCATCTGCGCGGGGACCTCGGTCCCCGACGAGATCGCGAGCACCATCCCCGGCTTCGGCGTGATCGGCGCGTCGTGCCCCGCGTAGTCGATCCACATCGGCCCGTTCGCGGGCAGCCCGCAGTCGGCGGGCTCGTCCGCGTGGCCCCGCGGCACGAGCACGGCGGCGGCGACCGCCAGCGAGGCGGCGACGAGCAACGGCCTGATCACGCCCCCCAGGGTAGACCGCGCGCCTGTCTGAATCGGACCAGGCATGGGTCAGAGCCCGGTCGTGGCCCCGGCAGACATGCCTCGGAGGTCAGACGTCGCCCCGTTGCCAGCGTTCGTCCCGGCTCTTGGCGGGCGACCGCGGCGACCGACACCACTGGGTCTGACCCCGGCCGCGCGGGCTCCCGGCGCGGCGCCGTCCCCGACGGACACGCCCGGGGTCAGACCCCTTTGGCTCTAGCGGACGTGGCTGCGAGTGACGTCGGCGGGCGAGGTGCAGCCGACGAGCTGCAGGGCGCCCAGGGTCTCTGCCTGCAGGATCTCGAGCACGCGGCGGGCGCCCGCCTCGCCGTCGGCGGCGAGCCCCCACAGCGCCGGGCGGCCGACGAGCACGGCACGCGCGCCGAGGGCGAGCGCCTTGATCACGTCCGTGCCGCGGCGGACGCCGCCGTCCACCAGCACCTCGACGCGGCCGTCGACCGCCTCGACGACCTCCTCGAGCACGTCCATCGTCGCCGGGACGCCGTCGAGCTGCCGGCCGCCGTGGTTCGAGACGACGATGCCGCTCGCGCCGTGGCTGCAGGCGAGCTCCGCGTCCTCCGCCGTGAGCACGCCCTTGACGAGGAGCGGCAGCCCGGATTCGTCGCAGATCCGCTCGAGGTCGCGCCAGGTGAGCGACGCAGAGATCGCCGCGAAGACCTGTTGCGGTGTCGTCCCGCCGCGGCCGAGAACGGCGATCGGGATGTCGTCGGGGATCGCGAACGCGTTGCGCACATCGCGCTCGCGGTTGCCGCGGATCGGCGCGTCGATCGTCAGCACGAGAGCGCGGAAGCCACCTTCACGCGCCTGCGCGATCAGCTCGCGCGTGACGCCCTCGTCGCGGAACACGTACAGCTGGAACCAGAGCGGCGCGCCTGTGGCGGCGACCTCCGCAGGCGTCGACGTCGCGATCGTCGACAGGCACATGATCGTGCCGACCGCCTTGGCCGCGCGCGCCATCGCCACTTCGCCGTCCGGGTGCGCAACGCGCTGAAAGGCGACGGGCGCGACGAGCAGCGGCATCGACACCTCCTGTCCGATCACCGTCGTCGCCGTCGTGCACGCCTCGACGTCGACCAGCATGCGCGGCCGCAGGCGCCGGCGCCGGAACGCTTCGACGTTGTCGCGCAACGTCACCTCGTCGCCTGCGCCGCCTGCGTAGTAGCCGTGCGCACCCTCGTCGAGTCGCTCCGCCGCGAGCCGCTCGAAGTCCGAGACGTTGAGCGGCTCCGTCACGCGACGGAGGGTATACCGCCGCCGTCAGCCGTCAGGCTCGGCCGCCCTACGACCGAACCAGTAGCGGATCGACGAAGACGTCGTCGATCTGCGCCGTGCCGCTCTCGACCGAGAACTGCAGCTGCATCGTCTTCGACCCGAGCGGCGCGGCGAGCGCGCTGAACAAGGTCGAGATCTTCGGCGACGGGGCCCAGGCGCTGTCGGCGCGGAACGTCCCGCCGTCGAGCACCGACAGCACGCCGAGCAGGCTGCGCGAGACGACGCGGACGTGCACGACGGCCGGCCCGTTCTGGCCGCTCACGAAGAAGCGCACCGCCGGGTAGGTGAGGCCGTAGCAGACGTTGATCGCAGCGCTGCCGCCGGCCGGAACCGCGAGCGCGTGCGAGCCGAAGCCGGCGAGGTACCAGGGCTCGTTGTTCTGCGTCACGACGGCGGCACCGCCCGAGAGCGTCCACCCGTTCGAGCCGCTCTCGAAGCCGCCGTTGGGCGCGAAGTAGTAGGTCGCCCAGTCGCCCCAGGGCAGGAACACCGGCGCCGCCGTCGGGCAGTTGCCGCCGAGCAGACCGGTGATCAGACCCGCCTTCGCCGTACCGGCCGTCGACGCAAGCGCCGTCGCCCCCAAAACCACCAGAAGTGCTGCCAAGCGCCGCATGTGTGCCCTCCCCAACCTTTCGTCCGCAGAGAATGTGGGCTCATCCTCCTCGGAATTGCGGAGCGCGCATCACCCTCCTGGGTGACAGGCGACGCGTGCTGATCCCCCGTCCGAGGGAATCCACCCTCGAACGCGCGACCGATGATCCGTAGGTGACGACGATCGCCGCATCGGTCTCGCACGAGGAAGCGCTGGTCCGGAGCGCGCGCCAACGGGACGAGCGGCGCATCGAGCGACACGCGCGGCTCGTCTACGCCGCGTGGAGCCCGCTCGTGCTCGCCGCCTGCGTTGCTGCGCTCGCGCTGCCGGGAGGGGCGGCGTTCACGTGGTGGAAGCTCGTGCTCTTCGTCGGCCTCTACGTCGCGGTCTCACGCGTCGAGTTCGAGGTCGGCATCGGCTCGGCGGTCCCGACGCAGCTCGTGCTCGTGCCGATGCTGTTCGCGCTGCCCGTCGGCTGCGTCCCGCTCGCGGTGGCCGCTGCGCTCCTGCTGCGCACCGCCGGCATGCGGCCGTGGCCGTGGCGCGATCCCGCACGCGTCCTGCCGGCGATGTCGAGCGCCGCGCACGCGCTCGGGCCCGCACTCGTGCTCGCGCTGGCAGGCGGGCTCCCGCTGCGGTGGTCCGCATGGCCGATCTACGTCGCGGCGCTGCTCGCGCAGTTCGCGTTCGACCTCGCGCACTCCCTGATCAGCGGCATGGCCCACCGCGTCGGGCCACGCACGATTCTCGGCTTCGTCCCTCTCGTGTACTCCGTCGACATCGCGCTCGCGCCCGTCGCGCTCGCCCTCGCGCTCAGCACGCGCGGGCACGAGGCTCTCGCCGTGCTCGTGCTGCCGCTCGTCGCGCTGCTCCGCTTCTTCTCGCGCGAGCGCCAGGCGCGCCTCGACAACGCGCTCGAGCTCGGTGACGCCTACCGCGGCACCGCATTCCTGCTCGGAGACGTCGTGGAGGCCGACGACGCGTACACCGGCAGCCACAGCCGCCACGTCGTCGACCTCGTGCTCGCGGTCGCCGACGAGCTGAAGCTCCCGGAGAGCGAGCGCCGCGACGCCGAGTTCGTCGCGCTGCT
>Ga0136846_1243720_pt1 | contig 10013 bp, 11 predicted proteins | sample HopSoiMetagenom2_FD_96841 | JGI IMG/M metagenome (GOLD analysis project Ga0136846, IMG submission 96841) | Grasslands soil microbial communities from Hopland, California, USA - 2 Assembly 2016 (version 4) | ecosystem: Environmental > Terrestrial > Soil > Grasslands | place: USA: Hopland... | reverse complement strand
CGAAGGTGATCGATACGGCGGCGATGATGCTGAGCCGCTCGGCTGGCAAGCTGACCGAAAGCGCGAGCGCCCCGACCAGGCACAGCAGCAGCTGCTGCAGCGTGTTGTCGGCCACGCGGCCGTCGACGACCATCTTGTGGCTTTCCTTGCCGAGCGTCGGGTCGATCGCTTCGCTGTTGAAGCGAGCGTTCCCTACCACGACGACCATCACGAAGAACAAGAGCGTCGGGAGTGTGGCCCAATGCACGGCGTAGGCGAGGCGATCGCCCGCGCTGTCCGCGATCGCGGGTGCGGGGATGACTGTCGATAGCCCCCAGACGAGCAGGACCATGCCTGCGATGCCGCTCGACGCGCCGATGGCGACTGCTTTTTGATCCTGTGTCATGGCAGTCATTATAGCAGCAACGGATCGTTCCGGAATCGGAACAGCATCGCCGCTGCGCCGTTAAACCGGCAAGTTACCGCCCACCGTGCATCTCTACATCGGCACGACTCGTCGTTACCGAGCGTCGATAGGCAACAACGGTTCACAAAAGCTCGTTAGAATTACGAAACGGAAACGAGAGAGAGTTTGGACATCATGAAGAGCATCAAGATCCTGGCTGCGGCGTCGGTTATAGCGACCAGTGGCGTTCCGATTGCGGCGCCCGTCGCGGCCCACACGACCTACTATGCGCACCACCACACCTATCATGGGCGCACCCATTACGCGCGTAAATACTGCCGCCACTCGTCGGCCGCGACCGGCAAGGTCGTCGGCGGCGTTACGGGCGCAGTCGTCGGCGCAAAGGTTCTCGGCGGAGGGCTTCTGGGCGCGGCGGCCGGTGCAGTTGGCGGCGTTGTCGCCGGCGGAGCGATCGACCGCAGCTTAAGTGCACAGCACCGCTGCTACTATCGCTAGGGACTGAGCGGGCGCGCCCGTGCCCGCTTACGCTTCGCATCGATCAATCGTTCGGCCGCGGGAGCGCATCGTCGCGCTCGCCGCGGTCGTTCTCGTTCAGGCGCTTTTGGCGCTGGTCCTTTTGCGCGGGCTTCGCGTCGAGTTCACGCATCCAATTGACGCCGTCCAGCGGCTGATCGCGATCACGCTCGACAAGCCCCCGCCTCCATTGGAGCCGGTGCAGGCCGCGCACGAACGCCATCGCGAGGCGGCGCCGACGGCAGAGCCCGACAAGCCGGGAGGGTCACCCGGGCCGCAGCCAGCGCACGCCCCGCCGTCGGTGACGCCAGTGATCGCCGTTCAGCCCACCACCGCACCATCTGGCGGCGGGAGCGGCACCGGGCCTGCGGCCGGCGCGGGGGCCGGGGGTGGAACCGGCGGCAATGGCTATGGCGACGGCGGCGGCGGGACCGAGCTTGAGCAGATCGCCGGCGAAATCACGCCCCGCGACTACCCGCGCCATTTGCGCGACGCCGGTATCGGGGGGGTGGTGGGCTTGTCCTTCCGGGTCGAGCCTACGGGCCTTGTCAGCCGTTGCACCGTGACGCAGTCGAGCGGCGTGCCGGAGCTGGACGCACTGACCTGCCGGCTGATTGTCCAACGATTTCGTTACCGGCCGAGCACCGACCGTTACGGGCGGCCCATCGCCGACACGGTCGACGGCGAGCATGAATGGATTCCGCACCGCTAATCCCGGCGCGTCGCTTCCCCCTCAATCGTGCGCGTGCCAGGATGATGCTTGTCCAGGTGGCGCTTGATCATTCGCAGGTTGCGGGTGTTCGATCGGAAGAAGAAGTCGGGGATCGCGCCAATCCATGGGATCAGTCCAAGCGCGAAGTCGAAGCCGACGTTACCAGCCATTCGTGCCATCTGTGACTTCGACATGCCGAGGTTCTTCGCTTCCCAGACGATGTAGGCGCCCAGGACCGCCGCAGCGACGTCGCCGACGCCGGGAATGACGTCGAGGATCACGTCCAGGCCGATCGGCTTGTTGATTCCGGGGACGACGAACATCCGTTCGAGCAGCTTCTCCATCGCCTCGACGCGCTGGCGCACGGACTGCGCGTCGCTGCCGAGCCTCGGGAACGGCAGCTGCTCGTCCTTGGGGATCGCCATGACTACTCCTTGCCCGGCTGTTGTCCGAGGTCTGTGAGCGTGTGACGGGCGTAACGGTTCCCGGTGAAACCCTGGACCCGGCTGGAGACGAGAAACCAGCGGACGGGAGCGGTTATCGGAATGAAGAGCTGCGCATCGTCGATGCGGGCTGCGGCCTGGGCGAGCAAGGCGTAGCGTTGCGCGGCGACCGGCGTGTCTCGCGCTGCATCCATCAGTTCGTCAGCCTTCGGGTCGCAGACGGCGACGGCACCGCAGCGAAAGCGCCGAACGAACCAGGCCGGAGAGGACGATGGCGCGACCTCGTCGATGACGAGAAAATCCGCAGCCGAGCCGCTGGTTGCGCGCTCGATCGTCAATCCCAACGCGCCCCAGTCGCGCTGAAGCTCCTGGAACAACAGGTCACCACCCGGTCCATCGGGAATTGAGACCCGGATTGCCGGCTTTTGCTTGCCGAACAATCGCTCGGAATCCGCACGAAGCTGAGCAAGGCGCTCACCGAGCGGGACGCCGAACCACGCAGGCGTGGCGGGTGGGGCGAGTCCATCGAGGCCAGGCTCTAGGAGCGTGGCTCGAGCTGCAAGACCGGGAACACCGAGCGCTGAAATGTAATTTGATCGTTCAATGGCCTGGTTCAGCAGGCGACGGACGTCGGGGCTGTCGATGCCCCCGCCCGTATGGGTCGGGACCAGACCGAACAGGCCCGACGCCGGATCGAACTGAAGCGATCCACGCCGCAGCTTTGCACGCTGGGCGAGCGGCAAATCGGCGAATGTACCGCCAATGACGAGATCGGCTTTTTCGGCCGCGAACAATCCAATTGCATCGGCCGTCGACGCACCGGACAAGAGGACCTCTTCGCGTTGGGTTTCTTCCTCGTCGTCACTGCCGGGGATTTGGCGTACGAGCCGCAGCTCGCGTCCGGCGACATCGCTCGCCTCCGGCTTGAATGGGCCAGTTCCATCCCGGCCCCGCAGGATCGCAAGCTCCGGCTGCGCCAGCAGTGACAGGAGGTTTGGCCGGGGGGCCACTAGCTGGATCTCGATCACTCGGTCAGTCATGGCCACGACGTCTTGAATCGCCCCGAGCGAATCTTTGAGCGTATTGCGGCTGCGTGCCGCGAGTTGGCGTTTCAGAAGCTTCGCAACCTGGGGAGCGGTGACCTTCTTGCCGTCGGGCCATTGGGCCGAGGCGAGGCGAAAGATATAGCTCAGCCCGTCGTCGCTGACGTTCCATCGCTCTGCGAGGCCGCCGATGATGTTCCCGCCCGCATCAAAGCGGACGAGGCCTTGGGCGACGTTCTGGAGTAGTACGGCATCTTCCGCAGGAAGCGGCCCCAGCGCTGGATCGCGGACCGACGGCTCGCCGCCAATTACGACGGCACGAATGGCTCCCTCGGCCTGGGGACGGCACGCGACCGGGCCTAGCGCCAGCGCCGGAATCAGCAGCAGTGCAAAGAGATGCCGCATCTATGTGGCTTTACCCGCAACGCTCCGTTCAGCAAGCATCTGGATATCTCATGCGAGCTGTATTACTTGGCTAAAGCAGTTTCAGCGAGTCCGGCGAGTGAGATGAGGGTAGCCGAGAAAGACGAAATCTGGACTCGCGACGGGCTGCCGATCGAGGAGCTGCCCGATCCGCTTGCCGCTGCGGCAGGCCTTCCGCCCAACCAGGATGCGCGCCAGCCGCAGCCGAAAGGGCGCCGCTGGCCGATCGTGCTTTATTCGGTTGCGGGCCTGCTGCTGGTGACGGTGCTGTGGCTCGTTATCACTGCGCCGCTGTCGCGCGCGCTTGAGCCGCTGGCCGACCCAGCGCTCCTGCTACTGAGCGACGATGGCCATCCGATCGCCCTTCGCGGTGCGATCAAGGAAGCCCCAGTCGATGTCACCAAGCTCAATCCGGTGACCCCCGCGGCATTCGTCGCGATCGAGGACCGGCGCTTCTACAGCCATTGGGGAATCGACCCGCGGGGCATTGGCCGGGCTCTCCTCGCGGACCTTCGCGGTGGCGGTGTACGCCAGGGTGGAAGCACGATTACCCAGCAGCTCGCCAAGACCAGCTTCCTGTCAGGTGACCGCACGATCAAGCGCAAGGCGCAGGAAGTCATCATCGCGTTCTGGCTCGAAGCCTGGCTGACCAAGCAGGAGATACTCTCGCGTTACTTGTCGAGCGTCTATTTCGGCGACGGCGTCTATGGGTTGCGGGCAGCCGCGCATCATTATTTCCGTCGCGACCCCGAAAAACTCTCACTTGCACAGTCAGCGATGCTTGCGGGCATGGTGCAGGCGCCCTCGCGCCTGGCCCCCACTCAGCACCTCGGGGCGGCGCAGAAAAGAAGCCGCCTCGTCTTGCGGGCCATGGTTGATACCGGTGCGGTCAGCGTTTCGCGCGCAAATTCGGTGTCACTGGCAAGGCCGGTCTCCCAGGAAGCGAAGCTGCCCGCCGGGACATATTTTGCCGACTGGGTCGCGCCATCGGCAGCGCAGGCGTTTGAATCTGATTTCGGCCAAGTCAAGGTCGAGACGACGCTTGACCGCGACCTTCAGCGACTCGCGGTTCGAGCGATCGGCCGCGCATCGATTGGGGACGCCCAAGCGGCCCTCGTCGCAATGCGGCCGGACGGGCGCGTCGTCGCGATGGTCGGAGGCAAGAACTACGCTGAGTCGCCATTCAACCGGGTGACGCAAGCGCGGCGCCAGCCCGGGTCGGCGTTCAAATTGTTCGTCTATCTTGCCGCTCTGCGCGCGGGATGGACCCCGGACAGCATGGTCGAGGACCTGCCGATCACCATCGACGGCTGGACGCCGGTCAATAGCGATCGGGTCTATCGCGGGAAGATCACGCTTCGCGAAGCATTTGCCCGTTCGAGCAACGCGGCGACGGTGCGGCTATCGCAGGAGGTCGGCCGGGCCAATGTGATGCGAGCCGCTCGAGACCTCGGAATTACCACACCGCTTCCGGATAAGCCGAGCCTGGCGCTCGGCACCGCCGGCGTCAGCCTGCTCGAGCTGACTTCGGCCTATGCCGCGGTGGCGAGCGGCCGATACCCGATCGCTGCCCGCGGCCTACCGGATCAGCAGCCACCAGAGGGGCTGGCGGCGTTCTTCCGGTCCGCGGGGTCGTTCGATCGCCAGCGCGACTGGGCCCCGATGCTCGACCTGCTCTATGCCGCGGCGAACGATGGGACCGGCAAACGGGCGGTGCTCTCGATCCCCACGTTCGGGAAGACCGGCACCACGCAAGAGAATCGCGACGCTTTGTTCATCGGGTTTGCCGGTAACCTCGTCGTCGGCGTTTGGGTCGGGCGCGACGACAACAAATCGCTGGGCAAGATCAGTGGTGGCACCGTGCCTGCGGAAATCTGGCGGACCTTCATGAGCTCAGCCCTGGCAGTTGACCATGAGCGCGGCCCGCCACTGCCGGCCGAGTTCCGGCGGGCCCAACGCGATCAGCCGGTCAAGAGTCCGCTTCCGCCTGAATGGAGCAATGCGACCAAGGAGCTTCGCCAAGTCGCCAAGCAGCTCGAGAAGCTATTCAGCGATCGCTGACTTTCTTCGAGCGAAGATGCCTAACAAAAGTTCATGTTCGCCCTGTGGATTTTAAGGATTTTTCAACCAGAGCGGGTCCAAATTGCGTCCAGCCTACGCCGGGTCATGGGTTGCGCAGGCCGGGGATTCGCATCCCTTCAAGACCCATTGTGGGAGACCGGAGATGGTGAAGTTTTTGAAGCTGATTAAGAATGAAGAAGGCGCGACGGCTATCGAATATGGCCTGATCGCCGCGCTGATCGCCGTTGCGGCGATCGGCGCGATGCAGGGCATCGGCAACAAGCTGAACACGACGTTCAACAACGTGTCGAACTCACTCGGCTAAGCCTTCGCTGCGTTCTTAGTAGAAAACGGCGGTGCCTCTGGCGCCGCCGTTTTTTTATGCGCGAAACGGTCACGCAACGATTTTACGGCACTCAATTGCCGCTGTATCGTTTGGGGCGAGAATGAAGTGGATCTTGGGGGCTCCAGCGGCGCTGCTTTTGCTGCCGCCTTCCGCGCGCGTTGACGCGCGGCCGATCCTTTACGACGCAGTCGCGCTCAACATCGGCGTCAACTGCCAGTGGCAGTCAGCCTGCATGGCGAAACAGCGTTCGGCGATGAAGCGTTCGCTCGGCTATGTGACCGCGAAGCGGCCGCCGCACTGGCGAGTGGAGATGTGCAACCGCAATGCCGGCCGCAGCGGTTACCGGGTCGACTGGATCGGCTTCGATCATTGCATCCGCAATGCCCAGCTGCGGCCGTCGGCGCAGCGACGCTACAAGCGCTAGACCACGGGTGAATGGTGGAGCCGAGGGGGATCGAACCCCTGACCTTCGCAATGCCATTGCGACGCTCTCCCAGCTGAGCTACGGCCCCACGTCTTCAGGCCCTTAGGCGAACTATCCCCCGCTGGAAAAGGGGGAATATCGCGCCACGCGTCAAGCCCTAGCTTTCGTCATCCTCGCCGGCTGTTTCAACACCAAGGTCGTCGTCGCCGGTTTCGAGATCGACTTCCTCGTCGGCGCTGATTTCGGCATCCTCGTCGACTGCCAGGTCCTCCGCTTCAAGCTCAGGGTCCGCAACCGGTTCCTTGGCGGCTACCGGCGCTGCTTCGAACGCGAGCGGCTGCTTGGACTTCAACACCGCCTCGGGCATGAAATCCGTTCCGCATTCGATGCAATGGACAGGATCGTCCTTGCCGAGGTCGTAGAAGCGGGTCGAGCACTTGGGGCAAGTGCGCTTGGTGCCCCATTCGGGCTTCACCATGTGGGTCTAAACTCCAGTAAGAATGTCGTTTGCGGCGAGCTTCGGCCCGCGTTCGGCGGCGCGCCTTGCCATAGGCATATGCCCCTGTCAAAGCAGCGCGCCTTGGCCAAGGACATGGGATTGAGCGACGGCGAAGAAAAGGGGCCGGTGATCGCCGTCGATGGCCCTGCCGCGAGCGGCAAGGGCTCGATAGCCCGTGCCCTGGCGAAGCATTTCGGCCTGCCGCACATGGATACTGGCCTGCTGTATCGAGCAGTTGCGCTCAACCTCTGGCGCTGGGGCGGCGATCCGGGCAACGAGTTCGAGGCGCTCCGCGCCTGCGAGGGGCTCGGTTCAGTCGCCGACGATCCCGAGCTTCGGAGCGAAGCAGTATCCAAGATCGCTTCGATGATTTCCGCCTATCCGGGGGTCCGGGCGGCGCTGCTGAAGCGGCAGCAGGACTTTGCTTGCCAGGACGGCGGGGCAGTGCTCGACGGCCGCGACATCGGCACCGTGGTCGCGCCGAAAGCGAATGTGAAGCTGTTTGTCACCGCATCGCCCGAAGTTCGTGCGCAGCGGCGGCTCAGGGAGCTCGAGGATCGTGGCATGCATGCCCATTACGAAGACGTACTCGCCGACATTCACGGCCGCGACGCGCGCGATTCCGGGCGACAGGTTGCACCGTTGCGACCGGCGCCCGACGCGTTGCTCCTGGACACCAGCGGGCTCAGCCTCGACCAGGCGATTACCGAGGCGCTTCGCCTTGCGGATGAGCGGCTGGCCCGCGCTGACTCTTAAATCAGCCGTAAGGTAAGGAGAAAATTCACTTCTTCCCGCCATTAGGAGCAGGGGCAAGAAGTGGATCGCAAGTTGAGTAAGGCGAGAAGCAAGACTGTTCGCTTAGCGGGCAGCCATATCATCACGACGTGCGCGACGCTGGCCGCGTTGCTGCTGTTCGTCGCGCTCGGCAGCCAGATATTGCCGGCGGCAATCATGTCGATGCCGCTGCCTGGTTCGGGAAGCACTCTCAAGGTCGCCTTCCTGCTCAATATCGCGATCATCCTGTTCGGCTGGCGCCGCTCGCGCGACCTCAAGGAAGCGCTCGACGCGTACGAGGCAGCCGAAACCCAGGCCCGGCGGAACGCCAATACCGATCCCGCGACCGGCCTCGGCAATCGCCGCGAGTTGGTGCGCGGGCTCGAGGAAGCCTTGGCCGCTGGCCAGGGCGGAGTTTTCCTGGTGCTCGACCTCGACCACTTCAAGCGCGTCAACGATCTCCACGGCCATCTGGCGGGTGACGCGGTTCTCCGCCGCGTCGCTGAAGTTTCGCGGAAAGCGGCGCCCAAAAATGCCTGTTGCGCCCGCACCGGCGGCGACGAATTCGCGATCCTGTTGCCCGGAGTTGACGATGAAGTCGCGGAGGCGGTGGCCTCAAAAGTGCTCGAAGCGCTGGCAGCGCCCATCTTCATCGAGGGTACTCAGATCCAGGTGACAGCCTCGATCGGCCTAGCGCGGCTCGGTAACAAGAGCGACGAGGAAACCGCGCTCCGCGAGAGCGATGTCGCGCTTTATGCCGCCAAGAAAGCCGGGCGGAACGCCTTTGCATGGTTCGACAAGGAGTTGGAACGAGAGATCGCGGACAGGCTGAAGCTCGAGGAGGACATCCGTTCGGGCATCAAAGCCGGCGAGTTCGTTCCCTTCTTCCAGCCGCTGGTCGACCTTAACAGCCGCCAGATCATCGGTTTCGAGGCGCTGGCCCGGTGGCGTTCGCCGACCCGCGGCCTCGTCGAGGCCGAGCTGTTCATCGAGACCGCCGAGCGGACGGGGCTGATCTCGCCGCTGACCCTCGTCGTCCTCGAGCAGGCACTCAAGGAAGCGCGCGACTGGCCCGCACATCTGCGGCTGGCGGTGAACGTTTCGCCCGTGCAGTTCCGCGATCCCACGCTCGCCGAACAGATCCTCAAGATCCTCGCGCTTGCGGGCTTCCCTGCGAACCGCCTCGAGATCGAGATAACGGAAGGATCATTGCTCGAGGATCGTGAGCAGGTGCTGACGATTATCCATAGCCTGAAGAATGTCGGCATCAGCATTTCGCTCGACGATTTCGGAACCGGCTATGCGAGCCTCGCGCAAGTCAATCGCCTGCCGCTGGATCGCATCAAGATCGACAAGAGCTTCATCACGACGATCGTGAAGAGCGAACAGACCGCGGCAATCGTCAGCACGATCGCGGGCCTCGGACACAACCTCAGCGTCCCGATCACGGCCGAAGGCGTGGAGTCGGAGCAGATCCGCAGTGCGCTTGCCTATTTCGGTTGCTCCGAGGCACAGGGATGGCTGTTTGGCCGAGCGATTTCAGCGGACGCCGTGCGCAGCTTCCTATCGATGAACAATGGCGACCAGGCTCTACCGGTAGCTCTCGAGGACCCGGAGTCGACGCCAGAAGCCGAGCGCGCCAAGAAAGCGAACCGGCGCTGGTAGTTCAGCGCGCGGCCAGCGAGGCGGCGTTGAAGATCGGCTTACCGTCGATGTTGCCCGGCGGCGAATAGCGGCAGATTAGATAGTCCCAGTCAGCGGCGAAGATGGCGCAGCCGACGCGGCTCGTCGTCGGCCAGACCATCTGGGTATAATGCGCGACATCTTCCCACTTGCCGGTACGGCTTACTGCCGGAAACAGTCCGGGCTGAAGCAGCGTCTTCTCATCGCTCCACATGGCGATGAGCTGCTCAGGCGAAACCGTGCCGTGGTAGGCCATGGCGAGATTCTCGCGCTCACCGGGCCGACCCTCGCGCGGCGAATGGATGAGGCGGCGGAGGCTTGCCAACACCGGTCCGTAGGACGCCGCATGCGCGGCGAGGTCTGCATCCCATTGCAGTGGCGGAGCCCCGACGAGGGCGCGCTCGCGATTGTGCGCCACGAGAAGCCGGTCGGCCAGCTGTCCCGTCGCGCCTTGCGGCAAAGGCTGGGCTGCAGCTGGTGTCGTTAGCGACAAAGCGGCGACGGCTGCGAGTAGAAAGTGAACTCTGGTCACTGCCGCCTTATGGCAGCGAGAGGCTAAGGCGAGGTCAGCGGCTGTGGTTAATGGTCGTCCAGCTTGCAGTGGTGGCCCCCTTTCGCTAAGGCGCGCGGCGTCCGGCGGGCGCTCTTTTCAGCACTCGCGGCAGCCCGTCCTTTGGCGAGCGCGT
>Ga0136846_1234973_pt1 | contig 10013 bp, 8 predicted proteins | sample HopSoiMetagenom2_FD_96841 | JGI IMG/M metagenome (GOLD analysis project Ga0136846, IMG submission 96841) | Grasslands soil microbial communities from Hopland, California, USA - 2 Assembly 2016 (version 4) | ecosystem: Environmental > Terrestrial > Soil > Grasslands | place: USA: Hopland... | reverse complement strand
GGAACCGGCCCTTGTCGTCCAGCACGATCAGCGGCGTCATCGACGAGCGCGGCCGCTTGCCGCCGGCCACGGCGTTGGCGGCCGGCGCGCCGTCGCTTTCCCTGGGATCGAAGTTGAAGTCGGTCAGCTGGTTGTTGAGGAAGAAGCCGCCGACCATCCGACCCGAGCCGAACACGCTCTCGACCGTGGTGGTCATCGACACCACGTTGCCGGCCGGATCGACGATGACCATGTGGGTCGTGCCGGCCGGCTCCAGGGTCCTGTCGGCGCCCACGACCGGCGCGCCCTTGGGCAGGCCGAAGGCCGGGGCCGGGCCGGCGACCTGGCCGATCAGCTTGGCGCGCTGGGCCACATAGGCCGGGTCCAGCAAGCCCTCGATCGGCACCTTGACGAAGGCCGGATCGCCGACATAGCGGTCGCGGTCGGCGTACATCACCCGCTCGGCCTCAGCCAGCTCGGTCCAGGCGACGGGATCGGCCGGCCCGCGCTGGGCGATGTCGGTGTGCTCCAGCATCATCAGCGCCTGCAGCACCGACACCCCGCTCGACGAGGGATTGGGCGCGCAGACCGTATAGACCTTCCACGGCCGGCACAGGGCTTCGGCGCTACGAGGCCGATAGGCCTTGAGGTCGGCCAGGGTCATGGCGCTGGACAGTTCGCCCTGGTGCAGGCGGTCGACGATGGCCTGGGCCAGCGGGCCTTCATAGAGCGCGCTGGGGCCCTCGGCGGCCAGGCGGCGCACGGTGGCGGCGTAGGCGGGGTTCTTCAGCACGTCGCCGGCCTGGTAGCGCTGGCCGTCCGGCTTGGTGAAATAGGCGATCACGTCCGGGGCGACATTCTGCGGCACCCGCGGGCTGTTGATCATCCCGGCCATGCGCGGGCTGACCACGAAGCCGCCGTCGGCCAGGCGCTCGGCGTCGGCGAACAGGCTCTTCCAGGCGATCCGGCCGTGCTCCTTCTGAGCCTGGGCCAGCATCGCCACCGCCCCGGGAACGCCCGTCGAGCGGCCCGACAGCACGGCGGTCACGAAGTTCAGCGGCTTGCCGTCCGGGCCCACGAACAGGTCGGGGCCGGCCGCCTTCGGTGCGGTTTCGCGGCCGTCATAGGCGGTGACCTTGCCGGTCCTGGCGTCATAGACCATCAGGAACGAACCGCCGCCGAGGCCCGAGCTCTGCGGCTCGACCAGGCCCAGCACCGCCTGCACCGCCACCGCAGCGTCGACCGCCGAGCCGCCGTCGCGCAGCACCCGCAGGCCCGCCTCGGCCGCCAGCGGATTGGCCGCCGCCACCATGCCGCGCGGCGTGTAGGTCGGCGGACCCGCCGCGGACTGGGCGGCCGGCGCCGGGGCCGTCGCCACCCCGGCCGCGGGCGCGGTCGCCAGGGGCGCGCAGCCGGCGAGCAGGGCGAGGAACAGCGGAGCAAGCAGACGCATGGCGAACTTCCGTCGAAAGGCCCGCGACAAGGCGGGCGAGGATCACGCGGACGTCGCCGGCGCCGGCGCGGCGGATCCGCGCGGCCAAGGTCGTCCCCGTCCTCAAAAGGGCGGCGCCGCCCCGCGGGTCAAGGCCCAGCCGCCCTTCTCCACAAACTTCGCACTATCTGCATCAAAACCCGCTTGCGCCCCACCGGTGAACGGGCTATCTCCCCCGCCTCGCCGAAAGGCAGTGCGCGCCCGTAGCTCAGCTGGATAGAGCATCAGACTACGAATCTGAGGGTCGGACGTTCGAATCGTTCCGGGCGCGCCATTTTCTCCTAATATATTCAAACACTTAGCGATTTCCCTGCGGCGGGAATTTGTCCGTATACGGCTGTAACAGCTGTAAATCGACCTGTAAAAATGCGGTTCGTTTCGCGTCTCTTCCGAACAATGCCAATAGAAAACAACATGTTGGCTGAATTCGGTAGTCTTAGGCTCTCAGCTCGCCCTGCCTTGGCTAGGTCGTGGCGCGATCACGCTTAAGGGCTGGCGCTTCGCCAGTTACGTTTGTAAATTACTGGCATGGCCAAGCCTTTCCCTGCTCTCGCCTTGGTTGGACTTGTCGCCATGGGTGCTTCCCCACCGGCTTTCGCAGCCGAGCCGGGGCGTTCGGTTGGGTCCGAGATTCAAGCGTGTTCGGCGGCCAAGGTCGTGCTGAACGACATTCTCGGTAGATCAGCGTCTCGCCGAATGGTGCTGAACAACACTGTCGATTCAAAACAGATCATCCGTTGGGTTGGGCCTGACGGATATGATCTCGGAGGCTCGAATTTATCGGGCGGGGACAAGCAGGAGCCGTCGCGCTGGTTCTCTGTGAAGGGTGATAAGGCGATCTCGGTAAATGGACCCGCTCGCGCCACCATCCAGGCTTTTCTGCGGGCTAATTTGCGGAGCGGCACGCGTTGCGAGGAGGTCAAGCAAGGCGCCTTGGCAAAAGGGGTGCGCCTATCGGCTCCTTCTCAGCCAGATCGGCATATCAGCAAGGGTGGTCTTTATTCCTACACCTCGACTACCTTCACTTTACCGGTCATTTCCCCCGATGGTACCGAAGCGCTGGCCTATGTTGACAGCTCCTCCGGACCACTAGCAGCCAGTGGCTTTCTGTTTCTATTGCGCCGGGATCATGATGGGGCTTGGAAGGTCGCGGCGCGTCTTGGCCTGTGGATTTCCTGAGCGCCTCAAAGCGCAAGGTGCGGCTGTCAGGTCCTGTACCCTCTGTCGATCCATCACCCGAGCGCAATGCCGGGACATGATCGAGGTACTTCGGTGTTTGCCGCGAAATGCGTCGAAGCTTTACCCCGGTTTGAATCCGACGCAGATCGTCGCCAAGGCCAAGCAGGAGGGGCGCGCTGACTTTATCAGCCCCAGCAACCCAAACACCTACCTGAACAAGCTCTGCGGCGTGTTCAACTGGGCGGTCAAAGAAGAGATGCTCGACAGAAATCCCGCGCAGGGTTTGAAGGTGCCTGATCCGACCCTGCGTCGCGACAAACGGCTACCATTTTCGGCCGAGCAGCTTAGGGCGATCTTTTCAGCACCTCTCTATACTGGGTGCCGAGATGACGGTCACGGTTATGCCGTGCCCGGCGAAGCCCGTCCTCGTAATGCTCGTTTTTGGATACCGCTTATCGCCCTGTATTGTGGCCTGCGGCTGAACGAGGCGTGCCAACTCGACGTGACGGATGTCAGGGTCATCGATGGTATCGCGTGCTTTGTCGTGACGGAGGCGTCTCAGGTCGGCGCAACGGACAAACGGCTGAAAACTGCCTCCAGCGCGCGGGTCGTACCGGTCCACTCTGAGCTTCTCGCCCTCAAGTTCATCGCTTTCGTTGCCAAGCGTAGGCGAGGTGGAGAGTGTCGGTCGCCGCAATAGCGGTGGCTCAAGCGCGAGGATGATCGACGCTTGATCGTCTTTAGCCCTGTCCGACCACGGCTGGAACTGCGCCGGAATCTCGGCCACGGTCGCTGTCCAAGTCGTTCGGAGGCCGCATGCGAAGCGCCTTCCGGTGCGGGACGAGCCGAGAAGCGCCGACGGTTCGGGGAGAACAACGCGTTTGGCGCCCTGGCGTCAGTCCGCCGGCGTCACGACTGGCGCGCCACTGTTCTTCAACAGGACGACCAAGAATTTGGCGGGCTTCGTAAGGCTGGCGTTGCGACCGATGGTGTGCACGTCATCGGGCCCTTCGTAAAAGGTCTGGCCCGCCGCCAGCGTGACCGGTTTGCCGTTCCGCACTCCCATCACGATCGAACCCTCCAGCACGTAGACGAACGCATGCGCATTGTGGCGATGCACAGGATCCACCGCGCCCGGCGGATAGACGACGGTAAACATCATCGCTTCCTTACCCGGATAATCGGCAAGCGCCTTGGTCATCAGGGGGGCGACGATCGCCTGCGGCGGACTTGGCTGCGCGTTCGCGGCGCCGGCCATCAGCAACAACGCCGCGGTCGCGGTTCGGAGAATGATCATGGCTCGATCCTGGTTGCGGAGCGGCAGTCGGCCCGCTGCGGGGGCCGCCGCCGGTCGTTTGAGTGGACTTCACGTCGCCCATATTCGCGGAATCGAGCAGGATCGCCCATCATGACCATGGCGACGCGTTCCAGGCCTTTAAGTTAGTCCACTCTGCCCACAAGGCGCGGGCAGCCTGTCCTTTGGTGTGACGAGCGATGCGCTCGGCCGTCGCTCCTCGCATTCCGCTTCTCCAAACCCGCTCTGTTCGCGCCGAGCGAGGGCTTGGCGTTCCTTGATGACGGTCCGGCCGCGATTTCAGCGTCGCTTCGGGGAGAGAGGATAAAATCGTGGTGATCGGCGGCGTTTCCGCCGGCTGCGCATCCCACCGCATGCAGGGCCGGCCTATGCCTTGGCATAGGACCGCGTCGCTCTTCACTCCAGCTGATGGGGCGGAACGTCAGATCGATGCCGATCACCCCGATATCCTCGACGTGGCCAACTTGGTCGACAGCCATTCCCAGTGCGCCTGCAAGCCTTCGATCAGAGCCTCGAACCCCACCATCGTGCCGCCCGGCGGGTGCTCCCAGTTGGACTTGAAGTCGTTGCGCACCAACACGAACAATCCCCGGCTCGAGTGAACGTCGCGCCGCGGGCAGTGGCCCGTAGGCCAAGTATCCGTCGTCGAGTGCAAGGTGGGTGCATGGTCCTGTGCGCCCTCGACCGGTTGCTAGTGGCTGACGGGCTTGAGCGGCCCCTTGGGGCGTTTCGCCAACCAGATGACTCCCGCAAAGACCAGGATCAGGATGGCGGCCATGGCGTAGAAGCGATTGGTGGCCAGCATCACCGCCTGAGCGTCGACCAGTTTCGAGAAGACTGGAAGACCCGCCTCGGGCGGTAGTTCCGGCGGCGGCGTCGCGCCCGCCATGGGGTCGATGTTCGCCACCAAGTTGGCGCGAGAGGCCTTGATCATGTGGTCCCAATAGGTCGAGGTCAGCGAGGCGCCGACCGCCATGGCCATGATCCGGATGAAGTTCTGCAGGCCCGCCCCTCCGGCGGCTCGTTCCCGCGGAAGGTCGGCCACGCCCAGCGAGGTGAGGGTCACCAGGCAGGCGGGCACTCCGGCGCCCAGCACGAACATGGCCATGGCGACGTGGAAATAGTCGGTCTGGGCCGTGAACCGCGCGCGCATGAAGAACGAGACGGCGAGCACCGCCATGCCGTAGGTGACGATCAGGCGCGGGTCGATCTTGGCGAGCAGGCGGCCGACGATCGGCGCGGTCAGCACGGCCAGCGCCCCCATCGGCGCCGTCGCAAAACCCGCCCAGGTGGCCGTGTAGCCCATCATCTGCTGCAGCCACAGCGGTGTCAGGACGATGTTGCCGAAGAACAAACCGAACATCAGGGCGAGGGTGACCGTGGACACCAGCCAGTTCCGTGATCTGAACAAGGTCAGATCGAGGACGGGCTGATCGTCGGTCAGCTCCCAGATGATCAGCAGGCCCAGGGCGACGGCCGCCGTGACGGCCGCGCCGACGATGAAGCCGGACGAGAACCAGTCGAGCTCGCGCCCCTTGTCGATCATCACCTGGAAGGCGGTCACGAAGACGACGAGCAAGCCCAGGCCGACGACATCGATCCGGCTGCGCTCGATTGGCGTCTCGCGGTTTCGCAACAGCAGCCAGGCGGCCGTCCCGACGAAGACGCCGAAAAAGATGTTGATATAGAAGATCCAGCCCCAGTGAAAATTGTCCGAGACGTAGCCGCCGATGATCGGGCCGAAGATCGGCGCGACGACGGTCATCAGGCCCCAGATCGACAGCGCCACATTGGCCTTGGCCTTAGGGAAAACGGAGATTAGCAGAGTCGATGACAGCGGGATCAGGGGGCCGCCCGTCAGTCCCTGGAGGACCCGGAAGAACACCAGAATGCCCAACGATCCCGACAGTCCGCACGCCACCGAGCAGATGACGAAAGCGATCGTGCAGGCGACGAAAACCCGGACCTGGCCGAACCGCCGTGAGAGCCAGCCGGTCAGCGGCACGGTGATCGCTTCGGCCACGGCGTAGGCGGTGATGATCCACGTGCCTTCGGTGGTGGAGACGCCGACATCACCCGAGATTGTCGGCATGGCGACGTTAGCGATGGTGGTGTCGAGCACCACCATGAAATTGCCCATGGACAGCGCGATCGCCGCGAGGACCAGGGAAGCTCCCGTCAGAGGCGGATAGCCGCGTTCGCCGCCGCGCTCATCGGTCATGACGATCGGCGTCCGACAGGTCGATCTCGGCGTGCATCGACAGGCCCACGCGCAAGGGATGTTGGCGCAGTTCCTTTGGATCGAACCCGATCCTGACCGGCAGACGCTGGACGACCTTGATCCAGTTGCCGGTGGCGTTTTGTGCGGGAATGGCGGCGAAGGCCGATCCCGAGCCCCCCGCGAAACCTTCAACGCGGCCGTGGTACACGACCTTGGGTCCGTAGAGGTCGGAGGTGAGCCTTGCCGATTGACCCGGGCGAACCTCGCGCAACTGGCCTTCCTTGAAATTGGCGTCGACATAGAGGCTTTGCACGGGAACCACGACCATCACCGGCGCGCCCGGCTGAAGCCGTTGGCCGACACTGACCCTGCGCTGGTCGACGACGCCGTCGATGGGCGCGCGGATCACGGCGCGCTCCAGGTCGATCCTGGCCTGTTCCAGCCTGGCCTTGGCCGCGAGCACGTCCGGATGGGTCTCGACCGTCGCGTCCTCGAACAGGACTTCGTTAGCGCGGCGCGCGCCGGCGGCGGCGCGTTTGGCGGCCTGGGCGGCGGCGACGCGCGCCTGGGCCTGGACGACGCCAGCCCGCGCTTGGCGGGTCAGGGTCTGGGAGTCGCTGTATTCTTGGGCGGAGATCGCGCCGGGGCCGGCCAGGGCGGCGCGACGCGTCTCGTCGAGCGTCGCCTTGTCGAGATCGGCCCGGGCCCGTAGCAGATCGGCCTCCGCGCTGGCGACGTCGGCCGAGCGCACCCCGATCTGGCCGGCCAGGCTGGCGTCGTTGGCGAGAACCTGCCGGACCTGGCGGCGGGCATGGCCGAGGGCCGCCTCGGCCTGGGCCGCCGCGAGTTTGAGGTCGGTGTCGTCGATTTCCACCAGCACCTGGCCAGCGTGCACCGCCTGGGTGTTGGTCACCGCGACGCGCTTGACCGGTCCGCCGACCAGCGGCGTCACCGGGGCGAGTTCGACATTGGTGTAGGCGTTTTCGGTGGACTGGCCGCGCCCGCCGAAGACGGCCGACCAGATCCACCACAGCAGCACGATCAGGGCGGTCACCCCGACGAAGAGCAGCAAGAGCGTCTTGCGCTTGGCGTTCGTGGCGGGATGCCGCGGCGAGCGATCATCCTGCCGGACCTGAGGTGTCGCATCGGTCATTGGGTCGCCTCGTCGGCTGGCGTTGGGTTGGTGGAGGGCGCCTGGCTTCGGAAGCCGCCGCCAAGGGCGTCGGCCAGGGCGATGTCGAGGACGAAGCCGCGCAGCCTCAGCGCCGCGGCCTGGTCACGCGCCTCCAGCAGGGCGTTCTCGGCGATCAGCACCGATTGGTAATCGGACAGACCGCCCTCGTAGCGCATCTTGCTCAGGCGATAGGCGGTCTCCTGGCGGGCCGCCGCCGCGTCGGCGCTCCGCCGCCGCGCGTCCAGGCTGCGCAGCGAGGTCGCCGCGTCCGCCGCGTCGTGGAGCGCCTCGAGCAACGCCTCGTCGTAACGTGCGACGGCGAGGTCGTAGTTTCCCCATGCGCCGCGATAGTTGGCCTGCAATCGTCCGCCATCGAACAGCGGCAGACTGACCGCTGGCCCCGCCGAGCCGATGACCGAGGCGTCCTTGACCAGGTTCGACAGGCCAAACGATGCGACCCCAATCAAGCCCGCGAGGCTGACATTGGGATAGAAGCCGGCCCGCGCGGCGCCGATGCGCTGACCAGCGGCTTCGACCCGCCAGCGGGCGGCGACCACATCCGGACGCCGTCCCACCAGCCCGATTGCGATGTCGGCCGGCAGGCCCGGGGGCCTGCGGGACACCAATCCTGGCCGCCGAATGTCAGGGCCCCGGTCGGGGCCCGCGCCGAGTAGCGCGACGATGGCGTTGCGATTGAGCCCGATGGCCTCGTCGATCGCGGCAAGCGCCCCGGCGGCGGTGTCCGCGCCCGCCTCGGCCTGTTCCAAGGAGGTCCTGGGATCGAGCCCGGCGTCGAAGCGCCGACTGACGAGATCGAGGGTCGCCTGGCGAACGCGCAGCGCATCGGCCGCCAGGTCGTGACGGAGATAGAGTTGCGCCAGGTCGGCATAGGCGGACGCCACCGCGACCGTGATCGCCAGGCGCGCGGCCGCCTCGTCCGCCGCATTGGCCTGTCCTTCGGCGACCGCCGCGCGCAGCGCCGACCGGTTTCTGCCCCAGAGGTCGAGGTCGTAGCTGGCGCTCAGCAAGCCCGCGCCCAGCAGGCGCCATTCGCCGTCGGTCGGCAGGCCGACGCTCTGGGTCATGCGCGAATACCGCGCGGTCGCCAGAAGCCCGGCCTTGGGAAGCAACGCCGCGCGCGCCAGATCGACCCGCGCCGAGGCGATCCGCAATCGTGCGGCGGCCTGTTCAATCGTCGGAGATCCGGCCAAGGCCTGAGCGACGAGGCCATCGAGTTGCGCGTCGCCGAAGGCGCTCCACCACTGCTCCGTGGGCCATTCGGCCCGTTCGCCGCCGAAGCTGCGGGCGGATGCATAGGCGCTTGGCGGCGCGGGGCTGGCCCGCTCGCCTAGATCGGGAACGGTCGCGCAGCCCGTCACGGCGAGCAGCAGCAGTCCGGTCAGGGCCTTGGATTTCGTTCTTGTCCGATCACCTTGGAGCATCGGATCGCCTCTCATGTTGACCCGGTGGGCCGATGTTGGTCATGGCGCCGGCGCAGAGGGTTTCGATCTTCTCCTCGCCGGGGGCGCTGCATCCGGTGGGGACTTTCCAGGAGCGGTCCTGCCGCTGGGTCGCGGATCGCCCAGTCCGGGTTGTCGCCGGGCGCAGCGCGCCGAGAAAGAGGTCGATGGTCGCGCTCACCGCCGCTTCGATTTGGCGATCCGTCGGCGGGGCGTCCTGGCCGTTGACAACCTGGTCGAAGAGATCGCCGCGCAACAGAGCCAGGAACCGATCCGCTGCGGCTTGGCAGTCTTCGACGGCGAGTTCGCCACGCTCGCGGGCCGCGCCCAGGCGTTCGGCGAGGGTCGAGCGCACGCCCTGCTGGGCCTGCTCGTAGTGACGCTTGGCCACGGTCGAAAACCACACGCCTGTGGCGACCGTCGCACGGTAGAGGTCAATGAGCCTGGGCGCCGTCGAGGCCCTGAACACCGCCCGGCCCAGATGAAACAGGTCGCCACGCAGATCTGTCGGCGTATCGGGCAGAAGGTCGCGCAGCTCATGGGCATGGTGCTCGAACTGGGTCGCAAAGTAGCGATCGACGAAATCGGCGATGTCGATGATCTGGGTTCGCTGTTCCGATTGCAGGCGCTTGAACAGCGCATGGGGCGACCAAACGCAGTAGGCGCGGCCGAGCACGAACGCGGCCAGGCTGACGCAGTTGGCCCAACCTCGGAACTGGTTGCCACGCCCGGGCACGTCTTCTTCGACCAGCAGCGCGTCGCCCATGGCGGCCCATGTCAGGAACCGCACCGCTTGATCCGTACTGATCGTGCGCACCAGCAACCGCGTCCACCAGGGTTCGAAAAGCGTCCAGGTCCCGTCGGGGTTGGGCTTGAGCATCAGGACGTGCTTGTGGGTCTTGTGGACGAAGCGATGCCAGAACTGGCCTCGCAAGCCCGGAACGAAACAGACCAGCCAGCGCGCCGCCTCGAAGGTCACAGGCGCGCCGTTCTCGTCCACGCTGAGTTCTTGGGATGGCTCCGGGAGGCTGGCCTTGCTCCCGGATGGCGGGCGCTCCGTCGGCCGGTCGCCGCCGAGCAAAGGCGGCAGACCCGGCAAGGCGGCGGCGAGGTTGAGTCCGCCGAATTTCATCATCGTGATCTCCTCTAGGCGAACAGAGGGCGCGCTCGGCGACTTAACCGGGTTCTCGAAG
>Ga0136846_1234536_pt1 | contig 10013 bp, 9 predicted proteins | sample HopSoiMetagenom2_FD_96841 | JGI IMG/M metagenome (GOLD analysis project Ga0136846, IMG submission 96841) | Grasslands soil microbial communities from Hopland, California, USA - 2 Assembly 2016 (version 4) | ecosystem: Environmental > Terrestrial > Soil > Grasslands | place: USA: Hopland... | reverse complement strand
GATGGGAATCGATTTTCAAGCCCCCGCCCCGGGTTGCTGCGGCATGGCTGGCCCTTTTGGTTTCGAGGCAGACAAGTACGAGGTTTCCGTTGCCATCGGAGAGCTGGAACTGTTACCCGCCATTCGGAAAGCTGAACCTGATTCCTTGATCATTGCCAATGGTTTCAGCTGCCGGGAGCAGATCAGCCAGTGCACGGACCGACACGCGCTTCACCTCGCCGAAGTTTTACAAATGGCTTTGCACAAAGGTGTCGGGGGCGTAGCTGGGGCCTACCCCGAACGTGAGCTAGTCGCCCAACGCAGCACAGCGATCCAGCGCTCCATGATGAAGGCTGGCGTCGGTTTGGCGGCGGCCGTTGCGGGGGTCGGTCTCCTCTGGGCGCTTAGACGACGCGATTCCTGAATTATCTTTAGTTTCAACTGCTTACAAGTATGTACCTCGCCAGATGTCCCTGGTTCTGGGACAATACTAGTTAGGTTAAGGGGCGTCCCCCTCCTTCCTGGCAAGGCGTTCTTATGGATCGCGAACTTACTTCCCCGGTGCTTCTGAACGAGGTTTCTTCCCGGATCAACTCTGAAATGAAGGCCGGGATCAACGCCGAGCCTTCTCTCCATGGCTCCCTTCTTATCCTGATGCAGTTCGATGTCTGCGAGGAGATCCGTCTTGATCAACTACGGCAGATCTTTGGCGCCCGAACGGTGGAGGCCAGCTTCAAGAATGCGGCTCCATCGTATGTTCGATACCAACGCCCTCCGGTGGTGGAAACCTTGGAGCCGCTGGTGCTGGAAACCGGGGAACGGCTCGACGGCCAGATCAAGTACTACGACTACGGTGTGCTTAGCCTGATATTCGAGCTGCCGATCTCCGGAGACTGGGAGACCCTGGTAAAGCTCGGGGGGCGATGGGTCTGGAACACCGATTTCGAGCGCCAAGCCTCTCGTATCGCTCGCCAAAAGCTGGAGCGGGCCGCTCCAGCATTAGTTAAGCCGTATAAAGATTGGCTCAGCGAGGACTACTTCATCTTCCATGTTCGTGAGATTGCCGGGTCGCCTTCCGCTGCCGACCTCCTGAATCTCCACGCTGCGCACATTGCACAGGTGGTCAGAGGTGATCTCAGCCTGCTTTCCGAAGGGGAGCGCAACGAGATCGTGCAGGGCAGAATCTCGTATTATCCCAACGACCTGGCTGTCATTGGCTGGAACGGGGCTTTCATCTACGATACGGCGGCAGGCGCGGAAACCGCGATTCAGCTCCTGGAATACGCGAATTCTCAGCTCTTGGAATTCCGTCATTACGACGAACTGCTAACCCGGGAGCTCGCCGGTGTTTATGATTCTCTCGAGAAGGGAACCGGCGTGCTGGGCCGCTGGCGCCTGGCGCGTGAGGCAACTCGCCTGCATACTGTCCTGCTCGACGTCATGGAGCTTACCGAACGAGTCGACAACGCTATCAAGTTCCTCAGCGACATGTTTTCCGCCCGTTTGTATCGGCTAGCTGCCAGCAAAGTTGGTGTATCCGACTATAAGAACCTGGTCAACCAGAAGCTTCAGACGGCTGAGGAGCTCTACCGCTTTATGGTGGAACAGTTCCACCAAGGACGGGCATTCGCGCTCGAGTTGATGGTCGTCATCATTCTGATCGTTGAATTCTTTGCCTTGTTCCAGGGCAGACCCATCTAGTTCATCGTCCAACATTCCCGGCAGCTAAGCTGTGCTCACGTGCTCCGGCTTTGTGCCCGGCCTTTGACGCGAACGCAGGTTGGAAGCTTGCCTTCTGCTATAAAGAAGAACTCAATTCACCAGCAGGGAGAACTATGCGAGGCCTGGAGCATAAACGTGTCCTGATAACTGGGGGAGCCAGCGGCATCGGCGCGGCAACTGCCGCTCGTTTTCTGGAGGAAGGGTCGGCTGTCTGCGTGCTCGACCGTGATTCCAAAGGTCGGCAGCAGATCCAGCGCGAGCTTCCGGGCCTCGCTGGCGTACTGGCGGCGGATGTCTCCAATTTAGCTCAGGTGCACGCAGCCGTTAACGATGCGGTTCGGATCATGGGTGGCCTCGACGTGCTCATCAATAATGCCGGCATCAGTATCCGGCACAAGTTCTTGGACATTACACCCCAGGAATGGGACAACATCATGGCGGTGAACCTCACCGGGGTCTTTTACATGGCACAGACTGCGGCCCGACATATGATGGAACATAGCGGCGGCGCAATCCTGCAGACCGCCTCGACCAATGGCATCGTCGGTCAGCCCAACTACGCCGACTACAACGCCACCAAAGCAGGTGTGATTGAGCTGACCAAGACCATGGCGCTGGAACTGGCACCCAAGGTCCGCGTATGCGCTATAGCGCCGGGATACGTTTTGACGCCGATGCAGCGGGCGGAATATACCGATGCCATGCTCGAAGAAGTGAACCGCAAAGTCCCACTGCGCCGGCACGCCAAGCCGGAAGAGATTGCGGCTTTGTTCGCATTTCTCGCCTCCGACGACGCAGCCTACATCACGGGGCATGTCTATACTTGCGACGGTGCGGAGATCGCAGGTGGTCTGGCGAGTCGTTAGCTTGAGAATGTTGGTTCTTTCTGGGTTCCGAAAACGATGACCAACCCAGGGCAATCTCTAGCAGGCAAGGTCGCGATCATCACTGGCGGCGCTTCGGGCATCGGCCGCGCTACGGCACGCCTATTCGCGCGCGAAGGAGCGTCCGTTATTGTGGTAGACGTCTCTGAGCCCGCGGGCAAAAAAGTAGAGCAGGAAATCACTTCCAATGGTGGAACCGCCATGTTTGAAGCAGCCGACGTGACCTGTGCGACTGACTGCCGCCGTGTCGCGCAACGTGCGAAGAACATTTCCGGCCGCATTGATATTCTTTTCAACAACGCCGGCATCATCCGGCGCGCGTCTATTCTTGATACCAGCGAAGAGCAGTGGGATCGTGTTATGAGCGTTAACGTAAAGTCGATCTTCTTGATGTCGCGCGAGGTCTTGCCCCTGATGGCGCAAGGCGGTGGGGGCATGATCATCAATACCGCTTCTGGCTGGGGGTTGACGGGCGGCTCCAAGGCAGCGGCATACTGTGCGTCCAAAGGTGCTGTTGTCCTGCTGACTAAGGCCATGGCGGTGGATCACGGTCCTCAAAAGATTCGTGTGAATTGCATTTGCCCGGGCGACACGGACACCGCCATGCTGCGCAAGGAGGCCGAGCAGCTTGGTGAGCAGACGAATGAATTTCTCGCCGCATCTGCCCGTCGGCCCTTGGGCAGGGTAGGAACGCCCGAAGAGATCGCGCAGGCTGCCCTTTATCTCGCGAGTGATGCATCGTCGTTTGTGACAGGAATTGCGTTGGTCGTGGATGGCGGTGGATTGGCCGGTTCTGTCTAGACTCATCGTTCGCTGAATTCGAGATTCGCGAAAACTGAATGCGCCTCAAAGACAAAGTCGCTCTGATTACCGGTGCCACCTCCGGCATCGGTGAAGCCACCGCCATTCTTTTCGCTCGTGAAGGCGCCAGAGTCACCGCAAGCGGACGGAATCAGCAGCGTGGAAGCAAGGTAGTCAGCACAATTGGTGCGAGTGGAGGCAACGCCATCTTCGTGCAGACTGACGTTCGGATGAGCGCGGAATGCAAGCACGCAATCGACGAGACCATCCGTAACTTCGGTCGTCTGGATATTCTCGTCAATAACGCCGGCGTGTTTTACGCCCACAATGCGATCGACTGCTCCGAAGAAGAATGGGATATGCAGATCGACATCAATCTCAAAGGTACCTTCCTGATGTCGAAATTTGCTTTACCGCTCATGATTGCGCAGGGCGGCGGTGTGATCATCAACAACAGTTCCGGTTGGGGACTGGTTGGCGGAGACAAAGCTGTGGCCTACTGCGCGTCCAAGGGTGGTGTCGTTCTCCTGACCAAGGCCATGGCCATCGACCACGGCCGTGAGAACATCCGCGTAAACTGCATCTGTCCCGGCGATGTAGAGACGCCGATGCTCCCGGAAGACGCCCGTTTTCGGGGTCTGAACTGGGACGAGTACATCGCAGGTTGCGCCAACCGCCCCATGGGCCGGGTAGGCACCGCTGACGAAATCGCGAAGGTCGCGTTATTCCTCGCCTCCGATGACTCCTCTTTTATGACAGGCGCCGCGATTGCCGTGGACGGCGGCGGAACCGCTGATTAGGATCGAAGCGCGTGTCTGCGACAACAACTCGCAAGCGGTCGAGATCGGCTGAGTGGTTCGAGCGCGCTCAGAGATCACTCGTCGAAGGCGTCAATTCTCCTTCCCGTGGCACTGCCGTCTACTCACCGCAGCCGGTCTTCCTTGAGCGGGGTCGTGGCTCGCATGTGTGGGACGTGGACGGCAACGAATACGTCGACTTCATGATGTCGTTCGGTGCGTTGATCCAGGGGCATGCCCATCCGAAACTGGTGGAGGTTGTCTCAGACGCCATGGCGAGCGGCTCGCATTTTGCGGCAGCTACTCCGGCAGAATCGGAGGCCGCCGAGTGGTTTCGCCGGATGATTCCATCCGCTGAGGTGGTTCGATTCGCCAACACTGGCAGTGAAGCGACTATGCTCGCCCTGCGTCTCGCGCGGGCGCATACAGGAAGAACCAAGTTTCTTAAGTTCGAAGGACACTATCACGGATGGTACGACCCCTTCTTGCTGAACGGGCACAGCCATCCGATAGACCAGTTGGGAACACCCGAAAACCCAACAGCCATCCCGGATTCAAAAGGCATTCCGGCCACAACTTTTGACGACGTCGTGCTCACTCCGTGGAATGACTTCGCGGCTTTGGAGCGGGTCATGCAACAGCATGGGCACGAACTGGCCGCCGTTATCACTGAGCCAATCATGGCCAACATGGGATGCATTCTTCCGCGCGATGGCTATCTGCAAAGAATCCGCGAGTTGACTCGCGATTGTGGAGCGGTCTTCATTCTCGATGAAGTAGTCACTGGCTTCCGCTACGCTCCCGGCGGATGTCAGCAGTACTATGACATTCATCCAGACCTCAGCACCTTTGGCAAAGCCATGGGCGCAGGTTTTCCTGTGGGCGCAGTCGCAGGTTCGCGATCGATTCTGGACCGTACGCGATGGGGGAATGACATGGTGCTTCACTATGGCACCTTCAACGGGCATCGCCTGACCATGAAGGTGGTCGCTGCTAACCTCGATCTGCTTGCCCAACCCAGCATTTACAACAAGCTGTTTGCGATCGGCGACGCCGCAATTGCCGGGCTGCGCGATGTTTTTCGGCGCCGTAACATCAAGGCCATCGTGCAAGGTTTCGGTCCGATGTTCCAAATTTACTTTACGGATCGGGATGCCATACGCGATTATCGGGATTATTGCGCCTACGCCGACACCGCTCGCTATTCCACATTCATACATCGTCTTCTAAATCGTGGCGTGTACATGACACCTTCGAACGGGCTGCACTGGATCATCAGCACAGCCCATACCGACATCGACGTCGCTACCCTCATTGCCGCGGCAGATCGCGCTTGCGCCGAGCTCTGATGAAAGCCACCGTCTTTTTGGGGGGGGGCCGCATTACCACAGCATTAATCGCGGGTCTGCGCCGGGCTCGTTACCGAAGTCCTATTGTTGTTCATGATCGCCATCCCGAACGGCTGCGGTGGCTCAGGCGCGAATACTCCGTACTCATCGACCCCGATCTCCATCACGCGGTCGAGACGGCCACGCTGCTGATCATCGCGGTGCGTCCAGATTCCGTGCCAGAACTGCTGGAACGAATTGGGACGCTCGACAAGCCGCTTACCGCTGTCAGCCTCGCGGCGGTCATACCACTCGCTAATTTTTTCGGACAGCTTGGACGCCTGGTCCACTGGTCGCGTGCAATGCCGAGCCCTGCCGCCCGATTTGGGCGCGGGTTGACGGCAACTAGCTTTCCGCGAGGGTCACCGAAGCAGGTTCGGGCGCGGGTGAACGCCTTTTTTGCCGAAGTCGGTCAAGTCGTCGAGCTTCCGGAATCGGGGTATGACGCGTTTACGGTTACCTACTCCTGCAGTCATGGCTATCACGCTCTGGCCACACTCGCGGGTGCAGCCGAGACGCTTGGTCTCGATCGTAAGACTGCGCTTCTCGCAGCTGCGCACGCCTTAGGAGATGGAATTCTTTCCTGGCGGGAAGGCAAAATCAGTCTGCCGGACCTGCTGCACGAAGCGGCTACTCCCGGCGGAATCGCAGCTGACACCATGTCCGCCATGGATGATGCGGGATACAAACGAGCGGTCGAGCGAGGCGTGAGATCAGGTTTAGCGCGAACCAGGAGGAATGCGCGCATCCTCAAGCCGAGTTAAACGAGAGGATGCGTCCAATAACCCGAAACAGCCGTACGATGTAATAGGCCGGAAATAGCGGGGCGGGCACTCTGATCATCGACCACTCGGATTCGCCAGGCGTGAAGATAAGCCGACGGATGAACCGCACGCGGTCTCGTAGACGTTCCCGCACCCTCAGCATGAAGCGGAAGTAAGCCACCGATTCGGGATCCAGCGCCGGGTCCGAGACGATATTTCGGGCGACTTGCGCGCCTAGCACTCTTATTTCCGCATCTTCGAACATGCCGTTCAGTGCTGCGGGGATCTCTGCATTCAACAGTTCCTTAGCCAAATACAGGCTGATTCCGAGTATTCGTTGGATGCCCAACGCCGCGGCGCGCTCCCTGAGCCATTGCCAATCGAGGTTCGCACAGCTAACCAGCCGCGCAATATCCGAGATCCAGGAGAGCTTGCTCCATGCGTGCTTGCCTGCATGCGAACACAGCACGAGGAACAGATCCTCATCGCTCAACGTCAGAAGTGGCTTGCCCGAAACAATGCGAATCTGTGCTCGTTCAAAGAACTCTGTGGTGGCGAAATCGATTGCATAGAAGCGCGGCAGGACCCGCCACTTGACCTCCACCAGATTCCGGTTCCCGAAGCCATCAAAGGTCAGTTCGTATCCGGATTTGAGTAATTCGCGCCATTCTGTCGGCCGAAACTCCGTGTGGGCAACGAGGCCGACCCGCTTGAGCACATCAGAAGCCAGGGCGACCTGGACCGGCGGCAGGAACAGGTCAAGGTCGGAAAATTGTCGCATCGCAACGTCACCGTAAAGGCGCTCAGCTAAAACAGGACCCTTGTACGCCAGCGTACAGATTCCTGCCTGCGCCAGGGCATCGTTCACGGTGTGGAGCAGTTGCGTGAGTCGAAGTGCCCGGCGGATGTGGGCTGCCATTCGGTAATCAAGTTGGTTCCACGTGCTGGTTGGAATCAAAGATCGAAAGCCTTGCAGCCGTTGCTGAATTAATGGGAGCAGACCATGCTCATCGCTCACCTCCCAGAACGCTGGCCAGTTGATCGGGAACGACAGCAGCCTTCGAACCCGAGCCTCGAGTTCAGGCGACCAGGAAACTGAACTGCACGCCAGCATCAGGTCGAATTCCGCTGTGATCGATTGAATAGCTTGCGGTCGCAAACTCGGAGCGAGGGCGAATTGGGCAGAGGCCGCGGGAGACATGGACTTGGTCTTAGAGTCCGGCACTATGATACAAGTGCTTTTAGGATCTCCGAGAGAAACTTTCCTGCTTTCTATGGATGCGGTGACCTTCCAATCCGTCAGCAAGTTCTTCGCACATCGTCCCGCACTGTTCAACTGGTTTGGCCGCGAACGAGTCGGCAGAACCCGTGCTCTCGAAGATGTGACATTTTCCGTTGCTGCAGGGCAGATTATCGTTTTCCTTGGCCCAAACGGCAGCGGCAAGACGACGCTGCTCAAGTTGGTCTCCACGATCCTCCTGCCAGACTCCGGCCGTGTAATCGTGAAATCGGCTGACACACAAATTGATGCGCAATCGGTTCGGCGACATGTTGGTTTCGCAGTCTCTGCTGAACGTTCTTTTTTCCCGCGGCTCTCGGCATGCGAAAACCTCGATTTCTTCGCGGCCCTCGAAGATGTTCCTCGAAGATCGCGTCGCGAGATGCTCGAACGCACCCTCAATTCCGTGGGCCTAGCCCAGCACGCCGACACCCTGGTCATGAAGTTTTCGAGCGGCATGTTTCAGCGCCTGGGAATGGCAAGAGCACTGATTAAGCAGCCATCCGTGCTTCTTCTAGACGAGCCCACTCGCAGCATTGATCCTGAATGCGCGCAACATTGCTGGCACATCGTTCGCATGCTGGCGCAAAACGGCACTGCGGTTGTCGTCGCTACTCATAGCTTTGAGGAAGCGGTGCGCCTGGGAGACCAAGTGGCCGTGCTGTTCCATGGAGCGCTGATTGCTTCCCGGCAGCTTTCTATCTGCAATGGTGTGGAGGACCTCCGCAGCTTTTACTTTCAGACTACGGGCGCAACCGATAACGTCCAGTACGCATTTTGACCCGAGGCACTATGAGCTTTGCATCCTTTGTAGATAAGAGCTGTGCCATCGTTCGCCGCGATCTTCTTACCAGCGTTCGATACAGGGCAGGCTTTTCCATAGGGATTCTGAGCGCCATCGCGGAGATGGCGGCTTTTTACTATCTTGCCCATGCGGTCGGCCCGGGATTCCGCCCGGAGGGTGTGGATTATTATCCGTTTCTGCTGGTCGGCACCGGCTTTTATACCTTCCTGATCATGGGCATCAATTCATTTCTCAGCACTGTCCAGGAGGCGCAGCAAACCGTCATGTTGGAAGTGCTCATGACTACAGCCACAGCCGCCCCTGTCCTCGTTTGTTTGAGTGCGATGTCCTCATTTGCTGGGAAAACTGTGGCCCTCATCTTTTACCTGGCTGGAGGCCTTCTCCTCTTTCGTGGGCCCGTGCGCCTTCCGAATTTCATCGGCTGTATTTCCGTTTTCGTGCTATCGGTCGGGATCGCGGTTGCGATCGGGATTGTGGCGGCGGCGGTTCAAATAGTCGTGCAGAAGGGCTCTGCCGTAGTCTGGTTGCTTGGATCAGCAGTGTGGTTCCTTACAGGTACGCTCTTCCCGGTCAACGCTCTGCCGAAAGTTCTGCAGACTCTCTCATCTTTCATTCCGATGACCCACGCGCTATCGGCTATGAGGCTTGCCTTACTGCAGGGAGCTACGTTGCATGCGTTGCGCGGGGAATTGCTCATTCTCGCCGCATTTTGCGCCGCTCTTCTTCCGCTTAGCCTGTTACTCTTTGTGTACACTCTCCGCCGCGCGCGAATCCAGGGCACCCTTTCTTTTTACTGAGTAACCAGCAGCCTCAACAACCAGAGGACCCCATTTAAGTCTTACAAGCGCTGTTAATTTGTTGTACACTGCCGCGCAAGCTCCGGTGAAAGTTGGGCCACCATTAGAACGCCAGTCCTGAGTTCAGGATGGTGCTTGCGGTCCTATGACTCAAAACAAGCAGAAGAATGAGCATGCGAGCGCATGCGAAAGCGATAAGAAGGTAAAGAAGCCTTATCAAAAGCCTGCCTTTCGTTGGGAACGTGTCTTTGAAACCATGGCTCTCGCTTGCGGCAAGATCCGGCAGACGGAGGCTCAATGTCGCTTCAACCGCAAGAGTTCATAGCCAAAGCTATGGCAGCCATGCTTCAGCCAACAGATCAACTCAAATTAAGCATGTCGGCAGAGTTCCTCCGAGCCAGAGGATTTTTGCGTTTGAAAGTTGCCGGCCGCAGTATGCTCCCCACGATGTGGCCGGGCGACATTCTTATGATCGAGAGCCGGCGCGCTGGCGATCTCACTGTGGGAGATATAGGTCTTTTCGAGCACCGCGCCCGTTTTTTCATTCATCGCATCCAGCGCCTGCTGGTTCTCAACGCCTCGCTGCATTTCGTTACACGTGGAGATAGCGCTTCACACGATGATCCGCCATTTCCTGCCGAAAGCCTGTTGGGCAAGGTCGTTCAGATTGAACACGGGAAGAAGACCTTTGTTCCTGTGAATCATCCCTCGTCCCGTATTCAGTGCCTGGGCTGGATCTTCTGCCATTGCGATCGGCTACGAAATTTGGCGCTGAGCGTCCACAGCAGGCAATTACG
>Ga0136846_1213601_pt1 | contig 10013 bp, 9 predicted proteins | sample HopSoiMetagenom2_FD_96841 | JGI IMG/M metagenome (GOLD analysis project Ga0136846, IMG submission 96841) | Grasslands soil microbial communities from Hopland, California, USA - 2 Assembly 2016 (version 4) | ecosystem: Environmental > Terrestrial > Soil > Grasslands | place: USA: Hopland... | reverse complement strand
GTGATCGACCAGCGCAGTTCGTCGACCGGTGCGACGCTGTGCTGCCAGGCCCAGCGCGCCGGGCCGCGCAGGGCGTAGACCGAACGCGGCGCCGCGCGCAGTCGGACGATGTCGGCCCGCTTCGGATCCTTCGGCGGGTAGGGGCGCAAGCGCAGCACGGCGGTCGAGCCGAGCGAGACGCCGAAGACGTCCTCGTGGTCGGGCACGTCGCGGTGCCAGCCCAGCGGCGTGCCCGGCGCGTACTCGGCCACCAGGACATGGCGCAGCGCCTCGGGCTCGATGCCCGCCCAGCGCGCGACACGGTCGCGCAATGGATGCAGTTCCTCGATCAACGGCTGCGCCGGCAGCAGCTTGTTGGCGTCGAAGTCATAGCTGCCGCCGAAGCTCGTCACGCGGCGGCGCGCGGTGTACCCCTTGTACCGCGCGGCCTGCAGCGGGAGCGTGCGGATCAGCGCGATCAGCGCCTGCTCCTCGTCGCGCGAGAGGAACTCCGGCACATACGTCAGCCCCTCGGGCAGCCCCTTGGGCGGCGGCTCGGGGAGGTCGTCGAAGAGGGACGGCTGGTTCAGGCGACGCTCTCGATCATGCGCGCCGCGATGGCGCGGTGGAACGGCAGGACGGCGGCCAGGTAGGCGCGGCCCCAGGCGTTGTGCCAGCGCACCAGCGTGGTGACGGTGGCGAAGCCGCCGGCCACCGCCACGACGATGCGGAAGTCGAGGTGGCGGTCGTCGAAGCCCATCACCACTTCGCGGGGCGTCTCGCTGAGGATCGGGAACCCGCGCGAGCGTGCCGGCTTCAGTCCCACCAGCCGCACCAGCCCGTTGCGCAGCCCCATCAGCGCGCGGATCCACAGCGGGCCGCGCGCGAACGCGAGCCGCGTCGCCTCGATGGCGTCGACGCCGTGCCGCGCCGGCACCTTGTAGGCGTCGGCGAACTGGTGGCCGGGCAGCAGGCGTTCGGCGTTCGAGCAGGGCGCTGCGCGGATCGCGGTCGGTCGGGAGGACATGCCCGCCACTGTATGCCCCCGGTCGCTGCCCGGCCGGATCCTGCTGTCGCGACCCTGTGCGGGACCGTGGATTGCCGACCGCGCCATTCTTCCGCTTCCCGCGTTGCGCGCCATGAACCTGCACGACTACGACGCCTGGCTCGCCCCGCTCGCCTCGGCCCTCGGCGCCGCCCTCGTGGGCCTGCTGGCCTACGTCATCGTGCGCCCGATCGTGCGGCGCGTCGTCCGCCACGCGCCCGTGGCCAACGCCGTCGTGCAGCAGATCGACCGTCCGGTGCGCTGGCTGCTGCCGCTGATCGCCATCCAGGTGGTGCTGGAGGGCGCGCCGGACGACCTGCCGCACATGGGTGGCGCGCGCCAGCTGGTGACGGTGCTGCTGATCGCCGCGTTCACCGCCGCGGCGATCGCCGCCGTGCGCGGCGTGGCGGACATCGTCGCGCTGCTGCACCCGCAGGACGTCGCGGACAACCTGCAGGCGCGCCGCATCCTCACGCAGACGCGCGTGCTCGCGCGCATCGCGATGGGCATCGCGCTGTTCGCGGGCGTGGCGTTCATCCTCATGACCTTCCCGCGGGCGCGCCAGTTCGGCACCAGCCTGCTCGCGTCGGCCGGGCTGTCGGCGCTCGTGATCGGCCTGGCAGCGAAGTCGGTGTTCGGCAACCTGCTGGCGGGCCTGCAGATCGCGCTGTCGCAGCCGCTGCGCATCGACGACGTGCTCATCGTCCAGGGCGAATGGGGCCGCGTCGAGGAGATCACGAGCACCTACGTCGTGCTCAAGATCTGGGACGAGCGCCGCCTGGTGATCCCGCTGCAGTGGTTCATCGACAACCCGTTCCAGAACTGGACCCGCACCACCTCGCAGATCATCGGCAGCGTGTTCTTCTGGGTCGACTACTCCGCCGACCTGGCCGCGCTGCGCGCCGAGGCCACGCGCCTGGCGCAGGGCTCCAGGGACCACGACGGCCGCGTCTGCCTGCTCCAGGTGGTGGACACCAGCGAGCGCGCGATGAAGCTGCGGCTGATCGTCAGTTCGCCGTCGGCCGGCCAGAGCTGGGACCTGTGCTGCCTGCTGCGCGAGGGGTTGATCGCCCTGATGCAGCGCGACGACCCCGACGCCCTGCCGCGCCTGCGCGCCGAGATGCGCGAGGCCGCGCGCCCGCACGACCATCGCGACGAGCTCGACGCACGCATCGCCGGCCAGCGCACCGACCCGGGCACCGCCGTGGTCAACAACGACACCGGCCTGAACAGCCTCACGGCGCCCACTGGCGGAGTCCTGCCGCCGGCCGAGGCGCCGCGGTGACAGGACGTTTCCCGGCATGGCACCGACAGCGGTGTCCAGGGAACGTGGCCGGCTTCGCCCCGTAGTCGCATCGGTCGCGAAGCCCCACGGATGAGCAGCTAAGGGTAACTACTCGTTAACGATGTGTCATTGGGAAAGTCAATGCCACAAAAGCCGCCTCAACTCAACAGCAAGTTCGTGAACCGCGTCACGCGTTCGGGAAATCAACTACTTTTGCTCGACACTTCACGGCATTGTTTGACGCGGAGCTGAACGACAATTTGGGCTCCCCCAAGATCCCATGCGCCCCTCCAGCGCAGCAATGACATGAAACGCCGCACGATGCTGAGCCTGCTGGCCTCCCTGCCGGCAGCACCCGTTTTCGCCAAGGAGTCGGGCGCCCTCGTCCTCGGCCAGTCGGCCCCGAACACGGGTCCGTCGGCCCAGCTGGGCATCCAGCTGAACCGGGGCGCGCGCCTGTACTTCGACAAGGTCAACGCCGCCGGCGGCGTCAACGGCCAGAAGATCGAACTTCGCATGATGGACGACGGCTACGAGCCGGCGCGCGCGAAGGCCAACACCGAGAAGTTCATCAACGATGACGTCTTCGCCCTGTTCGGCTACGTCGGCACGCCCACCTCGGTGGCCTGCCTGCCGCAGGTCAAGGAGGCCGGCATCCCGTTCTTCGGCCCGTTCACCGGCGCGATGGCGCTGCGCCAGCCGGCGCTGCGCAACGTGTTCCACGTGCGCGCCTCGTACGATGACGAGACGGCGCTGATCGTCAACCAGCTGCACAACCTGGGCCTGAAGAAGATCGCCGTCTTCAAGCAGAACGACGCCTACGGCCAGGCCGGCCTCGACGGCGTCAACAAGGCGCTGAAGGTCCTCGACCTGGCGCCCGTGGCCATCGGCGGCGTCGAGCGCAACACCGTCAACGTCGGCGAAGCCGTCAAGACGATCTGCGCCGCCTCGCCCGACGGCGTGGTCCAGATCGGTTCGTACAAGGCCTGCGCCGCGTTCATCCGCCAGGCGCGCAAGAGCGGCTACGGCGGCCAGTTCTTCAACGTCTCGTTCGTCGGCACCAAGGCGCTGTCGGACGAACTGAAGGACGAGGCGCTGGGCGTGGTGGTGAGCCAGGTGATGCCCTACCCGTTCTCGCCCGCGGTGCCCATCGTGCGCGACTATCTCGACGCGGTGAAGGCCGCCGGCGGCGACGCCACGGCCAACTATTCCAGCCTCGAGGGCTACATCGACGCGCGCATCTTCGTCGAAGGCCTGCGCCGCGGTCGGTCCAACACGCGCGAAGGCCTGGCCAGCGGGCTGGAGTCGCTGCAGCACTACGACTTCGACGGCTTCAACCTGAACTTCACGCGCGACCACACCGCGTCGCACTTCGTCGAGCTGTCGATGCTGACGGGCGACGGCGGCGTCCGCCGCTGAATTCCCGGCGCCCGCCGCGCCGTCGTCGAACCCGGCCCGCTCCCGCGCGCCGGGTTTTTTCATGGGTCTTCGCCGATTCGCGGGTCGCGCAGCCCGGGGTGTGGTGGACCCTGCGACGGCGCGCAGGATTCAGGGGCCGCCCAGCCAGCGCGGCACGGGCGGCGGGCGATGGTTCAGCACCAGGCCGGCCAGGCGATCAGGGCCGAGGCGCGACTCCATCAGCGCGCGCCGCGCCTCGCCGCGCTCGGTGCGGCGCGAATCGACCACCATCACGCCGGCGTCGGCCTGGGCCAGCAGCGCGCCGCAGCCGGCGAGCGCCGGCGCGTCCAGCACCGTCAGCGCGAAGCCCGCGCGCAGCGCCATCAAGGCCTTGGCGACGGCGTCGGGCCGCTGCAGCAGCGCCGGCTGCGCGAGCACGCCGCGGCCGAGGCGCCACAGCCGGTCGGTGCCCACGCCTGCCGGCGCCAGGCCCTGCAGCGAGCCGAGCGTCATCAGCTCCGACAGCCCCGCCGCGCCGCGGCGCGAGATGTTGTCGGCGTCGGCCGGCGGCCGGCCGAACGCGGCGTCCACCCAGATCACGTCGCCGTCCTGCTGCTCGGCCAGTGCCCGGGCCAGGCCCTGCGCGACGAAGCTCTTGCCTTCGCCGGCGTTCGTGCTCGTGACGAGGACGACGCGGCCGGACGCCAGGCCCGCGTCGCCATCGGCCGACGGTTGCACCGCGGCGCCGCCGTGGTGCTCGAGGTGTTCCAACACCCGCAGTCCGATGCGATCGAACAGCGTGCCGCCCTGCCCTGGCCTCATGCGACCTCGGCGGCGGCGCGCCGCCAGGCCGTCGCGAGCAGCGCCCCGCGGGCTCGCGCCGACAGCGTCGGGATCGCGCCCAGCACCGGCGCGCCCAACGCCCACTCGGCCTCGCGCACCGAGCGCATCCGATCGCCGCGCAGCTCGCGCGCGGCCGCGGCCAGCAGCCCCAGCAGCAGGCCGGCGAGCAGTCCCGGCACGAGGCCCGCGCCACGCCCGGCCGGCGCGGGCGCCACGCCCTCCCACGCGGGCGGCGCGAACGAGCCCGCGGCGGGCGGCGACTGCGCCAGCAGGGCATCGATGTCGTCACCGTCACGGGCGTCGGCCGCGCGGGCGTCGTCGCCGCGCGACACGACCTCGCCCGGCGAGGCCGTCAGCACGGGCCCGAGCTCGAGGTCCAGCCGCAGGCCCGGGCCGCCCGCGCCGGCCGGGAAGGTGGCCGAGGCGAGCACGCCCGACGCCGGCAGGATCGGCTGCACGTGACCGTGCGCCGAGGCCGCCACGCCGGCCGGCGCGGCCGCCTGGCGTGGTGCCAGCGCCGCCGCCGCGGCCGCCCCCGCGAGCGTGCAGGCGAGGATCAGCGCCGGATGCCGCCATGGCACCGCGACAAGGCGTTGCACGCCACGCGGCCGTGCGCCGCCGGCCTCGCGCCGTGTCCACATCGGCTGCTCCACGCCACCGTTCACGTGACCGCCCCGCTCGCTCGCGCGATGAGGCGCAGCGCCTCGCTTGCGGGCGTGGCGCGCGATTCCGGCCGCCAGGCGGTGGCCGCGGCACCCGCGCCGGCGCCGGCGCCGAATGTGCCGTGCGAACGCAGCAGCGCGTCCAGGCGCGCATACAGCGCCTCGCGGTCGGACGGCGCCGCGAAGCCGGGCCGGGCGTTCGGAAGATGGCTGGCGATCATGCGGCCGTCGCGCAGCAGCGTGCGTGCCCGGCGGCCGGCGGTCGAGCGCAGGTCGCCGACCAGCAGGAGATCGACCGCCACGTCGCGCTCCGCCGCCCTGGCCAGCTCGGCCTCGAACGGGCGCTGCAGCAGCCGCGCGGCCGCGCGCGCCCACAGGCGCAGTGCGCGAGACGCGCCCGAGCCCGAGCCCGAGCCCGAGCGCGGCGCCGGGCGGCCCGGCAACGGCGGATCGATCGCGACCACCCGTTGCACGTCGGCCCCATCCTCCACCGCGCGCCAGGCGTGCTGTGCGCCCGAGCCCAGGCTGACGACGGTGCAGGCGACGACGCCCAGCTCGCGCCGCAGCCACGCGACGGCGCGCGCGACGTCGCCGGCGCCCTGTCCGGACGACGCTCCGGCCGGCGCGCTGTCGCCGTTGCCGGCCACGTCGAGCCGCAGCACGAGGTCGCCGCGCGCGGCGCGATGGCGCGCCCACGGCACCCAGAGCCGGTGCGGCCCGACGCGGCGCTGGCCGTCGGGCGACAGCAGCACGATGGCATGGCGCGCGGACGCCGCGAGCTCGCCGTTGGCGGCCGGATCGCGCTCCGAGACGACGCCCACCAGGCCCGGCCCGCGCGCATCGTCGATGCGCACGACGCGCTCGCGCAGCGCGACGCCGCGCTCGCGCAGCCGCATGCAGTCCGGCGCATCGGCCATCGCGAGCGACAGCACGGCCGTCGTCGCCGCCTCCAGCCGCGCCGTGGCCAGGCGCGCGTGCACGGCCGGATTGCCGGCGTCGGCGACGCCGAAGCCGTCGATGGCACGGACCCCCTGCAGCACCGAGTCGTCGGCGGCGCGCTCGCGCAGCCAATCGACGACCTCGCTGCCGGTCGCATCGCCCGACGCGGCCTGGTGCACACGCACACGCACCCCCATGCGCGCGAGCGCATCGGCGGGGGCGCAGCTGCTCGGGCGCGGCGGCAGCACGAGCAGCGCCTCCAGCACGGAGGTGGTGGCCGCCACGGGCCAGCGCAGCACGGCCAGCGCCTCCAGCTGCCGCGCAGGCAGCGTGAAGCCGCCGAGGGCCACCGGCAGTTCGGCCGGATCGACCACCGCACCCGGCACGATCGTCGGCACCGGCCTTGCCGCGGCGCGGCTGGGCTGCTCGCGCACGAACGCGGCGCCGCTGGGCACCGGCGCCAGCGCGACCAGCGCGTCGACATCCTGGCGCGCGAGCGCGGCGTGCGCGGCCAGCAGCGCGCCGAGCCGGTGCCCGACGAAGGCGAGCCGCTCGCATCCGGACAGCAGCAGCGCGCGCCGCGCGGCGGCGTCGAACGCGGCCAGCGCGTCGGCGACGGTCGTTGCGCCCGTGCCGGCCGACGAGTCGCCGGTGTCGGGCCATTCGAAGCGCAGCGTGCCCAGGCCGGCCGCGGCAAGCGCGCTGGCGAGCGCGCGCTGTGCGTCGTAGCCGGCCAGATCCTCCTCGCCCCATGAGCTCGCGAGCACCACGGCCAGCGCTTGTGCGGTGCCCGCGGCGGGCGGGTGCCACCAGGCGACGCAGGTGTGGCCCGCGGCCTCGACCAGCACCGGCTGTGGCGCGAGGCCCGGCTGCACCGGCAGGGGCGGCGACGGCAGGTGGGTCGGGACGGTGGAACGGCGCACGGCGGCAGAGTTACAAAAGGTATCAATCGATTCTAGAGGTCGTCCGACCGCAACTCGACCGCGTGCCCGCCGCATCGCGCCCTCCACGATGCGAAATCCCGAATGCCTGCGAGTTAAATCACGGCTCGTGAACGCCGTCGCCGGGCGGCCGCGGTGCCGCCGCCACTTCGCGCACGAGGCGGCGCAGCGCCACCCAGGCCTGCAGCGGAATCTCGTGGCCGCCGTCGAACGTCGACCAGCGCACGTCCGCCCCCTCGGCGGCCAGTGCGTCATGCAGCGAGCGGCCGGCGGCGACGCCGAAGTTGGCGTCGCCGCGCCCGTGCAGCAGCTCGACCCGCACGCCGCGCAGCCGGTGCAGCGCCGGCCGCCACTGCGCGAACGCGAGACGCGACGCCGACCACAGCGCCAACGCGTCGACCGCGAGCGGCGGCGACTGGAAGACGCAGTCGAGCGCCAGCATGGCGCCCTGCGAGAAGCCGGCCACCACCAAGGGCAGTCCGGGCGCGCGCTCGCGCAAGGCGCGCGCGGCCGCGTGCGCCGCGTCACGCGCGGGCGCGCGGCCCGGCGGATCGCTGGCGTGCAGGTCGGCCGGGCCGGCGGCGATGCGGGCCGCGCGTGCCGCATCGTCCACGGGCCACCACGCATGCCGTCCGCCGCCCCGGTCGACGGGGCCGCGCGGCAGCGCCACCAGCGCGGGCAGCTTCAGCGAAGCGAGGATCGGCGCGAGCCGTGCGGGCGACATGTCCAGGCCATGCAGCAGCAGCAGCACGGCGCGCGCCGTCCCATGCGGTTCGACCCAGGCGACGGGCGGGAGATCGTGCGCGTTCACGGCGCCATTGTCGGCGCGCGAGGCTCAATCGTCCGGGTACAGCGTCTCCCACGGCACGCGCACCATCACGTCCGCGTCGGCCACCAGCGCCACGATGGCGCTGGCCTTGTCGGTGGTCTCGCGGCGCTGCGGCCGCATCATCGGCTGGCCGGCGACGTTGGTCAGGCAGGCGACCACCGGCGTGGCGACGGTCTCGCCGCGGTGGATCACGATCGCGATCTCGCCCGACGCGAGCCGCACGAAGCAGCCCGGCGGATACATGCCGAACTCCTTGACCAGCGCCGCGACCAGCGGGTGGCCGGCGCTGTCGGTGAACATCTGGCGCGCGGCGACATTGGGCATCAGCGGCGCGCGCGACGAGCGCGCGCTGAGCTTGGCGGTGAACACGTCCGCGTAGTGCAGGGCCTGCGCGAGCTCGCCCACGTCCGTCAACCGCCGCGGGTAGCCGCAGCCATCGGCCAGCTCGTGGTGCTGTTCCACCGCGGCGAGCCACTGCGGGCAGTCGACGCCGGCGGCGCGCAGCATCTCGGCGCTGCGCAAGGGATGGTCGTCGATCGCGGCGCGCTGGTCGGGGTTGGGCGGCGCGGCCTGCACGGCCAGCCGGCCCTGCAGCTCGATCATCGACAGGTTCATCGACATGGCCGCGGCCACGAGCGTGCGGCGCCGCGCGTCGTCCCAGCCCATGCGCCGGGCCGACAGGCAGCACACCGCGGCGCTGTGCAGCGAGTGCGACACGCCGTACGAATTGAGCTTGGTCTGGTCGTGGCGCAGGATCTGGAACAGCACCTTGTCCGGATAGCGGTCGGCCAACGCGATCAGCACGTCCACCATCTCGCCGAGCGCGGCGTGCAGCTCCGACGGCGCCGTCGTCAGCAACGTGTTCAGGCGCGCGCTGGACAGGCGCCAGCGCCCGAAGAAGCCCTCGCGCGGCCGGCTGGCCGGATGGCTGGACATCGCGGTGCGCATCTCGGCGGCGTCGACGAACATGCCGCGCGCGAGCAGCGTGTTGAGCATCGCGAGGTCGGTCACGCGGTGGCCGCGCGCGAGCAGCAGCTTGCCGTTGCCGTCGCGGATCCCCCATGCCAGCGGCAGGCCGGGCTTGATCTGGCTCGCGACTTCCTGGAGCGGCAACAACTGCATGGCGGGACACCCTCGTATCCGTTGTCGGACGGGCAGCCCGTGCATCGCGGGGCCCGCATCTTCGTGACTTCGGATGATCGGCGAGCTGCCGCAGGCGTGCCCATGTGGCGCAGCGCCATCTCGCCTACAAAATCACGATGGCGGGCGCTGTCAGGAGATCTGGACGACCGGCGTCAGGGTCCGCGGAAAACGGGACATGCATTCGCTTCGCGCACAACTGAACAAATCGAATGCGACGCCGTCGGCGGGCCGGGTTCATCCGGCGCGGCTGCGAATGGGGTCGGCCGTGTTCGCGAACGACCGCATCGGACAGCAGGGTCGACAGCAGGGTCAGGTCTTGAAACGCAGCGGGGTCAGGTCTTGAATGTTGCGGGGTCAGGTCTTGAATCGTGCAGTGCATGATTCAAGACCTGACCCCGAAGGTGCACGCGGGGCGGCGGTTGGTGGGCCGCTTTCAGCTGGCGTGGTTGCGCATGTGGTCGGCCGTGTTCGCGAACGACTGCATCAGGCGCTCCTGCATGAATGCCGTGAAGCCGCCGGCCTCGCCGATCTCGGCCATCGCCAGGCCCATGCAGGTGAGCCACTGGTCGCGCTCGCGCACGCCGATCGCGTAGGGGAAGTGGCGCATGCGCAGGCGCGGGTGGCCGAAGCGCTCGACGTAGAGATCGGGGCCGCCAAGCCAGCCGGTGAGGAACCAGGCCAGCTTGTCGCGGGAGCCTTCGAGCGTGGTCGGGTGCAGCGCGCGCAGCTCGGCGAACTCGGGCTCGAGGTCCATCAGGTCGTAGAAGCGGTCGACGAGCGCTCGCACGCCCTCGAGGCCACCCAGCAGCTCGAAGGGCGTCGGCTGTGCCCGCGCCTCGGCGGCGTCGTGATCGGTCACGGAATCGGTCATGGCCGTATTGTCGGTCGCGCCGCGCACACGCGTGCGCGTGGGGGCACGCCGGGCGCGATCAGGCGATCAGGCGATCAG
>Ga0136846_1213118_pt1 | contig 10013 bp, 15 predicted proteins | sample HopSoiMetagenom2_FD_96841 | JGI IMG/M metagenome (GOLD analysis project Ga0136846, IMG submission 96841) | Grasslands soil microbial communities from Hopland, California, USA - 2 Assembly 2016 (version 4) | ecosystem: Environmental > Terrestrial > Soil > Grasslands | place: USA: Hopland... | reverse complement strand
TGGTCGGGCGACGCGGAGAGGGCCAAGGCGTTCGCGCGCAAGATGAAGACTGGCCAGATCGACATCAACGGTGGCTCGTTCAACGTCGCCGCGCCGTTCGGAGGGTTCAAGCAGTCCGGTGTCGGACGCGAGCTGGGGCCGTTCGGGCTCGAGGAGTTCACGCAGCCGAAGTCACTGCAGCTCTGACCCTCCCGGGGGTCAGCAGGACCGCCGTCTCGGTCGCCCGCGTTCGTGCACGCGAAAGCGGGCGACCCGACCGGTGGTTCGACGCCCCGTACGCCGCTGCGTTCGCCGCGGCCGCGGATCCGCAACCCGAAACCGACGAGCAACCGAGCACGCAACGGCTGGCGCTCGCCTTTCAGGTCATCATCCGCACGCGCTACTACGACGACTACCTCCGGACCGCCGCTGCCGACGGTTGCCGTCAGGTAGTACTTCTGGCGGCGGGGCTGGACACGCGCGCGTTCCGCTTGCCGTGGCCGGAGCGCACGACCGTGTTCGAGGCTGACCTGCCAGACCTGCTCGAGGTCAAGGAGCGCGTGCTCGCCGAGATCGGCGCGCAGCCGCAGTGCAAGCGCATCGTCGTGCCCGTCGACCTGCGCGACGACTGGTTGTCAGCTCTGTCGGGCGCCGGCTTCGATCCCGCACAGCCGACTGCGTGGCTGGTCGAGGGTTTGCTCGTCTACCTCGAGACGTCGGACGCGCGGGCCCTGCTCACAACCGCGAGCAGCGCGTCCGCAACAGGCAGCCGGCTGTCGTTCGAGCGAAGCGCCGCAACGCGGGACGTGACGGCGATGGACACTGCTGCAGTGACGTCGTTGTGGCGCGGCGGCGTCGGTGACGGCGTCGAGCAGTGGCTTGCCGCGATGGGTTGGACGGTGATCGTCGACAACCTCGGCGATGTCGCGTCGGCGTACGGCCGTGCGCCGTCACGATCGACGACGAGCGGCTTCGTCCGCGCGACGCGTTAGGCCTCGAGTGCGGCCATCGCCGCACTGAGGATGACCTCGCGGCTGCCTCGAGCCTGTTCCGGCGTCATCGTGCCGACCGCGTGGATGACACCCATCGCGCAGGCGGTGCGGACGGTCCGCTCGTCGCCCGCATCCTCACCGGCGATCAGCCGTCGCACCGCGTCGACAAGAGTGCGGATGCGCTGGCCGACATCGGGATGGTTCATGGTCGCCGGCTCGCTCGCCATCAGGTGCACGACAGCGAGGTGGTCGACGAGCAGATCCAGGTACGACGCGAGCGCGGCGCGCGAGTCGCCGTTCTCACCGTCGCTGCGCAGCCGCGCGACCATGTCGCTCATCGCGTCGAGCAGTGGCCGGGTCAGCTCGAGCAGCAGGTGTTCCTTGGCCGGGTAGTGGTAGTAGACCGCCGCCTTGGTCATGCCGACCGCCTCGGCGATCTGCCGCAGCGAGGTGGCGTCGTAGCCCTGTTCGTCGAACAACCGCTGCGCGGTCGCGAGGATCAGCGCCTTGGTGCCACCGCCGGTCGGAACCACCGACAGCTGCGCCGACTTTTCGCCCGAGTTCGCCCCCGTGCCTCCTGCCATGTGGGTACAGTAACCGCGATCTTCCTAGCCGGGCGGCAGGTAAGGAGCACTTTCGTGACACCCCGAGCGCTGCTGGACCGGCGGTTGACGCCGTCCTTACGGCGCGATGCCTGAGGCGAACGTGTTCGATGCATACCGCGCCAACAAGGCGCTGGAAGGCCAACTACGGCCCGGGGACAGCCTCAAGCACGTTGCCGTCGACGACGTGAGCGGCGACTACTGGGTCATCAGCGACCACGAGGTGATCGTTCTCGCCGACGCCACGATCAAGGCACGGTTCGGTTTCGATGAGGTTCACGGTGCCGTCACGCAGACGGCGGCAGGCACCGAAGTGCGGCTGCGCCACCCGGTCACCGGCGCGCTGAGCATTGCTGCGTTCCGCCGTCCCAACCGTGTGACTGAACGGCTGTCGGCCCTGCTGGGCGGCGGGGAGAGCTAAGCCGCGATCCGCATGAGCAGCCCGTGGCTGTCGCGCGCGCCGTCACCGAGCACGCAGGCCGTGCCGGCCCGCCATCGGCGCGCGACCCACGCACAGGCCAGTGCGTCGAGAACGTCGTCCGGCCTCGCCCGCGCCGGCGCCTCCGCGAGGACCTGAGCAACCGCCGGCAGCCACGCTGTCAGTCGCTGAACGCGAAGTGACGCACCTTCGACGGTGCGCTTGCCCGGCAGCGCCACGCCGTCGCCCATCAGCGCGAACGCCAGCTCCGGGTGAGCCTCGACCACGCGCGCCTCGTCAGCCGGAGTGAGCGCCGCGTCGACCTGTCGCACTGCTCCCACGATGCCGAACGCCTGCGCGGACATCGAGCCGCCACCCAAGTCAGCCAGCAACCGCCGCGCTTCGGCGTACGTCGTGGACTCGAGCACGGGCCGGACCGGAGCGGGAAACACAGTCACGCCGCGGCGACCCAAGGCGGCCCGCGCCTGCACGTCGCACGCGCGGATGCCGGCGTCGGGCAAGCCGATCGGGATGTCGATCGCGACAACATCAGCGGCCTGCTCCAGCAGCTCCTTGATCTCGCGAGTCCAATGCCAGGTGACGCGATCGTCGTCGTCCAGCACCGCCCACAGCCAGCCGCCGCGGCACCCGTCGACACCGAGCACGCGCACGTCGGCGATACTCCCTCATCGTGCGCGTCTACCTCGGTTCCGACCATGCCGGCTACGAGCTCAAGCAACGCATCGTCGAGCATCTGTCCACGCTGGGCCACGAGCCGGTCGACTGCGGCCCGCATGCCTACGACGCGGAGGACGATTACCCGCCGTTCGTCCTGCTCGCCGCGACCCGGACGGCGGCCGATCCCGACAGCGTTGGGATTGTGCTCGGTGGCAGCGGAAACGGCGAGGCGATCGCCGCCAACAAGGTGAGCGGCATCCGGTGCGCGCTGGCGTTCAGTGACGACACCGCACGGCTGTCCCGCGAGCACAACAACGCGAACTGCCTGTCGCTCGGCGCGCGGATGTACGACGAACAGACTGCGTTGCGCTTCGTCGAGCTCTTTCTCGCCACTCCGTTCAGCGACGAGCCGCGGCACGTGCGCCGGATCGCGCAGCTGACCGGCTACGAAGAGACCGGGGAGCTCCCGCCGGTGCCGGCTCCGTAGCCGCGCGAGCGGGGCCGGTAGGACACCTGCACCAGCCGCTCCGCCTCGGCCAGATCTGCCTCCTTGGGGCGCGACACGTCGCGGGCCCGCATCGACCCGTCGATGCCGAGCTGCGACGGTCCGCCGCCGGAGAGCGCGGCGACGTGCGCCGCGTCCTCACCGTTGCCAGGACGGCCGCGTCGTGGGGGCGGGCTCATGCGGGGAGCGTAGACCGCTGAGTCGTGGCGGGGCGCAACCCCCGATGCGGTCAAATCGCTTCTGTCGCCCAAAAGGCCCAGCCGGTAGCCTGCCAGCGATCATGGTCGCCCAGCTGCCGCCGATGCAGCCCACCAACGCGGCCGGGGGGACCGTCTCGCGGTTACGCGAGGCCCGCCGGCGCGTGGCCCTGTTCGCGCCCAGGGACTCGCCCCGGGCCAAGCTCGTGACGCTCGTGATCCTCGTCGCCCTCACCGTCGCGATCGCGATGCTCACGCTCCTCGGCGGGGTGTCGCTCGCTCCGGCCGCGTCGCTGGCCCTGCCGGTCGTGCTCGGCGGGATCCTGCTGGACCGCCCGGCGCTTCGGATGCTGCTGCTCGTGGTCGGCGTCGCCGTCGTCGTGGAGGTCGCGAACAAGGGCTGGGACGAGGTACGCCCGGGCTCCCTCGTCCTGCTGGTGCTGATCACGCTGGTCGCGATGGAGCTCTCGCGGGACCGCGAGCGACTGGGGCTGTCCGCCGGCCGCGGTGAGTCGATCCTTCTCGAGCTGCGCAACCAGCTCCGTCGGCAGGGTGAGCTGCCGGTGCTGCCGCCGGGCTGGCATGCAGACGTCGACCTGCGCTCCGCGGGTGGCACCGCCTTCGGCGGTGACTTCCTCGTCTCGGCCCGTTCCGACGGCGGGCGCCGGCTCGAGCTCGCGGTCGTCGACGTGTCGGGCAAAGGCCTCGACGCCGGCACCCGCGCGCTGATGCTCTCCGGGGCGCTCGGCGGCCTGCTCGGCGCGATCTCTCCGGAGAAGTTCCTCGGCGCCGCCAACGCCTACCTGCTCCGCCAGGAGGAGCTGGAGGGGTTCGCCACCGCGGTGCACGTCGCGATCGACCTGACCACCGGCCACTACCGGCTGGCCTCGGCAGGGCACCCGCCGGTGGCCCACTACTCCGGCGGCAGCGGCCGCTGGCAGCTGGTGGAGCTGGAGGGGTCGGTGCTCGGGCTGCTGCCCGACGCGACGTTCGGTGTCGCCGAGGGCCAGCTCGGGGCGTACGACGCGCTGCTGCTCTACACCGACGGGCTGATCGAGGCACCGGGGCGTGACCTGTCAGTCGGGATCGACCGGTTGCTCGGCGCGACCGAGCGGCTGGTGCCGCGGGGGTTCGGTGGGGGAGCCCGGGTGATCGTCGACGAGGTTGCGCCGGTCGCCACCGACGACCGCGCGGTAGTCCTGCTCTGGCGCGCCTGAGCGCGCCGGAATCCCCCAAAGGGCTGATGCCGGAAAAACCGGACACCCGATTCCAACGGGGGCGCCGCGCTACGACCATGGATTCGTGAGCATCGAGACGCGCGCGGACGTTCTCGTCGTCGGGGACGAGGCGCTGATCAGCCCGCACGGCGAGCTGGATCTGTTCTCCCTCGACGTGCTGCGTGACGCGCTCGCCGATGTGGCGTGCGTGTCGCGTGTCGTCATCGACCTGCAGGACGTCGACTTCCTGGACTGTGCCGCGCTGCGCTTCATCGAGGACGCGGCAAGGCGCTTCGCCGCCGACTCGCGTAAGTTGCGGGTGGAGCACGCGTCCGGTCTCGTCAACCGCCTCATCGAACTGCTGAAGCTGGGCGACCTGCGCGTGCGGGAGGGAGTGGCGCATGGCGTTGTACGGCGCTCGCGTGCTCCCGCACCTGCTCAACGTGGTCATGAACAACAAGCAGTCCCGCCGTATCCGCGCGCGGGTCTGCGAGGGCTTGTCCGGCGAGGTCGTCGAGATCGGGTTCGGCACCGGCCACAACCTGCCTTTCGTGCCGACCACCGTGACCCGGCTCTATGCCGTCGAGCCCTCCGGCGTCGGGGTGCGGCTCGCGTCAGAGCGGATCGCGACCAGCAATGTCGACGTCGATGTGGTCGGACTAGACGGGCAACGACTGCCGCTGGCCGACGAGTCGGTGGACAACGCGCTGTGCACGTGGAGCTTGTGCACGATCCCCGACCCGGTCGCCGCCGTACGTGAGGTGAGCCGCGTGCTTCGACCGGGTGGCCGCCTGCACTTCGTCGAGCACGGCGCCTCGCCTGACGTTGGCGTCCGCCGGTGGCAGGAGCGGCTCAACGGCGTGCAGCAGCGGTTGTTCGGAGGCTGCAACCTCAACCGTGAGATCGACGCGATTCTCATCGAGGGCGGACTGCGCATCGAGCAGCTCGACACCTACTACGGCAAAGGTGAGCCGAAGCCGTTCGCATGGTTCAACGAAGGGCGCGCGGTCAAGCAGTAGCTGAAGTGCAGGCGTGGTCGATGACCCACGTCCACCCGGCAGGTTCATCGTCGAGCGAGATGGCGAGTCCGCACTCGCAGGTGGCCCGCCAGCCACCGCTCAGCAGGGGGTAGACGTCGTTGGCGACGGCAACGTTCGCGCCCTCGGGCGGAAGTTCCGTCATGGGTGCGGTCCTGTTCGCAGTCATGTTCAACCCCGTCGGTCAGCCTTTGACGGGCCGAGGAGTGCAAAGGGCCGGACAACCCAAGGCGCCAGATTCCCCACCGTACGCCGTGCAGCCGGTCGCCGCGCCGGGGCAGCCTGAGACGATCACGGGATGGCGTGGTCGAGACGGGACTTGTTCACCGTCCCCAACGGGCTGACGCTCGCGCGCCTCGTCATGACGCCGTGGGTCGTCAAACGCCTGCATGACGATCCGCACACCTGGCCCACGGCCGCTGTCTTTGCGTTCTCCGATCTTTTCGACGGCATGCTGGCCCGTGCCGGCGAAACGCGCCCGCGCCTGGCCCGGCTCGGCTTTCGTACATCTGAGTTCGGGCGGAAAGCCGACCCGCTCACCGACAAGGTCTTCACCGCAGCGGTGGTGGGCGCCGGGATGCACAACGGCGTCATCCCGAAGCCACTGGGCGCCGCGTCGCTCGCGCAGAAGGCAGCGGTCAGCGCGGTCACGCTCTGGAACGAGTCGCACGGCGCGGAGATAGCGGTGAGCACGGTCGGCAAGCGTTCGGAGTTCGCCACCAACATGGCTTATGGCGTGTTGTTCATGGCCACCAGCCTTCCGCCGGCGCCGCGTCGCGTCGTGCGCCCGATCGCTACTGCGGCTGGCGTCGCAGGAGTCGCCGCTGCGTCGTACGCCGGCTACACGTACTGGCGTGCAGGACGTGTCGCAAGGCAGGGCTCGTGATACGCAGCGTGACGTATTCCATGGGCATGTCCCTCGACGGCTACATCGTCGGACCGGACGGCGGCTTCGACTGGACGGGGCCCGACGAGGAGGTCTTCCGCTTCGCCATGGACCAGATTCGGGAGGTCGGCGTCCACCTGCTGGGACGACGGTTGTACGAGTCGATGCTCTATTGGGAGACCGCCGACCAGGATCCGTCGCTCGATGCATTGATGCTCGAGTGGACCGCGCTCTGGAAGCCGCTTCCCAAGGTGGTGTTCTCCAGGACGATGACGACGGTGCAGGGCAACGCCCGGCTGGCCGAAGGGGGCCTGGCGAAGGAGATCGAACGGTTGCGGGGCGAGCCGGTCGACGGCAACATCGCAATCGGGGGTGCGACGCTCGCCGCCGAGGCCGCGGAGCTGGGTCTGATCGATGAGTACCGGCCCAAGGTCTACCCGGTCCTCGTCGGTGGCGGGATTCCGTTCTTCCCTCAGCGTGAGCAGCACGCAGACCTCGAGCTCGTCGAGACCCGCACGTTCGCCTCGGACGTCGTCTACATGCGCTATCGCGTGCCGCGCTAGCTCAATATGTCAGCGGCTGACAGGGCCATAGCCCTGCTAGCCGCTGACATTCGCCAGTTGGGGTCAGGGGCGGGGGAGTGGCGCGCTCTCGCGGGGCCGCGCGGCGAGCACGTCGTACGCCGAGTGCACCCAGTCGGTGAGCAACGGTCGTGTGTCGGCCGGGTCGATCACGTCCTCGACCAGGAACGCCTCCGCTGTGCGGAACGGCGATCGCACCGCCTCGAGCCGCTCCGCGATCTCGGCCTTGAGGCGCTCGGCATCCTCACCGGCTTCGGCGAGCATGCGCTTGAACGCGACCTCCAGCCCGCCCTCGACCGGCAGCGAGCCCCAGTCACCGGAGGGCCAGGCGACCCGGAACGTGTGCCGCGAGTGCGGGCGGTGCGCCGCACCTGCGACACCGAACACTCGCCGCACGAGCACCGATGCCCACGGCACGGTGCTCTGGTAGACCGCCGCAAGAGTGCGCGCGCCGTGGCGGATCGTCCCCGCACGTTCAGCGGCGGAGCCGATGACGAAGCCGGGTTGGTCAACCAAGTGCACGACCGGCAACCGGAAGGTCTCGGCCAGGTCGACGAAACGCGTCATCTTGTCGGCGCCGTCGGCCGTCATCCCACCGCCGTAGAAGCGCGGGTCACTCGCGACCACGGCGACCGGCCAGCCGTCGAGTCGCGCGAGTGCCGTCACCGTCGACCGGCCGAACATCCGACCCAGCTCCACAACGGAGTCGGTGTCGAAGACCTCGGCCAACAGACGACGGACGTCGTACGGCGACCGTCGGTCGCGCGGCACGGCCTCGCGCAGCGCTGCGCTTCGACGACGCGGATCGTCTGAGGTCTCCGCGCGCGTCGGCAGCACGGCGCTGTTGACGGGGAGATAAGACAGGATGCGGCGGGTCAGCGCGAAGGCATCGTCCTCGGTGTCGACGACCACGTCGACCGTGCCGGCCTTCGCGACGACATCGATGCCGCCGAGCTGCTCTTTGTCGACGCTCTCGCCCATGCCGGCTTCGACGACCGCGGGCCCGGCGACGAACACCTGGGCAATCCCGCGCACGCCGATCGCGACGTGACTGGTCACGAGCCGCGCGGCGCCGAGACCGGCGACCGGTCCGAGTGCCAGCGCTACCACCGGCACCCTTGCGAGGTTGTCGACGACGACGTCCCAGCCGGGGTTGTGCGGCACGTAGGTGCGACCGGAGTCCTCCAGCGACTTGACGCTGCCCCCGCCGCCGGTGCCGTCGATCAGCCGGATCAGCGGCATGCCCATGTCACCGGCCATCCGCTCGGCGTAGGTCTGCTTCTCGTGGATCGATGCGTCCGCCGCGCCGCCACGCACTGTGAAGTCATCGCCCGCGACGACAACGCGCCGCCCGTCTACCCGTCCCTCGCCGGTGACGAAGTTCGTCGGCACGAAGTCCTTGAGCTCGCCGCTCTCGTCGTAGGTCGCTGATCCGGTCAGTCCGCCGATCTCACGAAAGCTGCCCTCATCGAGCAGCCGGGCGATGCGCTCGCGCACGGTGAGCCGGCCGTTGGCGTGCTGGCGGGCTACGCGTTCCTCGCCACCCATCGCCGCGGCGAGCTGCTGGCGTCGTGCACGTTCGTCGAGCTCGGCCTCCCACTCACCCATGCGCCCGATCCTCTCCTGCCAGCCACCTCATGGATGCGTCGAGGAGCTCGGCGAGGTTGCTGCCGGGCTCCGCGAGCCATTGCTCGTACGCCGCCACTGCAGCCGCGAGCGCTGTGTGCCCGACCAGCCGCGGATGCAGGTCGTCCGGCTTGGCACCCGTGCGGTCGGCGACGAAACGCGTCACGACCTCCCGCCATCGGGCGTACATCAACGTCGCGTAGGCCTGCAACGCCGGCACGTGCAGGATCAGCTCCATCCGGTCGCGGTGCAACGGGACCAGCTCCGGGTCGAGTGAGTTGAAGTCCACGACAGCGGCGCGCAGGGCGTCCATCCACGGTTGCTCGGGGCCGGCCGCGTCGAGCGTCTCGGCGAAGTGGCGCAAGCCGGCGTCGAACTCGCCCCAGACGACGTCGTTCTTCGACGCGAAGTAGCGGAAGAACGTACGCCGGCCGATCCCCGCGGCCGCCGCGATGTCCTCAACGGTGGTCTCGTCGAAGCCGCGCTCGGCGAACAGCGCGAACGCCACGCGCTCGATCTCCAGGCGCGTGGTCACGGGCGGGCGCCCGGCCCCCCTTGGCGCCCGGCTGGCCATGTCTTCTTCCGGGTCCACCCCCCGCACTATGGACGCTTCTGGCACCGTGTGCCAATATCTCCCGCATGACTGCTGTCGTGCCCGAGGCCGTTGCCCCTGTCGAGGACTCCTCCGCCGCGGTTGCCGAAGAAGATCTGATCCTCGCCGACCTGCTGGTCGAGGAGATCTCGATCGACGGCATGTGCGGCGTCTACTAGACGTGGCCGGCTACGCACTTCACCCGCAGGTCGGCCTGCGGCAGGAACGGTTCGGCGCGCTGGCCTATCACTACGGCAACCGGCGGCTGACCTTCCTCAACGACGAGCGGCTGCTGGCCGTCGTACGCACCGCCGGTGACTACGACGACGTGACCGATGCCCTCGTCGCGGCCGGCGTGCCCGAGCAGCAGCACGCGGCCTACCTCACGGCGCTCGGCCGGCTGGTCGATGCGGAGGTGCTCGTTGCCAGCGACTAAGCCGCGGGTGACTGACCGGCTGGCGTCGGGTCTCGATGCGCCGATCTGTCTGACCTGGGAGCTGACGTACGGCTGCAACCTGGCCTGCGTCCACTGCCTGTCGTCGAGCGGGCGACGCGATCCGCGCGAGCTGACGACTGCAGAGCTGTTCGGTGTGGTCGACGAGCTCGCCGCAATGCAGGTGTTCTACGTCAACATCGGCGGTGGCGAGCCGACCCTTCGGCCCGACTTCTGGGACCTGCTCGACTACTGCGTCGACTCCAAGGT
>Ga0136846_1232382_pt1 | contig 10014 bp, 9 predicted proteins | sample HopSoiMetagenom2_FD_96841 | JGI IMG/M metagenome (GOLD analysis project Ga0136846, IMG submission 96841) | Grasslands soil microbial communities from Hopland, California, USA - 2 Assembly 2016 (version 4) | ecosystem: Environmental > Terrestrial > Soil > Grasslands | place: USA: Hopland... | reverse complement strand
CTTGCGCCGCTGAATCTGGCTGCGACAGAACCTGTGCACGCCAGCCAGATGTTCAGCAAGAACATTGAAACCTTCATCAATCACATTGCAAAAGACGGCGCGCTGAAGGTCGATCTAGCTGACGAGATCACCAAGGCGATGGCTGTGACGCACAACGGCGAGCTGTTGCGGAAGTAACGGAGAGACCATGTCGCAACTCGAGATCATTCAACTTTACGTCTTCATACTGGCGGCCTTCGTCGGCTACCAGGTGATCACGCGCGTGCCTCCTCTGCTGCATACGCCGTTGATGTCAGCCACGAACGCGATCTCCGGCATCTCGCTGGTCGGGTCGCTGGTCGCGGCGGGTTCGGATCAGGGACAAGTTGCGACCATCCTCGGATTCGTCGCGGTCACGTCGGCCACCATCAACGTGGTCGGCGGATTCATCATCACCGACCGCATGCTCAAGATGTTCAAGCGCACTGACCGCGTGGTGGAAGGTGACAAGAAGTGAGGACCTACTTCATAGAGACGATGTACCTGGCCTCGTCGGTCCTCTTCATTCTCGGACTGAAGGGACTTACTTCGCCGGAGAAGGCGCGCCGCGGAATGAATTATGCGGCGTTTGGCATGCTGCTGGCCATCGTGGGCACGCTGGTGCAGCACGAGATTGTTCGCTACGACTGGATCATCGGCGGTCTCATCCTCGGCTCGGCGATCGGTATTCCCATAGGACTCCTGGTGCCGATGACCGCGATGCCGCAGCGCATCGCCATCTCGCACATGTTTGGAGCGTTGGCGGCGACCCTGGTTGGCGTTGCGCACTACTACGTGCACGGGGCGACGCACGGCAACATGATCGCTCTCGGCTTCGAAGTCTTGTTCGGCTCGCTCACCATCACCGGCAGCTTTATGGCATTCGCGAAGTTGCAGGAGCTGATTCCCGGGCGCCCTATGACTTATCGCGGCCAGAATGTCGTCAACATCGCCTGCTTTGTGGCCGCGGTCGCGATCTTCATATACTTGATCATCGTTCCGACATCCGTTCATCTGTTTTACGCGATGATCGGTCTCGGCCTGCTCATCGGCGTGATGATGGTGCTTCCCATCGGCGGCGCCGACATGCCGGTGGTCGTTTCACTTTTGAACTCATACGCCGGCCTCGCTGCATCGGCCACTGGATTTGCTATCGGCAACAACGTGCTCATCATTGCCGGCGCTCTCGATGGCGCTTCCGGATTCCTGCTCTCGGTCCTGATGAGTAAGGCGATGAATCGCTCGTTCGCGAACGTTTTATTCGGAGCATTCGGGGCGGCAACCGTGAAGTCGACCAAGACCGCGGCCGGCCTGACCGTCCATTCCATTTCGGCAGAAGATGCGGCCATGCGGCTTGCCTACGCGCGCAGCGTGATAGTTGTTCCCGGATACGGAATGGCAGTTGCGCAGGCGCAACACGTGGTTCGCGAATTGGCCGAGTTGATCGAGAAAAAGGGTGGGGAAGTGAAGTATGCCATCCATCCGGTTGCCGGCCGTATGCCCGGACACATGAATGTGCTGCTCGCGGAGGCAAACGTCCCCTACGACAAGCTCTACGACACGGAGCAGAGCAATCCAGCATTTCCTCGCGCCGACGTTGCACTGGTCATTGGCGCAAATGATGTCGTAAATCCAGCAGCGCACGATGATCCCAGCAGTCCCATCTACGGCATGCCTATCCTTGATGCCGAAAAGGCGCAAAGCATCATCGTGCTGAAGCGCAGCATGAATCCGGGGTTCTCAGGCATAGAGAATGAACTCTTCTACAACGACAAGACGTCGCTATTGTTCGGCGATGCCAAGAGCTCATTGACCAAAGTAGTTAGCGAAGTGAAAAATCTTTAAAGATGAGTCACTTCAGAACGCAAGCCAAGCTTTACGCCGAGTACCGCCCGGATTATCCGCCTGAGTTATTTGATTTCATCGCCGGAGCCGTGCCCGAGCACAAACTCGCCTGGGATTGCGCCACCGGGAATGGGCAAGCCGCGGCCGGACTCGCAGAACATTTCGAGCGAGTGTTCGCTACCGACATCGGTGCCGAACAGATTGCGCAGGCCAAGCCGGATCCCCGCATCGAGTATCACGTTGCTCCCGCCGAGCGCAGCGGCCTGGCCGACCACTCCGTCGATGCGGTGACCATCACCCAGGCCTTACATTGGCTCGACATTCCCCGTTTCTACGCGGAGGTAAGACGCGTTTCGAAGCCCGGGGGAGTGTTCGTGGCGACTGTATATAGCGACCCCGTCCTCGGAGATCCCGAAGCTGACCGCATCCTTCAGCACTACAACAAAGTGATCGTCGGTCCCTACTGGCCTCCGGAGCGAAAGCTCGTCGACGAGGCCTATCGCAACATTCCATTTCCGTTCGCGGAAATAAAAACGCCCCATCTCAAGATGGAGCGTCTATGGTCGTTGCCTGAGCTGGCCGGGTATCTGCGGAGCTGGTCAGCGACCGCTCGCTACACAAAGCAGAACGGTTTGGACCCGGCAATGGACTTCGAGAACTCTATGGCAGCGATTTGGAGCGAGGCTTCTCAACGTCGCAGATTGCACTGGCCCTTCACCATTCGCGCCGGGAGAGTCTTCTAAAGTTATTACCAGCGCAATCCGATCGTTACCGGAATAATTTGTACCGGCCGGCCCGCTGTATCGGCCCAATGGTAACGCGCTTCGGTGTAGATCTTTGCTCCCATGCTGCCAAGTCCGAATGTAAGGCCTCCACCGGCGTTCCATCCAGCAGCACGACGGGTGAAGCTACCGATCACCTGGTTTGCAGGCACAAAAGCGGTGCCAAAGCCAAACCATGGATCAAAGAAATCGACCGCGGCCGTTGTTGGGCGAGTGAACTCGACGGTTCGTGTGTACAAGCCTCCGCCCCCGATCAGATAGCCACCAAAGCGGCCGTTAGGATTGAAGCGAATAGTTGGATTAGCTGTCAAAGACCATATTGTTCCAGTGCCGCCGGGAACATTCAGCTGTCGCAACACCGAGCTGTTCACATTCATCTGGTTGACCATGTACTCACCCACGATCCCAAACGCGCGAGTGAAGTTGTAGCCGCCACCCGCAACAAAATTCCACCCGGTGTTGAGCCGGCTGCTATCTGCGCCAACGGTAGGGGTAACGCCCCCGCCCACATTGAAGTTGTAGTGGTGCCATTGCGTATTCTCTTGCGCGTTAACGTTCAGGCTGATAACGGAGGCAAGTATCACACTAAGAAGAAAGAAGTATCTGGGTGCAGTCATCGCTGTCCTCTTTTAAACTGAGATGAATCGACGCGGGGAGCGTTTGCGAACAGCCTTCGCCAAGAAGCGACAGCCATGCTGAAATTCACGACTGGCGCCAATCTTTGGTCGATAACCGCCAGCTCTCAAAATTGTGTCACCCATTTTCGCGGAAGTGCGTCTAATCCCAATACGCATACTCGTCTCCTTTGGAACCGGAGAGAGCAAGTCACCGTTCTTTCCGGTTCCACTCGGTTTCGAAGGTCATTAGTCTCTCCAGACAAAAGCCCCACTCTCCGGTGGGGCTTTTGTTGGTCTCTGTATGAGATCCTAAGCAGCTTCGTTCTTCTGCGCTTCCTGTTCTTCGCGTTCTTTACGCTCACGCTTCACCTTGCGGGAGCGGGCAACCAGGGCGGCGGTAACTCCGGCTGCAGCTGCAGCAACTCCAATACCCGCGGCCACCTTCGGGAGCGGATCTGAGACAGCCGGCGGCAAATAGGTGATGCCATTCTCATCGGCGCGCGCCGGTTCGTTTGCGTACCGGCCCTTCTCTGGGATGGGGAACTGCTCGGCCAGCGCTCGCAGTTGTTCACCCGCTTCGGCACTCGACATGGGAATGCCGTGACCGGGGGCCAACACGCGAGGCGCGAGATCAGAAAGGTGCTCCACAGATTGGTGCGCCCTCTGCCAATCACAAGTGAAATACGCCGGCGGACGAGAGACTTCCTGCTTCTTGGTCGCCATCGAACCGAAAGAGTCGAGGTCGACCGTGGTGAACGCATCGCCGGCGATCAGGGTGCGGTCGCTAGGACGAAAGAATGAGACGTGACCGGGAGTATGTCCGGGAGTGTAGTGAACTTGCCATCCACCCATGGCCGGCAAGCTATCGCCCAGAGTTTGCACCATTCCATTCAGGTTGACTTTGCGATTAGGGAAAAAGCGCCCCAGCAGCGACATCGCGCCGCCGACTGTCGGATCCGGCGGAGGGTAGTTCGATTTGCCCGTGATGTAGGGAAGCTCCATGCGATGCGCATAGATAGGTATGTGCCACTGCTTCGCCAGCGCTGCTGCAGATCCGGCATGGTCGAAGTGTCCGTGAGTGAGTGCGATATAGAGCGGCGCTGCCCCCGCGCCGAAGCGGTTCTCGACCGCCTTGCGGATAGTGTCAGCATAACCATGCATGCCGGCGTCTATCATGACGAACCGCGTCGCTTCCTCGCCGACAAGATAAAGATTGGCGATCCCGGCAGAGAGGTAGTAAACGCCCGGAGCAATCTCCTGCGCATGTGGATTCATGAATGCACCCCGCTTTTTCTTTGGGATGCGAACTTGGCGCGCGCAGTTGGCGTTTGTAGGAGTGTTACGTATTCGGCTGCTGCACAGCTTCCGACTTCTGCAAAGCTGCGCAGGCGCGCTGGATGCGTTGCTGCTGCTCAGGGCTCAGGTCTGTGAACTCGAACCAGTAGCGGAATCCGGTGCGGGTGGCGAGCTTCGCAGTCACTTTCATGAAGACCTCAGAATTCGGCAGAGTGAACTCTAAGACCGCGACATCGCCTTTTTTAAGGTTCGCCGGGATGAAGATGCCGATTCCCGTCTCATCAAGGTGGCCAACGCGGCTCGAACCTTCGTAAGGCTTGCGATTCACCAGGATTGCGCCGAGCCGCACATCAAGAGAGAATTTCAGCCAGCGGACTGTTTCCTGACCCGGTTCCATGGTTTTCCAAGTGTAGCTGGTATTAGCGGCTGGTGTCACCCGCCGCCGTAAGAGCAGTACAAGATATTTCCCGAACTGAATCTACCGCGGATTCTGCGCGCCCGAGTTGGGATCCGGCACAGTCGCGGAAGAAGGCTCGGTGCCGGTGGACGGCGCATTCTGCGAGGCCCCAATCCTGGTGCCGATCACCTCTCCGGAGACGATCAATTCCACGCGGCGATTCTGCTGCCGACCCTTGGCAGTTTTGTTGTCCGCGACCGGATCACTCTTGCCCAGTCCCACAGACGTGATCGCATCGGCAGGAACGCTTTGACTCACAAGGTAGCCCTGAACCGACGCGGCACGGCGTTCACTCAGCTTCTGGTTGTAGGCATCACTTCCCACGCTGTCTGTGTGACCTTCCGCTTCAAGCTTCAAACCTGGATATGCCAGGACGATGCCCGAGATCTTCGCCAGCTTCTCGCGCGCCAGCGGACGCAAGGTGTGTTGGCCAGAGTCGAACAGAACGTCAGACATGTTCACCACCAGGCCGCGCGGCGTGTCGCGTGTCTCCAGAATGGTGTTGAGCTGCTGCAGCAATCGCGCTCGTAATTCTTCTTTATCGTGCTCCGCTTTGAGACGTGCCTGCTGCGCAGCCTCCGCTGCCTGGCGCTGTCGGTCTGCCTCTTCATTCAGCGCGCGTTGCCGCGCTTCGGCTTCGGCGCGAGCTTTATCAGCCGCCGCCATCTGTTCAAGTCGCGACCGTTCTGCGGCTTCACGATCCGCCTCTGCCTGCAGCCGTGCGCGGGTTTGGGCTTCCGTCTCAGCTCGTGCTTTGGCTTCGCGGTCGGCAGCAGCAGCACGCTCGTCAGCGAGGCGTTCCTCCTCTTGGCGGCGAAGCGAGATCGCACGTGCATCTTCCGCAGTTTGCACCGCTTGCCGGGCATTCATCACCAGGGTCCGCTTGTCGATTTTTTTCTCAGAAGCCATTTGCTCCGCCTGCTTCAATAATCCGGCTGCGCGTTCGAAGCTGGAAGCCGCATATTGATCGGCCTTGGCCAGTCGCGCTATGCGCACCGCATTTTTCGCTTCGTAGAGTTCGAGCGGCAAGTCGTAGTTGACGACCACCGGCTCCATATCCGTCAGATTCTTGGTGTATCCACCGCGCTCCAGCAATTCGTAGCGTGCCTCAATGGCCTCGACGCGGCCTCTGGTGTCGGGCCTGATCACGTTCTCCATCACCACCAGGTTGCTGGGTTGCGTGACGGCAAAGTAAGGTTCGGCAGTGATGATCAATCCGAAGGCCTGTAGGTCTGTTGTGACATCCAGTTTGCTGCGATTGCCATTGAGCAACACCTCGCCGAGATTGATGGCCCGTCCTTCGGGTGTCACTGCCCACATCACGTAGGTCATATATTCCGCGCCAAACGTCACCGGCTTGGAGAGGTTGTCGAATTCAACCTCGATCTCAATGTAGCCCTGCTTGCTCTCCACTTTGGCTTCGCCGCGCGCCTTCGGCATTAGCTCGGTACCGGCGAAGTTGATCTTGGTGGCGCCTCCGCGATGACGATAGTTGACCGCCTTGGCCGATCGCTCCACCACGTTCACCTTGAAGACGTAGTCAGCGCCAGATTCGTCCTGTTGCGTTTGAGACGGTTTGGCTTGCGTCTGCTGCGCCGGATCCGGCGCAGTTGAAGTTGTGGAATTGTTTTGTGCGAAAGCGGGGAGGATCAAAACCAACAGCAGAAACCAGCGGATCAGGACCACGGAGTCTCCTAAAATGCACCTGTGGATCGAAACTGTAAGGTGCCATTTTACGACAATATGTCGTGGCGGAGAATCAGAACTGGAACATATCGAGCATGTTATTGCTCTGCGTGTTCCTGGTATTCAGGCTTCCTAGAGACCAGTTCCACTGGATGAACCTCAGCACCGATACGTGATCCATCTGTACGTGCGAGATGTAGCCGCGCTTGGCGTAGGGCGAGATCACAATCATCGGCACGCGAGCGCCGAGTCCTTGCGAATCGACCTGCGGCGGAGGAACGTGGTCCCACCATCCGCCGCTCTCGTCCCAAAGAACCACGATCGCAGTGGAGCTCCATTGCGGAGAGTTCTGGATCCGCGTTAACAATCCATCGACCCACTTCGCGGATGTGCTGATGGAGAGGGAACTCGGATGCATGCTGTGATTCGGATTAGGCTGTACATAAGAGACCGCCGGCAGAGAGCCACCGTCGAGCGCCGTGTAGAAGTTCGTCAGGTCCTGGATATGCGAGGTGTTATTGGTGCTGGTGAGAAATTGGAATGGGTCCTGCACCGGCAAATATCCGCCGCCGCAGGCACCATAGTTCTCTGCGAACCAGGCCCATGAGATGTTTTGGCTGATCATCTGGTCGCCCACACTCGGCAAGCTGTAAGGCTTCGCGGCGGAATCTGGTTTTTGACATGGTCCGTAGAAGGGCTGCACGCTATAAACAAAATTGTTATCTGCTGCGGCGACCATATACAGCTCATCCGCGGGTGCGGAGCCCATCACCGGTGCGAAGTAATTATCAGCCAGCGCATACTGCTGCGCCCATCCCCACAACTTATCGATTCCCGCCATGGTGTCGTCGTAGTAACCCATCGAAATCGCCCCGTTGTAATAGGCGAATTTGTCCATGGCGCCGGGGTTCCACGTATTCAAGTAACTGGCGCGGCTATGCGGCAGATCGCCACTCGCGCCCGTGGTCAACAGATGGGCCGTGACCACGTTCCCGTTAGCGTCAGTTTGGGAATAGCTGCTCTCGCTCGGACTGATCCCGTTGGCGCCGGGGAAAGTGCCGAACAGATTGTCGAAAGAATGATTCTGTAATTGGAGCACGATCACATGCTGGATCGGCGATTGCGTTCCGACCGGCGTTGAACTGGTGACGGTGATGAAAATAGTCGATTTAAAGACGGTGTTCGCCGCATCCATTGCCTGCACTGCTAAACGATGCGAGCCTGCTGGCATGTCGATAGGTGTGTCCACACTATTCGCAGCGACCTGGTATTTCTTGATTCCATCCACGTAGACCTGCATCAGCTTCACAGGACTCGCGTTGTCCGTGCTCCCTGCTTTCACTTGAACCGGCGATGGCCCGCTGGAGCCGTTTGTTGGGGAGCAGATCGTGACCGAGGGCGACGCCGTATTCAATGTGCACGGCGACGGACCGCCGGAGCTCGTTACCGTGATGTTGATCGTGGATTTGAAGACCATGTTTGCTGTGTCAGTGGCCTGGACCGTCAAACGATGCGCGCCGGCCGGCAGATCGATCGATGTGTCCAGATTGTCGGCCGCGAGCTGGTAATTCTTCACGCCGTCGATATAGATCTGCACCAGCTTCACCGGACTCGAGGTGTCGGTGGTTCCTGCGTTCACATGCACGGGTGATGGCAGGCTCGCGCCGTTTGCAGGCGAGCAAATGGTCACCGAAGGTGACGCCGTGTTCAGAGGGCAGGAAGGAGTTGCGTGTGCGAGTGGAAGAAATGCTGAAAAACTGGTGAGCAGGAAAAAACCAGATCGTAGTCGCATGCGGTCCCAGGGGTTCGGCCGATTTCGCCACCATCATAGCTTGTTGGTAGCCAGGATTGTGAGAGGCAGGTTAAAAATCCAGAGTTGCCCGACTCGCTAAACGGCATCTCCGTCTGCGTGGACCTGGCCAAAGTTCAGCAGAGTGACAATGGTCACACCTCCGAGCACATTTCCCAGGGTCACCGGAATGATCCATTGTAGATAGCCGAAGGCCGGCAAACTTCCACTGACTACACTGGCCAGGATCTCGCCCGAACCGGCGATACAGTGCGAGAACTCGCCAGCGCCCACCACGAAGGTGATCAGCCAGGTCGTAAGTATCTGTCCAGAAGTGTAATGGCTTGCGGTCACCATCCAGGCGACCAGCGCGATCAACCAGCCGCCTACGACTCCACTCCAAAACAGCTGGCTGCCTGAACGAGCCGCAGCTTCTTGTCCCAATGTGGCAAGCGTATGCAGGATGTCCGGGCGCAGCGCTTTGGTCTTCACAACCAGCAGGGAAAACAAAAGAGTTCCAACAATATTGGCGCAAAACACAACAGTCCAGAGGCGAATGCTTTCGCGCAGGTTCGCCCATCGCCGCTCTTTCAAACACAAAGCGACCGGGTACAAAGTATTTTCGGTGAACAGCTGCTGCCGCCCTATGATGACGACAATGAATCCGAGAGGATAAAGCAGGCGAGCCGTCAGTTTGGCCACTTCCGATTGCCCGCTGAATGTGAGGACAATGGCGACAGCCAGACCGGTCAAACCCATGCTCATTCCGGCCGCCAAGCCGGAAAACCCGAGTGCCAGTGAGCCGCGCTCTAGCTCTTCACGAGCGCTTTCTACGACCGCATCGAGGATCTGCTCAGCGGTGCGCCGGCTGGAATCGTCTGCCATGGCGTTGCGATGCTTTGCTCAGCCACTTAGGATGTAGCGTCAGAATGCTACGCGTGTACGGTCTGGTATTCCTCGTAAGCGCCCTTGAAGTCTTCGATCTTCTCGCCGTCGAAGTGCCAGATGCGGGTAGCCACTTCGTCGATCAGGTCGTGATCGTGGGTCACCAGTAGGACCGTTCCCTGGAATTTCTGCAAGGCGATGTTCAGCGCGTTGATGGATTCCAGATCCAAGTGGTTTGTAGGTTCGTCGAGCACCAGCAGGTTCGGTTTCTGCAGCATGAGTTTGCAGAACAGCAGGCGTGCCGCCTCGCCACCCGATAATGCGCTGGTCGGCTTGTTCGATTCTTCGCGGGCGAACAGCATCTGTCCCAGCAATCCGCGGATCTCTTCGTTCGATGCCGCTGGGTTCCACTGGTAGAGCCATTCGAAAGCGGTGGTGCCGTTCTCGATCAGTGAACGGTGGTCTTGCGGAAAATATCCCACCGCGGCTTCGTGTCCCCAAATCGCTTTTCCGCCATCGATGAACTCACCATCGTAACCGCTGGATTTGCGCATCTCGGACTCGGGCACGGTCGGGGAATTCGCGAGCAGAGCATTGAGCAGCGTCGTTTTGCCGGCGCCGTTCCGTCCCATTAACGCG
>Ga0136846_1216897_pt1 | contig 10014 bp, 9 predicted proteins | sample HopSoiMetagenom2_FD_96841 | JGI IMG/M metagenome (GOLD analysis project Ga0136846, IMG submission 96841) | Grasslands soil microbial communities from Hopland, California, USA - 2 Assembly 2016 (version 4) | ecosystem: Environmental > Terrestrial > Soil > Grasslands | place: USA: Hopland... | reverse complement strand
TCGGCATAGGCGATCATCTCCGACGAATAGGCGTCGGAGTAGATGATCTTCGGAATTTTGTATTCGCCGGTTGTCTCGTCCGTCGCAGTCAGATGGCGCAGTACAGCCGGAATGTTCATCGAGGAATTCCAGCTCATATTGGCCATGTACATGAACAGCACGTCGACCGCGTACGGATCGGCGGTCGCCGCGTTGGTGATCACCATGTGCATCAGGCCGTGGGCGGCGAGCGGGGCGTCCCAGGAATAGGCCTTGTCGATGCGCTGCGGCGTGCCGTCGGCGTCGACCAGCAGGTCCTCCGGACCTTGCGGGAAGCCGAGCGGCGCGCCCTTCAACGGTGTGTTCGGTTGGCTCGGCCGTGCCGGCCGGTTCGGCGGCGGCGTCGGGCGCGGGAACGGCGCCTTGTAGCGGAAGCCGCCGGGGCAATCGATAGAGCCCAATACGATTTGCAACAGATGCAGCATCCGGCAGGTCTGGAAGCCGTTGGAATGCGCCGAGATGCCGCGCATGGCGTGCATCGACACCGGACGGCCGATGGTCTGGTCGTGGCGGCGGCCATCGGTGTCGGTCCACGGCACGTCGAGCGTGACCTGTTGCTCGAACGCGGCATACGCCAGTTCCCGGGCAATGCGCCGGATCGTTTCGGCCGGGATCGCTGTCGCTGCGGCCACCTGCTCCGGGCTGTATTCGTCGCTCAAGAAGCGCTCAGCGATCAAAGCAAAGCTCGGCCGCGCCTGCCGGCCGTCGCGCAGTTTGAAGGTTCCGACCAAGGCGGGCGAAATGCCGGCGCGCGTGGCATCGACAAGCTCGCCCGTGGCCTTGTCGAGCGCGAGCGGCTTGCCGTGCGCATCGTGCGCGAACATTCCGTGGTCGGCGGCCTGCGGCTCGTCGATCACCAGCCAATGCGCGTTGGTGAAGCGAACGAGATAATCGAGGTCGATCTTTTGCGCACGCATCAGTTCGTGGATCAGCGCGCCGACGAACAATCCATCGGTGCCGGGCCGGATGCCGATCCATTCGTCGGCGATCGCGCCATAGCCGGTGCGGATCGGATTGATGGCGACGACCTTGACGCCCTTTTTCTTGAGCTTGCCGAGTTCGATCTTGAGCGGATTGGAGGCGTGATCCTCGGCCACGCCGAACAGCATGAAGTACTTGGTGTGCTCCCAGTCTGGCTCGCCGAACTCCCAGAACGAACCGCCGAATGTGTAAAGACCGGCCGCCGCCATGTTGACGGAGCAGAAGCCGCCGTGGGCGGCAAAGTTCAGCGTACCGTATTGCTGCGCGAACCAGCCGGTCAGCGCCTGGCTCTGGTCACGGCCGGTGAAAAACGCGAGCTTGCTCGGGTCGCGGGCGCGCACATCCTTGAGCCAGCCGGTCGCGGTTTCCAGCGCTTCGTCCCAGCTGATCTCGGCGAACTCGCCGGAGCCGCGCGGCCCGACGCGCTTCATCGGCGCGCGCAGCCGCGATGGCGAGGTATGCGTCATGATGCCGGAAGCGCCCTTGCCGCAGATCACTCCACGGTTGACCGGGTGATCGCGGTTGCCGTCGATGTAGCGGACGCGGCCGTTCTTCAGATGGACCCGGATGCCGCAGCGGCAGGCGCACATGTAGCAGGTGGTTGTCTTGATCTCGTCGGCGGAAGGCACGGACAGCGCAATGTCCGGTTCATGATGTGCCATCGCGCCACTCTCCACCCCGGCCCAAAAGGAAACGTCCACGCTTTGCGGCCGGCATCCCTTGGAATGTTATTCTCCTTTTAACAGTGCCATCGGCATCTGCACCAGACAACGGCTCGCTTTCGCGGGTGTGAATCAGGCTCCGGCGCGAGCTCGCTCGATGCGGCGGCTATAACAAAGCTGCCTAGGCTCGGATGGGTGTCAGGGATGGGGTTGGTGGACCTGAGCGGGATCGAACCGCTGACCTCCTCATTGCGAACGAGGCGCTCTCCCAGCTGAGCTACAGGCCCCAACCGCGGGCGCACGGTCCATTCGGGCGCCCGTATCAAGTGGGCGCCATTTACGGCGCGGGGTGGGGAGAGTCAAGAATAGGTCGGTGCAAGGCCGTTTTGGCTGCTTGTTTGGCTGGAGTTGAGCCGGTAGTTTGGCCGCGTTCCGCCAAAGTCCGATCTCAAGCCGATCATCCCCATGCGCTCGATTCTTTACGTCATCCTGATCGTTCTTGATCTCTACATCTGGCTGCTGATTGCGGCAGCGGTGCTGTCATGGCTGGTCGCCTTCAACGTCGTCAATGCGCGCAACCAGTTCGTCGCCATGGTCGGCGATTTCCTGTACCGGATCACCGAGCCGCTGCTGCGGCCGATCCGCAACATGCTGCCAAGTCTGGGCGGTATCGACGTCTCGCCGGTGGTGCTGATCCTGATCATCATCCTGATCAAGGACGTCATCGTCCGCTACATCTACCCAGCCGTCATTTAGTCGCGATGCCATCGCCGCGGCCCTGGACCGTCGCAGCCGGCGGGCTTGCGGTCGTAGTCCGGCTGACGCCGCGTGGCGGATGCGATGCCATCGACGGCATCGAGCAGTGTGCCGACGGGCAATGCGTGCTTAAGGCGCGGGTTCGCGCCGCTCCGACCGAGGGCGACGCGAACGACGCGCTGATCGCCTTGCTGGCCCACGCCGCCGGCGTCCCACCGCGCGACGTCGCGTTGGTGTCGGGTGCGACTGCGCGGATCAAGCGGCTGACCATTGCGGGCCACGGCCCAACACTCGCCGCGGCGCTGGAGAAGATTTCCGGCGTCGGCTAGAGAAGACGCCATGAGCGCACGCATCATCGACGGCAAGGCCATCGCGGCGGAGCTTCGCGTCAAGGTCGCGGCCGAAGTGAAACGCCTCTCCGGGCAACACGGCGTCACGCCCGGGCTCGCGGTGGTGCTGGCCGGCAACAACCCGGCGAGCGAGTCCTACGTCGGCAGCAAGGCCAAGGCCACCAAAGAGGCCGGCATGATGTCGTTCGACCACCGCTTGCCGGACAGTGTGAGCCAAGCCGAGCTGATGGCGCTGGTGGACGAGCTCAACGCCGATCCGGCGGTGCACGGCATCCTGGTGCAGCTGCCGCTGCCGCGGCAGATCGATGCCCAGCAGGTGCTCGACGCCATCAATCCGAGCAAGGACGTCGACGGTTTTCACCCGGTCAATGCCGGGCGGCTCGCTTCCGGCCTGCCGGCGCTGGTACCGTGCACGCCGCTCGGCTGCGTCATGCTGGCGAAGACGGTGCATCCGTCGCTTGCCGGCTTGGAGGCGGTGGTGATCGGCCGCTCCAACATCGTGGGGAAGCCGGTGACGCAGTTGCTGCTCGCCGAAAATGCCACTGTCACCATCACGCATTCCAAGACCCACGATTTGCCGGCGGTATGCCGCAGGGCGGATCTGCTGGTCGCCGCGATCGGCCGGCCGGAGATGGTGCGCGGCGACTGGATCAAGCCGGGCGCAACGGTGATCGACGTCGGCATCAATCGCGTGCCGGGCCCGAGCGGCAAGTCGAAGCTCGTCGGCGACGTGAACTTCGCCGAAGCCGCGCAGGTCGCCGAGGCAATTACGCCGGTGCCGGGCGGCGTCGGTCCGATGACCATCGCCTGCCTGATGGTCAATACGGTGCGTGCCGCCTGCGCCATCGCCGGATTGCCCGCTCCGGCGGTTTGAACCGACGATCCTCTGGACCAACATCTGAAAATAAAGAGCCCGGCGGTGGCCGGGCACGGACCTAAGCGCAACTCAATCGCGGATCAGTTGTTCCAGGCGAACGCTACCTTCTCGAGGCTCTTGTCGCCGAAACGCTCCGAGGAGCGGGCGACCGCCTTGCCGCCGAGCGCCTTGTAGAACTCCACCGCCGGATCGTTGTCCGACAGCGCCCAGATCACCAGCGACTTCAACCCGCTTTGGGCGAGATCGCGGCGCGCCGAGGAGAACAGCCGGCGGCCGAAGCCAAGGCCCTGATATTCCGGGCGCAGATAGAGCTCGTAGATTTCGCCGTCGTAGTACAGGCTGCGTGCGCGGTTGCGGCCGTAGTTGGCATAGCCTGCAACCTTGTCGCCGAAGGCGAGGATGGCGATGCGGCTGCCCTTGCGGATCGCGCTGTCCCACCAGTCGGCGCCGCGGCGCGTCACCAGCTTTTCGAGTTCGACACCGGGGATGACGCCCTGATACGCCCCACGCCACGCCTCGTCATGCGTGTCGGCAACGGCGGCTGCGTCCGACGCCTTGGCCCGACGAATCTCGATCAGGACAGTGCTCATGTGGGAATATGAGCAAGCGATTCAGTTGCCTTCAAGTCCTTCGTTTAACCAAGGGTTCACGATGTGGATTACTGACCCTCGGTGTCCCAAGACAATACACCGGGGCACGAGCAAACCGGCAACCTGCCTAGGTTTGTACAGGATGTGGCTTCGATGACACGCGCCGGCGCGAAATTGTTGTGCGGACTCCTGACGATGCTGGTGTTCAGTGTCGAATCAGCGCGCGCACAAAATTCGAGCGGTCCACAGGGTCCGGAAGAAGGAGTGATTCGCCGGCAGAGCTGGCTTATTCCGGCACAGGATCTCAGCACAATGATGTGGACAACGGTCTTTCGTCCGCCCGGCAACGGTCCGTTTCCGCTCGCCGTAATCAATCACGGCTCGACGCAGAACGAACTGCAGAGGGCCGGCTATGCCGCGCCGCAATACACCGCGCTGACGGAATGGCTGGTGGCGCACGGCTATGCGGTCGCAGTGCCGCAGCGTCCTGGTCACGGCAAGACCGGTGGAACCTATTACGAAGACCAGGGCGGCTGCGCCAACGCGGATTTTCGCAAGGCGGGACTCAACACCGCTGCTTCGATTGCGGCGGCGATCGATTTTATGACCCATCAGCCGTTCATCCGGAAGAACGGCGTCATCGCCATCGGTCAGTCAGCCGGCGGTTGGGGTGTGCTGGCGCTGGCGAGTCAGAGCTACCCGCCGGTCAAAGCGGTGATCGCCTTCGCGCCTGGCCGCGGCGGGCGGATCGATGGCGTGACCGGCCGCAACTGTGGGGCGGACCGGTTGGTGGCGGCGGCCCGTCAATTCGGCGAGAAGAACCGGATACCGTCGCTCTGGATCTACGCAGAGAACGACGGCTTTTTCCCGCCGGAATTGTCGAAACGGCTGGTCGAGGGATTTCGGATGGCCGGCGGCCGCGCCGACTTTCATCTGCTGCCGCCGGTCGGCAACGACGGCCACGACCTGATCCGCTCAAGCGAAGGGGCGGTGTTGTGGGCGCCGCTCCTGGAGAAGTTTCTCAAAAACGCGCGGTAAACAGGTCAGCCGACGGCTTCGGCTTCCTTGCTGCGCTCGCTGCGCTTGCGGTCGGTCGGATCGAGCAGCTTCTTGCGCAGCCGGATCGACTTCGGCGTGACCTCGACCAGTTCGTCATCCTCGATATAGGCGAGCGCCTTCTCCAGCGACATGCGGATCGGTGGGGTGAGCCGCACCGCCTCATCCTTGCTGGTGGTGCGGATGTTGGTGAGTTGCTTGCCCTTCAGCACGTTGATCTCAAGGTCGTTGTCGCGGGTGTGCTCGCCGACGATCATGCCGCGGTACACCTTCCAGCCGGGCTCGATCATCATCGGCCCGCGGTCTTCGAGCTTGAACATGGCGTAGGCGACGGCTTCGCCCTGTTCGTTGGAAATCAGCACCCCATTGCGGCGGCCTTCGATGTCGCCTTTGTGAGTTGCATAAGAATGGAACAGCCGGTTCATGATCGCGGTGCCGCGCGTGTCGGTCAGGAGCTCGCCCTGATAGCCGATCAGGCCGCGGGTCGGCGCATGGAATACCAGCCGCACGCGCCCGCCGCCTGATGGCTTGAGCTCGATCAGGTCGGCTTTGCGCTCCGACATCTTCTGCACCACAACGCCGGAATGGATTTCGTCGACGTCGATCACCACCTCTTCGATCGGCTCTTCGAGTCCGCCCGACTCGGTGCGGCGGAGCAGAACCTTGGGACGCGACACCGACAGCTCGAAGCCCTCGCGGCGCATGGTCTCGATGAGAATGCCGAGCTGCAACTCGCCGCGGCCGGCGACCTCCATCGAGTCCTTGTCGTCGGATTCGCGGACACGGAGCGCCACGTTGCCCTCGGCCTCGCGCAACAGCCGGTCGCGGATCATGCGGCCGGTGACCTTGGTGCCTTCGGTGCCGGCGAGCGGCGAATCGTTGACGCGGAACGTCATGGCGAGCGTTGGCGGGTCGATCGGCTGCGCGTGGATCGGCGTCTCGATCACGGGATCGCAGATGGTATGAGCGACAGTGGCGTTGGGCAGTCCGGCAAGCGCAACGATGTCGCCAGCCTCCGCCTCCTCGACCGGAACGCGTTCGAGCCCGCGGAAGGCGAGCACCTTGGTGACGCGGCCGGTCTCGACCAGCTTGCCGTCGTAGTCGAGCACCTTCACGGCCTGGTTCGGCTTGACCGAGCCAGAGCTGATGCGGCCGGTGACGATGCGGCCGAGATAGGGATTGGCCTCCAGGATGGTGCCGAGCAACCGGAACGGCCCGGCTTCGACCGTGGGCTGCTTGACGTGGCGCAGCACCAGATCGAACAGCGGCTTCATGCCGTCCGCCTGCGAGCCGTCGAGGCTCGTTGCCATCCAGCCCAGCTTGGCTGAGCCATAAAGAATTGGGAAATCGAGCTGCTCGTCGGTGGCGTCGAGCGCGGCGAACAGGTCGAACACCTCGTTCACCACCTCGACCGGGCGGGCATCGGGACGGTCGACTTTGTTGATCACGACGATGGGTTTCAATCCCATCTTGAGTGCCTTCGACACCACGAACTTGGTCTGCGGCAGCGGTCCTTCCGCGGCGTCCACCAGCACCAGCGCACCGTCAACCATGTTCAGAATTCGTTCGACCTCGCCGCCGAAATCGGCGTGTCCGGGGGTGTCGACGATGTTGATTCGGGTGTCCTGGTAGAGAATCGAGGTTGCCTTGGCGAGGATGGTGATGCCGCGCTCGCGTTCCAGGTCGTTGGAATCCATCGCCCGTTCGGCGACCTTCTGGTTCTCGCGGAACGACCCCGATTGCTGCAAAAGGCGGTCAACCAGCGTGGTCTTGCCGTGGTCGACGTGGGCGATGATGGCGACGTTGCGAAGGTTCATGACCGTCCGAAATGGCAAAAGCGGGCCTTAGGTGGCCCGCGTTGGTGCCTAATAGGGTGCTGTTGCGCCGCAATATAGCGATGGATTACAGCGACGCAACCGCCGCAAGGGGCCGTGGCGGCAGGTCCTGGATAGTGCCCTGCACCGCGGGGCGGCGGTCGGAAATGGCGAGTTGGGCCCGCTCGACCGATAGGGCATAGGCCATCATGGCCGTTTCATCGAGAGTGCCGGCCTCGACCTCGTGAATCATGTCGCCCTGAATGGTGTCGATCTCCGCCTGCAGGTCGTCGAGCGCCTTGATCGAATCCGCGCTGCGGGCTGCCTTGGCGATCTGCAGCAGCCGTTCGAGCGTGTGGAGCTTGCGGACACGATCGTCCGCCTTGCTGTAGCTCAAGAGACCGGCGAAGCCGGAGCCGAGCACCGACATCGCCATCAGGCCCCAATAGAGCAAATCGCTGTAGCGGTCGAAGAACGTCTTCAACTCGCCGTCGAGATAGGCGGCGGCGCCGGGATGCACCGGCACCGCTGCGTCCTTGTCGGTGTCCGGCTTCTCGATCTTTGCCGCTGACGGCAGCTCCGCCGCAAGGGTTTGCCGGATCGCGAACAGGTGCTTGGTGAAATCGGCGACGACCTGTTCGCTCAGGGTCTTCCGCGCCACGATGAAGTGATGCACCTCGATGGTGTCGACGCTTTCCTCCGGGCGCTGCGGCGAGCCGCCGAAGGCACCGGCCTTGATCTCACCGGACTCGTAGACCGGCTCGCGTTCGGCGATGGCCTCGGCGGCGTTGATCGCCAGAAACGTCGGCGCCTCTTTGCCACGGGTCGCCGCGGCGATGGCGTCAGCCGTGATGGGGCTGCCGACCGGACCGACCGACATGATGACGTCGACATTGCTGTCCCGGATCGCCGACGAGACGTTGTTCGGATCGAACTGGACCACGCTGATCTTGCCGGCTGCGTTGGGCTTCTTGAGATCCTCGGAGGACAGCATCACGATTTGGTCGGGGGAGATGCGGTACTGCCGCAGGATCACCTTGAGCAGTTCGATGTTGCGCGGCGACCGCCCGATCACGCCGAGACGCTTGCCGACCATCTGATCGATCTTATCGATCGTTCCGGCCTTGTCGGGCTCTTCGGCGTCGTCATCGGCGGCTGATGCCGCTTTGCCCTTGGCGGCCTTGCCCTTCGCAGCCTTGCTCTTGACGGCCGGTTTGGCCTGGGCCGCGGCTTTGCCTTTGGCAGGTTTGCCCGTTGCGGCTTTGGCCGGCTCGGCGGGACTCGGTACGATGAACACGACGACATTCTTGCGCAGGATGGCGACCGCCTGACCGTTCTTGGGCATTCCGGCATCGCGGCGGACCACCGCGAGGTCGGCCTGCCCGTTATCGATGGCCGCTGCGGCGTCCGGCGGCCCGCCGTCGACGATCTTGATTTGCAATCGGACGTTGGCCTGTTCGCGCGCGAGCTGCGTGGCGATCGACTGCACCACTCGGGTATCTTCGCTGTTGGGCGGGCCGACGGCGATGGTCAGCTCGGTCGGCTGATTCAACAGCAGGTATACGACCGTACCGGCTCCGCCGCACAGTAGGGCTGCTACAATGATGATAAGCGAAGTGTGCCGCAGCATGATTCTGAAGCGGCGGCTCAATCCTCTTGGGCGTGCATCGGGCCTTGGGCGTGCTTCGGGGCTCATCGGTTCGACCGGCGGGTTCGAAAGCCTGAACAGGCGGCGCAACGCAACTCGCATGGAACGATCCTACCACGGCCGGTCAAAACCGGTTGCCAGGGTCTGACCGAACCAACGCCCAAACGAACCCTTCGGGTCCTGCTATGTTGTCCCTCAAAGGTCGCTTCAGGTTCAAACCGTTCGCGAGAAAGGGCTTGAAAATGGCTCAAAAACTGACTGGACCGGCCAAGGCCGACGCGCTCCGCAAGCTCAGCGGCTGGAGCGAGGTTGCGGGCCGGGACGCCATCACCCGGAAGTTCGTATTCAAGGATTTCAACCAGGCCTTCGGCTTCATGACCCGGGCAGCCCTGATCGCGGAAAAAATGGATCATCATCCCGAGTGGTTCAACGTCTACAAGAATGTCGAGGTGACGCTGTCCACCCACGACGCCGGCGGCGTGACCGAACTCGACATCAAGCTCGCCACCGAGATGGACAAGCTGGCCGGAAGCTGACGGCACCCTTGTGGGTCCCCCGATCCATGACCATTTGCGGGACCGATGGGGATGAGTGACGACGAAAGCTTGAAGCGTGACGAAGCGAGCGTGCTGCGCCATTTCTGGCGCAAGCTCGGCGGTGTCTTGGCCCAGGCCCCGTTCGCGGAGGAAGCGCTCACCATCTACTACTGCGCGTTCGATCGTCAGACGCCGACGTATGTGCGGGTCGCGCTGATCGCAGCGCTCGCCTACTTCATCGATCCGTTTGACTTGATACCCGACATGCTACCGGTCATCGGGCTGACCGACGATGCCGCCGTGATCGCGGCCGCGACCAAGCTCGTCTGGGACCAGATTAAACCAGAGCACCGCGACGCCGCGCGCGACGCGCTGGCGCGGATGAACAAAGCATCCGAAACCTGAGTACCGTCACGGCCTCAACACCACTTTGCCCATCACCTTGCGCTCGGCGATGTCTTTGAGCGCCGGCGCCGCCTCAGCCATCGGATAAGCGGCATGCACATGCGCGCTGAGCTTGCCTTCGGCGCACCATCGCACCAGATCGGCAGTGTTGGCGCGATGCGCGTCGGGCTCGCGCTCGGTCCATGAGCCCCAGAACACGCCGCGGACATCGCAGCTTTTCAGCAGCACCAGGTTGAGCGGCAGCTTCGGAATCTGCCCCGCGGCGAAGCCAACCACGAGATAACGGCCGTACCAGGCGAG
>Ga0136846_1233612_pt1 | contig 10015 bp, 6 predicted proteins | sample HopSoiMetagenom2_FD_96841 | JGI IMG/M metagenome (GOLD analysis project Ga0136846, IMG submission 96841) | Grasslands soil microbial communities from Hopland, California, USA - 2 Assembly 2016 (version 4) | ecosystem: Environmental > Terrestrial > Soil > Grasslands | place: USA: Hopland... | reverse complement strand
GGCTCAGCCCCAAAAGCCCGCCGGGCCGCCTGCAGCACTCACGCCAGACGTAGTGCGCCGCGCCTCTGAACTTCTCGCACGCTACCTGGGTCCCGTGTCCCGCATCCTCGCCGAACGCACCGTTCCCCGTGCTGACAGCGTCAAAAACTTTTACGTCCTGCTCGCCGATCACCTGCACAACGAAACCGAGCGCTCCCGCTTCCTCCGCGAAGCCGGCTTCCCCGAGTAGCTTTTCGCGCTAATTCGACCAGCTGCCAATCGATCGAAGCAACCCAATTTTGGGAGTGCGGGAGCGCGCTCCCGCTTTCACTCAAACGCAACCACAAGGGAGCGCAGCTCCGCGTGAGCGATTATCGCGACCACTTGATCTTGGCAAAGAGGCTACAGCGTCAGCGTAAAACAACAAGCCGCAGAAACAGCGCTCAGCGAATCACCCGTAGCACAGGTACTCCTACCTGTGCGGCAACGATCTCAATGGCACTGCTCGCCACAACGATGAACTCAATCGCGCCTCAACCAACCGTTACGTCGTTCGCAACATCTTCATCGCTTCCACCAAACTCCGCCCCATCCGATTAAACGACTGCGACAACTCTCCAATTTCATCCTTACTCGCCGAAGGAAATTCCGCGATCTCAGAATTCCCCATGCTCACATCCGTCGCCAGTTTCGACAGCTGATTGACCGGCCGAATCACCAGCAGAATCAGCGATACGTTGATCACCACCGCCAGCAGCAGGAACACGCCCGCTAGCGACGCCATAAACGTGACAAACACACCATTCGCGCGCTGCGTAGCCAAGTGCGTGGGCACCTGCACGATTTGTGCAGTAACGATATCATTCAATTTCCATCCGAATCCGTTCGCGCTGCCGTATTTTTCCAGCATCGTTCTGGGTGCGCCGTCCGGCGTGTCATGGCAAGTCAGGCACGCGGGGCTGGCCACCTTCATCGGCCGCGCCATGTACAGTTGCCGGCCGTTCGGAGTCTCCCGCTCGCCAACCAGCTCCGTCGTGCCCTGCGACTTGCGAAACTCCTCCACCAGATCCGCTTCCCAATCGGTCGCGCGGTTCACCGGATTCGTCGGATTCAGCGTCGCCTCTTTGTAGGCATACTCGGGGAATTTCTTTTGCAGCTGCGCGAAGTAGGTGTTCGCAGAATATGCCGGCACGGATTGTGGCAAGAACGTGTACTTCATTTGCGTGTCCAGCAGCGGCTTGATCTGTGTCGCTGTATAGGTGCGCACCGCAAGCGCCGCTTCCATCATGATTCGCGCGTTCTCCATGATTTCGGCGCGTGCATTCTGCTGCAACAGTCGATTGCACACATATCCCGTCGTCGCGAAGCCGATCGCGAACACCACCAACAGCACCAGGTTAATCTTCATCAGCAATTTCATCGTTTTGACCCTCGAGCAAAATCAAAATTAAGGATGCGATACTGGAGCGGATTTTTCTTCCGCCTCCTTCTCTGGATGCAAAGCCTTGTCCCACTCGGGATGCTCGGCGAGGTGCGCCTCGATCTGCTTTCGAAATTCAGGATCCTTGAGCCGCGGCGAGAAGCGCTCCACAAAACCTCTGCGCCACGCCGCCGGCATCTTCAACCACGACTGAACGTCCGCATACGAAACCACGTGATCCGGCTTCGGTTCGATGTTCTTGCCCGCGAAATGCGCCAGCCGCGACGGCAAAGTGTCCCGAAAAGGATGCGGCATGGCATCCAGAAACGCAGCGTTCGGGCGCGCCGTAGTGTTACTGCTCTTGCCCGCATGCCGCGAGAAAAATTGACCGGCCTTGGCGGTCGCAGGCGCGCGAACGCCTCCTTCGTTACTTACTTCACCAATCGTCGCGGATCCGGATTCCACAAAAACATCGCACACACCTTCAGCGTTGTGGACCAGCACGGTTCCACCGCTGGTCATCACAGCAAGAATTGGCGTCGCATAACGATATGTTCCCGCGCCCGCGGCCGACTCGCCTTTTAGCCATCCACCAAGCAAGACCAGTTCAGTCTGCTGCGCTTTCTCGCCTGACTCCCGATACACGAAGACCTGCGTCGCTGGCCCCAGCGCTACCACCCCGCCTCCAGCGAATTCCAATTGCACGAAGCCTTTCTCCGACGTCTCCAGCAGGTCGCCCTGCCGCAGGTGCATCCCTTCGGCGCCTTTCAGCACGTTCACGCCGCGGATCACGCGCAGCGACCCTTCCAGCAGCGTCACCGAGCCGCCGCCCTGCACCGCCGCGGGCGAAGGCAGCAGCCACAACGCTAGCGCCAGGCTCAGAATATTCATGTGAACGTTCACGAACTCGGGAATTGCATTGGTCCGGCACTCGACCGAGAGAGGAAGCTCGCTCATCGTAAGGAAGGCGCAATCGTTAGTCAAGCACCTCGGCGGCGTTAACCCACGCGATGGAAGGACTGATTTCTTTTCGCTGTGCGCGCTAAAGGGTAGGGACGTGGCGTGCGAGCCGGAGGTTTTCCGGGTGCACCATCTGCGGGGTTGTTCCTACTTAGCGGCGGCGTGCTTTTTCAAAATAAACTGCTCCATCGCATCGGCAAACCCTTCTGCCTCATTCGAACCGGTCACATATGTCGCGGATTTTTGCACTTCCGCGCTGGCGTTGCCCATGGCGATGCTCACTCCGCTTTTAACGAACATCAGCACATCGTTGGGCATGTCGCCAATCGTCGCAATCTGCTCTGTCGGAACTTTCAGCAGATCGGACATTGCCAGAACCACTTCTCCTTTGTTCGCTTTGGGATGCGTCACGTCGAGATAGTAGGGTTGCGATCGCGCCGCGGAAGCCTTGTCGCCCAGCGCCGCTTGAACGTCCTTTTCGCAACGCGCGACCCCTTCGTAGTCGTCGCTCACTCCGACCACCTTGGCCACGCGATCAACGATCGCGACCAAATCGCGCGTAACTTCTGGCGCAAACTTCACCGTCCACTGCTCGCGTGCGACGTGCGGTGCGTTGACGTCTCGCACGAACCAGGTCGTATCCGTGTACACCCAGACGTCCAATTTATGCTGCAAGATCATTTGCATCGTCTGCTTCACAACGTCGGGCGCGAGAAAATTCTGCCGCAGCACCGTGGTCTCACCGGGCACGGTGATGACCCCGCCGTTGAACGCAGCGATCGGCTCGTCCAGCTTCAATGGCTCGACAAGCATGTCCATGCCATGCGGCGGGCGCCCGCTCGTAATTGCGAACTTGACGCCCGCTTCGCGCAGCTTGAACACCGCATCGATCGCGCGCGCTGTCAGCACTTTGTTCTGCGTGACCAGCGTGCCGTCGACATCGGCAATCACCAACTGGATTGATTTGTCTTTCGTCGTATCGCGCGAATCAGCCGGCATTGGCTCTCCCCTGAGTGCTTCGCACATGCCTATTGCAGAGCTGACTTTGCGATTTTTAGGGCCCGAGTGTCAACGCCAACGTGTCACGTTCACTCGCTTGAGCGCTCGTTGATAGGTAGCGGCTATATGTAGCGGCCGCCTTCTGAGGCGGGCGGATTTCGTAAGCTGGGGCCCCAATGCGGTCGCGAAACGGCACGATCCCGGTTTCTAGGTAAATCGCCGCTCACTGTTCCTGGTAATTCCAGGTCAGGCCGCCATCCACAAAGTAGGTGGTTCCGGTGACATAGTCCGCGTCCGCCGAAGCCAGAAATGCCGCGACCGACGCCACATCTTCAGGCTTGCCCAAACGCTTCAGCGGAATATTCTCGAGTAGCCCTTTCAACTTGGCTGGATCATTAAGCAGATTCTTGTTGATCGGCGTCTCGATTGCACCTGGCGCGATGTTGTTGACGGTGATGCCCAGCGGCGCAAGCTCGATCGACAGATTTCGCATCATCATTTTTATGCCGCCCTTGCTCGCGCAATACGACGTAAAATGCGGAAAGGGAAGCTCTTCGTGCACCGAGCTGATGTTGATGACTTTTCCGCTAGCCTTGGCCTGCATACGATGCTTCACGAAAGCCTGCGTGACGAAAAACGGCCCCTTCAGGTTGACGTCCAGCACCGTGTCATAGTCCTGCTCGGTGACATCCCAAAAATCAGCGCGCCGCTCGAGCCCGGCATTGTTCACCAGAATTTCCACGCGACCAAGAGCCGCCACCGCATCCGCGATGAATTTCTGTCCATCGGCCACTTTCCCAACGTCGCATTGAATCGCAGCTGCCTTCCTGCCCATCTTTTGCAGGATAGAGGCGACCTCGTCCGCTCCGGCCTTGTTCGAGCGGTAGCAAAGCGCGACGTCCGCGCCTTCCTGTGCCAGCCGCTCGACAATCGCGCGCCCAATCCCCTGATCTCCCCCGGTAACTGCCACCACCTTGCCATCCAGTCGATTTGCCACGTTCGCTCCTTCACTGACGTTCGCCAGATGTGATGCCGACAAGCGCCTTTTGTTTCAATTGAACGTCCAGCGAAAACCGAACGAATGCGCCGACCCTAATTAGGTCAACCAACTCAGACGGACTGGGACTCTTTGGCTAGTGGTTTGCCGATAGCGTCTTGGGATGCAGCGCCGGTCCGTCTGTTCATCCCGTCCAAACTCGCGAAGGTTTTCCTCAGTTTCGGATGGCGGGTTCGCCTCGTCGAGGCCAAAGACTGTGGGCGCTATCCATCGTTTCTTCAAGCACTTACAGGATTGACTTGACGCCTCCTTCACATTCGGGTACTAGAGCACTAGTCCTCCTGAACCTCGATCTACATGGGACCCGAGAACGTGACTACTGGTCTATTGGCCAGTAATCCCGCCGACTCTAGTCTGGGCACGCGCGCCCGCTCGCGAAGAGCGGTGGCCTATATTTGAGCTCAGTCAGCGGGCCCGATTTCGGCTATTTAGCAGTCTGGTTCAGGACGCGTTTGGTTTGAGACGCCGGCGAGATACCGATTCCGCGGGTTTCGATAAGAAGGGTGGAACTCCATCATGTCGTTAAGAAAACTCTTGCCGCTGGCATTTGTGGCCTTGGCTCCCCTCGCTGCCCGCTCGCAGACGATTTCAACGGTAGCCGGCGGCGGCCCCATAAATCTCACCCCCACTGCGGCCAGCGTAGGCTCCCCCGCAGCCGTACGACAAGACTCGCTTGGCAACACCTATATCCTCGACGGCTTCACCAACCGAGTCCTGAAGATCCCGGCCACTGGGCCCGATGCGGGAAAGCTCTCGGTCTTTGCCGGGAATGGAGTTGACGGTTACAACGGTAACGGTGGCCAAAGATTGAACGTAGAATTCAGCGGACCAGTCGGCATGTGCATCGACTCGCACGATAATGTCTGGGTCGCCGATTCTGACAATGCCTTAGTTCGCAAGATTTTAGTGAGCTTGACGGGTGCGAACGCCGGCGAACAGATTGATCACGTCTACGACATCGTCGGTCAGCAAAGCGGAAACACTTACACGTATGGCGGCGACGACGGCCCCATGGCTAGCGCCAACCTGCACTTTCCGGACGGCTGCTCCTTCGACACGCGCGGCAACCTCTATATCGCGGACCGCGGTAACAATGCCATTCGCGTCGCGATTACCGGCACTCCGTTTGGCACATTTACCACCGCCGGCGACATCTATACGTTCGCGGGGGGAACGGATGGCGTCGACCACGTGTCTGCTCCGAGTCCAGGGGTCGCCGCGGATGGTGATACCGCGATCGGTGGATTGCTGAATGGTCCGTGGGATGTCTTCGTCGATTCTCAAAATAACGTCTATATGGGTTTGGTCGGCAATCCGCCTCCCTCCGTCAATCCCCCGCCAACGGCGAACCTTATCCGAGACGTATGGGCCACTGATCACGGAGCCCAACTCGCCGGAAAAATCTACACAGTAGCCGGGTGCATCGCGTCGTGCGTCACCACGGATGGCGCTCTTGCCACCACTGTGTCTCTGAACGGACCGCTCGGCATTTCTGTAAATGCCAACGGAGACGTGTTCTTCGCGGATCCAGGAAACTTCGTTGTTCGCGAGGTTCCCAGTGCTGTGGCTCCTCCAGCGGGAATGACTGCCGGCAACCTCTACATCGTTGCAGGTGGCGGTCAGAAAGGCTTTTTCGGTGATGGGCATCCCGCGGTTGATCCGATCGTGCGCCTCGCCAACCCCCTTGGTACTTTCGTCGAGTCCACCGGAGCTCTATTCATAGCCGACTTGAGCGGCAACACCATTCGCCACGTTGATGGAACACCTGCCGACTACACCCAGCGATTGATCAGCACGTTTGCCGGCAACGGCCGCACCTTGTACGGTGGCGATGGATCGCCAGCCGCCGATGGGGAGTTGCATGCACCCACCGGTATCGCCACGGATGGCACAGGTCACCTGCTGATCGCCGATACCGGCAGCAGCGTTTTGCGTGGCGTCCCTGCTCCGATCTCAACCGGTAACCTGCTGACCCTTGCCGGCCAACCCGAAAACGAAGACTCCGTTGGTGAGAACGTTCCAGCGGGCACCGCCATCGTAAACAGGCCATTGGGCGCAGCCATCGACTCTGCCGGAAATACCTATATCGCCGACACCGAAAGCTGTGTCGTGCGCAAAGTGGATACCAACGGCAACATTACGACCATCGCAGGAACGTTCCCGACGCCTACGGGCACAGATCCGCAGCCAACCGCGAAACATTGCGGCTCTGCAACCGACGGCGCTCTTGCGATCGGCGCGCTGCTGGGTAACATCAATGGTGTCGCCGTAAATTCGGTCGGTGATGTCTATTTCTCGGATGCCACCAACAATCTCATCTGGGTGCTTGCGGCGAACACTACTGTTGCTCCGGCTCGCACCGCAGGCCACATCTACATTGTTTCCACCGGCACCACCCTCAGCTTGCCAACGGGAATATTCATCGACAGCTTCGATAACGTCTACTTCGCCGACACCAATCGCCACGTAGTCCGCGAAATTCCTGCAAGCACCGGCAATGGACTGACAGCAGGAGTGCTCACCACCATCGCCGGAATCGATGGCGCGAACGGCTACGACGGCGACGGCGCGGGTGCGACTTCCGCGCACCTGAATAGCCCTTTCGGGGTTTTCGTCGACGGCGCTGGCAACGTCTTTATCTCCGATACCAACAACAACGTTATCCGTGAGGTTGCTGGGGTCACCGCCGGTGGCAAGACGAAAGGTTCGATCTACACGGTTGCTGGCACTAACGTCGCCGGTTTCAACGGTGATGGTATCGCCGCGACAACCGCACTACTCCACGCCCCCAAAGGTTTGGCGCAAGGACCTTCAGACAGCTTGCTGCTCAGCGATTCCGCCAACAATCGCATCCGCAGCATCTCCAATCTCACCACCAACCCTGCGCTAAGCGTTAACAAAGCGGCCCTGGACTTTGGCAACCAGCCCGTGCTCATTGCTTCCGCCGCTCTCACGGTGACCGTCAAGAACACCGGCGCGACTGCCATCACCCTCAACGCTCCGCAAATCAGCGGCACCAACGCCGCTGACTTCGCCTTCACCAATCACTGCGGCGCCACGTTGGCCCCCAGTGCCACTTGCACGGTGGACGTCAATTTCACGCCATCCGTCACCTCGGCTGAGAGCGCCACACTCACGCTTTCAGACACTGTTCCAGAATCGCGAACAGTCGCCCTCACCGGCACTGGCGTCCTCGGCATCCCGGGAGCCACGGTAACTCCGAACCCGCTCCCCGCGTTCGCTCTGCAAACGGTCGGCACGACCTCCGCCACGGGCAAAGACGTGACCGTGACCAACAACGGCACCGCTGTGCTGAATTTCACCACTCCGAATCAGTTCACTTTTACGGGGACCAATTCTACAGACTTCACGCAGACCACCACCTGCGGCGCCACCCTCGCCGTCAGCGCCAGCTGCACCATCACCGTCAAATTCGCTCCCACAGCCGCGGGCACGCGCACGGCTTCGCTCTCGATCGCAGACAACGCCGGCGGCAGCCCTCAAGTGGTTCCTGTCTCGGGCACTGCCGCAGTTCCAACCGCCGACCTCAGCGTCACAACGCTCGGCTTCCCCGATCAAACTATCAATACACCTTCGGCGACCAAAACCGTCACGCTGACCAACAACGGCACCGTGCCTCTGACACTCAATCCAGCAATCGCCATCACCGGCGACTTTAGCCAGACCAACGATTGCGTCAGCCCCATCGCGGCCGCCGCCCACTGCACCATCACGGTCACCTTCACTCCGACCGTCGCTGGAGCGCGCACCGGCACCATCACCATCTCAGACAACGCCTCGCCCACCGGTGTCACAACCACGCAGACCGTAGCCCTCACCGGCAACGGCATCTCGTCCATTCCGACGCTCGCTCTGACGGGCACCACGACGCAAACTGTTAAAGCCGGCGCGACGGCCACTTACGCCCTGCAACTCAACGCCACCGGCGGCATTCCAACCACCGCATACACGGTCACCTTTGCCTGCTCCGGCGCTCCTTCGAAGGCGACTTGCACCGCGCCCGCCAGCGTTATCGTCACACCGGGCACTCCGACGGCGGTCACGGTCACCGTCTCGACTACGGCAGCCAGCACGCTGGTCCCGTTCTCTGAGCCGAACATTCAAGGTCCGGCGGCAATGCGCTTTCTGCCTCTGACCATCGTGAGCCTGCTGCTGTGCATCGCCATGATGCTGGCCTGGATGCAGAATCCCGCAAGCCGCATGCGTCTCGTTCGGTTCGCGGTCACCGCATGCCTCGTGCTGGTTCCCATCGCGATGGGCGCCATGCTGACCGGCTGCGCCAGCACCAACGGCTCCGGATCTACGCCGCCTCCGACTCCGGTTCCGGGCACGCCCGCCGGCACTTACACCATCACTGTCACTTCCACCGTGAACGGCCAAGCTTCCAAGACGCCGCTCACCCTGATCGTGCAGTAAACCAAAAGCAGCAAGCGCGTCCCAACGATGCGCACAAATTTTCTCACGCGGCGCCCTGCGCAAACGAAGGTCGCCGTCGTTTTGGAGTGCGGGAGCGCGCTCCCGTTTTGGCAAATTCGAACCAAACAAAAATCACCCCAGCGGGCGCGCCCCGGCAACCACAATTCACGCGCACCCTATATTCCGTTAAAGCAAAACCTCGCATCATCCGGTGAAAAAGCCATCGCACCTCGCACCCGCACCACAACCCCACGCAGCTCCGAAACAATCCGAATTTCCGTAGTACCCTCTGCGCATGAATCCCAGCTTCCGCCAAGCCGCGTCCCTCTTCACCGCAATCCTGCTTTCCGCGTTCCTCATTTCTGTCGCTCATGCGCAATCCAAACCTCCCGCCTCTCCGCCACAAATCGTCATCACCCACGTCACTATCATCAATCCCGGCGAATCTTCCCTCATCCCCAACGCCACGGTAGTAATCGAAGGCCCTCGCATCACCGCAGTCTCCAGCGGCACCAGCCCAGCAGTGACTCCCGCCAAAAACGCCCGCATCATCGACGGTTCCGGTCACTCCTGATTCCCGGCCTGTGGGACATGCACGTGCACACCGCTTTCGGTGACTGGTTTCCAGGCGGACGCGACATCATTCTCCCGCTGTTCATCGCCAACGGCGTCACCGGCGTGCGCGATATGGGCGGAGACGTTCCTGTGCTCTCCGCGTGGCACAAGGGAATTGCCGCTGGCGACATCGTCGGCCCACGCATGATGTTTTCCGGCCCGATGCTCGACGCTCCGCTGCCCGACGGCAAGCTGCGTTTTCCGAGTTCAATCTCGGTCACCACTCCAGCGAGCGCCGCAGCCGCTGTCGACTCTTTGAAAGCACAAGGCGTCGACTTCATCAAAGTGCAATCAGTGATCTCCCACGATGCCTATGTCGCGGCGGCTGCCGAAGCGCACAAAATCGGAATTCCCATCGTCGGCCATGTGCCGGACAAAGTCCGCATCAGCGAAGTCATCGCCGCCGGCCAGAAAAGCATCGAGCATCTGATGGGCAGTTTCGAAGGCTGCTCCAGCGAGGAAGAAAAATTCGTCAGCGGCCAGGGCAATCTGAAACTATTGCTGACGACCGTCGATCAGAAAAAATGCGACGCACTGATCGCCAAGCT
>Ga0136846_1209606_pt1 | contig 10015 bp, 9 predicted proteins | sample HopSoiMetagenom2_FD_96841 | JGI IMG/M metagenome (GOLD analysis project Ga0136846, IMG submission 96841) | Grasslands soil microbial communities from Hopland, California, USA - 2 Assembly 2016 (version 4) | ecosystem: Environmental > Terrestrial > Soil > Grasslands | place: USA: Hopland... | reverse complement strand
TCGACGGCGTATCGATGAATGACGCGCGCTCCAGCGCGTAGCGCAGCAGCGTGACTTCGCGCTCGCCGAGGATCAGGCGCACGACGGGGCCCTCGCGTTCGACCTGCATGGGACGTCCTCCCTCACTTGAAGATATCGATGATCTTGCGGCCGAGGCGGGAGAAGAGCGTATCGATGACCCGCCGCGTCTCCTGCTTGAAGTTGCCGGCGTGGATCGGGCAGAGCCGCCTGGGTACGTCGTCGCCGTCCTTGAAGTACTCGACGTAGGTCGGGCAGCCGTCCACCGGGCGCAGGTACGACACGCTGCAGAGCTCGACCTGCCGGATGCCGGAGGGCTCCGCGAATTCTTCCGCGGGCAGGGCGCGCGACACGCGCCGCATGAAGTCGGCCCAGATGGGCAGGGCCACGCGCGCGCCGAAGGCCTCGTCGCCGATCGGCTCCGGCTGGTCGAGGCCGACCCACACCGCCGCCACCGCCGTGGTCGTGAACCCGACGAACCAGGCGTCCTTGAAGTCGCTGGTCGTCCCCGTCTTGCCCGCCACCGGCCCGCGCACGCCCAGCGACCGCACCGGAGAGCCGGTGCCGCGCTCCACCACGTCCCGCAGCATGCTCACCATCTGGAAGGCGACCTGCTCCGAGATCGCGCGCTTGCGCTTGATCGCGTTCTCGACCACCACGCCGCCATCGGCGTCCAGCACGCGCACCACCGCGCGGGGCGTCACCGCGTAACCGCCATTGGGAAAGGCCGCGTAGGCGGACACGAGCTCCATGGGCGTGACCGACCCCGTGCCCAGGGCCAGCGACGGCACGTTCGGCATGTCGTGCAGGCCGAGGTCGGAGGCCAGGGAGAGCACGGGCCCGCTGCCGATCAGGAGCTGAAGGGCGACCGCGGCCTGGTTGTTCGACTCCAGCAGCGCCTCGCGCAGCGTCTCCTCGTCGGGAGTCCCTTCCTCCGCGTTGCGCGGGCTCCACTCCTGGCGTCCGGGCGCGGTCACCGCGTGCAGGTTGCTCAGCACCGTCACCGGGGAGAGTCCGCGCGCGAGGGCGGCTGCGTAGACGATGGGCTTGAACGCGGAACCCGGCTGGCGCTGGCTGCGCACCGCGCGGTTGAATGGAGAGGCGGTGAAATTGCGGCCACCGACCAGGGCCAGCACGTTGCCCGTCTCCGGATCCATCGCGACCAGCGCCGCCTGGAGGCCGCGGCGATTCAGGCGGGCAAGACCCTCCTCGACCGCGTGCTCGGCCGCCAGCTGCACCGCGGGCAGGAACGTGGTCTGCACTTCCCAGTCGGGAGGATCGTCGTCGCCCACCTGGTCGCGGAACATCTGGCGGAGGTACTCCTTGGCATACCCGGAATGGGCGTCGGCCAGGCCGGGAGCGCTCGTCATGCGCACGTGGGCGCCGTTGGCGGCCTGCTCGGCCGCGGGAGTGATGAAGCCGACCTCGCGCATGCGCGCGAGCACGACCTTGCTGCGATCGAGCGCCCCCTCCTCGTTCGACCACGGCGAGAGGGCGGAGGGAGCGCGGATGAGCCCGGCCACCACCGCCGACTCGAGGAGGCTCAGGTCCTTCGCCTTCTTCGCGAAGAGCTGGCGCGACATCGCCTCCACGCCGAAGGTCCCGCCGCTGAGGGCCACGCGGTTGAGGTAGAGCTCGAGGATCTCGTCCTTGTCGAGCTGCTTCTCGATCAAGAGGGCCAGCACCGCCTCCTTGAGCTTGCGGCCGAAGGTGCGCTGGTTGGACAGGAACACCGTGCGCGCGAGCTGCTGCGTGATCGTGCTGCCGCCCTCCGCGAGGTGGCCGCGGCGCAGGTCGCGCCAGAGCGCGCGCGAGAAGCCGATGGGATCGATGCCACCGTGGCGGTAGAAGCGATGGTCCTCGACCGCGATGACCGCCTCGCGCAGGCTGGCCGCCATCTGGCCCAGGGGGACGTCACGCCGGTGCTCGTCGAGGGCGAACCATGGCTTGCGGTCGGCGCCGTAGAAGATCGTGTTGCCGACGCCGCGGGTGAGGCGGTGGACGCTCCAGGCCTGGCGGGCCGTCCAGCCCAGAAAGGCCGCGCCGCCCAGCACCACCACGAACAGCGTCGTGCGGAGGACGAGGTCGACCACCGAGACCGACGGCGCGAGCAGGCTCTCGCGGGCGGACTGGACGAGCAGCCGCCAGGAGGGCCGCACCCAGTCCGTCGTCCATCGCATACCTGGCTAGCGTAGCAGCCTCCGCGCGGCGCCCGTGACACGCGCGCGCGACGCTTGCCGCGCGCCGCCGGATGGGTTGTACTTCCGGCATGGCCAAAGCGTTGGACGAGATCGCCACCCCGGCCGTCCTCGTCGATGTCGATGTCGTCCAGGGCAACATCACGCGCATGGCGGAAGCGGCGCGCGCGGCGGGGGTGCGCCTGCGGCCGCACGCCAAGACGCACAAGGTGCCGGAGGTCGGCCGCCTGCAGATGAAGGCGGGCGCGGTCGGGCTGACCCTGGCCAAGACCTCGGAGGCGGAGGTGTTCGCCGCCGCCGGCTTCGAGGACATCTTCCTCGGCTTCCCCATCGTCGGCCGCGACAAGGCGCGCCGCCTGCTCGCGCTGGCCGAGCGCATCCGCCTCGCCGTCGGCGTGGATTCCGTGGAGGGGGCGCGCACCCTGTCCGACGTGTTCGCGGAGGCGCGGCGCCGGCTCGACGTGCGCCTCAAGGTGGACTCCGGGCTGCACCGGGTGGGCGTGCTCCCCGAGCAGGCCGTGGGCGTTGCGCGCGCGGTCGCCGACCTCCCCGGTGTCCGCCTGACCGGCGTGTTCACGTTCGCCGGGCACTCGTACGGCGAGACGACGCCGGAAGGGATCGCCGCCGTCGGTCATCAGGAGGCGGGCACCCTGACCGCGGTCGCCGACGCGCTGCGCGGGGCGGGATTGCCGGTGGAGGAGGTCTCCGTCGGATCGACTCCCACCGCGCGCCATGCCATGGCGACGCGCGGCGTGACGGAGTGCCGGCCCGGCGTCTACGTCTACAACGACGCTTCGCAGGTCTCGCTGGGCGTCTGTCGTCCCGAGGACTGCGCGCTCACCGTCCTGGCCACGGTGGTCAGCGTGCCCGCCGCCGACCGGGCCGTCCTCGACGCGGGCAGCAAGACGCTCTCCTCGGATCCGCTCCGCCCGCGCGCCGAGGGGCACGGCTGGATCGTGGGACGCCGCGCGCGAGTGGCCCGCCTCAGCGAGGAGCACGGCGTCCTCACCGTGGAGGCGGGCGAGCGCTTCCACGTCGGAGAGCGCGTCCGCGTGCTGCCCAACCACGCCTGCGTGGTGTCCAACCTGCTCGACCGCGTCTACGCCGTCCGCGGCGATCGCGTCGAGGAGGAGTGGAAGGTGGCCGCGCGCGGCCGCGTGGAGTGACTACCAGTCGAGGGGTCGCGTCGGGCGAGGCGCCGGGCGCGGCCCCGTGGCCTTGATCTTCTTCAGCTTCTCCTCGAGCTTCTCCCAGGTCTCCTGGTCGCGCGCCAGGGCTTCGGCCAGCCAATCCTTGTAGCTCTTTTCGTCCGAAGGGGCATCGTCCGCCATCGTCGTCCTCACGGAACCACGCGGGCGCACGCCGGGACGGCAAGCGGGCCGGCCGGGGCGGGAACCCTGGAATGTCGTGATCCACAGGGCCATACGAGGGCGCTCGGGCCGCGGTCGTGCGGCCGTTCACACCTATTTACTTGACGCATCATGTATTCAGGCCTTAACGTGCGCGAATGTCGCGCGCCCGGAGTGCCGTCCAGGACGAGATCCGGCAGACCCGGCCCTTCTCCTCGCGATCGGAGGAGGCGGCGGTCGCGCTGGTGCGGACGGCCGACCTGCTCCGCCGGGCGCTCACCGCCGTGGTGGACCCCCACGACATCACGCTGCAGCAGTACAACGTGCTCCGGATCCTCCGCGGGGCGCGGGACGACGGGCTGCCCACGCTCGAGATCGCGTCGCGCATGATCGAGCACGCCCCCGGGGTGACGCGCCTGCTCGACCGCCTCCAGTCCAAGGGCCTCGTGCGGCGTCAGCGCTCCGCGCGCGACCGCCGCCAGATCCGCTGCTGGATCACGGCCGAGGGCCTCGACCTGCTCGAGGGCCTCGACCGCGCCATGCCCGACGCCGCCCGGCGGTTCATGTCGCCGCTCCCCGCCGACGAGCTCGACGCGTTCGTCGACGAGCTCGACCGCCTGCGCGCCGCCATCTCGTGAAGTCACCGTGCCGCAACCACGCCGTCATCACCGGCAGCCTCGTGCCGCCGCGCATTCAAGGAGAGAAAAGATGATCCGCAAGCTGTCCCTCGCCGCCGCCGCGACCCTGCTCGTGGCGTCGCCCGTCCTCGCCGACACCTGGGTGATCGACAAGAACCATTCCGAGGCGGGATTCCAGGTCCGCCACATGATGAGCAAGGTCCGCGGTCACTTCAACGACTACGCGGGGACCATCGTCGTGGACCCGGCGAAGCCGGAGGCCGCCTCCGTGGAGTTCACGATCAAGGCGGCCAGCATCGACACCGCCAACGAAGGCCGCGACAAGGACCTGCGCAGCGCGAACTTCTTCGAGACCGAGAAGTACCCCGACATCAGCTTCAAGAGCACGAAGGTGAAGGCGGCGGGCAAGGACCGCTACGACGTGACCGGCCTGCTCACCATGCACGGCGTGTCGAAGGAAGTGACGCTGCCGGTGCAGATCCTCGGCTACGGCAAGGACCCCTGGGGGAACGAGAAGGCGGGCTTCTCCACCGACGTCACCCTCAACCGCAAGGACTACGGGATCGTGTGGAACAAGGCCCTCGACAACGGCAGCGTGCTCCTCGGCGACGACGTGTGGGTGTCGATCAACCTGGAGGCGAGCAAGAAGAAGGAGACGGCCGCCAACTAGGCGAGAGGCAAGCGGCTAGCTTCTATCTCAGGGGGGGAATTCACCGAACGCCGCGGAAGCGGTGAACTCCCCCCCTGAAACCCCCCGTCGCGCACCCGCCGCAACGCGCGGCGGCTGCGCTCACTGATCGGCTGCCCCCGGAATACAGGGCTCCCCTCGCTCGTAACGTCGTTGCAAGGAGGCCGGCCCATGTCTTCGCTTTTCGGTCCCACCCCCTTCCCCCTCGGCCCTGGGCGGGCCGTCGCGGCGGCCGTACTGGCGTCGTCGTTCCTCATCACTCCTCCCGCAAGGGCCGGCGTCTGGCAGGCGAGCGGGTCCCTCGTCTCGATCGCGGTCGAGGTCGAGGGGTCCGCGGCGCCGCTCTACCCGGCCCGGGACGGCTCCGGCCGCTACTATCTCGAGGCCCGCAGCGGCTCCGCCTACACGCTCCGCGTGAGCAACCACGGCCCCGAGCGGCTGGGCGTGGTGCTCGCGGTCGACGGTCTCAACGCGATCAGCGGCGAGCGTGAGGCCGGTCCGTCCGCGGGCGGCGCTCCCGGCCGCATGTACGTGATCGATCCCTGGGACGAGGTCGCGGTGCGCGGCTGGCGGACTTCGCTCGCCGACGTGCGGGAGTTCACGTTCGTCGACGAGCGCGGCTCCTACGCGACGCGCAGCGGCCGCGCCAATGGCAAGATGGGCTGGATCGAGGCCTGGGCCTATCGTGAGCGGCGCGGGCCGCGCGTGTCGCAGGATACGCCGGTGCCATGGGAGCACCGGCCGCGACCGGACGACCGGACCTCGAGTGGGACCACGCGCGGGGTCCCGCCCGCGGACGAGTCGGCGAAAGACGCGGAGGGTGCTCCGGAAGCGGCCGCGCCCGGCGCGTCCGAGCCGCCCGCGGCCAAGGCGGAGGAGGCGGCGCCCAAGGCCCGCTCCGCGGACGGCCTGCGGCGCCAGGCGCCGGAAGGCGGCGACTCCTATCCCGGCACGGGATGGGGCAGCCGGGCGTGGGACCCGGCCACCGTCGTCCGCTTCCTGGCCGAGGCGCGGCCCTGCGACTCGCTCGTGCTGCGCTACGAGTACGCGCCGGCGCTGCGCGCGCTGGGGCTGCTCCCGCCCGAGCATCGCGACCGCCTGGCCGAGCGCGAGCGCGGGCAGGGCTTCGCGCGTCCGCCCGCCTGGTAAGGATCAGACCTCGCGTGCGCCGGCGCTCGTGAGGGCGCCGGCGCGGGCGGCCTCGGAGCGCGTGCTACGATCGGATCGCCGCCGCAGGAGGTCCGATGTTCACCACCATCACTGAATTCGAGTCGCTCTGGGCTCACGAGAGCGGCTCGACCCTCAAGCTCATGCGCGTGCTGACGGACGGCTCGCTCCACCAGGCGGTCACGCCGCAGGACCGCAACCTGGGCCGGATCGCCTGGCACATCGTGGTCACCGTGCCGGAGATGATGAACCGCACCGGGCTCAGCGTGGTCGGCCCCGCCGAGAACGCGCCCGTCCCGAGCGCGCGCGTCATCGCCGACAGCTACGAGCGCGTGTCGGCCTCCGTGCTGGCCCAGGTGCAGAGGCACTGGACGGACGCCACCCTGCAGGTCGTGGACGAGATGTACGGGCAGCACTGGAAGCGTGGGTTCACGCTGGTGGCGCTCATCCACCACCAGATCCACCACCGCGGGCAGATGACGGTGTTGATGCGGCAGGCCGGCCTGGTCGTACCCGGGCTGCACGGTCCCGCGCGCGAGGAGTGGAGCGCGTTCGGGATGGCGGCGCCGAGTCTTTGATCTCAGGGGGGGAACTCCCTGGACACCTGGGTCGCAGGGAGCTCCCCCCCTGAAACCCCCCGTCGCCCAGCCGCCGCAACGGCGGCGGCTGGGCTCACTGATCGGCCCGACGGCGGCCCGCCAGTAAGAGACGTTCCGCGAGCTCATAGACGTCTGCCGGCCAGTAGGCCATCGGACGCGGGTGGCGGCCGAAGCCGGGCAGCGAGTGGCAGCTCAGGACCATCGACCGCCACTGGTCCGGGATCGCGGCCCGCCCATGGACGGCTCCGAGCAACGCGCCCGCGATGGCGGCGTTGGTGTCGGTGTCGCCGCCGCGAAGGATGGTGGCGGCCAGTCCCTCCTCGATCGTCGGGGCGTGGAGCAACGCGTGGAACGCGTTCTGGAGCGCGATGAGCACCCATCCCTTGGCCGCGCCGTCACACTGGGGTGCGGAATCCCTGGCCGCCTCCAGCGCGGTGCGCACGCCGGGCTCGGTGGACGCGGAGCGCGCCCAGTCGAGGGCGGCCCCGTACGCGCCCTCCGGCCCGTCGCCGCGGTCGATCGCGTGCGCGAGCGCGACCACGAAGGCGGCCGTCGCGTCGCCGCAGATGGGATGGGGATGGGTCAGCGCGCTGTCGCGCCGCGCGACGAGGGCGGCCGCGGCCGCGCCCTGGCCCTGGGCGAAGATGCCGAGGGGGCTCGCGCGCATGAGCGAGCCGTTGGCCTGGCTGTCGCGGCTGGGCCGTCCCTCGAGGGCGGCCCGCACCGTGTTGCCGACGTCGAAGGGGCGGGAGCCCAGCCACCGCTGGTACTCCTCGAAGGACCGCGCCGGATCGTAGGCGTCGCCGTCCACGATCGTGCGCGCCAGCGCGAGGGCCATCTCGCTGTCGTCGGTGGGCTGGCCGGCGATGAGGTTCCAGACGCCGCCGTCCACGAGCCGGCGCGGACCGTCGGGGTGGAGGCGCCGCACTTCGGCCGCGGAGGCGAACTCGACGAGGGCGCCCAGGTTGTCACCCGCGATCTGCCCGAGCAGGCACCCCTGCGCGCGGGAGAGCCGCCCGGCGTCGGAGACGGCCTCGCCCGCGCGGAGGCGGGCCGGCCGCTCCGTCCCCCACTCCCCGCCCACGTCCCAGGGCCGGGCCGCCAGCACGCGGCCGGCCTCCAGCGCGCCACCGAACGCGCGCTTCGAGTGACTTTCTCCCTCCGCGTCGTAGACCATGGGCCGGCCCTCCTGGTCCACCACCGCGCCCCCCGCCGCGCGCACGAGCGCATCGCCGGCCCCGAAGTCCCACGCGCCGGGAGCGAACAACGCGCTCGCCGCCGACGCCTCCCCGCTCGCCACCACGGCCAGGCGATGGGCGATCGAGACCAGGCTGCGATATCGGGCGGGGGCCACGTTGCGCAGGTTGCCCGCGGGATCGCGGTCGCCGTGGCTGGAGACGAGCACCACATCCTCGCGTCCGAGGCGCGAGGGCAGGCGGGCCTCGCAGGCGCGTCCGCCACGCTGGACGGCTCCGGTGCCCTCCGCCCAGGTGAACAGGTCGCCCGCGTCGTCCGGGTACACGATCGAGTAGACGACGCCGAGGACGGGGCGGCCCTCGCGCAGGAGGCCGATGGAAACGGAGCTTCCGCGGCGGCCCACCAGGTAGTCGCGGGTGCCGTCGTTGGGGTCGACGAGCCAGATCGGCTGGCCGCGCTCGCCCTTGCGCGTGCCCGTCTCCTCGCCACGATAGCCCCAGGTGGGAAAGGCCTCCTGCAACCGGGCGCGGATCTCGTGCTCGGCCTCCGTGTCGGCCTCCGCCTTGTCGACCTTGCCGCGCGGCCCGCCCGGGCGATGGAAGTCCGCGCGCAGCACCTCGCCCGCGCGCAGCGCCGCCGCCACCGCCACCTCGAGTGCGCGATCCATCATCCGGCGATTGTATGCGCGGGCGCCGCGTCTCCGCGCGCGCCCGGCGCGTTGACGAGGTGCAGGCGCCCGCTTAGTCTGTCTCGAATTCCGCGGCGCCCTCCGCCGCACGGGGGAACTCGGGACCATGGCCCTGATCCAGTTCGTCCAGAACTACGACGACCTTTCGACCGACCGCGGCTTCCAGTTCAAGTTCTACTGCGACAAGTGCGGCAACGGCTTCCTCTCCGGATTCCAGTCCTCGGTGGTGGGCACGGCGGGCAGCCTGCTGCGGGCCGCGGGCGACCTCTTCGGCGGCGTGTTCAGCGAGGCCGGCTCCAGCGCCTACGAGATCCAGCGCGCGGTGGGCGGCAAGGCGCACGACGGCGCGCTGCAGTCCGCGGTCACGGAGGTCAAGCCCAACTTCACCCAGTGCGTCCGCTGCGGCAAATGGGTCTGCAACACCGTGTGCTGGAACGCCGACCGCGGCCTCTGCTCCAACTGCGCGCCGCAGACGGAGGAGGAGATCGCGGCCGCCCAGGCCCAGGCCCAGGTCGAGCAGATCCACGTCAAGGTGCGCGAGCGCGACCAGACCGGGGACCTCGACCTCGAGGGTCACATGGTGGCGCGTTGCCCCAAGTGCAGCGCGCAGACGGCGGGGGGCAAGTTCTGTCCGGAGTGCGGCGCCGCCTTGCGTCCGCGCGATGCCTGCGGACAGTGCGGCGCCAAGATGGCGCCCTCCGCGAAGTTCTGCCCGGACTGCGGGGCGCGGCGGGCCTGACCGGCGAAGGCGCCCTTCAGTCCGGGGGACTGGCCGTTCCGTCGCGGGCGTCGCTTCGTGGGACGAAGAGATCGCAGGCGACCACCGGCTGCGGTGGGTAGCGCTGCAGCAACGGGCAATGGATGAAGACGGAGCCGCGGTCGGTGGTCACGTAGCGGGGCGGGGCCGCGCAACGGTGACAGAGGCTCTCCGGGAAAGGTACGAGCGCGGGCGGATCCGCCACTAGAGCGGACGGCGGGGCGGAATCAGCTCGGACCGGCGGTGGTCGCGGCGGGCGAGGATCTCGGAGGCGCAGCGCAACGCCCCGTCGTCCTCCTCCTGCAGGCCGTACACGCGGCCGATCGCGTCGACGTCGTTCTGGTCGGGGGTGGGCGCGGTGCCGCCGGGTGTCTCCTCGCCCACGTACTCGTTGGCGAGCACGCGGTCGTCGGGATCGCCCACGCGGATGGTGTCGCCGGCTCCGGGGATCTCGGTGCGATGGCTCGCGCGCGCGGCCAGCGGGAGCACGCCCGTCCGGAGCGCCTCCGCGGCCACAGCGGTGGCGCAGGTGGCTTCCCGGACGCCCGCCTCCTCGACCGGCAGCAGGCGAGGAGCGGGCGGTGGCGCGTCGCGCGACTTTCGCCGGATCGCCGTGGCGGGGCCTCCTCCGTGGCTTCTACCCTGCGCCTCCGGGGCAGGGACGGTCAAGCCTTTTCTCGACGGTTCGCTAGGCGGTGACGGTGTCGGCCAGGCGC
>Ga0136846_1237131_pt1 | contig 10017 bp, 5 predicted proteins | sample HopSoiMetagenom2_FD_96841 | JGI IMG/M metagenome (GOLD analysis project Ga0136846, IMG submission 96841) | Grasslands soil microbial communities from Hopland, California, USA - 2 Assembly 2016 (version 4) | ecosystem: Environmental > Terrestrial > Soil > Grasslands | place: USA: Hopland... | reverse complement strand
TGCACGAGCCCCTGATTTTGCGCGACGTCCTCGCCCGATGTCAGCGCGATCGTCAGCGGCACCTTCCGCCGCCCGCGCGCCTGCGACCAGCGCGTGATGATCGCGTCGACTGTCTCGCGCAGCGGATAATAGCCCGCATCCGCGGTCGCGCCGGAATCGATCAGCAGCGCGCCCGCATTGCCGAACAGCAAATAGGTGAACGGCGCTTCCCAATTCACGCACACATTCTGGCGGAGCACGAACGTGTCTTCATTATACTGCACTGCCTGCACACGCGGATCGCGGTTCTTGGCGGCGACGTTGGACCCATAGGTCCAGCGCATCACGAACCTGCCCGGAGCCGGTCCGTCGCTTTTATAATCGTGGATTACGGGCGTGCTGCGATGCAGCGGCACCGCGCTATCCGTGTTGCGCACGCCCGGGCGGTTATAAGGAATGTCAGGATTGCCGTTGGGATAGGCGCTGCCGGTCACCGACATGCTGTTGCCGGACAGAACAGGGCTGTAAGTCGCCTTTTCCGGCATTAAATATCCCCTTACACCAATGCGTTAGATGGTTTCCGTGTTACTCTTTCGTCGCTCCGCCCGACCTTCTTGGTGGCTTGAGCGCCGAACCTATGGATATTACCGATTCGGACAAGAGTAATAATGACGTATTGATTACCGCCTACTTTTGTTATATTGCACTGCCGAAATCACTGTCTGTCGAACGCCAGACGGCGGGGCCCAGGCATCACAGCCAGGCGCGCGGCGGAAAAAAAGCGTGGTGCGGATGGCCCGCGGGCGTGGGCCCACGGAAGCTGCGGCGTGCGCTACCGGAAGATCAGCGGTGGCACGCCGTCGCGCTCTGGGCGCGGCGCTTTTTAGACAAAATCGGCGGTCGTAAGCGCTCCTGCGACTACGCCGTCCAGCCGGACCATTATCTCGGCCGCGTCGGATGCACCCGTGCCAGAGGAAACCAGATAGGCGTCGCTTCCGACCTGGATCAGCGCGACTTCGTTGAAGCCACCGTGCGCAGTCATAAGTCCCTGGGCGGCGCTGATCGCCGCCGCTGCGCTGCTTGCCGACCCGGTGAGTATTACGCTCGGCACGAACTCCAGTTGGATATGGTCGACGGCGTGACTGAAATCCGTCACCTCGTCGATCTGGACCGCGCCCGTTCCACTGTCCGGGCTGCTGGCGAAGCGGTCGAACCTGAATATGTCTGCGCCGGCACCGCCGGTCAGTATGTCCGCTCCGCGCCCACCGTCTAGCAGGTCGTCGCCATTATCCCCGCTCAGGTGATCATTGCCGAGGTCGCCCAACACAGTATCTTTGTCGTCACCACCGCTGATCTGGTCGTCGTCCTGTCCGCCGCGCAGCGAATCGTTCCCCGCGCCGCCCTCGATCGTATCGTTGCCATGATTGCCGTTGACGGTGTCAGAGCCAGTTCCAGCAGTGATCAGATCATTGTCCGCGCCGCCGTTGATGCGATCCGCACCCGCACCGCCGTCGATCGTGTCATTGCCGGCATTGCCCTGCAAATAGTCCATTCCGTCGCCACCGCTTATCGAATCGGCGCCATCGGCGCCCCCGCCGACAGATTGGCCGTAGATATGATCGTTGCCGCCGCCTCCCGCGAGCACGTCCGCGCCGTCCCCGCCGATCAGCATGTCATGGCCGACGCCCCCGTCCAGCTGGTCGCTACCATCGCCGCCATCCAGCGTGTCGTCGCCGCCATTGCCGGTCAGCGAATCGTTACCGGCCATCCCGTGCAGGATGTTCGCGATATCGTTGCCGATGATCGTGTTGGCCAGCTCGTTGCCCGTCAGCTCATAAGCATAAGGTAAGCCTGCCGTTATGAGCTCAACTTCCTGACCCGCACCCAGCGTCCACGAAACATCGGCCCGGACGCTGTCGGCGCCGCCCCCAGCGGCCTCAACCACCTGATCGCCCCAATTCTGCACGACATAATTGTCGTTGCCGGCGCCTCCATCCATCCTGTCGTCTCCGCCGCCGCCCTCGATCGTGTCGTCGCCGCCACCGCCGCGCAGGTCGTTATTACCGTCATTGCCCCAGATGCCGTTGTCGAGGGCGTTGCCCGTGCCAGAGAGCGCCGCCGAGCCTTGCAGCGCCAGATCCTCGACATTCTGGCCCAGCGTGTGGCTGACGGTGGCGGCAACCTTGTCGCGGCCGCCATTCGCATCTTCGACGACGCTGTCGCCCGCGTCGTTCACATAGAAGAAATCGTTACCCGCACCCCCGATCATCTGGTCGCTGCCCGCGCCGCCATCGATGATGTCGTTGCCGTCGCCGCCGGAGATCGTATCGTTACCGTCCTGGCCCCACATCATGTTGCTGCCGGCATTGCCGACCAGATTGTTGGCCAGTTCGTTGCCCGTCAGGTGCCACCAGCCGGTGCCGCCAACGGTGACCAACTCGATCTCTTGGCCCGCGCCCAGCACCCAGTCGGCATCGGTGATGACTTGATCGTTGCCGCCGCCGGCTGCTTCGGTCACGCGGTCCGCCGAATTGTCGACGTAGAAACGGTCGTCGCCGCTCCCTCCGTCCATCACGTCGCCGCCGGCGCCGCCGTCCAGCGTATCGTTCCCCGAGCCACCATTGAGCGTGTCGCTGCCGCCGTTCGCCGCCAGGCTGTCATCCCCAGCATTGCCGATCAGCGCATCGTCCTGGCCGCCGCCTGTCAAGGTATCGGCGAAGGCGGTTCCCAGTATCTGCTCGACCCGGATCAGCACATCGCCACCCGGGCCTGTGCCCTCTGCTCCATCGGTGGCGCCCAGCGTTACGGATAAGCCGCTGGTGAACTGGCTGTAGTCGGCCGTATCGAACCCGGCGCCGCCGTCGAAGCGGTCGCCCGCTATGCCGCTGACGAATGTATCGTTGCCTGTCCCACCATGGAATTCGACCGAGCTACCGGAACCGATCGCCTTGTCGTCGCCTCCGCCCGCATCGACCGTGAGCAGCGACATCTGCGTGCCCACCGTGATCGTATCAGCGAATGCGCTGCCGGTCAGGTGATCCAGCGTCTCGATATTCTGGATCGTGCCGCCCGCACCGGTGAAAAGACCTGGCCCGGTGATCCCGCTCAGATCGATCGTGACTCCGCTCAGTGCGCCGCCAAGGGACAGGCTCAGCGTATCGGCGCCGGCGCCGCCGTCGACGTCGTCGCCATAGCCCGCCACCAATATATCGTTGCCGCCCGCGCCGTTCAGCACGTCGTGGTCACGGCCCATATCGTCGGCTAGCGCTGTGCCATAGCCTCCCGCGAAATCGCCCGAGCCGAGCCTGTCTGCTGCCGCCCCCCCATTCAGCGTGTCGTCGCCGCCTCCGCCCGCGATGATGTTGCCCGAGGCGTAATAGCCGCCGTCGACCACCGCGTTGATGACGTCGTTGCCATCATCGCCATAGACCCGGCCACCATAGTAGGTGCTCTGCATCACGATCAGGTCATCGCCGGCGCCGCCGTGGACCTCGCCAGCGGCATAGATCGTGTCGTTGCCGTCGTCTCCATAGGCGATGCCGCCCTGACTGTTCATGCGAATCAGGTCATCGCCTGCGTCTCCATGAACCTGCGGCCCATATTGCGCCCCGGAGGCATCGATCGTGTCGTTGCCGTCGCCGCCCCACAGCCCGGAACCACCCCAGCCGGAATAATAATCGGCAACCATATAATCATTGCCGCCGCGGCCATACACCTTGGCGCCGCTAGGATAGTAAGTGTCGATCGCGGCGAGCGTATCGTCGTAATTGCTGCCTTCCAGGTATCCGACATTCTGGATGTTGGTGATTGTGCCGCCGCCAATCGTGATCGAGCCGCCCGACTGAAGCGGGCGGAAGTCGGCATTGACGCCGCTCGTCGCGCCTTGGAAAGAAATGAACAGACGGTCGCCGTAGGAGCCGTGTGTGCCGCCGTCGACATTGTCCCCGTAGCCGGCGAAAATATAATCATCCCCCACGCCGCCAGTCAGCGTATCGATGTCGGTATAGACGTCATAGGAGACGCCGTTCTGATAGGGATATCCGAAGCCCGGAAAGAGCGTATAGGAAAAGAGCTGGTCGTCGCCGTCACCCCCGCTCAGGGAATCCGCGCCGCTGCCGCCGACGATGATGTCGTTGCCGCCATTGCCGCTCAGCGTGTCATTGCCGTCATTGCCGTTGATCTGGTCGGAATCGGCGCCGCCGGTGAAGATGTCATTCCCGCTCGAGCCGTTGAAAGTCGTCACGATTGCCCCACCGTCTGCACATCGCTGGTGCCTGAGCCGGTGAAATACGCGGCAAGGCCTTGCTCAGCGGTCCCCGTGCAACGGCTACCGGGCGTCGCCGCGATCGACAAGCTTATCGGATTGAGGATGTTAAGGAGAAACGTCCGCTTTGGGCTGCATCGCTCCAGGTCGGACCGTACACCCTGATCCTCGACGCCGTTCGCTCGGAGTTTGCCGACTGCCGCCTTTTGCTACCCAATCGGAAACGCGGCGGTGTATTGGCACTCAGTCCGGACGGATCTGACGCCTCATGCCGCGGTCCACCCCCCATCGATCGACAAATTCGAGCCCGTGATCGACGCGCTCTCATCCCTGCACAGATGCAGCAGCAACGCCGCCACCTGATCGACCGTCACGAACTGCTTGGTGGGCTGTCCGGCGAGCAAAACGTCGTTCATCACCTGCTCGCGCGTCATGCCGCGCGCCTTCATCGTGTCGGGGATCTGAGATTCGACCAAGGGCGTCCAGACATAGCCCGGGCTGATGCAATTGACCGTGATGCCCTTGGTCGCGACCTCAAGCGCTACCGTCTTGGTCAGCCCCGCAATGCCGTGCTTGGCCGCGACATAAGCCGACTTGAAGGGCGAGGCGACCAGGCTGTGGGCGGAGGCGGTATTGACGATCCGCCCCCATCCCTTTGCCTTCATATGCGGCAAGGCAGTGCGGATCGTGTGGAAGGCCGAGACCAGGTTGATCGCGATGATCTGGTCCCATGTCTCGGGCGGGAATTCGTCGATCGGCGCGACATGCTGGACACCCGCATTGTTGACGAGGATATCGACACCGCCCAGCTCCTTGGCACAACTCTCGACCATCGCCACGATCTCGTCGGGCTTGGACATGTCCGCCGAGGAATAAAGCGCGGCTGCCCCGCTTGCCTCCGCCAGCGCCTTCCGCTCCGCCTCGATTGCCGCCGCATCGCCGAAACCGTTGATCATCACCGCCGCGCCCTGCGCCGCGAGCGCCTGCGCGCAGGCGAGCCCAATGCCCGAGGTCGATCCGGTGATGAGCGCGGTCTTGCCTTTCAGGAACATGCTTACTCCCTTGCGATCAGTGCGACGCCGCCCACGCGGCTGCGGGGCCGATCTCGACTTTGCGCATATGGGCGCGATTCTGGATAGAGGTGATCGCCTTGACCGCCCCCTGCCGCGCATCGGCGGGCAGCGCACGGTCGGCAAAGGCTTGGACGCGCGGCACCAGCGCCAGGTCGCCGGATCCCGCCGCAAGTGACACTATAAAGCTCGGCTGCGAGCTCTTCTCGACCAGCGCGTTAACCGCGTCGGCATGCGCCACCGCCCAGTCGAACGCCATTTCGGGATGCTCGCCCGATACCGCGCGCAGCATGCTGGCGCGGTTAGGCACCGTCGGCTCGTCGCTCAGCACCAGCGCCAGCGCCTTGCGCGCCAGCGCAGGATCGCGCGCGCCGCCGAGCGCACTCCAGTAGCTCCCCGCCAGCAGCGGGTTATGCTCGCTTCGGGCTTTCTGGTGCAGCCGTTCCCACTGGTCGGGCGTGGCGTTGCGCGCGAACACGCTCAGCACCGCGCCGCGCGTCGCCGCCGGGATCGCGTCGAGATTGGTTTCGACCATCTGCCGCGCCGCCTCGATCACCTTCGGCTCGCCGAACCGGCCGAGCACAGCGATTAACGTCTCGCGCAATTGTGCGATGTCCGCCCGCTCGCCTTTGCGCGGGCTGAGCCCGACGCGATCCAGCTGCGGGGCGAGCAGCGCGCGCGCCCGCGCGTCGAATGCGGGTTGCTCCGCATCGCCCGCGACCAGGCCATCGATCACGCTGAGCTGGCCCACTATCAAGCGCCAGACCAAAGGATCGGCATCGGGCGCGACGCGGTCGATCAACGCATAATAACGTTCAAGCGGCGCATATTCGCCATTGCCGAGCGCGATCGTGTCCTGGAGCAGCCCGACCTGGTCGGGCAGAGCCAGGCTCGCGAAGCCCCCCGCCAGTGCTTCGAAATGCGGCGCCGAATAGAGCGTGCGATAATAGCCGAGCTGTCCCGGATTGATCACCGGCGGCACACCGCAACCGGCGATCGCCACCGCAACCGGATGCGCCGCGGTCACATCGGCCTCCGTCCTGCCGGAGCCCGACCATGTCACCGGCACGATCCAGCTCTGCGGCTTGCGCGAAGCAGGATCGGTCCCATAGCGCCCCTGCATGAATTGGAGCTGGAGCGCATTGTTTCGGCAGACCGGTGCGGAGGCTTTGATCAAAGGCACGCCCGGCTGGAGCGTGAAACTGTCCATCATCGGCTTGACCGGCCGCCCCGCCGCCTTCGCGATCTCCGCCCAGAGATCGTTGGTCACGGTGTTTCCGTAGGCGTGATCCACCATGTAGCGCCGGATGCCGGCGCGGAAAGCATCCGGCCCGACCGCCCCCTCCAGCATGCGGATCACCGCCTCTCCTTTCGAATACGCGATCGAATCGAACGCGGCCGTGAGCTGGTCTACGCTGGTGATCCGCTGGACGATCGGATGAGTCGATGCGCGCGCATCATTGTTGATGCCGACCTGATGAGCAAAGCCCGCAGTCTGGGCGGCGACGTGCCAGTCGGGATTGAGCGCGTCGGTTGCCTTGCTCCCCATCCACGACGCGAAGCCCTCGTTGAGCCACAGATCGTCCCACCAGCGCATCGTCACCAGGTCGCCGAACCATTGATGCGCCATTTCATGCGCGATGTCGGAGAAGATGAGCTGGCGCTGATTTTCGCCGGTCGCCTTGGGATCGACCAGCAGCACCTTGTCGAAATAGAGAATCCCGCCCCAATTCTCCATCGCGTCGAAGAACTGACTCGAGCCGGGCGCGGCGACCATATCGAGCTTGGGTAAGGGATAAGGCGTGCCGAAATAGTCGTTGTAGAAGGTCAGCAGCCGCGCCGCGCTGTCGAGCGCATATTGGCCCTGGTCGCCCACGCCGCGCCGCGTGATCACGCCGATCTCGGTCTTGCCGACCATGCGCGTGCGCCGCTCGACCTCGCCCTGGCCGAAGAAGAGCAGGTAGCTCGACATTTTTGGAGTCTGCCGGAAGCTGACCCAGTTCTTTCCGTTGGCCCCGGTCTGGATCGACGCGATCGGCATGTTCGAGAAGCTCGATTGCCCCTCAGGCGTCGCCACGCTGATCGTAAAGGTCGCCTTGCGCCCGGGCTCGTCCCACATCGGCGCGAAACGGCGTCCGTCGGTCGCCTCGAACTGGGTGACGAGCATGCGCTTGTCGGCGGCGCCATCCTTGTAATCGACCGCGAACAGGCCGGCGGCCGACTGGAATATCTTGCCCGTCCAATCCAGCGACAGGCGGTGCGTGCCCGCTGCGACAGGCTTCGCGAAGGTAAGCATGAGCGTCTGCGCGTCGGTATCGAGGCTCATGTCAATCGGCGCCACCCCGCCGTCGAGCCTGGCCTCGCGGATCACCAGGTCCGCCGCATTCATCACGATCCAGCGCGTCGGCCGCAGCACCGAAACCGTGATCGTCTCGCTGCCGGTGAAGGCAAGATGCGCGGCATCGGGATCGACCCGCATATCGTAATGGACCGGCACGACCTCGGGCGGTAGTCGGCCGGGAAGTGCGGAGCCGACCGGCATTGCTGCGGCTTTGGCGGCAGCGAGAACGATCAGAAAAGACAGCAAACGCCCGGCTTTGGGCATGGGCAACTCCGGGAAATGACTGGGATCCCGCCTAGAACGCAGCGGCCGCGCGAAAAGGCGCGTGCAACCAGCGGCCACAAGGGCGGGTTATAGTGTCATCATCCTGCAGGAGGCCTCATGCGGCTCGACGATTATCGCGAAAGTTCGAATGTCGAGCAGGATAGCGGCCGCTCGGGTTTCGGGGGATTCGGAGGCGGCGGTGGCTGGATCGGCCTGCTGTTCGCACTGGTCGGCAGCCGCTTCGGGATTGGCGGCATCATCATCCTGGTGCTCGGCATGCTGATATTCGGCTTCAATCCGTTCGGCGGCGGCGGGAGCCAGATGGTCGGCCAGTCCCCTCAGGTCGCCAGCCAGAGCGCGGCGCAGACCTGCGCCAACAATGGCGCGGCCGGCCATTTCTCGTGCCGCGTTCTCGCCAGCACCGAGGATACGTGGGGGCGCCTGTTCCAGGCGTCGGGCCAGACCTACGCGCCGCCCCGGCTCCATTTCTATTCGCAGCGGGGTAATTCAGGCTGCGGCGAGGCGATGTCGGCAATGGGCCCCTTCTATTGCCCTAGCGATCAGCGCGTCTATCTCGACACCGAATTCTTCAACGAGCTCCAGACGCGTTTCCACGCCGCTGGCGATTTCGCCCAAGCCTATGTGATCGCGCATGAGGTCGGCCACCATATCCAATATCTGACCGGCGTCGCCGACAAGGTCCGTCGCGAGCAGCAGGCCTCCGGTGAAGCCGGCGCAAACGCGCTCCAGGTACGGATGGAATTGCAGGCCGATTGCTATGCCGGCGTCTGGGCCGCCAACGCGAAGGATGCGCACGGCCAGCCCCTGCTCGAACCCGGCGATGCCGAGGAAGGCCTGCGTGCGGCGCAAGCAATCGGCGACGACACGCTCCAGCGCTCGGCCGGCCGTACTCCCGTCCCCGATAGCTTCACCCACGGCACCTCGGCCGAGCGCGTCGCCTGGCTCAAACGCGGCCTCCAGACGGGCGACGCGGCCCAGTGCAATACCTTCGGGGGATCGATCGACGGCTAAGAGCGCCCGCGCCTCTCCGTCATGCTTGCGTATGCGCAACTCTCACAGCTGAGCTGTCGGCGCGGACCGCGAGCGCGTGGTGCGGGGAATCAATTGGCGGCTATCTCGCGCGGCGCAACGGGAGCTGGCTGACGTCTGATTTCGCCGTTTGCGCTCGCTCAGTCATGACCGGCAGGGATGATGTTCCGGTCCTCGCGCCTGACAAGGCCGCGGCGGGAAAATCCCCAGCTCTTCGCCGGTTCGAAATGTCTCTATCAGACTTCCGGCGCTCGCGCTCCGACTGCGCGAGGTGCAGGTATCGCGCGGTGAAGTCGCCTATTTCCTCCAGCTTGGCAGGATCCAGGATGGTGATGCAGCTTTTGTCGCAGGACGCCACTCCCAGACGGGTCAGCTCGCGCATCACGCGGTTGACGGCTATCCTTCCAAGGCCGACGGCATCGCCCAGCTGGAGCTGGGTGAGTGGAAGTACGTAGCTCGCTCCGGGCGACAGCGCGCCTCCCTGCATGCGTAAGGCCAGCTCACAGAGAAAGTGCGCGACGCGGGACAGCGCATCGCGCCGGCCGACATTCACGATCCAGTCCTGCGCGATCGAGCAGGATATCATGATGTCTACCATAAGGATCTCCGCGATCCCGGGATGCTCGCGCATGACCGTGCGCAGATCGTCGGCATCGACCTGCAGGAGGCAACAGGCGGTGAGCGCCTGTACATCGTGGGCCCTCGTCTGCAGCAATATGTCCTGAAGACCCACAAATTCGCGCTTCAGGCGGAGTCCGATGATCTGCCGGTCTCCGCCCCGTGTGAGCTTGGTCTGATAGAGGGTACCGTCCAGAACATAGGCGCACCGAGCCGGCCGATCTCCTTCGCGCGAGAGGTGCTCATCCGCCGCCAGCTGCCGCCGTCTCATCGGCATGCTGGCGATCGCCGCAGCTTCCTCGGCAGACAGCGCGCGTCTGGAACGCAGCTCCAGTGCATTGATCCATATTCGAGCTTCGTCGTTCAACTCGCCCTCCGCTCGTTCAAGTCGAAGCAGAAGGCCCCAATAGTCGGCATGGGTTGAAGCTTAT
>Ga0136846_1226212_pt1 | contig 10017 bp, 8 predicted proteins | sample HopSoiMetagenom2_FD_96841 | JGI IMG/M metagenome (GOLD analysis project Ga0136846, IMG submission 96841) | Grasslands soil microbial communities from Hopland, California, USA - 2 Assembly 2016 (version 4) | ecosystem: Environmental > Terrestrial > Soil > Grasslands | place: USA: Hopland... | reverse complement strand
TTCTCGTCACCATGTCCGACACCGGGCCACGTCACCATGTCCGACACCGGGCCATGGACGAGTTGGACACGGAGAGATCTGGCTCGAACCGGGAATCGGTGCGGGTTCGGTCACACCGGGGCGGGGTCCACGTCACCATGTCCGACACCTGGACGTGGTTCAACGAGGCGTGACGGCTTTGGCCCGTTCTTCACCTCTGCCTGTAGGGGAGACTCGCCCCCCGACGGCTTTGGGCGCCGGAGATCGCTGGTTCGACTCCAGCCGGGGAGATTCGCGCCGTAAGGGAGAGGCTGTCCCCGCGAGCCTCATGAGCTCGAGACCGTGGGTTCGAATCCCACCGGCGCTACTTCACCGGGGACGTAGCTCAGCGGCAAGAGCATTCGCTTGTCAGGCGAGCACGCGCCGGTTCGAGTCCGGTCGTCCCCGCTCTACAGCATCGGCTGCGTGGTGGTCCTGGCGCCGTGGTGGTTCGAGTCCATCCGTTCGCATCGACATGGGGACGAAGCTCTGGTGGCAGAGCGCCTCGCTTGCAACGAGGAAGTGTGGGTTCGACTCCCACCGTCTCCATCAACGCCTCCGTAGTGTCAACGGCAAGCACGCGCCCTTTGTACGGCCAGGTGTGGGTTCAACTCCTGCCGGAGGCTTCTCCGCTTCACAGGTCCGTGGTGTAACCGGTAGCACGGCGAGCTCCAACCTCGCTGGTCCGGGTTCGATCCCTGGCGGACCTGCTCCCAAAGATTCGCGGATCCGGATGGTCCGCGAATGCTGGGCCGCCGCACACGCGGCAGGTTCAGCGCTCGACAGCGACGCCGGCCAAGGTCGGCCTAGAAGGAGCACGACATGGGACTGCCGTATCGCGCTCGCGTCGACGAGCGCTGGTTCCTGAACCTGCCCGGCTTCCACGGCGGGGCCTACGTAGTCGCCTACGTCGAAGACACGCGCGAGCGCGGTCTTCAGCACTGCGGTGGCTGCGGGGACGCTGAGTGCCGACGCTGCCCGTACAACTTCGAGCCGCGGATGATTCTCGAGATCTCGGACTGCAACGACCGGATCGACCTCGAGTTCGACATCGACTCGGAGGCGGGTCGCGCAAACTCGCTCCACAAGCTCGACACCCTGCTCATCGCCCTCCGTGTCTTTCGCGAGGGAATCGTCGCGGAGTACGAGCCGTACGACGAGCGGGAACGCGAGCTCGCGGAACAGCGGGACTGAAGCTGGACAACGGGACGGCGGCGAGACAGCTGCCGCCGTCCCCGCTCGCGGGCGTGGCGCAACCGGCAGACGCACCGGTCTCAGAAACCGGACAGTGAGGGTTCGACTCCCTCCGCCCGCACCTTGCCTCCATAGCTCACGAGGCACTAACGGGAGCCCGGCCCCTGTGCGGCAGAGGGGCCGGGCTCATGACCTCGGAGGTCAACCTCCGAGTGCTCTAGTTACTTCTTCGACCAGCTCTCAGCGTTGAAGCTGGGTCCCTGGCTGCTCGGGTTGTCGACCATGCCGCTGATGTTCGACTTGTAGACGAAGTACGTCGGCCGCTGGAACAGTGGGATCATCGGCACATCGTTGCCGAGGATCGTTCCGACCTTTGCGATCAACGCCAGCCGCTTGACCGGGTTCAGCTCCCGGTCCGACTGCGCCAGGAGCCTCGTCGCCGTGCGGTTGCAGTATTCCGTGTAGTTCCCCGGAAGACCGCACGAGAAGACGCTCGCGACGTAGTGCGGGTCGACCGTGACGAGCTGCGTGAACATCGCCAGGTCGAAGTTGTGCTCGGGCAGGTGGCTGCCGAACAGGGTCCCCGCGGGGATGAACCCGTTCCTCAGCTGGATCCCTGCTCTTGCCGCCTGATCCTGGAAGATCGTGAACGCCAGCTCGCGGAGCCTGTTGCCAACCGTGGACTCGAGCAGGAACGACACCTTGGTGCCGTTGCACGAGTAGATGCCGTCGCCGCCCTTGGTGCAGTTGTGGGCTTTCATCAGCGAAGCAACCTTGTTGACGTTGTAGTTCCACTTGCTGAAGTTCTTCGGGTTGTAGGTCGGCTCGTTCGTCAGGCGGACGAGGCTGTTCAGCACGCCGACCTTCGGATTGAGCGTCCCGTAGAGCGCCTTCGCCGCCGCCTGGCGGTTGAGCCCGGTGATCAGGGCCTGGCGGAGCCACTTCTGCTTCGCCAGCGGATTGCCCTTCGACCCTTGCTGGATCTCGATGTGCTCCCAGGAAAGGCTCAGGTGCGTCTGGATCTTCAGCCCTGCCTGACCCTTGAGGTCCGCGAGGGCAAGCTGCGGCTGCGGATAGATCGCGTCTACCTCGCCGCCACGGATCGCCTGGATCTCGGAGTTCGTGTTCGTGATGAACCGGAACACGATCGAGCTCAGTTTCGCCGGCTTGCCGTACCACCCACGCGTGTTCTTCTCGAGCGTGATGCCGGAGCCGCGATCGAACTTCGTCAACAGGAACGGCCCGTCCGCGATGGGAGCGTTCCCCTTCTTCGGGTTACAGATGCAGTCGTTCCAGACCGTCAGCATGTCGGTGCCCGCCAGCGCGTGCTGGGGAAGGACATATCCGAACAGCTGTTGCCACGCGGCGAAGTTCCGCTTGAACGTGACGGTGACGACCTTGCCGTTCCCCTTCACGCTGGAGATGTCCTGCCAGCCGAGTGGGTCGATGTGTTCCTTGTACTTCGCGTTCATGGCGGTCTGCCACGTGAAGCGCCAGTCCTTGCCCGTGACCTGCACGCCGTCACTCCACTTCGCGTTCTTGCGGATGTAGTACGTCACGCGTTGTGGGTTGTGCTTGAGCGTGAACCTGCTGATCAGGTCGGGCTTGTACTTGAAGCTGGGCGTGAACAGGAACGCGCCGCGGATAACAGGCGTCTGGAACACGACGTTCCAGAACGCGTTGCAATCGATGTCCAGGATCAGGTTGAGACACCAATCCGGACCGCCGCCCTGCTCGGCTCCGAAGATGAGCGTCCCTGCCTTCGCGGCCGAGACGTTGCCAGCTCCGTTCACCCTCGCTGAGCCGGTAGCCGCAAGCGCAAGCGCTGCGAACACCACCCCGGCACAGAGCCAGAGCTTCCGTCGATGCATCGATCCCTCCTTCTTAGGCTTCGATCTGCGAGCCCGAACGACATGGCTCCTTGCGAGCACCAGAACTCACAGCTCTCCGCATTGCACCAACCGAGACTTGCGAACCGAACGCGAGTTAGCGGTGATTTCGAGAACGAATCACGTGATCAGAAAACACACAGCGCGTTGTGACGAGCGAAGGGACAGCTGAAGACGCCCGAAGTGGGTGTGCGTCTTCAGCTGATGAGTAGATGCGTCGACGGTCCGAGGTAGACGCAGTCATTCGAACATAACCCAACGCAATAGTCGCGCCGTTGCGTTTTCGTAATCGGCGGTTTTTAGATTGCGATCGTTCTGTCTCTACGTGCAGTGAGCTCATCTTCGGGAGTGATGGCTCGATCGCCCCAGAGTCGAGCGACGACGCTCCGAGTAGACGAGACGAACGCTGCGGCCGGCGACGACGCCTCGAGGTCACGAACCCACGCGAGCCCGATGACCCGCGGAGGCAGCGGCGACTCGAAGCTCAGCACCGCGAGGTCACTGGAAAGAAGGTCGGCTGCGAGGCCGGGAATCAGAGCGGCGCCGAAGCCCGCGGCCACAAAGCCCTGGATCATGCTGTTGTCGTCCGAGCGAAGCGCGAACTGCAATTCGATGCCTCGATTCCGCAGGTGGGTGATGATCCGCTGCGTGCTGCCCGACGACTTGAAACCGATCAGCTTCAGCTCGCTCAGCTCGGCGAAGCGAATTGGGCTCCCCTGTGACGCGCGCTGCGAATTGCGCGGCAGCGCCAGGACGTAGTCGTCCTTGGCCAGCGCTTCGGTCTTGAGCTCTCCTTGAAAGCGAAGCGGCAAGTCGACGAACGCGAGGTCGAGCTCTCCCTGGTGAAGAAAACTGACGAGGCGCTCGTCTCCCGGCGTGTCCGTCAAAACGACCTCGACGCCAGGCGCCGTCTCCGAGACCTCGCGCAGAACGTGGGGCAGGAGGTGCGCCGCGATCGTCTGGTAGGTCCCGATCCTCAGCTGTGCAGCGGCCGTGGTGCCGAGGTCGGCTTCGGCGAGCGCGAGATTCGTCTGGATGGCACGGGCGTGCACGAGCAGACGTTCGCCCGCGTCGGTGAGGCTCAAGGGCTGAGACGCGCGCGGGCGGTTGACGAGCTGCCGTCCGACGATTCGCTCGAGGGCTGCGAGCTGCTGGCTGACGGCCGGCTGCGAATACCCGAGGCGGCGCGCCGCCCGGTTGAACGACGACTCTTCTGCAAGCGCAAGCAGAGCAGCGAGATGGCGGACCTCGATTCCCTGCCATGCGCTGCGCCCGCCCTCTGTCATCTCGTCTCCCGAGTGACGCTGCTATTACGCGGAGGCCTACGTAACCGCGATCACAACCTTGGACGGCGGCAGGGCAAAATAGTTGGTCGGCTATCGGGATCGGAGGAATCGAACATGTCGCAGGAAGGACGCCGCGCCCGCTTCCGGGCGCTTCACGAAAGACAGAAGCTGTTCGTGATGCCGAATCCGTGGGACGCCGGCTCCGCCCGCCTCCTCGAGTCGGCCGGCTTCGAAGCGCTCGCGACAACGAGCGCGGGATTCGCCTGGTCGACGGGAAAGCTGGACCAGCGGGTGCCGAGGGACGAGCTGGTGGAGCACGTTTCCTCGCTCGGCAGGGCCACCGAGCTCCCGCTCAACGTGGACAGCGAGCGCTGCTACCCCGATGACCCGGGCGGCGTCACCGAGACGGTCGCCCTGCTGGCGGCGGCAGGAGCGGCAGGCTTTTCGATCGAGGACTACGACCCGGCGACCGGTGCGATCGACGAGATCGACATCGCCGCGGCACGGGTAGGCGAGGCGGCCGAAGCCGCGCATGCCCTCGAAGAGCCGCTGGTGCTGACCGGGCGCGCCGAAAACCACATCCGCGGAATCGACGATCTCGACGACACGGTTGCGCGCCTGAGCGCCTACCGAGACGCCGGCGCCGACGTCGTCTACGCGCCGGGCTTGGCCCAACTGGCCGACATCGAGCAGGTCGTTGCCGTCGGCATCCCGGTGAACGTGCTGGCTCTGCCCGGTGGCCCGAGCCTGCGGGAGCTCGAGTCGATCGGCGTTCGGCGGGTCTCCACCGGGAGCCTCCTCGCCGGCGCGGCCTACGGTGCACTCCTCGCCGGCGCGCGGGAGCTCAAGCAGGATGGGACGTCGCATTATGGCGCGAACGGGCCGTCACGTGAGACGCTCGAGGCGGCCTTTGGTAGAGAAGGGAGCGCGGGATGACCTACGTCGCGGCAGAGAATCGGTACGAGCGGATGAGCTACCGGCGCTCCGGCCGGAGTGGGCTCACGCTCCCGGGTGTCTCGCTCGGGCTCTGGCAGAACTTTGGACACGACCGGCCGCTCGACACGAGTCGCGCGATCGTGCGACGTGCCTTCGACCTCGGCATCACGCACTTCGACCTCGCGAACAACTACGGCCCTCCCTACGGCTCGGCCGAGGAGAACTTCGGCCGGCTGCTGCACCAGGACCTTGGCCCCTATCGCGATGAGCTGCTCATCTCGAGCAAGGCCGGCTACGACATGTGGCCGGGCCCGTACGGGGAGTGGGGCTCGCGCAAGTACCTGCTGGCGAGCCTCGACCAGAGCCTGGAGCGCATGGGGCTCGACCACGTCGACATCTTCTACTCACACCGCTTCGACCCGGAGACACCGCTCGAGGAGACGATGGGTGCGCTCGACACGGCGGTCCGCCAAGGAAAGGCGCTCTACGTCGGGATCTCGTCCTACTCCGCGGCGAAGACTCGCGAGGCGCACGCGATCCTGCGCGAGCTCGGGACTCCGCTTGTCATCCATCAACCGTCCTACTCGATGCTCAACCGCTGGATCGAGCCCGAACTTCTCGACGCGCTCGGTGAGCTGGGTGTCGGCTGCATCGTGTTCTCGCCTCTTGCACAGGGAATGCTCACCGACAAGTACCTCGATGGGATTCCGGAGGGGTCGCGGGCGAGCCGTGACGGTTCTCTGTCACCGAGCCTGATCGACGAGCAGGCCCTCGCCAAGATCAAGGCGCTGAACGAGATCGCGGCCCAACGTGGCCAGACGCTCGCGCAACTGGCGCTGGCGTGGACGCTCCGCGACCCGCGGGTGACGTCAACCCTGGTCGGCGCCTCCAGCGTGGAGCAACTGGAAGCCAATGTCGCAACGCTTAAGAAGCTCGACCTCACCGAGGAAGAGCTCGCCGAGATCGACCGCTATGCGACCGAGGCCGATATCAATCTCTGGGCTTCTTCCAGCAGTAACTGACCTCACACCGGCCAGAGCGGCGCTGATCCGTTGTAACGCAACTTGGCCGGCCGGGACTGTTGCGGTATGCGACTCCTCTTGCTGCTCCTCGCCGCGACGTGCGCAACGTTCGTGACCGGTCTCCAGGCGTCTGCCGCCGGCGCGCCGCGGTCGACTCTGACCGCGGGCCCCTCTTCCTTCGGACGAATCCTCTTCGACGGTCGCGGGTACGCGCTCTACGGCTTCACACGCGATCCGCGGAGAAGAAGTGCGTGCACCGGCTCCTGCGCGAAGGCCTGGCCGCCCTACCTGGTCACCTCGCGCGCGCGTGCGAAAGCAGGCAGTGGCGTGAAGTCACAGCTGATCGGCACGACGACGCGTGCCGACGGAAAGCTTCAGGTGACCTATGCGGGGCACCCCCTCTACTACTACGTCGGTGATCGACGCCCGCGCCAGGTGCTGTGCCAGGACGTGAGTGAGTTCGGCGGGGTCTGGCTGGTCGTCCGCACGAACGGCACGTTCGTCCGCTAGCCCGACCTGGTCAGCGTCCGGGAGCGCGGCTGATCCCGGCGGCTTCCCTTCACGGGGCGGGCAAGGATGAACACCCGGCCACGAGTCGGGAGATTCCCGATGCGCGTTCGTCTGAACAAACCGGCCAGCAGAAAGGCCACAGGAACCGAGACCGCGCACCACGTCCCCAATCCGACGAGTGTCCAGAGCAGCCAGCCGGGCATCACTGCCGGAGACCGAACTCGGCCGCCGCGATCTGGACGTCCTGTCCACCGTACGCGCCGGGCGCTGAGACCGCGAAGACGACTCCGATCCCCAGCTCTCGCCAGGAGCTCGTGAGCAAGACGCGGCGATGCGTGGGGCTGTCGAGCCATTGCTGCACGGCGTCGGCGGACGTGAATCCCGGCGACGACCACAGCAGGTTCTCGCCCACCTTCCATGTGCGATAGCCCTGAGCCGGATAGAACGTGCGAATCCAGCTCGAGAAGAGTCGTCCGGTCGTCGGCCAGCTGTGCGTGAACATCCCTGCGGTTGCGAGCGCCGTGGCGTGCCCGGTCGCGGCTCTGGAGAGGCGCGCCGAGGTGGCGAGGGGACGGAGGTGGTGCGCGCGCCTGACGCGATTCACCTCGCCGACCAGCGAGCGCGCGAGCGAGGGCGTGGCCGCGACGCTGAAGACGCGAGCCTGCGAAGAGTGCTTGCTCTCAGCCGAAGCGACGTGGGAGGTCTGCGGTTGCGAGTTCGACGCACACTCGGTCGTGATCGCCGGCAACACGGTGATGCAAGTCGGTGGTGGCGGGACCGGTCCGGCTGCGAGGGTGCCGGTCGGCCAAGCGCACACGATCATGAACAGGCATAGAACGAACCACCGTGATCCCTTGATGCCAAACATCGACTCCTCCTCTGACTGCTGTCTGAGAGAAGAGGGCGCAAGGACAACAAACCCTGCGCGGAATCACTCGAACGAGGGACGGCTACTGCGCTGCGGGCACGGCGAGCTGCGTCCACACCGTGCCGTCCTCGACAGGTGCGGGGCACTCGGGATCACGCGTCGAGATGCTGGCCACGACACAGACGTCCGAATACGCGCGCCCCACGACCACCGCCAGGCTGCGGTCGAACTCGCCGCCGGCGTTCGGGGCGAGCGACCACTCGGCCAGGTTTCGTCGCGGCTGGCCCGCGGCGATGCCGAACACGCGCAAGGTCATCGACCGTGCGGGGCGTTGCGGCAGATTGCGCGCCTTCAGCCGGACGAGCAGGCGCGGGACCCTGACGAACGTTTCCCAGACGACCGACAGCTGCGGCCGCTCCTGCGGTCGAGGGACGTGCACCCGCACGCAGCCGGTCGTGTTGCCGCGCGTGTAACACGGACGGGGCTCGTCACCGACCCAGGCACGTGCGCCGACGTCGTCGAAGTCGCCTGCCGGCAGCGCGAGGTTCACGGTGTGGTCGATCTCGCCGGACCCGTTCGGGCCGAGTGAAGCCCCGTAGAGCGGCTGGCCCGGTTCCCAGCTCTCCCGTCCCGCAGCACCGGACGTGTGGAGCAGCTGCTCCACCTCGACGACGATGTGATCGGTGGAGCGCAAGCCGATCCCGTGGACCGAGACCGCCACGAGCGATCCCGACTTCGGCGTCACGGTGATGCTCGGCTGAGCCCGGTCGCCCCAGGTGGCGACGCCCGCGTAGACGCCGAAGGCGAGCGCACCGCCGAGAACCAGGATTCCCGCGGCGACGACACTACGCTCCTCACGAGAGCCCTCCTGCAACCCTTACGCGGCGACGGCCCCGAGGAAGACGGCAATCGCGGCGCACCCAAATGCGCCGAAGCTCGCGAGGGGATGGTTCCGCGCCATGCGTCCAATCAGGTCGCCGCTGATCGCAAGTGCGGTCAGCAGGGCACCCAATGCTGGCAGTGCGGCGAGAAGAAAGCCTGCTGCGCCCTTGGCCTCCTTCCCGATTGGGAGGAACCTCGGCATGACGGCCCAGGTACCGTTGCGCGCTTGCCGGACGAAGTCAACGTGGCCGAACGAACCTTTTACACGGCGGTTACACGCTACGAATACGGGACCGAGGGAAGCGTTCGATAAGAGGATGAGCACGAGACCGGACACAAACCGCTGGCTCGTCCTCGTGATCGTCTGCGTGGCGCAGTTCATGGTGGTGCTCGACGCCACGATCGTCAACGTCGCGCTCCCGTCCATCCAGCAGGCGCTTCATTTCTCCCCCTCGAGCCTCCAGTGGATCGTCAACGCCTACACGCTCGTCTTCGGCGGCTTTCTCCTGCTGGGCGGACGCGCTGCGGATCTCTTCGGCAGGCAGCTGCTGTTCATCGTCGGCGTGGTCGTCTTTACGGCTGCTTCGCTCCTGAACGGGCTGGCGACGACGTCGAACGTCCTCATCGGCGGTCGAGCTCTGCAAGGCCTCGGCGCTGCCCTCGTCTCACCGGCCGCACTCTCGATCGTGACCACGACCTTTGCGGAAGGTCGCGAGCGCACGCAGGCGCTCGGGGTCTGGAGTGCAATCGCAGCAGGTGGTGGCGCGGTCGGGCTCGTCGTCGGTGGCTTTCTCACCGACGTGCTGTCGTGGCGCTGGGTCTTCTTCATCAACCTCCCGATCGGAATCGCCGCGGTGATCCTTGCACTTCGCTACGTGCCGAACTCGCGCGCAGCGAAGCGGCCCGAGACCGTCGACGTTGCCGGTGCGGTGTCGGTGACGGCGGGGCTGCTCGTCCTCGTGTACGACATCGTCAAGGCGCAGGAGTACGGCTGGACCTCGGCCCGCACACTCGGGCTTGCGGCACTCTCCGCGCTGCTGCTCACCGCCTTCGTCGCGATCGAGCACCGCTCGCGGGCTCCGCTGATCCGGCTCGCCATCTTCCGCACCCGTTCCCTGACGGCAGCGAACGGGGCGATGCTCTTCGTCGTCGCCGGCCTCTTCGCGATGTTCTACTTCGCTTCGCTGTACGTGCAGGACGTGTTGGGTTACAGCCCGCTGAAGGCGGGCCTCGCATTTCTGCCGGTGACCGCGGGGATCGTGATCGGCGCCGGGCTCTCGCAGGTGGCGATCAAGGCCATGAGCGCACGGCGCGTGCCGCTGCTCGGGATCGTGCTCGCCTCAGGCGGTCTCTTCCTGCTGGCCCGCATCCCGACGCACGGGTCGTATCTCGCCGATCTGCTGCCGGGTCTC
>Ga0136846_1217031_pt1 | contig 10017 bp, 7 predicted proteins | sample HopSoiMetagenom2_FD_96841 | JGI IMG/M metagenome (GOLD analysis project Ga0136846, IMG submission 96841) | Grasslands soil microbial communities from Hopland, California, USA - 2 Assembly 2016 (version 4) | ecosystem: Environmental > Terrestrial > Soil > Grasslands | place: USA: Hopland... | reverse complement strand
TCGGCGCACCGCAGGATGGCCCGACAGCGCTCCGATAATGACCGCGCCACCCGACGGCCCCGGACCTGCCGCTTCAGATATGCCCGTTCGTCCGTACTCAGAACCAAAGCCGCAATTGGACGCCCCACTACATTGGCCATAACTCGCCCCCATCACATCGAAAAAAGCGAAGCTTATAATGTAATGAACTTCAGTTCCAGATGACTAGATGAGCGGTTTATTAGCGCCACATACCCATCAACCGACCTGACCTGTATTCGCCGATGGCGGGGTTTCGGCACGTTCAGCCCGCATCACGACGTCAGGCCTCATTTACGCCGATCAGCTTCAGTGCAGTCCAACGTCGATCATCCTGGTCGTATTGGCGACCTTATCGGCCAGCTGCACGATGATATAACGGTGTATGAGTCTCGCCAAATCGGGATCATCCGATTCCATTCGCTCAAGCGCCTCTTTCGACAGCCGCACCAGCCGGCAATTCTCTTCCGCCCGAACCGATGCCGTTCGAACGCCGCCGCGGAAAAGAGCGATTTCGCCGGTCAGCGCGCCTGAGGATAATGTTTGCAGCCGCACTGGTGCTGCGCCCTCACGTTCGAGTTCGGCCGTGACCTGACCCGATTCGACGAAAAACATGGCATCGGCAGGATCCCCGAGATGCATCAACACTTGATTGGGTTCAAGCTTGACATGTTCCAAATACGGGGCGAGGCGGTCGGCGGAGAACTCTCCCGGCGCAAACGTCGCCAGCACATCTGAAAGCGTCAGCGCATGCGGGACGCGGCCCCTCACGTTCTTGGCCGCGAGACGGTCTTCGGCGAATTGCAGGGCGCGATCGGCAGTGTCGATACAGATGACTCGATCGTCGCGCCACATCCTCGCGCTTTCGAAGACGTCGCGCAAGTCTGCATCAAGTCCGGCGAATGCCACACGGAAATTATTTTCTTCACCGATCTGGCCAACGCGACGAAACGCCATCAGGGCGGACGAATCCATTCCCACGACATCCCTGAAGTCGAAAATGATATCGCTCAGGGCGGGCTTCTCGTCGGCGCGTTGTTCTACCGTGGCGCGTAGCGAGGAGACGTTCAGGAAAAACAAATATCCTTGTAGGCGAAAGAGAACGATGCCTGCGCCCTCGGTCTCAAGCAACCGCGTCACCTCCGGCGCACGCACGACATTGGAGCGTATCTCGGACCCGGAAAGCGTCGCCCAGACGACCGGAATGCGCCGGTAGTTGTAGGCAAAGAGCACGATCGCGGCGGCAAGCCCGATTGCCATTCCGTTCAAAATACCAAGCAAAATGACGCTCAACGAAACCAACACCGCGATAACTGTCTCGAGTACCGGATTGATGCGCGCATCGCCGACAATCCGAAAGACAAACCGTTCGAGTCCCACCGCAATCAACAACGCGCCGACCACAAATCTCGGCAAATACCCAAGTAGCGTCGGGCCAGCGACGAGAAGAATCGCACCCCAAAGGGCCGGGATCAGCGCGCCGAAGCGCGACGGGCCGGTCTGCTTGTTGAGAAGCACCGTTGCCGCGAAGGCTTGACCCGTAGGCAAGCCGCCGACAAGGCCACCGGCAATATTTGCCGCGCCGGCCATTGCGAGTTCGTTATTGAGCGCAAAGGTTCGGCGCAGATCGTTCTCAAGCGCTGAGAGAACGAGAACTTGCGTCACAGCCGCGATAAAGACGCTGCCCACGACATAGGGGGCAAGTCGGCGCGTCAGATCGAAATCCAATCCCGCAACCCCGGCAACTGCCGGCAGGTGCAAGAAAGTGCCGGTAAACGGGCCAAGCACCCAGTGACTTGTTTGGAGTGCGGGAACATCGGCCCCCGCAGCGAGCCGGAAAATTTGAAAAAGCAGCACGGAGGTCATAAGTACACTCGGCAACACCGCCCAATGCGCGACCCGCCTCGGCAAGATCACCAGCACGGCTGAAGTCACGACGGCGGCCGCCAGCTGCGCGATCGAGTGCGGTTCCAGAAGGTGGGCCGCGCTGATTCCGAGCGGTTGATCGATCGTGAGCTTCAGCCCGCCAATAAGCAAAAACCAGCCGATACCCGAATTGTACCCGGAAATGACGGGATAAGGCAGGAGCTGGCCGAGCGCGCCTCCCCGAAAGCTCGCCAGCGCGACAAAAAACAGCCCAGTGAGCAGCGTCGCCGCGCCGCTAGCCAGCGAAACGGCGGTCGCTTGTGTGAACGGGTCGGTCAATCCCATGCTTGTAAAGTCGTTTGATATCGCTACTCCCATTGCGGCGTAGACCGGGGCTGCAACCGTTAGGTTCGAGGCCGTCATTCCAGTCAAACCGCTACCAAGGGCGATCACGACCGAAGAAAGGACGAATCCGGAGAGAACGGTGGACAATCCGACCGCGAGCGCCGGGGCGAGAGGTCCCGAGAAGACCAGCGTGGCGTAAGCGATGGTCGCGACGATAGTCCAGACGGCGGTCACGGTGCCTGCGACGGCAGGGCGCAAGACCTGTTCAGGAAAGCTCAAACCCGGCGACATCCAGCCATCTTAGCGTATTAGGGCCTACGCAGCGCGCGCAGTCGACTCTTTTGGGCGCACCTTGACCAGCGTCTTGGGGCTTGAGTTTGATTGAAGAAAAAAGAATGCAAGTTGCACCACGTCGAAAAGTGGTGACGAATGTTTACACATCAAAGGGCCCATGTCACAGCCGCAGGGGCAATGTCAGCCATCGTGCCGTACCGTTCGCGCTCTTGACGAACAAAAGCGCGTTACGCTCTCCGCTATTGCACAATTCGTTCAGCCGTCCCTCAAATTGAGCACGTGACTGCACCTCTTTCAGCTGCACAGTCAGAATAATATCGCCGGCCTTGAGCTTCGCGCCGCTCGCGGCTGTGTCTTCGGTAACACTCGTCACCACCGCTCCCGTCGCATGCGCATCAAGACCGAATTGGTTTCTGAGCTCCTCGTTCGAGTCTGCAAGATCGAAGCCGTAGTCCGCGATTTTGGTAAAGAGCGCATCGTTGGATGAGTTGCTCTTGTAAGACTCCCATACCTGTTGCGGCCACTCCTTCACGGTGGCGGAGACGACTCGCATCTGGCCTTTGCGCCAGAGGCGCAATTTCTTGGTCTTTCCCACTGACATCATTACAGCGCGATTGAAATCGCGATAGTCCGTGACTGTCTCGCGGGCGAAACCCTGCACGACGTCGCCAATCTGAATGCCGGCGTCCTCAGCAGGGCTTTTCGGGGCGACCTCGGCGACAATCGCGCCATTGTGCTTTGGCACGCCCAGCACATCCGCCATTTCCGGCGTCAGACGCTGCACGCGTATGCCAAGCCAGCCGATGCGCGGCCGCCCATAACGATTTATTTGTCGGAGAAGGAATGTCACGTCATTGGACGGAATGGCAAATCCGAGTCCAATCGAGCCGCTCGTTGAGGAGTCAGAGAAGATTTGATTGTTGATGCCGATGACCTCGCCACGAGTGTTGAACAGCGGGCCCCCCGAATTGCCGTGATTGATCGCCGCATCCGTCTGAATGAATTCGTCATACGGGCCGCTGAGATCGCGATGCGTAGCGCTGACGATGCCCGACGTAACGGTTCCTTGCAGGCCGAGTGGATTGCCGATCGCAAGCACCCGGTCGCCAACGCGAACTCCGTCACTGTTGCCTACCTTAATCGCCGGAAGCGAGCGACCCACATCGATTTTCAAGAGTGCAAGATCGAAATTCAGGCCCTTGCCAAGCAAGCGAGCCTGCTTCGTGGTGCCGTCTTGGAGCGTCACGTAAATTTCATAAGCATTCTCGATGACATGCCTGTTCGTGACAATGATCCCACTTCGGTCGACGATGGAGCCGGAACCGACGATGTCGACGATGTGAGGCGCGTAAGAGACGCTTTCGCCGGGCTGTCCCGTGTTTGGACTCTGGCCCTTGCCCTTAACCGAGATGTTTACGACGCTTGGCAATACCGTTTTGACCAGAGCGGCGAATCCATCCGAATCCCGAGGCACCGAGGCGGGCGGCGCCCCCAGCAGGAAAATGCCGACCACAGCCACAACAGCAGGCACCAGCACCCGCCAATCCGGCGTCGATATCTTCGTATCCTGCGGCAGCGCAATTTCCTTTGAGTTTGTGACAGCGGGGCACGATGCTCCCGCTATTGTGGCCTCGCTGTCCATATCCCACTTGGCAGGCACATTCGGCTTTCTGGCGATCGGGCTTGCCTTTCGGCTTTGCGGCCATGATGTTACCAATGCTTTGTACCCTATTCTGCACCTATCGCCTAGTTTTTGTGTGTGCCCCTGGATACATAACGACTGTCCCCATGGCGGCACTCCCTTTCCACGTTGTGGAGCGTAATCGCCAGGGTAAAGTTCGGTTGAACTCACTTCCGCCTGGGGTGTACCGCCTCCAGTCGTGGCGCACCGTTACCCAAAGCGGCGCAAGAGATTCGGATCCCACGGCTGTTCAGGACCACGTTCGGGTGTATCGGAAGGCCGACTGCGGCCGCCCTCGAGGTCACGACTGCGGGTGTTTGCGCTAACATGCGCCAGCCTCGGCGCCGCACTAGTGGAGCGTTGCCGTCAAAGCACACCTTGAGAGATTTTGAATTCGTCGCCCCTCGGATTTGACTCCCGGCCGCATCTCTCACAAGGTTAAGCAGCTTTGGCGCCTCCGGTTTCCTACCATGGTTGGAAACATACGCCAGACGAGTATAGGGCATCCTATGAAAACCGAGCATCTGGTTTGCCGTATCTCTCTTGCGGCAGTGATATTGGCCACAGCAACCTCAATGGGCTTGGCTGCTTCAGTCGGGAGTGCCACATTCGCAAAGCCCGGCGCGTACAGGAACAGTGCTGGGACAAAAATTACGCTGACCGCCGGCGCTCCAGTTGAGGCAGACGATCTCGTCAACACCGACCGAGAAGGTCGAGCCAAACTCCGCTTTCTGGATGGGTCTAATCTTGATGTCGGCCCGGGCTCGGAAGTGAAGATTGATAAGTTCGTTTACAATTCTAACCGGTCGGCCGTAGCGGGCGCCACGATTACGTTAGCCCGCGGCGTGCTGCGGTTTGCCTCATCAGGAAAAGCGCCTGACGGCGCCTATCAGTTTAAAACGCCCACGAGCACGCTTGGTATTCGTGGGACTGGTTTCGGGCTGGCGTTCCATCCTACCACGCAGGTTACGACTGCTCAGACGTTCCAAGGGGCAGTTGTGGTATGTGCTAAGGGTTGCGTTCAGCTAAAAGGAAAGGCAAGACCCCAGCGCTAGGGTTCAAAAAGAAATTGAAGAAACACAAAAACGAATCGCCAGTTTGGCCCCTAAAGGCTTGGTGCGCCTGTCGAAGGCCACCCAGAAGGCCGTCGTAGATCAGCTTTTTATTAGGGGGCCCCGCGATTGTGGCGAACAAACCGAGCTGTTAGACCCACACGGAGCTGTTGTGCTCGACGGAGCGGTCCGGCTTGCTCCGGCCAGGCATTGCTCTTGCTGCTGTGCTCTGGCCACAGCAAACCGCAACGTGCTCGGCCGCTGCGGTCGGGAGCGCCACATTTGCAAAGCCAAGGGTGTACGGCAACAGTTCTGAGACAAGCATCACGCTGGTTGCCGGCAGTCCAGTCCAGGCAGAGAACCGCAACAGCCCACCCACCGCCGATGGGCGCAGCCATCGATGCTGCGCTCCGCCTAAGGGGAAGGGCGATGTTAGCACCGCAATCATTGATCCAAACGGGACAATCGAGACCCTTAACTGTCCAACGCCAGCCGGAGATCTTATGCTAAGCTTCGGGGGAGGAGGCGGGCGTGGTCACCCCAGAAGGAACCTCCGCGATCCGAGAGGTTGCGGCAGGCGCAGCCGGCGTAGAGGGGACATTAGCCGTAGCAGGTTTTGCGGCGCGATTGGGATAGGAGGAGCTTTGGGGTTTGGGGGGACCTCCCCCGGTGATCCCGCAGCAGCTCCCCATTAGTTCTTAGAGGTGCCGGTGCGGGTCCGAGCACTGGCCGAGGGTCGGTTGCGATCTGCCGAAAGCGGACACCGCGTCGGGATAACAGCATTTGCGCTGGAACAGGGCCTACTTCCTTCCGATCGTCGCAATGTTTGCGATCGTCGTGCTTTGCGGTGTCCTGCGCCCGCCGATTTTTAGTGTTCTCAGCAATTTCGTTTTCGACAGCTGGCAAAGAATCAAACCGCGGACCTTCGAACGCGACGGCCCGGTGCGGATTATCGCGATCGATGAAACGAGCCTTGCAGAAATTGGGCAATGGCCTTGGCCCCGCAGCCGTCTCGCCGAAGCCACCCGACGACTTGGCGAGCTTGGAGCAGCCGGGATCGCGTTCGACGTAATCTTCAATGAACCCGACCGGACGAGCGCTGAGAGTATCGTCGCATCCCTTTCAGGCGAGTTGCGTGAACGATTGTCGGCCCAGCTCGTCGGTGCCGAGACAAACGACGAAGCCTTTGCCAAGGCGGTCGCTGACCTGCCGGTCGTTCTCGGTGCATCACTTCTCCCAGCCACCGCAATACGCGATCTCGCTCCAAAGGTCAGCTTCGCTTATGCCGGAGATGATCCAGAACCGTTCATCATTGAGTTCGGCGGGATAGCAGGCCCGTTGCCAGTTCTCGCTGCTGCGGCAAAAGGCATCGGCGCCGTCAATTGGCTTCCTGACCGGGATCAGGTCGTTCGGCGCGTGCCTCTTCTGGTCAGGCTGAAGAGTGCGATTTTTCCTTCGCTTGCACTCGAAGCGCTGCGCGTCGCACAAGGCGCGACGACAATCATCGTCCGTTCGTCGAACGCCAGCGGGCAGACTGCCTTCGGAGAGCAATCGGGCGTCAATGCTTTGAAGGTAGGCGATCTCGAGATCCAAACCGGACCAAGCGCCGACATCCGCCCCTATTACACTACAACCCAGCCGGAGCGGTTCATCTCATTCGGTCGTCTTTTGCGGAATGAAGTTAAAAAGGATGAGGTGGAGGGCCGGATTATCCTGATCGGCACGACGGCTGCGGGCCTGAGCGACATGCGCGCAACCCCACTCGAAGCAAGCGTCCCCGGCGCGGAGATCCATGCGCAGATGATCGAAGCCTTCATGACCGGTGCCATCCTCGCCCGGCCCGACTGGGCTCCGGCCGCCGAGACCGCTGTCGGCTTGATAGCCTGCGCTATGATCGCTCTTTTCCTGCCGATTTTGCCGCCAGTTGTGTCTCTCGCTGTAGTCTCGGCTGCGGTCCTACTATGCGGAGTAGCATCGTTCGTGAGCTTCGAGCGAGCTCAAATTTTGGTCGACGCGACATTTCCCTCCCTTGCTCTCGTCAGCGTCTATTTTGCGGGCACTGTGGCGATGTGGCGTGCGGACCACATCGCCCGACAGCAGATCGGGTTTGCATTCGGGAAATTCCTGGCGCCGGCGGTGGTTAATCGCCTCGCCTCCGATCCACGCGGACTAGTGCTTGGCGGCGAGACACGCGAGTTGACCATCATGTTTTCGGATCTCCGGAATTTCACCGGGCTTTCCGAGGGACTCGATGCGCAAGAGCTAACGCAATTTATGAACGCGTACCTGACGCCGCTGACAGACGCCATTCTCGATCACGAAGGCACGATCGACAAATACATCGGGGACGCCATCGTCGCGTTCTGGAACGCACCACTCGATGTGCCCGACCATGTTTCCAAGGCCGTCAGGGCTGCCCTCAAGATGCGCAGCGAACTCGTGGGATTCAACGCGGCTCGCGAACAGGCGGCGAGCGACAGGGGCGCGACCCACATTCCCGCCATGTTTGGAGTCGGACTGAATGTTGGGCCGTGTAGCGTCGGAAATATGGGATCTCTACGTCGCTTTGATTATTCGGTGCTCGGGGACACCGTCAATCTTGCCTCGCGTCTTGAGGGCGTTTCCAAAAACTATCATGTGGACGTTGTTGCCGGCGAAAGCGTCGTGCGGTGCGTCCCGCAATTTGCTTGGATCGAACTCGACCGCGTCCGAGTGAAGGGGCGGAGCGAGGTCACCACGATTTTCGGCCTTGCCGGAGACGAGGCCTATGCGCATTCGCCTCAGTTCTCGGACTGGCGCCGCGCCCATCTTGAGATGCTCGATGCTTACAGATCAGGCGATGGTGCCCGCGCCCGCGCTCAGGCCCAGGCACTTTGCGGTATTGTTCCTGCGAACTGGTGTGCGTTCTATCAATCCGCGAGCGACCGCTTTGCCGAGGTCACCCCGGCACAAGATCAGCCCGGAACGGATACGGTAAGGATCCTCGCAAGCTTATAATTTTACGCCCTGCAGCCCTCTGCGAAACCGGAACTCCGGAAGCGTCGGGATCTGCCAACGGAGCGGAATGCGTTTTCTGCACCATTTCCGCTACCGCACAGCCGATCTTGAACGGCGGTCCAAGACCGCTCTGTCCACGGTGTCACGTGGTCAGAGCACATGGACATCTCCAATGAAGAACGCTGAACTTTGCGCTTGTGTTATCGGTTTCATGTCGGCCGCGCCCGCGTTTGCTCAGGCCGCTGGCGGAACTCAAAGCATCGGTCCTTAAGGCTCCGGCGACTTCGTCCCCGGAACGTCGAAGAATTCGCCCAAGTAAGATCTTGGGCACATCGCCGGCGGCACTGTGATCGCGCGAGCACTTGTTGCTCGACGACACTCTTACCGCGGCTTAGGGTTACGAGGATGGCGGGCCATGGAACCAAATGGCATCGTCGGGCGACCACTTAGACTCAGAGGTGTAGAGCGCCAAAATGCTCGTAGAAATGATCGGCTATCTCTCCTCCGTTTTAGTGTTCATCGCGTTTTTTATGCGGACGATGGTACCGCTTCGGTGTGTCGCCATCGCGAGCAACATCACATTCATCGTGTGGAGCTTGGGCTCCAACATTTGGCCCGTACTGGCTTTGCACACTGCACTGCTGCCGCTGAACGTCATTCGATTAGTGCAGATCAGGCGAATGCTACGACAAATCGATAGCGCGCGCGGCACGGGTCTCGACGTGAGCGCGCTCGCGGTCGGCTTGCGGGCGGAGCGTCACCCGGCAGGAACGGTGTTGTTCGCGCGGGGCGATAAAGGTGATGCTGCTTTTTTAGTGGCAAAGGGTGAGGTCGAGATTGCCGAGTTTCACAAGAAGCTAGGCGCGGGCCAGCTCTTTGGTGAGGTGGCGCTGCTCTCGCCTGACGGTGTTCGAATCGCCGCCGCACGCTGCGCGAGTGACGTCGAACTGTATCGGATCGACGCATCGGCCTTTGGCCGGGCATTTTATCAAGACCCAGCCTTCGCATTTGCGCTGGTTCGACTCGTCACTGGTCGCCTAGTTGAGAATATGCAACACTTTAATGTCGAAGACCCTAATGGGGGCGTATAGAATTTCAACGCGCACCGGGCGCTGACGCCGTCTCTTCGCCCGGACACGTCTCAGGCTTACGATCGGACGCAAAGCAAGGAAGCCGCCTACCAACGTCGAGGTCGCATGAATCCGTGAGGGTTGGGCGTTTCCGGTCACGCATACGCCTTCGCGAGGCGCGGAAGCAAGGCGGTGATGCGTCTAGCGAGCCCGAGGCGTCATGAACGACGCCAATGAGGGGGCTGCGGAAGGGAAACCAAGTTTTCCCCCCGCTCCTGGGCATACCTGTCCGCCTGTTTGGCAACGCGCTGCCATTTGAGGGCAAGTTCAAGCCACTCGGCCTTCCCTTCGGCGTCCTCGGTTGGGCAAGCCATAGCGAAACATTGGCCGGCCCAGTCGCGGTACTCTTCTGCGTATTCCGTAAACACAGCGACCAGGACTATTCCGGCGGGGTGAGCCGCGCTAAACCGGGATAGAGACTAGGGTGTTTGGTCCCGCACTTTGATGGTGCATTCTTATGGCACGAATCAAAGGAATGCGCTATGGACCAGGTTCTTCACAAACATCTAGCTCGCGTGTGGCCGCGAACCCGATCCCATCTTGACCTTTATCAACGCAGAGCCGCCGAGCGGGCGGTAGCCTGTAGCGTGGCGATTTGAGCTAGCCGTGGAGCAACTGCTCGGGATGCGCTTTC
>Ga0136846_1212160_pt1 | contig 10017 bp, 10 predicted proteins | sample HopSoiMetagenom2_FD_96841 | JGI IMG/M metagenome (GOLD analysis project Ga0136846, IMG submission 96841) | Grasslands soil microbial communities from Hopland, California, USA - 2 Assembly 2016 (version 4) | ecosystem: Environmental > Terrestrial > Soil > Grasslands | place: USA: Hopland... | reverse complement strand
GCGCCGTCAGCCGGTGAAGGGCACGGCGTTGAGGATCTCCACGGACTGCTTGTTGCCGTTGACCTCGAAGCCCACGGTGTCGCCCTTGACCTTGCCGATGATCGCGGCTCCCATGGGGGACTGCGGCGAGTAGACGGTCAGCCCGTTGGCGATGTCCTTCATCTCGCGGGCCCCGAGCAGGAACTCCTCGGGGTCCTTCTCGCCGGCGAACTTGACGGTCACCTTCATCCCGGGCTCCACGACACCGTCGTCGGCCGGTGTCTCGCCGACCTGGGCCCTGTCCAGGGTCGCCTCGAGCTGGCGGATGCGGGCCACGATCCGGCCCTGCTCGTCCTTGGCGGCGTGGTAGCCGCCGTTCTCGCTCAGGTCGCCCTCCGCGCGGGCATCGCTGATCCGCCGCACGATCTCCTGGAGAACCGGGCCCTTCAGCTCCTCCAGCTCGGCGCCCAGCTTGTCGTAGGCCTCTTGGGTGAGCCACACGGCGTTCTGCTCGGTCTGCTGAGTCATGGACGTACTCCCGGGTTCTCGTGTCGTGCTGCGAAGAGCGTCCACCCCCTTTGTGATCCGGGGTGGACGCGGGTCTCGGTGGTCGATCCGGGGGCCTCGGCGGCGGCTCGCGCAGGCGCGGCGCGGGACGACCAGACGGACAAGTCTAGCCCGGATGCCGCGGATGGCTAAGTCGAAGGCTCAACGGGGCTGGTCCTGCCCGGGTGCGGTGCAGCCGATGTTCTCCACGGAGGTGGCCCGCCGTTCGGTCCGGATCGTCTCGACCTGGCGCCGGCCCTGGCTCGGGTCGGGGGTGAACGTGAGCTCGCCCACGGTGGTGTGGTCCGCGGCGTACGCGCGGAGCGTGCACGACGCCTGTACGTCGACGCCGTCCAGGACCACGACCACCACGGCGGTGGCGCTGTGGTCGTCCTCGATCGAGAACGTCTCGAGCTCGGAGGTCACCTCGGGAGTGGAGTGCTCGTAGACGGTCCACGCGAGCCAGCCGAGGAAGACGGCTGCCACGAGCGCGGACGCGGCGATCACCGTTCGGCGTCGCCAGGGCGCGGGCGTGCCGTACCTCTCGCTGAGGGTGTCCTGCGCGCTCATGCGTCAAGGCTCCCACCTAGGCTGAACGCCGTGACCGCAGGACCCGGGGCCCGCCAGCCACGAGCTGGTCTGCGGCTGATGCACGTCCACGCCCACCCCGACGACGAGTCGAGCAAGGGCGCCGCCTCGACCGCGATGTACGTCGCCGAGGGCGTCGACGTGCACGTCGCCACCTGCACCGGTGGTGAGCGCGGCTCCATCCTCAACCCGAAGATGGACCGCCCCGACGTGCTCGAGAACATCACCGAGATCCGACGCCAGGAGATGGAGCGGGCCCGCGACATCCTCGGCATCCGCCAGGACTGGCTCGGCTTCGTCGACTCGGGCTGGCCCGAGGGCGACCCGAAGCCGCCGCTGCCCGAGGGCTGCTTCGCGCTGGTGCCGCTGGAGGACGCCGCGGCGCCGCTGGTGAGGCTGATCCGCGAGTTCAGGCCGCACGTGATGACGACGTACGACGAGCGCGGCGGCTACCCGCACCCCGACCACGTCAAGTGCCACGAGATCTCGATGGAGGCCTTCACGGCCGCCGCCGACCCGGAGCGCTACCCCGACCTCGGCGAGCCGTGGCGGGTGCAGAAGCTCTACTACCACCACTCGTTCAACCGCCCGCGGATGCAGGCGATCCACGACGCGATGATCGCCCACGGGCTCGAGTCACCCTGGGCGGAGCGGCTGAAGGAGTGGAAGGCCGAGCCGGAGTGGGACGCCCGGATCACCACCCGGGTGCCGTGCGCGGACTACTTCGGTGTCCGGGACCAGGCGCTGCTCGCGCACGCGACGCAGATCGACCCCGACGGGGCCTGGTTCGCCGTCCCGCGCGAGCTCCAGGCGGAGATCTGGCCGACCGAGGACTTCGAGCTGGTGACGTCGTACGTCGACAGCCCGGTGCCGGAGGACGACCTCTTCGCCGGCATCGCTGATCCCTCCTGAGAGACTGTCACCATGTCCGTCGCCGCTGTCCTGATGCCCGCCGCCGACCTGGTCGTGCGGGCCACGGACAAGACGCCCGACGACGCGGACGTGAAGGCCGGCGGCTGGGGCGCCCTGGTCTTCGTCCTGCTCATCCTCGCCGTCATCGTGCTCGCGTTCAGCTTCGTCAAGCAGCTCCGCAAGGCCCAGGCGGCCAAGGACGCCGGGGTCTACGGCGACGAGGTCGAGGACCCGGCCGGGGCCGAGGAGCCCGAGAACCACTCGGCGCCCTGACGCGGTGGAGGCTGCGCCCAGACTGGTCTCGCTCCACGAGCCCACCTCCCCCGAGGGCCTGGTCGTCGTGCTCCACGGCGGCGGCTCGCGCGGCGACCGGGTCATGGTCAGCCCGACCCAGCTCTCGGTGCTCCGGATGATCCCCACGGCCCGGGCGGTCGCGCGTGCCGGTCGTGGACGGCTGGCCGTCTACCGGCTGCTCAACCGCTACCGGGGCTGGGACGGCGAGCACACCCCCGTCGCCGACGCCGACTGGGCGATGGACCGGCTCTGCGACCGGTTCCCCGACGTACCCGTGGGGCTGGTGGGCCACTCGCTCGGCGGCCGGGCCGCGCTCCTGGCGGGCGACCACGAGGCGGTCCGCTCGATCGTCGCCCTGAACCCGTGGGTCTACCCCGACGACGACGCCGACCTCTCGGGCCGTCGGGTCCTGGTCGTGCACGGCCTGCGTGACCGGGTGGCCAGCCCGGCCCGCGCCCGGGCCGTGGTCCGCAGCCTTTCCCGGACCGCCTCCGTCGAGTTCGTGCCCGTCCCGGAGGGCAAGCACGGGATGGTCGCCCACCACCGGGAGTTCGACGGCCGGGCCGCCGAGTTCACTGCGGACGTGCTGCTCGGCCGAGGGTGACCGCGGGCGGCCCGGCGCCTCGGTCTCAGGCGGCCCAACGGGTCCCGTCGGAGATCAGGTCGGCCAGCTCGGAGACGCCTTCCAGGTCCCTGCGGCGGTCGAGGAGCTCCAGCACCCGCCTGCGGTAGCGCAGGGCGGCCTCTCGGCGGCGCTGGTCACGCGCCTCGGCGGTCTCGATGAGGGACTCCTGCGGCACCATCTCGCTCCAAACTATAGTGTTTACATCAACTTACATGATCAACGCCTGCTCACGAAGAGCGGCTGGGCCACGTGGGCCAGCACGCCGTCCCGGTCGGACATCACCGAGTGCGCGACACCCCGGCCGTGCGGGCTGAGGTCGGTGCCGGCGTCCATGAACATCCACTCCGCGGTCGGTACCCGTTCCACGGTCACCGAGAGGGTGTTCGGGATCGACCACCACTCCTGGATCGGCAGCCGAGCGGAGACGCCGTTGGTCGAGTCGGCCACCACCATCAGGCGGTGCAGTGGAGCGGTCTCCTCGCCCGCCACCAGCGGGATCTTCGGCCGGGTCCAGAGCCGGGCCCGGCCGGTGGCCGGCCCTTCGAAGCCGCCCTCGACGAACCGCCACTCCACCGAGGGTCCGTAGCCCCACTCCGGCGGCACGCCCTCGAAGAACGTCGTCACCTCGTCGTCCGGGACCGGCGGCAGCTCGACCGGTGGCTCGACCAGGTGGCGGGTCGACTCCGGCTCCTCGCGCACCCGCCAGGCGGTCGCCGTGCAGGCCGGTCGGTCGCCGACGAACAGCCGCGCGGCCACCATCTCCACCCGACGCCCCGGACGGACCACCTCGGCCTCGGTCCGCACGACGCCCTGCGGGATCGGGCCGAGCATGTCGACGGTGAGCCGGGCGATCGTGAACGCCGGGTCGTCCGTCGTACCGTCCACGGCCCGGGCCAGCAGCGCCGCCGGTGGACCGCCGTGCTGGGCGTCGAGGTCCCAGGGGCTGGTCGTGGCCCGAGTGGACTCGAACGTGTCGGGGGCGAGGGGGAGGTAGTAGGCCTCTGGCAGCTCCACTGCCTCAGCATCCATCACACGTCGGGCAGCTCCTGCTCGACCCTCGGTGGCCCTTGCCGGCCATTCCGCACCGGTGCGCGCCGGGGAGTCCGACCTCCGGCGGGGCATGCTGTGATGATGGTGAACCGCCTGAAGGACGCGACCTCGCCGTACCTCCTCCAGCACGCCGAGAACCCGGTCGCCTGGTGGGAGTGGGAGCCGGCGGCGTTCGAGGAGGCACGGCGGCGCAACGTGCCGGTGCTGCTGAGCGTCGGGTACGCCGCCTGCCACTGGTGCCACGTGATGGCGCACGAGTCGTTCGAGGACCAGGACACCGCGGCTTACCTCAACCAGCACTTCGTCAGCGTCAAGGTCGACCGCGAGGAGCGGCCGGACGTCGACGCCGTCTACATGGACGCGACCACGTCGATGACCGGGCAGGGCGGGTGGCCGATGACCTGCGTGCTCGACCACGACGGGAACCCGTTCTTCGCGGGCACCTACTTCCCGGACCAGCCACGACACGGACAGCCCAGCTTCATGCAGGTGCTCCAGGCGCTCGTCGACGCGTGGGACAACAAGGCCGAGGACGTGCAGAGGGTGTCCGCCAAGCTGCGCGAGCACCTGTCCCGCAGCAGCGCTATGGCCGTCGGCACCATCACCGACGAGACGCTGGGCCGGGCGGTCACGCTGCTCGAGCGGGAGTACGACGGCGTGAACGGCGGTTTCGGCACGTTCCCGAAGTTCCCGCCCACGATGGTCCTGGAGTTCCTGCGGCGCCGCGACGCGAAGCCGATGCTCACGCGCACCCTGTCGCTGATGGCACGCGGCGGGATCTACGACCAGCTCGGCGGCGGCTTCGCGCGCTACTCCGTCGACGCCGCCTGGCGGGTCCCGCACTTCGAGAAGATGCTCTACGACAACGCGCAGCTGCTCGGGCTCTACGCACGCTACGGCGGCCCTCTCGGCGACCGGGTCGCGCGCGAGACCGCCGACTTCATGCTGCGTGAGCTGCTGACCCCGGAAGGCGGGCTCGCCTCGGCGCTCGACGCGGACAGCGAGGGCGTCGAGGGCAAGTTCTACGTGTGGACGACGGCCGAGCTGGACGACACGCTCGGAGCGGAGGACGGCGCCTGGGCCGCGCACGCGCTGTCGGTGACCGAGGCCGGCACCTTCGAGCACGGAGCTTCGGTGCTCCAGCGGCTCGAGGAGCCCGACGACCTCGCGCGGCACGCCCGGGTCCGGTCCCGGCTGCTGGCGGCTCGCGACGCGCGCGTTCGGCCGGCCCGTGACGACAAGGTGGTCGCCGCCTGGAACGGGCTGGCCATCAGCGGGCTGTGCGACGCCGGGCTGGGGCTGGGTGAGCCGGCGTACGTCGACGCGGCGGTGACCGCAGGTGAGCTGCTCTGGCGGGTGCACCTGGTCGACGGGCGCCTGCGCCGGGTCTCGCGCGCAGGGGTGGTCGGTACGCCGGCGGGCGTCCTGGAGGACCACGGCTGCGTGGCGTCGGGGTTCCTGTCGCTGGCGCAGGCCACCGGCGACGCGGTCTGGCTCTCGCGGGCCACGGTGCTGCTCGACCAGGCCGTCGAGCGGTTCCGCGCCGACGACGGCGGCTTCTTCGACACCGCCGCCGACGCCGAGGTGCTGGTGGCCCGGCCGCGTGACCCGTCCGACAACGCCTCGCCGTCCGGCCTGTCCTCGATGGTGCACGGGCTGGTGGCGGCGCACGCGCTGACTGGTGAGGGCCGCTACCGCCAGGTGGCCGAGGAGGCCTTGGCCACCGTTGCCGCCCTGGCCGAGCAGGCGCCCCGCTTCGCCGGCTGGTCGCTGTCCGCCGCGCAGACGCTGGTCTCCGGCGGGCCGCTCGAGGTGGCCGTGGTGGGCCCGGTGGGAGAGGCGCGGACCGCCCTCGCCGCGCGCGCCCGCCGCCACCCGGGCGCCGTGGTCATCGAGGCGGACGGCCCGCGCGACGACGTACCCCTGCTCTCCGGTCGTACGCCGATCGACGGCCGGCCGGCGGCGTACGTCTGCCGCGGTTTCGTCTGCGAGCGGCCGGTGACGGCGGTCGAGGAGCTGGACGGGGCGCTCAGCCGGTAGCTCGCCGCGCCCGCACCTGGCCCGCCTCGATCTCCTTCATCAGATCGACGCAGTAGCGCCCGAAGTCGATCTGGATCGTGTGCCGCGGCGCCGAGTAGTACTGCTCGAGGTGGACCGCCTCGTCGGCGCGCATGATCCGCTCCTGCTCCTCGACCGAGGGCAGCACGTAGGAGCCCTCCAGGAGGCGAACGAGCAGCTTCGACTGCTGCTCGGCCAGGTTCACGATCGTGGGGGACGACTGGGCCAGCCCCATGAAGAAGAGGTGGTCGACGCCCGGCTTGATCATCCGCTTGAACAGGGGGTATCGGTGGTCCGAGTCCGGGTGGAGCGCCACGTCGCCCGGGTCGAAGAACGGGAACGACATCTCATAGCCCGTCGCACAGATGATCACGTCCGCCTCGACGGAGGACCCGTCCGCCAGCCAGACCGTCCGGCCGTCCAACCGCGAGATCGCGGGCAGCATGTGGATGTCGCCGGACCCGGCCTTGGTCAGGAAGTCGGCTGACACGGACGGGTGGGCGGACAGGGGCTCGTGGTCCGGTTCGGGCAGGCCGTAGCTGCTCATCGAGCCCACCAGGCCGCGGATCAGCTCGCGCGAGGCGGCCAGTGCCTGCTCCTTGGGGATGTCCGGCGGTGCCATCACCTTGTCGGCGGGCTGGCCGTTGCGGTACTTCGGGAGCACCCACACCCCATGCCGGGCCGAGACGTAGAGGCGCGCGGCCATCCACGGCGCGGACAGCTCGCTGGCGACGTCCATCGCCGAGTTGCCCATCCCGACCACGATCACGGTCTTCCCACGGATCTCGACCGGCTCGAACGGCGAGAGGTAGGAGTGGCTGTGCATCAGGTCGCCGTCGAAGTCACCCGGGTAGTCCGGCAGCCTGGGCTTCCAGTGATGACCGTTGGCGACGGCGAGGTCGGTGTACGACCGCGTCTCCCCGGTCGACAGGGTGACGTTCCAACCGGACGACGTACGCCGCGCGGAGTCCACTCCGACACCGAACTCGATTCCGTCCCGCAGCCCGAACTCGTCGACGTACGCGCGGAAGTAGTCGTGCATGAGCCGGTGGCTCGGAAAGTCGGGCCAGTCGCCGGGGACCGGGAAGTCCTCGAACTGCAGCCGGGTCTTCGAGGTGTCGATGTGCAGCGACTCGTAGACCGCCGATCGGCCGTTGGGGTTGCGGAAGTACCAGTTCCCGCCCACGTCGTCGGACAGCTCGAGCTGGTCGTAGTCGATCCCGTGCTCCCGGAGCCGCTTGGCAGTCGTGATGCCCGAGCAGCCGGCGCCGATGACGCAGACCCTGGTCATGCGCGACCCTCCAGGCAGTCGAAGGCGGTCCGCACGTACTCGTCGGTCCGCGGCGACGACGTGAAGTGGTCGACCATCCGGTTCATCGCGTAGGCGAACGTCGTCCGCCGGTCGAGATCGTTGACCACGATCGAGCCGCCCCAGCCGGTCCACCACAGCACCCGTCCGTCGGGGACGGCCGGCGCGGAGACGGCGTTGGGCAGCGCGTACCCGATGCCCCAGGTGAGCGGCACCAGCAGCACCAGGTCGGTGCCGTCGGCCTGCACCTCGAACGCGCGTTCGCGGGTCTCGCGCGACAGCAGGCGCACGCCGCCCACCTCGCCGCCGTGCGAGACCACCGACTGGGCGCAGGCGATCCCTCGAGCGTTGCCGTGGCCGTTTGCGCCCGCGACCGAGACCGAGCGCCACTCGGGCGTGTGGCAGAGGCTCGCCACGTCGAGGACCGGGTTCACGATCGTGGGGACCAGGAAGTTGCCCTCGGGCAGTGCCGCGATGTCCAGCGAGCTCTCGGTGGGCGGGACCAGGTCGGCGCACCTGGGCAGCACGGCCTCGGGCACGCCGAGGTGGAAGTCGGCGCCGAGCGGCTCGGCGACCAGGGTCCGGAACTGGTCGGCGAGCGGCACCCCGGTCGCGCCGCGGACCAGGCCGTCGAGCAGGTGCCCATAGCTGATCATGTGGTAGCCGGACGCCGTCCCCGGCTCCCACCACGGCTCCTGCTCGGCCAGCATCCGCTCGGACGTCTCGAGGTCGAGCAGGCCGGGCACGTCGAGCGGCTCGGTCCACCCGGCGTACCCCGAGGTGTGCGAGAGCAGGTGCCGGACCAGGACGTCGTCGCGGCGGAAGTCCGGCCAGCACGACGCCACCGGGGCATCGAGATCAATGGCTCCGCGGTCGGCCAGCACCAGCACGGTCAGCGCCGCCATGGTCTTGGAGATCGACCACACCTGGACCACGGTGTCCTCGGCCCACGGCACCCCGGGCCGCGCCTCGCCGCCCCACAGGTCGGCGACCAGCTCACCGTCGTGGACCACGGCCAGCGAGGCACCGACGTCCGTGCCGTCGGCGAGGTTGCGGGCCAGCAGCTCGCGCAACGGCTGGAACGACCCAGAGCAGGTCCCGGAGACAGTCACGAGGCCACGATAGGAACACGTTCTAGTTTCGGCCAGGGGCTGGACGGCGCGAGTAGGTTCGGACCGTGACGGACGACACCTACGACTACGTCATCGTCGGCGCCGGGAGCGCGGGCGCGGTCCTGGCCGCGCGGCTCTCCGAGGAGCCCCGTACGTCGGTGCTGCTGCTCGAGGCCGGCGGCGAGGCCGACGCGGACGAGGTCATGATCCCCGCGGCGTTCGCGACGCTGTTCAAGACCCGGTGGGACTGGAACTACGAGACCACCGAGCAGAAGCAGCTCCACGGCCGGCGCGCCTACTGGCCACGGATGAAGGCGCTCGGCGGCTGCTCGTCGATGAACGCGATGATCTACATCCGCGGCAACCGCGCGGACTACGACGCCTGGCGCGACCAGTACGGCGCCGAGGGCTGGGGCTTCGACGACGTCCTGCCTTACTTCACCAGGGCCGAGCGCAACACGCGCCTCGGCGCCCCGCTGCACGGCCAGGCGGGTCCGCTGTGGGTGGAGGACCGGGTCTACACCCACCCGCTCAGCCACGCGTTCGTGGACAGCGCGGTGAGCGCCGGGCACAAGCCCACCGACGACTTCAACGGCGCCTCGCAGGAGGGCGCGGGGCTCTACCAGGTCACCTGCCGCAGGGGGCGGCGCTGGTCGACCAACGAGGCCTACCTCAAGCCGGCGCGGTCGCGGGCCAACCTCACCGTGACGACCGGCGCCTTCGTCACCGGCGTGGTCCTCGACGGGTCACGGGCCACCGGCGTGACGTTCCGGCAGGCCGGTGGGACGCACTCGGTGACAGCGACGCGCGAGGTGCTGCTCTGCGGTGGGGCGGTCAACAGCCCGCAGCTGCTGATGCTCTCCGGCATCGGCCCGGCCGGCCACCTGCGCGAGGTCGGTGTCGAGGTGAAGGTGGACCTGGCCGGCGTCGGCGCCGGCCTGCAGGACCACCCGGTGGTGCCGATGCTCTGGTACACCCGCGGCGTCACGGATCTCGCCCAGCTCAACAACGTCCGCAACTTCGCCCGCTGGAAGGTGCGCGGGACCGGGCCACTCGCGTCCAACATCGGCGAGGCGGGTGCCTTCTTCGCCAGCCGCGACGGCCTGCCGGCGCCCGACCTCCAGATCCACATGGCGCCTGCGGGCTTCTACGACAACGGCATGCACGAGCCGACCCACACGATGGTCACCGCGGCACCGACCCTGGTCTCGGTGGCCAGCCGCGGCACCCTGCGGCTCCGGTCGGCCGACCCGACATGGCACCCGGCGATCGACGCGGCGTACTTCGACGACCAGGCCGACCTCGACGCGATGGTGGCCGGGCTGCGGCGGACCTTCGAGATCTGCACGCAGGGCGCGCTGGCCGCCCACGTCACCAAGCCGTGGCGGCTGCCCGACAACCCCTCCGACGAGGACCTCATCGAGCACGCGCGGCAGTGGGGCCAGACGCTCTACCACCCGACCTCGACCTGCGCGATGGGCAGTGGCGAGGAGGCAGTGGTCGACCCGTCGCTGCGGGTGCGCGGGGTGGACGGGCTCCGCGTC
>Ga0136846_1227842_pt1 | contig 10018 bp, 10 predicted proteins | sample HopSoiMetagenom2_FD_96841 | JGI IMG/M metagenome (GOLD analysis project Ga0136846, IMG submission 96841) | Grasslands soil microbial communities from Hopland, California, USA - 2 Assembly 2016 (version 4) | ecosystem: Environmental > Terrestrial > Soil > Grasslands | place: USA: Hopland... | reverse complement strand
CGGTGGGCCTGGTAGAGGTCGACGTAGTCGGTGCCGAGCCGCTTCAGCGAGCCGTTGATCGACTCGTGGATGTGCTTGCGGGACAGGCCGGTGTCGTTCGGTCCGCCCGGGCCGGTCGGCCAGTAGACCTTGGTGAAGATCTCCAGCGACTCGCGACGCTCACCGGCCAGCGCCTCACCGAGGACCGACTCGGCCTTGGTGTTGGCGTAGGCGTCGGCGGTGTCGAATGTCGTGATGCCGACATCGAGCGCCGCCCGCACGCAGGCCTTCGCCTGCTCGTTCTCCACCTGGGAGCCATGCGTCAGCCAGTTGCCGTACGAGATCTCGCTGACCTTCAAACCACTGTTGCCGAGATAGCGGAAGTCCATACCCCGACCCTACTGGCCCGGTGCGTTACAGGCCTCCCCGCGCCCCGCCGTACCGGTGGTCAGGACGGCTTCTCGCCGCGCTTCACCATCGGCTTGGGCATCCGCCAGCGGCGCATCTGCATCGTCCGCCGGACGGCGTAGAAGCCCAGGCCCTTGCTGGACTCCTTCGGGAACTTCAGCGCCACCGCCTTCTTCAGCCCGGCCGAGAGCAGGAACCAGTCCGCCCCGATCAGCAGGACCATGGCCAGGAACAGCAGGTTCACCAGGCCGGCCAGCCACGGGTACTGCGGCGAGAACACCACGCCGATCAGCGACACCACCAGCAGCACCGGCAGGGCGAACTCCATCACCGAGTACCGCGCATCGACGTAGTCGCGGGCGAACCGCCGGACCGGACCCTTGTCGGCGGTCGGCAGGTACCGGTCGTCGCCGGTCTGCATGGCCGCCTGCACCTTGGACCGCTCGGTCCGCACCTTCTCGCGCCGGATCGCCGCGGCCTCCTTGCGGTTGCGCGGCTTCCGGAACGCGGCCTTGCGGGCCGCCTCGGCCTCCCGGCGGCTCGGCGTCGGCCGTCCCTTGCCGCCCGGCTTCGGCTGGGGCTCGGCAGGTACGGTGGTAGCTGTCTCAGACTTGGTACGACGGAACACGGGGTCAGAACCTCATTCGCAGGGCAGGTCGCGACTCGGGGTGGTCCCCGGACCTTGAGTCCACTTTATCGGGGCCGGACCTGATGGTGTGGTGACCCGTAGGGACATAGGGTGGATCGCACGCACGCCGGGTCGTCAGGCCGGCACAGAAGGGGTACGGATATCGATGAGCATCTTCAAGCGGATGTCGACGATCTTCAGGGCCAAGGCGAACTCCGCCCTGGACAAGGCCGAGGATCCTCGCGAAACCCTTGACTACTCGTATCAGAAGCAGCTCGAGCTGCTGCAGAAGGTGCGGCGTGGGGTGGCCGACGTGGCCACCAGCCGCAAGCGGGTGGAGCTGCAGGCCTCCCAGCTGCAGTCGCAGTCGGCCAAGCTGCAGGAGCAGGCCCAGAAGGCGCTCTCGATGGGCCGCGAGGACCTGGCCCGCGAGGCTCTGACCCGCAAGTCCGGGCTGCAGGGCCAGATCGACGACCTGCAGACCCAGCACGCGCAGCTGCAGGGCGAGGAGGAGAAGCTCACGCTCGCCTCCCAGCGGCTGCAGGCCAAGGTCGAGTCCTTCCGGACCCGCAAGGAGACCATCAAGGCCACCTACACCGCGGCCGAGGCGCAGACGCGGATCAACGAGGCCTTCTCCGGGATCTCCGAGGAGATGAGCGACGTCGGTCTGGCGGTCCAGCGGGCCGAGGACAAGACCCAGCAGATGCAGGCCCGGGCCGGCGCGATCGACGAGCTGCTCGCCTCCGGCGCACTCGACGACGCCAGCGGTACGGCCAAGGACAACATCACCCTGGAGCTGGACCGGATGTCGTCCAACTCCGACGTGGAGAACGAGCTGGCAGCGATGAAGGCCCAGCTGTCCGGCGGCAGTGCGCCGAGGGAGCTCTCCGGTGAGGCACCAGGCGCCCAGGCGCCGCAGTCCGCCCAGCAGCCGGTGCAGCAGCCGGCCGCGGAGCCGGTTCGGCCGCAGGACGGAGACGCTCGATGATCGTTCGCATCATGGGCGAGGGCCAGTGGCGACTGCCCGACGACAAGCTCGACGCGCTCAACGCCGTCGACGGCGACCTGGAGAAGGCCGTGTCGGCGGGCGACGCCACCGCGTTCCAGACCGCGTTCGCCGCGCTGCTGGAGTTCGTCCGGTCCGGCGAGAAGGTGCCGGACGACGAGCTGCACGACTCCGACGCGATCCTGCCCCCGTCGGACAGCTCCCTGGCCGAGATGCGCGAGCTGATCAGCGGCGACGGCCTGATCGCCGGCTGACCACCCCTGTCCACCCCGATCCATCCCGATCCATCCTGATCCACCCCGATCACCGTCCCCGACCCGGCGGCCGATCACCTGAAGTAGTCATACGGAACCCTCGGGACCCAGAAATGGGTCTCGGGGGTTTCGTGTATTTGCGGAACCCGGGAGTCGGGTTTCGCGGGGGTAAACACTCGCATTCGGTGCTGTTCGCGGCGTCATTCACGTAGTACTGTCTGGTTCACGCCGTTGTGGGGGCGGCGTTTGGACGAAGTCCGTGACGGGGAGTGGGTTTGTCACGGGTTTCGCTTCTCACCTGTGGGGGGTGACTGTGCGTGACTGATTTTGTCATGGCCGAGGGGATGGCCGAACCGGCTGATCTGCGGCCGGCGCCGTCGGGGGAGCGTCGTCGGCCGGTCTGGGTGGTTCCGGACGAAGTGCCGGCGATCGTGCCGCGCTCGGCCCGGTTCACCGAGGCGCGCTGGGTTGGGAAGTACCGGTTCGCCGCGATCGCCGGCGACCTGGCCGCCGCGCTGATCGGTGTCTCCGTGGCGCTGGTCGGCCGTTTCGGAGCCCAGATCAACCTCGGCTACATCGTGCTCGGCGCCGTGCTGCCGATCGCGTGGCTGGCCTGTGTGGCGCTGGAGCGGGGCTACGAGAGTCGGTACTTCAGTACCGGGCCGGAGGAGTTCCGATCGATCATCCGGGCGGCCGTGGTGCTGACCGCGCTGGTCGCGATCGCGTCGTACGCGACCAAGAGTCAGGTGGCTCGTGGTTTCGTCGTGCTGGCGGTGCCGATGACCTGTCTGGCCGCGATGGTCGCCCGGTGGGTCCTGCACCGGCAGATCTCCAAGCGACGGCTCGACGGCCGGTGCATGCGCAGGGTGCTCGTTGTCGGGCGCAACGAGCAGGTGACCACGCTGTGGCGCCACCTGGTGCAGCGACCGGCCGACGGATACGTCGTGGTGGCCACTTGCCTACCGCGGGGTGACGCGTTCCACGAACCGGGGTCGGAGACCCTGGGCCGGGCCGAGATGGACATCCTGGCGGCGGTCGACAAGTACGACGTCGACATCGTCGCCGTGGCCGCGGACCCGGAGCTGGCGGGACACTCGCTACGCAAGCTGTCCTGGGCGCTCGAGCAGCGCGGCGTCGAGCTGATCGTGTCACCGGGCATCGTCGAAGTGGCCGGTCCGCGGATCTCGATCCGCCCGGTGGCCGGGCTGTCGCTGCTGCACCTTGAGCGGCCGTCGGTGAGCGGTGGACCGCACCTGCTCAAGACCATCTTCGACCGGGTGGTCGGCTGCCTGATCCTGCTTGCCATCTCGCCGCTGCTGCTGGTCACCGCCGTCATGGTGAAGCTCACCAGCCGGGGGCCGGTGCTGTTCAAGCAGACCCGGGTGGGCCGTGGTGGCGAAGAGTTCAAGATGCTGAAGTTCCGCACGATGGTCGTCGACGCCGAGGCCCGCAAGGCCGAACTGGTCGCTCTCAACGAGGGCAACGGGATTCTGTTCAAGCTCCGCGACGACCCGCGGGTCACCAAGGTCGGCAGGTACCTGCGGCGGTTCTCGATCGACGAGCTGCCACAGCTGGTCAACGTGCTCCGGGGGGACATGTCGCTGGTCGGCCCACGGCCGCCGCTGCCGGCGGAGGTCGCGCAGTACGCGATCGACGACGCGCGCCGGATGCTCGTGAAGCCGGGGCTCACCGGCCTGTGGCAGGTCAGTGGCCGCAGCGACCTGACGTGGGAGGAGTCGATGCGGCTCGACCTGCGGTACGCCGACAACTGGTCGATCGCCCTGGACCTGCTGATTCTGTGGAAGACCGCACGCGCCGTGCTGGGGAGCGACGGCGCGTACTGAGCTCGCTGCGGCCAGCTGCCGGCCGCAGTGATGACCGAGCACCACAAGGGCACCCACCGTCGGGGGACGACGAGGACGGGGTGCATTCCCGAGGGGGGAATTCATGACGCAACACCTCAGTGCCGGACCCGGTACTGATCACTCGACAGTCGACGACACGGTCGTCCGGTCCGAAGCCGCCACGCTGGTCGTCCAGGCCGGGGCCGGCGACCAAGGCGCCTGGAGCCGGCTGGTCGACCACTATGCGCGGCTCGTCTGGGCCGTCACCCGCAGCTTCCGGCTGAGCGACAGCGACGCCGCTGACGTCTCCCAGATGGTCTGGCTGCGGCTGCTCGAGCACATCAACCGCGTCGACCCCGAGCGGGTCGGCGCCTGGCTGGTCGTCACGACCCGCCGGGAATGCCTGCGGGTATTGGCTTTTCGCAAGCGGGTGCTGCTGACCTACGAAGCGACGGCCTTCGAGGACGAGGCCGGCGATCAGCCTGAGCTGGACTCCGACCTGCTCGCCGGTGAGCGGGCGGACGACGTACGCCGTGCGCTCGAGAGCCTGCCCGACCGGTGGCAGCAGCTGCTCGGCATGCTGATGGCCGACCCGCCGGCGCCGTACGCGGAGATCTCCGCCACGATCGGCATCCCGATCGGCAGCATCGGTCCGATCCGCGGCCGCTGCCTCGACAAGCTCAGATTGCTGCTTGCCTCCTGAAGCAGCAGTCTGACATCACGCCCGGTTCGGACAACACCTCGGTCAGAGCATGATCCAGGCGGTCCGGACCGGGCGTTGTGTGCTGCCCGGCCAGCGCAGCAGGAAGCTGACCAGCCGTGCGGCCGTCGGACCATTGCCGTCGCCGCGGGACTCGACCACGACCGGACCGGCCGGGGAGACTCGCAGCTCGACGGTCAGGTCGGTGCTGCCGTGCACGGCCACGTCGAGCGTGATGCCGTGACCGGCGAACCGCAGCTGCCGGCCACCGTCCGCGCCAGGTGTGTCCACCAGGCTGTCGAAGACCAGGTCGAGGACGTCGAGGTCGCGCTCGTGCCGTCCGAACGCGGCGTACCCGACCGACCGGAGCAGCGCGATCTGCTCGCCGGCGGCGCGTTCGGGTGGCCCGATCATCGTCCTCATCGCTCCCCGAGCACCTTGACCACGCTGTCCGGGTCCTGCCCGTACGGCGCACCCTGCCAGGCGGCCCAGTTCACCCGGTTGCCCTGCTCGTGCACGATGAAGTTCCACGGCCCGGCGTAGGTGTTGTTGAAGAACCGGTTGCCCTGGTGGTATGTGATCGCGTCCTGCACGGCGGACTTCTGGTACGGCGACCAGGACGGGAACGTCCCCCAGTTGGAGAACAGGCCGTTGAAGCCGCACCCGGTGCGGAAGCTGCAGGTCGGGGACACCTTGTCCGGCGCGAGATTGAAGGTGTTGTCGTGCACCCGCACGTTCTGCGTCTTCCACCGGCAGTCGCTCTTGTACGGCTGCTTGTTGATGGTGGTGGCGTTGCAGGTCTTCGCGGTCACCACGGACGGATTCACCAGCGTGCCTGATCCGGTACTGGTGTTGGCCGCGGAGCCGGCGAACCGGTCGGCGTTCTCCCACAGGATCAGGCCTGACCAGTTGTCGGTGAAGACGTTGTTGCTGATCTCGAAGGTCTGGTTGAACACCCCCGTCACCCGCGGATCGCTGCCGGACTCGGAGATGTACAGCGCCGGGGTCGGGAAGCCGTTGTTGAGCGGACCCTTGCCCAGACCGTTGCGGATGAACGAGTTGCCCCGGATCCCGGCGTTGTAGCTTGTCTCGTAGACCAGGCCCTCGGCCAGGTTGCCGGAGATGTAGTTGCCCTCGATCACGAAGCCGGTGTTGTTGGTGTCGGCCCACATCCCGGTGCTGTGGTTGTCGTGGATCCAGTTGCCGCGCACGATCGCTCCGGTGACCTCCCAGAACTTGCCGCCGCCGCTGCACCCGCAGCCGCCCTTGAGCGTCTCCCAGTCGTCGGTGTTGTTGCCGGCGATCTCGTTGCCCTCGATGGTGATGCCGGCCACTTTGCCCGGGTTGTAGGCGCTGAAGCCGTACTGGCCGTTGTCGCGCAGACAGTTGCCGCGGACAACGTTGTGGTCGCCGACCATCAGCCCGGCGCCGGCGTTGTCCTGGATGGTGTTGCCGACGACGGTCCAGCGCCCGGACGCGTCGTGGTTCACCACGCCCTCGTCGTTGTTGGTCTTCACCGGCCCGAAGTTCTGGATGGTCAGGTTCTTCAGCGTGACCGAGGTCGCGTAGCCGGTGAACGCGTACCGGTTCTGCCGGCCGCCGTCCAGGATCGCGCCGGGCGCACCGACGTAGGTGTTGCCGTCCTTCGGGATCACCTGGGCGAAGGGAGCGCTGCCGAGCCGGTGTGTCCCGGGCGACAACCAGAAGGTGGTGCCGGGCGGATTGGCGGCTGTGAGCGCATTGAGGTTCGCGCTTGTACTGACGACGACCGCACCGGCCGGAGCGGTGCCCGGACCGGACAGCGCCTTCACGTTCCCGCAGATCTTCGCCGGCGGCGTCGTCGGAGCGGTCACCTGGGCGTCCATGATCCCCGGTGACGTAGACGTCGTGGGCGCGCCGTTCCCCGGGTTCGCGTCGTCGCGGAACACGGTGAATCCGATCGCGACCAAGGTGGCGACGACAACCAGCGCGACCCCACCGAGCACCGGCGTACGCCGGTACCACGCGGTCCCCGCGCTTCCTCCGGCTTCGGGCGGCGGGGACGGCGGGGGCGAGCCGCCTGGCTCCATGGCGTTTCCTTCGGGGGGCATCGGAAATCCTCGGGTTCAGCGTTGAGCGGCGGCCGGATGAGCTACCGCGAAGCGGTAGATGTCGAGCAATTGCTCGACGTTCCGGTCGATCTGGTGGTGCTTCTCGTACGTCGTCCGGGCCTGGCGGCCGAGCTCGGCGTACCGATCCGGCGCGGCGTCGACGTCGAGCAGCAGCTTGGCCAGAGCATCCGGCCGGCCCGGCTCGAACAAGGCACCGTCGACGCCGTCGGTGATCAGGTCGGGGAACGACCCGTGGCCGGAGGCCAGTGGCGGCACGCCGACAGCCATCGCCTCGACGACCACGAGGCCGAACGTCTCCTCCCACTGCGACGGCAGAACCACCGCCCGGGACTCACCGATCAGCTTGAAAACATCCGGTTTGCTCATCAGGCCGCGCATCTCGACCGACGGTCGCTCGGCGGCCCATGCGGCCACCTGCTCGAGCATGGGCCCACCGCCGGCGATGACCAGGCGCAGCGCATCGTCGCCCGCGGTCGCGCGGTACGCGTCCCAGCTCTTCATCAGCAGTGGAGCGCCCTTGGCCGCGTCGAGCCGGCCGACGTACGTCACCTGGCGCTGCCGCGGCCCGCCGACCGGACCGTCGTACGGAACGATGTTGTGCTTGACGAACGACCGCTCCGGATCGAAGTCCATCCCGGACATCAACTGGCGCTGCGACTCGGAGATGAAGATGTAGGCGGACACCAGCTTGCGCCAGCTGCCCCGGTGGCCGCGCGCGTTCAGGACGGTTGTCCCGGTCGCGAGCGCGGACCCGCGGTAGCAGCGGTGCAGGACCGCACTGGCCGGGTTGCCCCCGGCACAGTTGTGGCAGACCTCACCATTCCGGAAGAAGTCGCCGCTGGCACACAGCAGCTTGTAGTTGTGCAGCGTGATCACCGCCGGTACGCCGGCCAGCCGGCAGGCGTACAGCACCGATGGACTGAGCAACGGGAACGTGTTGTGGATGTGCACGACGTCCGGCCGGTGGCGGAACAGGTCCCTGGCGAGGTCGTGCCGGCTCGCCCGGCTCCAGACCACCCGGCCGGGCAGCGTCGCCTTCTTCCAGGTGGGCCAGTCCTCGATGTCGTCACTGTGTCGCTCGAAGTGCCGGACGTCGTGACCAGCTGCGGTGAGCGCCTCGCTCTCCTGATCGACGACCCGGTTCTCACCGCTCGGTGCGGTCGATCGGTACCTGTTGTGCACCATCAGGATCTTCATCGCGGTCCTTCACGTGTGGATGCGGAGTACACCAGTGAGGCGGCCAACGTCAGTTCCAGCAGGTATGGCGACGCCTCGCTGAGCCCGCTCTCGGTGAACGAGGCGACGACGCAGTAGGCGACGAGGAAGAGTGCCAGGGCGCGCTGCGGACCCTGCGGGCGGAACCAGGCCGCGGTCAGCACGAACAGCACCAGGAGGACGGTGAGCGCGCAGCCGACCAGTCCGACGTCGTAGTACGTGCCGAGCCAGTTGCTGTCGATCGGCAGACCGTTGAACGACTTGTTCGACAGGCCGAAGCCGAAGAGGGTCTCGAAGGTCGAGCGCGGCTGCGCCAGGATGGCGTCCCAGACGAACTTCCGTCCGGTCAGTGCGCCGAGTTCCTTGGTGTCCTGGCCGCGGGCCAGCCAGGTCGTCACCACCGAGCTGAGGGTGAGTGCGCCGACGGTGAAGACTCCGGCACCGATCACGAACGCCTTGCGCACCCGCGAGCGCGCCGTGAACAGGCTCAGCCCCGCGATCGTCACCCCGACGATGACCGCGAGCAGAGCAGTACGGGTGTGGGTCAGGAGTAGGACGGGAACGCAGACCAGCACGCTGGTGAGTGCCACGCCACGCCGGAGTAGGCCGGACATCCAGAGAACGATCGTGAGGCCGAGGGCCACCGCGGTGTAGTGCCCGACCTGGGTCGGCGGGATCGGCCAGAGCGTGCCGCCGAGCCGGTTCTCGGTCATCGCCAGCCCGGGGGCCACCATCAGACCGACGACGACCGAACCGACAATGCCCCACAGGACCATCAGGTGCGTGCGTACCAGGAGCAGATCGCGGCGGGTCCACCACGGCGTCAGCAGCCACAGCACCAGCGCGAAGCCACAGAGCCGGCCGGCCCGGAACAGCGCGCCGAGCAGGAACTCGGCCCGGACGCTCGCCAGCAGTCCCTCCACTGCCAGCGTCATCAGCAGGGCGATGTACACGCTCGGACGGATCCGGACCGGCCGGTTCACCGTCAGCACCACCATCAGGGCGCCGACCAGCGCACCCTGGGCGATGAGCTTGCCGACCGACCCCGGAATCGGCAGCAGGTGCGGCGCACCCGGGAAGAACGTCATCACGTTCAGCACCAGCAGGGCCCAGGTCAGCTGGACGCGCCGACGCCGCCGCACCTCGGGCGCGATCACCCGCCTGGTCGGGCGAGTACCGAGTCGCGTGGTCAGTTGATCGCCGATCCGGGTGGTGATGACGGTCATCGTTCGAACATCTCGACATCGACCGCCCGGCTCCGTCCGGACTCGGCCTCGGTGACCCCGACACTCTCGTCGGTACGGTCCGGGCGCAGGACGACCGCGGTGGCCATCTCGAGTCCGGCCAGCCGCAACATCTCGCCGGTCGCCTGGATCTTCGTGGTGGTCGACCGTCCCGCGGTTACGAACACGGCGGCGTGCGATGCCCAGGTGGCGAGGTGGTCCGCGCCGAGCTCCGGCGTCAGCTCGGCCAGGCTGAGCACGAGGTCGGCGACTCCCCAGGACGCGTCCAGCGCGATGTCCCCGGAGCCGGCCTGGCGGCTGTTGTCACCTGGTCGCAGGTAGGCACCTTCGGCCGGCCCGCCGTGGGGATCGACGAGGTGGACGTCGATGCGTCGTCCGGCCTCGCTGAACCGCGACTCGTGGGTGCCCTGCGTCTTCACGCCGAGCATCCGGGCGAGCTTGCCAGAGTCGGTCAGGTCGGCCACCAGGATGTGCTTGCCCTCCTCGGCGAGCGACACCGCGAGCGACGCCACCGCGAGCGCGCAGGTGTGCAGGTCGTCGACGCTGACCACGGCAAGGGCCGGAGTCGGACGCTCGCCCCAGAAGATCCGCTGGTCGAGATGCTGCACGATCAGCTGGTTCTCCGGACT
>Ga0136846_1227255_pt1 | contig 10018 bp, 6 predicted proteins | sample HopSoiMetagenom2_FD_96841 | JGI IMG/M metagenome (GOLD analysis project Ga0136846, IMG submission 96841) | Grasslands soil microbial communities from Hopland, California, USA - 2 Assembly 2016 (version 4) | ecosystem: Environmental > Terrestrial > Soil > Grasslands | place: USA: Hopland... | reverse complement strand
GTTCGGCTTCATTGGGAGATATAATAAGAAGGTCGATTTTTTGTTGCAGTAACTCATTTACCTGCTGTACCTGCGTTTGACTATTACCAGCTGCCTGCCTGTAAATAAAATGTACGTTCGGATGAAAAGCCAGCTCCCGTTTCATTTCCTTCAGCATAGTTTTTCTCCAGGCATCCGATTCAACACACTGGGAAAACCCGATGGTATAAGTATCCTGTTTCTTTTGACTGTTACAGGCCACCAAAAACAAAAGCATTGCCGGGAAAAATAACCGGGCAATACTATAGCTGCACCATCCTGTTAAAGGCAAGCGGCTCGTTAATGATCGTATCATAATGCTGATCAGTAATAATACAAGGTAAAAAATTTTATACCCCTTCCGCTATAAATATAGGCGATTATGATCTGGCCTGCATTTTTTGCTCCAGGCACAGGGCGCATGGATGAAACATTTTCTAAAAAGGGTGTTACAAATTCTATAAACAGCTATCATTTACAATACTTGTTGCGTGTATTTTATATTGAATATTAACCTGTTACGATCTTTTGATATTTTTTTGTCCCTAAATAATCTTTTGAAACGGGATTGCTACGTTCTCTGCCCCCCTGTACGATATGTTTACAAAAAATTGCTTGTTGTATGAACAAAAGAAAGGTGCTTTTGTGGAGCATTATTGTAGCGCTCGGTGGCTTCTTATTTGGCTTCGATACTGCGGTTATTTCAGGTGCGGAACAATCTATCCAGGCATATTGGTCCTTAACTCCCATTGAACATGGACTTACTGTTTCTATTGCTTTGATCGGTACTATTATTGGTTCTTTAATTGGAAGCATTCCTGCCGATAGGCTGGGAAGGAAAAATACCTTAATGATCATTGCAGTCGTGTACCTGTTCTCTTCTCTTGGAACTGCTTTTTCAACCAACTGGTATATTTTTCTGCTCTTCAGGTTTGCAGGTGGGGTAGGCGTGGGGGCTTCTTCTGTAACGGCGCCGGTGTATATTTCCGAAATAGCTCCTGCCCAAAAAAGAGGGCGCCTGGTTGCCCTGTTCCAGTTCAACGTCGTATTTGGCATTTTGCTTTCCTATTTTTCCAATTACCTGATAGGCCAGGAAGGGGACACCGCCTGGCGATGGATGCTGGGTGTACAGGCTTTTCCATCGTTGTTGTTTTTTATATTGCTGCAGGTGGTACCGGAAAGTCCCAGGTGGCTGCTCTTAAAAAAGGGAAAGACAGAGGAAGCCATCGCCATTTTAAAAGTAGTACTTCCAGACACTTACCTGGCAGAGATAGAGGAAATAAAAAACAACAAAAACCAGCATCCTGCCACCAGTAATACCAGTCAGTTGCTTTCGCGCCGTTACAGGTTCCCTGTTTTTTTGGCCGTATCATTTGCTGTTTTTAACCAGGTTTCGGGGATCAATGCTATTATATATTATGCGCCCCGTATTTTCGAAATGACAGGTTTGGGACGAAACTCTTCCCTGCTTTCGACAGTAGGTATTGGCGCCGTGAATTTTATTTTCACCCTGATTGCCATCAACTTTATAGACAGGATAGGCCGCAAAACTTTGATGCTTATCGGTTCTGTAGGATTGATCTCAACGCTTGGGCTGGTAGCGCAGGCTTTTTATTCGCAACACTTCAGTGGCTGGGCAGTTACGATCTACCTGCTGGTTTATATCGCCTTCTTCGCCTTCAGCCAGGGTGCTGTGATCTGGGTGTTCATCTCAGAAATATTTCCCAACCAGGTGAGGGCAAAAGGTCAAACGCTTGGAAGCTGTACCCATTGGGTAATGGCTGCCCTGGTTGCCTTTTCATTTCCTATGCTGGCTGAAAAGCTGGGAGGCGGTAATACTTTTTTATTCTTCTGTATAATGATGGTATTGCAGCTGTTTTTTGTATGGAAGGTGATGCCCGAAACCAAGGGCAAATCATTGGAACAGATAGAACGTACGATGATATTACATTAACTCAACTCTCAAAAACGATTGCACTTATGAATAAACAAATTACAGCTAATAAGCTGGTATGCTACGGCGAGATCCTTTGGGATGTATTGCCTTCGGGCGAGTTGCCGGGAGGTGCGCCTATGAATGTAGCCTATCACTTACATAAACTAAACCAGCCCGTTTCACTGATTACAGCCATCGGAAATGATTCCCATGGAACAGCGCTGGTGAACTTATTGTCGCAATGGGGCATTGGCAGGGAGTATTGCCAAATCGACAATTTTCATCCTACAGGTATGGTGTATGCGCACCCAAAGGGACCCCATGAAATGATCTATGACATTGTATATCCATCTGCATGGGATTTTATATTATGGAACGATACATATGCTGACCTGATGCAGGAAACAGATTACCTTGTTTTTGGCAGTTTGGCCTGTCGCAATCATACCTCAGCAAATACCCTGTTTAAACTGCTGGAAACTGCGAAGAACAAAGTATTGGATATTAATATAAGGCCCCCGCATTTCAGTCCCAAAACTGTTGAACAATTACTGTATAAAACAGACATCCTGAAGCTGAACCTGGCCGAACTGGAACTGATCGCGGGCTGGTATGCGTCTTTACAGACTGTTACAGATAAAATTCAACTGATGCAGGACCGCTTTTCAATAAATACCATAGTGGTAACGCTGGGCGATAAGGGCGCCCTGTTATGTATGGATGGTAATTTTTATGAGCATGCTGGTTACAAAGTGCAGGTGGCCGATACGGTGGGGAGCGGCGATGCATTCCTGGCTGCCTTTCTTTCCCGGTTGATCGACAAGGCCCCGCCCGAAAAAATACTCGACTTTGCCTGCGCCATGGGAGCGCTGATCGCTTCTTACACGGGCGCCTGTCCTGAATATGATATCCAGGAGATCAAAACAGGTAGAAACTTTTCCAACGCTCAGGCATGATTGCTAAAAATCTTTCAAACCAAAATTAACCAAAATGAAACGATTGCTGATGATTATTACCGGATTGCTGTTTTCGGTAATAGTATTTGCCCAGAAAAAAACAATTTCCGGTGTGGTTTTGAATAAAACCAGTCACACCCCACTTTCAGGGGCCACTATTACTGCCAATAATAAAGTGGTGGTAACAGATGCCGCCGGAAAGTTTACTATAGAAGCCTCGGCAGGCGACCTTATTACGGTAACTTTTGTAGGCATGAAACAGACAACCATTAAAGTTGGTGGAATTCAAAACCTGTCTATCGAACTGGAAGAAGGGGAAAAGGAACTGGAACAGTTTATAGTAATAGGTTATCAGAGCCAGCGCAAAAAAGATCTGACGGGGGCTGTTGCTGTAGTAGACCTAACACCCGTAAAAAACAGCAGTTCCGGCAATACCATGCAGGCACTGCAGGGAAGAGTAGCAGGCTTGTATATAGAAAAGAACGGTGGTTCTCCTAATGGCTCCAATGGCACCATACTTATAAGAGGATCCAATACCCTGGGGGTAAATGATCCGTTGTATATTATTGATGGGATACCAACTACCAGGCCTGAAGTGTTCCAAAACCTCGATCCGGCAGTGATTGCTTCCGTACAGGTGTTGAAAGATGCTTCGTCTGCATCCGTATATGGGGCCAGGGCTTCCAATGGCGTTATCATTGTTACTACAAAAAATGGTGGCAATACGAGCGGCAAAGTAAATTTCCAGTTTAACAGCAGCATTTCAAGCCAGTCAGAAAAAGGGGAGCGATTCAACATGCTGAATTCGTTAGACCGGGGCAAGGCGTTATGGCAGGCTTCTGTAAATGATAAACAGGATCCTGCTGCGGCCTATGGTGAGATATATACTTTTGACTGGAATAATGATTACAATAACCCGGTTTTAAACTCAGTAAAAGTTAATCCGTTTGTTGGTGGCGATCCCAATACACCGGCAGGAAATACCAACTGGCAGGATGTAATGTATAAAACTGGCCTTGTAACGAATAACAGCCTGACTGCTTCGGTTGGTAACAAAAATTCATCCCTTGCCATTAACCTGGGCTACTTAAAAAATACAGGGATGTTAAGATATACCGGGTACGAGCGAATGAGCGGCAGTATAAACGGTATAACAAAGACATGGGATGGGAAAGCTTCATTTGGGGTAAATCTGCGGGTGGCTAATTCAAATGAGTTGTTAGCTACGAACGATATCGGCGGAGCCTCCACGCCGTACCTGGCAGTTACTTTGGCGCCCACTATTCCGGTGTATCAAACAGATGGCGTAACATTTGCAGGCGCATCGGGCGGCGGCTACTCAGACAGAAATAACCCGTTGCATATGCAGTATTTGTCAAGATGGGATAATGCCAACCGGCTCTCAACATTTGGCAATGTATTCGCTGAAATTGAACCTGTAAAAAACTTATTTTTCAGGTCAACACTGGGTGCTGATTATGCAACTTTCCTGGCCAAAACAATTTTACCTACGTTTACAGAAGGGGCCTTTAACAGAACTACCAATAGTCTTAGCTTAAACCAGAATAAGTATTTGAGTTATACCTTTTCAAATACCCTGCGATACAACTGGAATATAAACGAGCAAAACAATATAAAGGTCCTGGCAGGTACCGAATACATCAAAACGAATCTTGATTACCAGAACACCAAAAAAGAAGGCTATGCTATCCAGACACAGGATTACTTCACATTAAATTCCGGAACCGGCAATACCTATGTTTCCGGTGGTTCAACCGGCAATCGCTTATATTCTTTATTCGGCCGCATTGACTATAATTATGCTGACAAATATCTGGCAGCAGTTACTGTGCGCCGTGATGGTTCTTCCCGTTTTGGCGCCAATAACCGGTATGGTGTATTCCCTGCTGCATCTGTAGGCTGGCGAATAGATAAAGAAGCCTTCATGAACAAACAGACATTGTTCTCTGAATTAAAATTAAGAGCTGGTATTGGCCGGGTAGGTAATCAGCAAATTGGCGACCTGGCTCGTTTTGGGCTCTTCGATGCCAGATACGGCACCACGCAGAATCAATTAACGCCAGGATTTTGGGAGCAATATATGAATATAGGCACCGCCTATTCTTTATCGGGTGCCAATACCGGCACACTTCCTTCGGGCTTTGTTCAGATACAGGCACAAAACCAGGATCTGAAATGGGAAACCACTGATGAGATCAATACAGGAATTGACTTTGCCCTGTTTAAAAACAGGATCTATGGCTCGTTCGATTTCTTTTCGCGTAAAACGACGGGGATCTTAATTACTCCACCCGTAGCATCGGCTTTGGGTGAAGGACAAACGAAAGCGGTAAACGGAGCTTCTAAAACAAATAAGGGCTGGGAACTCGTGGTTGGCTACCAGGGACAAAGAAAAGGAGATTTCAGTTATGATGTAAAAGCAAACTTTGCCCATTTCAGAGACAAAATAACAGAGTTACCCGAAAGTGTACGCCCCGCATATCCGGGCAACCTGGTAAATACCATTATCGGTCACTCGCAATTTGATCTTTTTGGTTATAAAACAAACGGACTTTTTCAATCACAGGATGAAGTAAATAAAGCGCCCAAACAAATAGGCGCCGGTCCCGGAAGGATCCGTTATGTAGACATTAACAATGATGGCGAAATTAATGATCTCGACAGAACCTGGATAGGCACTACGCTTCCTGATCTGGAATATGGCATAAGGGTTGACCTAACCTACAAAAAATTCGATCTGTCTATATTCGGTTCTGGTGTAACGGGCAGAAAAGGAAACGATGTGTACACGCTCTTCAACAACCTGATGAAAAGCCGGGAAAATGTTGGCCCCGGTGTATTTAACGGTTGGACCCCACAGCATACAAATACCAGCATCCCGGCCTTAACACTTAAAGATGACAATAACGAAAGCCGCACTTCTGATTACTTTATAGTTAGCACCTCTTATTTTAAAATGCGGAATATTCAGCTTGGGTATAATGTAACTATTAAAAAGTTCTTTACATCATTACGTCTGTATGGGATGGCTGAAAACCTGTTCCTGTTTAAAAACAAAAATTTCCAGGGACCCGATCCGGAAAGAACAAACATTAACCTGATACCCATACCCAAAACTTTCACCTTCGGTGTTAACGCCGCATTTTAATTAACTCCAAAAGCAGTATCAAAATGAACAAGAAATATATACCGGCTTTTATAGCTTCAGCCATTTTGTTTTTCGGTTCCTGTAAAAAGCAACTTGAATATACGCCAACGGGCGTGCTGTCATCGACAGATCTTACATCGCCTACTGCAGTTGAAGGATTAGTTACGGCTGCCTACGCCGGCATAGGTAATGGCGACATGATTGGTCCTATATATAGTATGTGGGCTTATGGAAGCGTTCGGTCAGATGATGCGTATAAAGGCGGTGGTGGCACTGCCGACGTTGGGGAAGTAGATGCCCTGGAACATTATAACCTGGTAACACCCTCCATGGTGATCTTTGTTCCGCGCACCTGGCAAAATTTATTCAAATCCATTTCGCGGGCTAATGTGGCCCTTCGTGCTGTAAATAATTTGGATGAATCTGCATTCCCGGCAAAAAAATCAAGGCTGGCGGAACTGAAATTTTTAAGGGCGCATAGCTTTTTTACCATGAAGCTTTTGTATAAGAACATTCCTCTGTTTGATGAAACGGCTACGCCAGACGACATTTTAAAAGTGTCTAACGATCTGTCGTGGGAAGCATCCTGGAATAAAATAGCCGACGATTTTCAGTTTGCTATTGACAATTTGCCTGAAACCCAAACCCAGTTAGGACGGCCCAATAAATATGCAGCCCACGCCTACCTGGCAAAATTACGGCTCTTCCAGGCGTATGAACAGAATGCGACACATCAGGTGATTAATATTAACAAAACAAGATTACAGGAAGTGGTTGCCCTATGCCAGTCGGTTATAGCCTCGGGTAAATATGCATTAAGCGCCGATATTTCTGATAACTTTTTGCCTGAAACAGAAAACGGCCCGGAATCGATATTTGCCATTCAGTTTACGATCAACGATGGAACTACGGCAGGCAGATTAAATTACGAGGATGGGTTGAATTATCCGCATGGCGCCCCGCAATATGGATGCTGTGGTTTTCATGCTGCCAGCCAGAACCTGGTAAATGCTTATACAACGAATGCCAACGGCCTGCCTAATTTTTCTACATTTAATAGCAGCATCGCAAATTTAAGTACTACAACAGTGGATGTGCGTCTTGATCATACTGTAGGTATAGAGGGGCATGTTTACAAGTATGACAATACAAAATTGTTCAGTAGCAGCTGGGTACGCGATCCCGGTGTGTATGGTAATTTTCATACTATGCGCAATCAGCAACTGGCCACGAGTTCTTCATACTTCAAAAACGGCCCTTTTATGGGTGTTGCAAAAAATTATGACATTATCCGTTACGATGAAATTTTATTGATACAGGCAGAAGCCTATATTGAGTTGGGACAACCCGATAAAGCACTGCCCCTTATCAATCAGATCAGGACCAGGGCCGCAGCCAGTACAGGAAAACTGAAAAAGTTGGATGGCAGTTTTGCTTCCAGCTACAATGTGCAACCATATACTGCGGTAGGTTGGACGCAGGATTATGCCCGTAAAGCGCTGCAGTGGGAAAGACGCCTGGAATTTGCTACAGAAGGGCAGCGGTTTTTTGACCTGGTGAGATGGGGAATTGCTGCACAGGTGCTGAATGATTATATCTCCATTGAAAAAAACAGGAGAACCTTTCTGGCAACCGCTGTTTTTACTGCCGGCAGGGATGAATATTTGCCCATTCCGCAGTCAGAAATTACCTTCACCAAAGGATTATATAAGCAAAACCCCGGGTATTGATTGTTTAATTAAAAGCTTGCTGCATGAATAAAAAGATATGGTTATTTACAACAGCCACCTTTATATCGGCTTTATTGGTAAGATCATCCTATGCCCAGCAGTTGTATAAGGAGATGTACCGCCCGCAGATCCATTTTTCACCAAAAGAAAAATGGACCAACGACCCTAATGGTATGGTATATTATAACGGTACCTGGCACCTGTTCTTTCAATATTACCCCGATAGTACCGTGTGGGGCCCCATGCATTGGGGCCATGCTACCAGCAAAGACCTGGTTCACTGGCAGCAACAGCCCATTGCACTCTATCCAGATAGCCTGGGTTATATATTTTCAGGTAGTGCAGTGGTAGATAAAAACAATACTTCGGGTTTGGGTAAAAACGGGCAGGCGCCTTTAGTGGCCATCTTTACTCATCATGATCCTCATGGTGAAAAAGAAGGCAGGAACAACTTTCAGAATCAAAGTATTGCTTACAGCCTCGACAATGGTAAAACGTGGAAGAAATATGCAGGCAACCCGGTTTTGAAAAATCCCGGTATTACCGACTTTCGTGATCCCAAAGTAATGTGGTATGAACAGCAGCATAAATGGATAATGACGCTTGCCACCAAAGACAGGATAACGTTTTATTCTTCTCCTGATCTAAAAAACTGGACAAAGGAAAGTGAATTCGGTTCAGACGTGGGTGCTCATGGTGGTGTTTGGGAATGCCCCGATCTATTCGCATTGGATGATAATGGGAAAAAGATCTGGGTGCTGATCGTGAATGTAAATCCGGGTGGTCCTAATGGCGGGTCGGCTACCCAATATTTTATAGGCGACTTCGACGGCAATAAGTTTACTCCTTTGTACAGGGATACCAGGTGGCTCGATTATGGACCTGATGAATATGCCGGTATTACCTGGAGCAATACAGGCAACAGGAAAATATTTTTAGGCTGGATGAGTAACTGGTTATATGCGAATGTGGTTCCTACAAAAACATGGAGAAATGCAATGACCATACCTCGTGAGTTGAAACTAAAGCATGTTGGTAAGGAGATCTTTATAACGCAGCAACCAGTTGCAGAATTGAATACGCTTCAATCGAAACCGGTTGTGTTGCAAAATGTAAAGGTTAAGAACTCCTTCGATGTAGGGGCTTCAACCGGAAAAATAGCATTGCCTGTGCGTCTTGATCTTAGTCTTGTTCCCTCGAAAGATCTTTCAGTTATTCTTTCCAACAATGCCGGAGAACAGGTAGTGATAGGATATGACAACCAAAAAAAGGAATATTTCATCGATCGCACTAAATCGGGAAATATAAGTTTTCAGAAAGATTTTGCCGGCAGGCATGTGGCGCCCCGTATAAGCAGGGCAAGCGATCTGAATTGTTCGCTGATAATAGATGTTAGTTCTGTAGAACTGTTTGCCGATGGTGGTTTAACCGGTATGACAGAGACCTTTTTCCCAACCAGTCCGTTCAATAATATCCGTATAGGATCCGCTGAAGGGATTGTTATTAAAAAGTTATCGTATAGCCCGCTACGTAGTATATGGTAAGAAGGGTAAATCGATACGTTTAAAAAAGAAAAACGAAACGTATAAATTTCCCGTAATGGCGATTCTAAACGAAAATAAAAAACCCTTCTTTTCAAAGAAGGGTTAAACCAAAAACCACCTTGTATGAAGTGCAGTGACTAAATTTAATCCTGAGCATATTCTTTTATCTCCACTGAAATGCCTTTCCAGTTGTCAGTATTATTCCGCGACTCATCTTTAACCACCATGGTTACCGTGCCGTTACCGCTTCTGTACATCTTAACGAATGCTGCATGGCCATTTTCATCAGACGCCTCACTTCTGAAAAACGTAAAGCCGCTGGCAAAAGCGCCGACAAGCGTAGCCGTATAAATACCGGTGGCCACACGTGTCCATTGAATATTGCCCATGTTGTTTACAAACGCAAATCCCCCTGGTGCAGTAGTGCCTTCCTGAGATAGTACTGCCATGTACTGCCAGTAAGTTTGACGAGTGGAGGGATATACAACATTCAGCCTTCCATCTTCCATGTATAAATTTTCACCTAACTGAAGCTTGGTCAACACACCATTGTTATCGCTTCCAACAAGAACATCGCCGCCGCCTGAAAGACTATTTATTCGTACATCTCCATCCGCTACATTAAGCCTGTAGGGGTTGGTGGTTTCATTGCCAAGTAATAAATT
>Ga0136846_1213865_pt1 | contig 10018 bp, 7 predicted proteins | sample HopSoiMetagenom2_FD_96841 | JGI IMG/M metagenome (GOLD analysis project Ga0136846, IMG submission 96841) | Grasslands soil microbial communities from Hopland, California, USA - 2 Assembly 2016 (version 4) | ecosystem: Environmental > Terrestrial > Soil > Grasslands | place: USA: Hopland... | reverse complement strand
GGCCGTCCGCGCCGCGGCTGGGGCACGATCGAATGCGTCCTGCGGCTGAGCGGGCCGGGCGTGTCGGCCGGTGCGCGCGGGCCGCTGAGGATGGTGCCCGGTTAGCGGGCGCCCGGTCCGTCTTCGCCCGCGCGCATGGGTTGGCGCTCCGCGACCGCGAGGTTGCGGAGCGCCTTTTTCATGGCCGGACGCACCGTCGGCTGGCGCGACTGGCCGTGCGCGCCATACCGTGTTCGCGGCATGGCCCAGCCGCATCCATTGATCGGCCGGGCCGGCCTGCGGTCCGGCGCCCGCGCCCGGCACGAGTCGAGATCTCCCCACGGCGCGGCAGGGAGGGTTCCCCTCGCCGGACCGCCGCTCATCAGGCACGATGGTCCCCAAGCTCGATCCGGCCGTCTCCGTGCGGTATCCCTGACTCCGAGCCGGTACGAAACGCCCCATGCGCGAGCTGCTGGGCCGTGCGGCGGCCGGGTTTGTGCCTCCACATGAAGCGATTGAACCAGCTCCGCTCGATGCCCCGACTGCCGCGATACTGGCCGATCGTCGCCGTGTTCGTCGCCATGACGATCCTGCAGGCGTCGGTCACCGCCTTCAGCATCCAGCTGCTGTCGACGGTGCGCGCCTATGTCGGCGGGGAGAGCCTGTACTCGAAGGCCCAGAAGGACGCGCAGATCTACCTGCTCGACTACGCCGACAAGCACCAGGAGGCCGACTTCGCGCGCTTCACGTCGGCCCTGGCGTTCCCGCTCGGCGACCGCGCCGCGCGCGAGGCGCTGCAGCGGCCCGACCCGGACATCGCCGCTGCCCGCCAGGGTTTCCTCGACGGCGGCAACCACCCCGACGACATCGACGGGCTGGTCCTCATGTTCCGCTGGTTCCAGCATCTGCCGTTCATGTCGCGCACGATCGCGACCTGGACGGAGGGCGATCGCACGATCGAGGAGTTGCGCGTGCTGGTCGATCGCGCGCACGAGCGCATCCGGGCGGGCGACGCCGACTCGGCGGACGTCGCCGAGATGTTCCTGCGGTCCCGCGAGCTCAACGAGCGGCTGACGATCCTGACCAGCCGGTTCTCGGCCGAGCTCGGCGAGGCGTCGCGCTCGACGCAGCGCCTGCTGCTGGGCCTGAACACCTGCATCGCCGCGCTGCTCACGATCACGGGCCTGCTGTTCGTGCGTCGCAGCATCCGCATGCAGGCCGTGTCCGACCTGCGCATGGAGCGCCTGATCCATGCGGTCAGCGAAGGCGTGGTCACCGTCGACGAGCAGCGCCGGATCGTCCTGTTCAACGAGGCGGCCGAGGGCATGTTCGGCCTGTCCGCCGCCGAGGCGCTGGGCTGCCCGATCGACCGCTTCGTCGCTTCCCTGGACATCGTCGATGCACCCGTGTCCGCGCCGGCCGGCGCCGTGGGCACCACCTGCACCGCGGGCACGCTGCAGGCGCTGACCGGCCACCGCCGCGATGGCCGGGCGTTCCCGATCGAAGTCTCGCTGTCGCGCCTGCAGATGGGGCAGGGCACGCTCACGACCCTCGTGCTGCGCGACATCACGGCGCGCATCCTGGCCGACGCCGAGCGGCGCACCCACGAGGCGCTGGAGGCGTCGAACAAGGCCAAGACCGAATTCCTCTCGCGCATGAGCCACGAGCTGCGCACGCCGTTGAACGCCGTGATCGGCTTCTCCAAGCTGCTGCGGCTGGACACCGTCAAGCCGCTGTCGTCGGAACAGCTCGAGCGCGTGCAGCACGTTGAGAACGCCGGCTCGCACCTGCTGGCGCTCGTCAACGACGTCCTCGACCTGTCGCGGATCGAGTCGGGCGAGATGGCCGTGTCGTCGCAGGCCGTGCAGCTGTCGCGCGTGATCGAGGAGGCGGCCACGATGGTCTCGCCGCTGGTGACCAAGGCGGGCATCGAGGTCTTCGTCTCCTCCGAGGGCCCCGTCGCCGGCCTCGGCAGGCGCGCCGACGCGCGCGCCGCGCCGCCGTGCGACCTGTGGGTCAACGCCGATCCGGTGCGGCTGCGCCAGGTGCTCGTCAACCTCCTGAGCAACGCCGTCAAGTACAACCGGCCGGGCGGCCGCGTCGCGCTCACGTGGCGGCGCACGGGCGACGAGTGCGAGATCCTCGTCACCGATACCGGCCAGGGCATCCCGGCCGACCAGCTGGCCGACCTGTTCCAGCCCTTCAACCGCCTTGGCGCCGAATCGTCGACGGTCGAAGGCACCGGCATCGGGCTGGTGCTGTCGCGCCAGCTCGCGGAAATGATGGGCGGCACGCTGGCCATCTCCAGCACCTTCGGCGTGGGGACCTGCGCGAGCCTGAAGCTGGGCGTCGCCACTGCGCCGGCCGTCAAGCCCGACCCCGCGCGCCTGGGCCGTTGCGAATCGCCCGCCGCGCCGTCGCTGACCGTGCTGTATGCGGAGGACGACGAGGTCAACGCGGAACTGGTGCGCCAGCTCGTGACGATGCGGCGCGGGGTATCGCTGCGCGTGGCCACCAGCGGGGCGATGGCGCTGGAGAGCGCGCGCGCCGAACCGCCGGACCTGATGCTCGTCGACATGAACCTCGGCGACATGACCGGCATCGAGCTCGCGCGCGAGCTGCGCCGCGACCGCGCGACGCGCGACGTGTGCCTGGTGGCGCTGTCCGCCGACGCGTTGCCCGAGCAGATCCGCGCCGCGATGGCCTGCGGGTTCGAGAGCTACCTCACCAAGCCGATCAACTTCGACGAGGTGCTGGCCGTCTTCGACGCGCACAGCCAGGAGGCGTTCGCCTGATCCTTCGCCGGTCGCGTCGCATGACGCGTGTCAAGGCCGGGGGATGTAATGGTTTGAAAGATGGAGAAATGACGACTTGTTCACGGTTTTGCCTGCGGGCAGCATCGAAGCCTGTCGTCACCAACCAAGAGGAGAACCATGTCGAACGCATTCCGCCGCACGGGCGATCTGAAAAGCATCGGTAGCTATCCGGTCTGGCTCCAGCGCGTCGTCCACGAGACGTCGCCGCACAAGCGCCGTGTCGTCGACCACGAGCTGTTCGCGTTGATGCGCGACGCGCGCCTGCCGCTGCCGGCGATGCAGCGCTTCATGCTGGGCATCTGGCCCACCATCGAGCAGTTCCCTCGCTTCATGGCGATGAACCTCAAGAAGGCGGCCTATGGCGACAGCGTCGGCTCCGACATGGCGCGCCGCTACCTGATCCAGAACATCCGCGTCGAACAGAAGCACGCGGAGCACTGGGCCAACTGGGCGAACGCGGCCGGCCTGACGCTGAGCGACCTGCGTTCCGGCGCCGACATCGAGGAGATGCAGTCCCTGGCGCACTGGTGCTGGTACGTGTGCGACCGCGCCGAACTGGCCGTCGCGGTCGCGGCCACCAACTTCGCCGTCGAAGGCGCCACCGGCGAGTGGTCGTGCGTCGTGTGCTCGCAGGACACGTACGCGCAGTCGTTGCCCGACGAGATCCGTTCGCCGGCAATGCGCTGGCTCAAGGTGCACGCCGAATACGACGACACGCATCCGTGGGAGGCGCTGGACGTGGTCGCCACGCTGCTCGGGCACGCCCCGAGCGCGCACGAGATCGCGCAGGTGCGCCAGGCGATCCGCACGAGCTACCGCTACATGGAGCTGTCGCTGGACAGCGCCATGATGGCGTCCATCCACGGGACGTTCGACGAGACGGCCTCCAATTCGTCGACGCTGGGCCTCGATGCGCTGAACGTCGCCTGAGGACGCGGGGCGCCCGGCCCGCGGTCATCCGGCGACCGCGCCGGTGATCGTCATCGCGAAGGTGGACAGGCTGGCGGCCGTCACCCGGGCCGGCTGCAGCAGCGCGAGCTCGTCGCGCGGGCTGTCCATGAAACGCAGGGTGCCGGTCGCGGCATGCGCCGGCCCCTGCACGCGGTCCTGCACCGTGGAGCGCGCCAGTGTCGGCGTGCCGCGGTCCGGCGCGCCGAGCAGCGAGGCCGACGGGATCAGGCCGAAGCTCGGTGCCGCCAGGAACCCGATGGGCGCGGCGGCCTCGCCGGTCAGCGCGAGCGCGGCCTCGGCGAGCCGGCGATCCTTCACCGCGAGGCTCGCGCCGAATCGGCTGCCCGCGCGCGCGGGCGCGGCGGCGGGGTGGTCCAGGTCGTAGCTGCGCGTCAGCCACACGCTGCCGGACTTCTTCGGCCAGCCCTGCAGCCAGCCGCGCGCCATCGACAGGTCCTGGTCGACGTAGATGAACGGGCAGTAGAAGCAGCGCGCGCCCTGGCGCTCGACCTCGACCAGTGCCAGGAACTCGCGGTACTGCGAATAGGCCGGGTCCAGCAGCTCGCTGCCATCGGTGCTCGACTGCCACTCGCAGAAATGCGCGGCGGCCGCGCCGGTGGCGGTGCCGAAGCCGTCGGGCAGCAGCGACTGCGCGGCGGCGCGATCGACGTCGAATGCCAGCGACAGCAGCTGGCCCGCGTAGTGCCAGGGCGGGGCGGGGATGAGCGCCGACCGGCCCGAGGGGGTGTACGGCGGCGTGAAGCCTGAAAGCATGGAAGATCCTTCGTGTGATGGAACGAAGGCCATGCTATTGCGGGATGGCAGGAAAAACTTGCCTTTCCATGCCTGTTCTGGCACTCGTGAAGGCATGAGGCCTATGATTCCGGAGACAAACTGGAATGCCCATGCCTCACCCCATCGACGCCCATGATTCCCGCATCCTCGCCGCGCTCCAGCGCAACGGCCGCCTGACGGTGGCCGAGCTCTCGGAGAAGGTGCACCTGTCCACTTCGCCCACCTGGCGGCGCGTCAAGCGGCTGGAGGACGAGGGCGTCATCGTCGGCTACGAGGCCAAGCTCGACCGCCGCGCGCTCGGCTGGGGCGTCCTCGCGTTCGTGATGGTGTCCATCGGCGACCACGGCGACGCGGAGGCGAACGCGTTCGAGCGCGCCGTGGCCGACCTGCCGGAGATCGTGGCGTGCTGGAGCATCGCGGGCAGCTCCGACTTCCTGCTGCAGGTGGTCAAGCAGGATCTCGACACCTACGCCGACTTCGCGATGACGACCGTGCGCCGACTGCCCGGCATCAAGGCGATGCAGACGATCCTCACGCTCAAGGAAGTGAAGTCGCCGGCGCCGTGGCCGGTGCCGGCGGCGGACGCAGCGGGCTAGTCCGGTCGCGACAGCCACGGCGCTCAAGGCTATCCATTCCAGGGGCTGGATAGTCATTGCTGTCGCGCACGCCGTTTGCCGATCGGTGCACCGACAGCCGCCGCGCCCGTTGCTCCGAACCTGTGCAGCGATGGCATTTCCACGCGGGGGCCGGAGATGACATGACCCCAGAATCGCGCCTACCCCAACGTGCCTCGACCGGCGTCCGCGGCCTGGACGACGTGCTCCATGGCGGCCTGATCGCCGATCGCCTCTACCTCGTCGACGGCAACCCCGGCGCCGGCAAGACGACGCTGGCGCTGCAGTTCCTGCTGGAAGGCCGGCGCCGCGGCGAGCCCACCTTGTACGTGACGCTGTCGGAGACGGCGGAGGAATTGCGGGACGGCGCGGCGTCGCATGGCTGGTCCCTGGAAGGCATCCGGATCATCGAGCTGCACGCCGAGGAGGGCAATGCCGGCGCCGACAACGAGCTGACGATGTTCCATCCGGCCGAAGTGGAACTGAACCAGACCACGCGCCAGGTGCTCGCCGCGGTGGAACGCCACTCGCCCAAGCGCATGGTGTTCGATTCGCTGTCGGAACTGCGGCTGCTGGCGCAGAGCTCCTTGCGCTACCGGCGCCAGATCCTCGCGCTCAAGCAGTTCTTCTCGGGCCGCGCCTGCACGACGCTGCTGCTCGACGACCGCACGGCCGACGGCTCCGACCTGCAACTGCAAAGCATCGCGCACGGCGTGATCTCGCTGGAGCACCAGGCACCGGTCTATGGACGCGCCTTGCGGCACCTGCGCGTCGTCAAGTTCCGCGGCAGCGATTTCCGCACGGGCTTCCACCACCTGCGGCTGCTGCATGGCGGTCTGGAGGTCTATCCGCGCCTGACGGCCTCCGACCACGGCGAGGACTTCGAGGTCTCGCCCCTGACCAGCGGCATCGAATCGCTGGACAGCATGCTGGGCGGCGGCATCGACATCGGCACCAGCACCCTGATCGTCGGCCCCGCGGGCTCGGGCAAGTCGACGATCGCGCTGCAGTACGCGATTGCCGCGACGCAACGCGGCGACCACGCCGTGGTGTTCACGTTCGACGAGTCGCGCCAGAACATCGCCTCGCGCCTGCGGGGCATGGGCATGCCCATGGAGGACGGAGACGACACGCTGAGGATCTGCCAGGTCGATCCCGCCGAGATCTCGCCCGGCGAATTCGCCCACCGGGTCCGCCACGCGATCGAAGCGGACCGCGCCCGCGTCGTGGTGATCGACAGCCTCAACGGCTACGTCAACGCGATGGTCGACGGCCACTACCTGACGGCGCAGCTGCACGAGCTGCTGTCGTTCGCCGGCAACCACGGCGTGTCGACGTTCGTGATCGCGGCCCAGACGGGCATGCTCGCCGGCCAGATGGGCGCGCCGGGCGACGCCAGCTACCTCGCCGACACGGTCATCCACACCCGCTTCTTCGAGCATGCCGGCCAGGTGCGCAAGGCGGTCTCGGTCCTGAAGAAGCGCAGCGGCCCGCATGAACACACGATCCGCGAGTTGCACTTCGACGGCAGGGGCGTGCGGCTGAGCGAGCCGCTGCGCCATTTCCGCGGCATCCTGACGGGCGTACCCGTCGAGACACCGGGCTCCGAACTGCCTTCCGGCACGGCGTCGCGAGCGAATTCCTGATGGACACGTTGACGACGCCCAGCGGCGCCGAACTGCGCGTCCTGATGGCGCCGGCCACCCGGCGCGACGGCGAAACCACGGTGCAGGCGCTGGCGCCCCTGGGCATGCAGGTGGTCGTCGCCGCCGGGTTGGACAGCATCGCGGAGCAGGTCGGCGCGGGTGTCGGCGCGATCGTCCTGACCGACCTGGCGCTGGCCGACACGGGCCTGGACCGCCTCGTGCGGGCGCTCGACGCGCAGCCCGCCTGGTCGGACGTGCCGATCGTGCTGGCGCTGCGCGGCGACGCGTCCTCGGCGGTCACGCCGCTCCATGTGCGCCTGAGCAACGTGACGGTGATCGACCGACCGAGCTCGATCCGCACGCTCGCCAACGCGATCCAGGCCGCGCTGCGCGCGCGCCGCCGGCAGTACGAGATCCGCGACCGCATTGCCGCCCTCGAGCGCGCCGAGCAGGCGCTGCGCGACGCGGACCGCCGCAAGGACCAGTTCCTCGCGACGCTCGCGCACGAGCTGCGCAACCCGCTCGCGCCGATCCGCAACGCGGCCTACCTGCTCGCCAACGCGGCGCTGACGCCGGAGCGCCTGGCCGAGTGCGCGGCGATGATCGCCCGCCAGTCGCGCTCGATGGCGATGCTGCTGGACGACCTGCTGGACGTCGCGCGCATCACCAACGGCAAGCTGGAGCTGAAGTTCATCGACGTCACCCTCGCCACGGTCGTCGACGGCGCCGTCGAGGCGGTCAAGCCGCTGGTCGACGCGCGCCGGCATCGCCTGGCGACGTCGGTCGCCGATCCGCGCGCCGTCGTGAGCGCCGATCCGCTGCGGCTGTCCCAGGTGCTGACCAACGTGCTGGCCAACGCGGCCAAGTACACCGACCCGGGCGGCAACATCGAGCTCTCGGTGCGGGTGGCCGGCGACGTGGCGGAGTTCATCGTCCGCGACGACGGCGTCGGCATCGACCAGGCGCTGCTGCCTCGCCTGTTCGAGATGTTCAACCAGGCCGTGGACACGCTCGATCGTTCGCAGGGCGGCCTGGGCATCGGCCTGTCGCTGGCACGTTCGCTGATCGAGATGCACGGCGGCGAGATCACCGCCTCGAGCGAGGGCAAGGGCAGGGGCGCCGCGTTCCGGCTGACGCTGCCGGTCGTCGCGCGGAGCCGGCGCGACGCCCCGGCGCGGCGCGCGCCCGTCGCGACCGCGCCGCGGGACGCCGGCGGGCGGGCGCGCATCCTCGTCGCGGACGACAACGTCGATGCCGCGGCGTCCGTCGCGATGATGCTGGAGCTCGACGGCTATGACGTCGAGATCGCGCACGACGGCCGCCAGGCGATCGCGCGCGCCGACGCCGCGCCGCCGGCCGCGATGGTGGTGGACATCGGCATGCCGGGCGCCGACGGCTACGAGGTCGCGCGCCATGTGCGCGGCCACGCGTGGGGGCGCGACATGCTGCTGGTCGCCACCACCGGATGGGGCCAGCCGGAAGACAGGCAGCGCGCGCTCGAGGCCGGGTTCGATGCGCACTTCACCAAGCCGGTCTATCCGGAGCACTTGCGCGAGCTGCTCGCCGCGCGGCTCGCGCGGCGGGCGGCGTGACGGGCATGCGCCGGCGCTTCCATCCCGGTCCCCAGCTTGGCGGCCGGAGTGGGTCGGCGGGCCGATTTGCTTGCGGGTCGATTCAAGGGAGCCATCGGCTTGGCTGCGTGGTATGACCGCCATTTCAAGAGCGGCGACGACCAGAACCGCAAGGCGTTGAAGGATTCGAGCGCGTTCGAGGCGTCGTGGCGTCGAGGCGTCGTGGCGTCCGACGGTCGTCGAGCTCCACGACATGATGACGGTCGACGGCGACGACCCGCGCAGCGATGCGGCGCTGGTGCGCATGCGGCGCAAGGCGACCGAAGGCGCGCCCGCGACGGTCGGCGCCCGCGCGACGACGGCGACCGTCGCCGAGGCCCAGCGGATCGCGGCGCGCGAGGTCGTCAAGCGCTGGTTCGTCGGCCGCGATGCGGTCGCCGAGGGCGATGCCGACGTCCTGGCGCGCAATCTGGCCGGCGGCTTCAAGAGCCTGTCGCGGCGGTGGGGCGCGGCAAGTTCGTGCCGACCGATTTCGTGCCGCTGCGTGCCGCCACCACGGCGGAGCGGAAGCGCTTCTCCGATTCCGAAGCCTTCACGATGCGGTCGTCATCGAGAACACGGTGGGCGGCCGCCACGAGGTCGAGCTGCGCACGCACGCCGTCCGGCAGACGGCCGGTCCGTCCGCGCGCATGTCCGAAGCCAGGCCGGACAAGCGCCCGAGCTTCGACCAGGCGCGCACTGTATCGATCAACAGCGGTGCCGCACGGAGCCGCCCGGGCCAAGGCCTGGCGAGCGGGCGCCGAGGGGGCGACCGCGCTGCCGGCAGGCCGATGCGCAAGGCGCCGGCGTACACTGCCCGCATGGACAGCCCGGACGATTTCGCCGACGGCGCGCCGGTCGGGCGCGACGGCCCGGCCGTGCCCACGGCGCGTCGCACGTCCAGCGCGTTCGGCACGCCGGGCATCGATTCGACCGTCCGCCGGCACGACCTCAACGACGTCTTCATCCGCCACCAGGACGCCACCTTCATGATGCGCGCCGCGGGCAGCGACATGCATGGCGCCGGCATCGACGATGGCGACACCTTGCTGGTCGACCGCGCGCTCATCGCGCAGCACGGCAGCGTGGTCATCGCGGTGGTGCAGGGCGAATTGCGCGTCAGGCGCCTCGAGCGCGCGGGCGCCGGGCACGGGCGGCGCGCGCGCGTCCGGCTGGTGGCCGACGCGTCCGTCGCGCCCATCGAGATCACCGAGGACGCGCCGCTCGAGGTCTGGGGCGTCGTCACGACGGTCATCAAGTCGCTGCTCTGAGCGCGCCGCCATGTACGCGCTGATCGACGGCAACAACTTCTACGTCTCGTGCGAACGCGTGTTCGCGCCGCGGCTCCTGGGCAGGCCCGTCGTGGTGCTGAGCTCCAACGACGGCGCGTGCATCGCGCGCAGCAACGAGGCCAAGGAGCTCGGCGTGAAGATGGCGCAGCCCTGGTTCCAGGTGCGCCACCTCGAGAAGACCGCGGGCCTGATCGCCGTGTCGGCCAACCACGAGCTGTACGGCGACATGAGCGCGCGCATGATGGCCATCGAGGCGCGCTACGCGCCGCGCCAGGAGATCTACAGCATCGACGAGTCGTTCCTCGACTTCGACGG
>Ga0136846_1240977_pt1 | contig 10019 bp, 16 predicted proteins | sample HopSoiMetagenom2_FD_96841 | JGI IMG/M metagenome (GOLD analysis project Ga0136846, IMG submission 96841) | Grasslands soil microbial communities from Hopland, California, USA - 2 Assembly 2016 (version 4) | ecosystem: Environmental > Terrestrial > Soil > Grasslands | place: USA: Hopland... | reverse complement strand
CGGTCTCTGCGAGCGCGGCTCGCCAGAGCGGAAGCGTCCGGCGCGTCACCTCCTGCAGGGCGACGATGTCGGTGTCGCAGCGGGCGATGAGCGCGGCCTGCTGAGGCTGCAGGCGCACCCGTCCGGCGACGTTCCAGCTGACTATGCGCACGAGCCGGCGCTGTGCGCCACGCGCCCCGACGCCGCGACGAGACCGACGCCGGGCCTATTCGTCGTCGTCCTCGGACGGTTGGCGCGCCCGCCGGGGCCGGCGGGGCAGCTGGCCGGCGACGTTCTCGATCCTCCCCAGCATCGTCGGGCTCGGGTACTTCTCGCTCGCGATCTTCTCCATGAGCATCTCGAGGTAGGCGCCGGCGGTCTCAGGGGTCAGGGCCGCCTCGATGCGGTCCATGTGCGTGACGCTCGGGTAGCGGTCCTGCCGGACCTTCTCGGTCAACATCTCGACGTACCGCCTGCGTGCCTCGTCCGCGTCGAGCATCGTTCTCTCCTGGGGTGTGGGGCCGGTGTCGCGAAAGCCGTACCCGTCCTCTCCGGTGCGACAACGCGCCGTCGCCTCTTTGGCGCCGTCGACCAACGCACGGCGTGCTACGCGCCCTGTCCGAGGTGGGTCATGTGCGCCAGCCGGACGGGCGCGGCGCAAGATGCAGCCATTGCCGCCAGTCATTGCCGGCGGCGTCGAGTGCGTCTCGCAGCTCGTCCCATGCGGTCGGCCGCCGTCCGCTCACCCGGACTTGCACCCCGCCGTAATCGTCGCGCCACACCCGATCGCTGCCGAATCGTTGTGCGAGCACGCCGAGCAGCTCGTCGGTGCGCGACCCATCGCGGAGGACGCGGATCGTGATCGCGACGTCGGACACGACGCGATTATGGTGGCCCGGCGGCGCGGCGTCGCCTGCTCGGCTCGCCGTCGGATTCCTCCATCGCCGCGTCCGGGGGGCCTTTGTCGCCCGCGTCGCGGCGCGTGAACTCCTCCATGAACGGGCGCTCGGGCTCATCCTCCGTGTGCGGATCGCCCGGGTGCCAGGGGTCCCCGGCCGTGCGCGAGAGGTCGTCTGAACCGGCCATGGGTCCCGGTTACCCGGGATCGCGGGCGGCACGCCTCGGCCGACGCCGATCACGACGAGCCTTCTCCGTCGCCCCGGCCGAGGACCTCGTCGATCGTCTCCTTGGCGTCCTCGATCGTCTCCTCGACCTTCTCCTTGACGCTCTCGATCGCGCCCTTCGTCTTGGCACGGGCGCCGGTCTCGTACGCGTTCTCGACCATCCCGCTTGCCAGCTCGGGCAGTCCGGGGGGCCCGCTCTCGTTGAGATCGAGGCGATTGACCGCCTCGGCGAAGCGCAGGTATGTGTCGACGCTCGCGATGACAACCCGGGCATCGACCGTCAGGAGCTCGATCCCCAGCAGAGACACCCTGACGTACAGATCGATGACGAGCCCCTTGTCCAGGATCAGGTCCAGGACGTCGTACAGCGAGCTCGGATGCGGGCTCCGTTGCAGATAACCGCCTTGCGTCGACACAGCAAATGCCTCCCATCTCCTCGAGCGTGTTTCGGACGCGGGTGCAGGGCCCGGACGTTGCCGCGGGCACCACGGGCCCGGCACGACGCGCTCGCGCGGCCGCATCGGGAACCGCCGGCCGCGTCGCGTCGATCGCGAGAGTCGGAGACTCCTCCGTCGCTGCATCGCGCTTTCCCGGCAACCCGGAGTCGTATTCCGCGGAACCGGCGGCGCGGCGAGGCGGGTCCGCAGACCCGCGGGTCAGGCCGTCCGCCGGTGGCTGCCGGCGGCCTCGGGCCCGGTGGCGAGCTGGTGCAGGCGCGCGAGGCTGCGGCGCAGGATGCGCGAGACCTGCATCTGGCCAACGCCGATGCGCTCGCCGATCTCGGCCTGGGTCAAGTCACACTCGAACCGGAGGCGCAGGACATGTCGCTCCCGAGCCGACAGCGAGCGCATGAGCGTCCCGATGAGGACGCGTTCCTCGGCACGGAGGAACCCGTCGTCGGGCGTTCCGAGCGTGTCGCCGAACGTCGAGTCGTCGTCGTCCTCGCCGCCCGTCCACGGAGCATCGATCGACGTCGCGCGGTAGGCGTGCCCGGCCTCCATCGCCTCGAGCACGTCATCGGGCTGCAACTCGATCGCGTCGGCGACCTCGTGGACCGTCGGCTGGCGACCGCGCGTCCGCGTCAGCTCGACGACGACCCCATCCACGCGGAGCGACAGCTCCTGCAGGTCCCGCGGAACGCGCACCGCCCATGTGCGATCCCGGAAATGGCGCTTGATCTCCCCCACGATGGTCGGAACGGCGTAGCTGGTGAATGCCCGGCCCCGCTCGGGCTCGAACCGGTCGACCGCCTTGACGAGCCCGTAGCAGGCGGACTGAAAGACGTCGTCGAAAGGCTCCAACGGGCGGCGATAGGACGCCGCGAGCTGGCGCGCGAGCGGCAGGAACCGCTCGACGATGGCGTCGCGGTCGACGGAGTCGCGCGTCGCGGCGAACCGCTCGAAGAGCCGGTTGTCCGCTCGATCACGCGCTGCCCGCGAAGCACGCTTGGGGGCACGTGCGAGCGGCTTGACAGAGCCCGCGTCGTCGCGCGGCATGAGCACGGGACCGACGTCGCCGGCGACGGGCATCGGAGCCGGCGCCATGACAGCGTCGGCCGCCCTCGGCCGGAACTCCTCAGGATTCGGTTGTGATGTGACCGGCATGTCTCCCTTGTCCTGGAATAGGACACAAATAGCTTTCCTTGAGACAATAGTGTCCTATTTCACTGCCGACAAAACCTTCATGTGAGACATGCATGTCTCAACGGCACCGGGCCAGGCCCCGACCAGCCGACCGAATGTCGCGTGTCAGCGCAGCGTCAGGCGGACGGCGCCAGCTGGAGCCCGGCCGCAACGGCGAGCGCGCGAACCGTGGCCTCAGGCTCGTCCGGCGCCACCCGGGAGGAGGACAGCCCGGGCAGTCGAATCCTGCGGCCGTCGCGGAGGACGGCGACCGCGACCCGCGAGGGTTTGCCGGTGCGGCCGCGGCGCACGTCTTCGATCGCGAACCGGTGCACGTCGGCGCGCGCGACGCGCCTCGTGGCGAACGGCGCGCGCAGGATCAGCGCCTCGTCGTCGAGGTACGTGCCCTGCCGCACGAAGCGCGTGACGACGAGAAGCTCGAGCGGCAACAGCAGCAGCAGCGCCGGCCCGAGAGCCAGCGCGAGCGCGAAGACCGCCACGATCGACTCGAGATTCGCAATCGCGCCGGCGCGCGCAACCGCTCGCACGACGTAGCGCTCGGCCGGCGGCATGCGGTCGCCCGCGCTCATCATTCCGGGGCGGCGACGCGCCCGCCGTCGAGTCATCTTCCGTCGCATGGACCGCGCACTCTTTCCCCCCGCGGTCCGGCCGTAAGCGTCGCCGCCGCGCCAACACGCTCGCCGGGCGGGCCATCGAGCCCGCCGTCGCGGCGGGGGCTCAGCGCCGGTAGAGCTCCATCCGCTCCAGCGTCGCCGACGCCAAGTGGGCAAGCTGAGCCACCACCGCCTCGTCGACCTCGGAGAAGCCCACCTGCGGGCCGCCGAAGAGATGCAAGGCGCCGATCCGGCGGCCGTCGAGCGCCGTGAGCGCTGCGGCAAGCCACGCGAACCCGGCCCCGGGGACGTGCTTGGCCACCTCGTCCGCGGTCAGGCGGATCGGCCCGGTCCCGCCGCGCGTCTCCTGGAGGTCCGAGAGGACGCGGATCGTCGTCGCATCGGGCAGCCCGGCGGGGTCTGACGACGCGACCGCCTCGAGGACCGACGCGTCGGAGCCGGCCGGGCCGAGGCTCACGCGGCACGCCGCAGCGTCCACGAAATCGAGCGCGTGCTCGGCGACGAGCTGGAGGACCTCGTGCACGGACGCATTGGCGTCGACGGCGAGGGACGCGTCACCGAGGAAGTCCGACAGGCGGCGCAGCAGCGTCGTCTGCCGCTGCTCGAGCATCGCACGCTCCTGGCCCTCGCGCAGCACGCGCTGCAGCATCTCGTACGCCGACAAGCTCTCGAGGAAGAACGCGCCCGCCGCCTGCACCGCGCGCTCCGCTGCGTCCGCGTCGCGCGTGGCGCCCAGTTCCGCGGCGACGCCCTCGTTGTGCGCCGCGGCGAGATCGAGCACGCTCAAACCGGAGCGCACGGCGCCGCGGCCGAGCTCGTACGCCGCGCTGAGCGAGTGTTCGCCCGGATCGGCGACGGCCTCGTGGAGGGCCGCGGCGTAGCGGCGCAGGAGGGCTTCGCTCTCGGCGGTCACACCGACTCCTCTCCCAAGTAGCGGGCGGCGACCACGAGCGCGTCGTCGGTCGTCCGCGCGTGCTTGCTCAGCACCCGCGCGGCGATCTCGTCACAGGGCCCTGTCGCGACGAGCTCGTCGGCGAACCCGGCGTCGATCCCGTCGGTGGCGAGCACGAGCACGTCTCCGCGGCGCACCGGCAGCGTCGCGGGGCACAGTGGCGGAAGCTCGTCGCCGACGACGCCGCTCTGAGACACGAGCCAGTGCCCTCCGGTCGGCGAGGGCGCACCGCCGGGGATGAGGCGACCGGCGATGTTGCCGACACCGAGCCAGCTCGCCGTCCCGTCGTCATGGAACACGGCAAGGCCGACGGCCGCCCCGCGCGTGGACCGCAGTGCGGCATGACAGCAGGCCGCGAGCGCGACGAGGTCGCCCCACGGTCCCCCGCGCAGCGCCTTCACCGCGACCTCCGCGGCGCGCGCAGCCGCGCGGCCGTGGCCGACCCCGTCGATCGCCGCGACGAGCGCCTCGCGCCCGGCGGCGATGACGAGCGCGTCGTCGCCCGACTCCTGCTCGCCCGCGATCGGCCGCCCGGCGATCGACCACTCGACCACGCCGCCGCGCTCGGTCATCGCGCGGGCGACTCCCGCACGACCTCGAGCGGGTCGCGGTCGCGCCACTTGCGCATCGTGACCGTGGTGCCGTGGCCGAGCTTCGTCTCGATGTCGAACTCGTCCATCAGCCGGCGGCTGCCGGGGAGCCCGAGACCCAGGCCGCTCCCCGTCGCGTATCCCTCCTGGAAGGCGCGCTCGACGTCGGAGATCCCCGGTCCCTCGTCGCGCGCGACCACGACGATCGCGACCCGGTGGTCGTCCACGTCGCGCCCGATCTCGACCTCGCCTGCGCCGGCGTGGATGAGGATGTTGCGTCCGATCTCCGATATCGCGGTTGCGATCAGGGTCGCGTCGGTCCGGGAGAAGCCGAGCCGCCCGGCCAGCGCGCGGCCCTCCCCGCGCGCGACCACGATGTCGGCGTCGACCGCGATCGGGACGGTGACGTCATCCGCCATCGCGGCCGTGCCCCCTCGTGTGGCGGTCGAGCAAGGCCAGCGCCTCCTCCAGGTCGAGCGCCGTCTGCAGCGGCTCGAGGTTGAGGCGGAACTGGACCATGGCCACCGCGACGTCCGGCTGGATGCCGACGATGACGGTCACGGCGCCGCGCAGGCTCGCGGTTCGCGCGATGTTCCGCAGCGAGCGAGCCACGAACGAGTCGATGACGTCGAGGGCCGCCACGTCGATGATGATGCCCTGCGACCGAAACCGACCGATCCGGTCCGCGAGATCGTCACGAAGCTCGAGCACCTCGGTGTCGCTGAGCGCCGACTGGATCGAGGCGATCAGGTAGTCGCCCTGCTTGAGGATCGGGACGGGCATCGCCGCTCAGTCCTGGGGCGCCAGGACCGGATCGCCCTCCTGGATGACGCGGTATCCGAGCAGGCGCTCGGCCTCCTCGAGGCCACCCTGCAGATCGCCAACCGTGCGCATCGACCCGAGGTCGACGCCGAGGTCGACGAGCGTCTGCGCGATGCCCGACGACAGCCCGGTGAGGATCGCGCTCGCCCCCATCAGCCGGGACGCCTCGACGGTCTGCACGAGATGGTTGGCGACGGTCACGTCGACGGACGCGACGCCGGTGATGTCGATGACCACCACCTTCGCCCGGTTCGCCTGGATGGCGCCGAGGAGCTGCTCGGTGAGCTGTCGCGCGCGCTGGGAGTCGAGCACCCCGATGATCGGCAGGATCAACAGCCGCCCGCGGACCTGGAGCACCGGCGTGGAGAGCTCGCGGATCGCCGCCTGCTGCTCGCGAATGACCCGCTCGCGCTCGTCGACGAAGCTGACGCCGACGGTCACGGCGATGCGGTTCGCGGCCGGCTCGTAGGCGTCGAGGACCCGGTAGAGCAGGTCGGGGTCGCCCTGGTGATGGATGAACAGCGCCCGGGCCAGGACGTCCCGCAGCAGCAGGACGATCCCGAGGACCTCATGCGTCTCGACGCCGCGATGGATGATCCGCTCCGAGAGCGAGCGCGCGTAGGCGCGCAGCGTCTCGATGCTGCCGGTCTCGAGCGCGTCGACGTAGTTGTCGTACACCGCCGTCATCTCGGTGAAGACCTCCTCGGAGCTCATCACCCGCAGCAGCTGTGCCTCGTTGATGCGCTCGACCCACGCCTCGCGCAGCTCCGGGCGGTGCTCGCGCAGGTAGGCGACGAGCTCCGCCAGCAGTGCGGCGTCGATCTCCGGCGCCTGGAGGGGCGGCCCGACGGAGCCGTCTTCTTCGCTCATTGGGTCCTCCTCGTGGTCGTTCATCGTTCTCTCCTCGCCGGGTCGCGCGTCATCCGGGGCGACCTTTCACGCGCGCCCCGTCGAGGAACACGCTGGAGACCGCCGCGATGGTGTCCTCGGCTCCCAACGCCGGCGCGGCGCCCATGACGTTGACCACCAGCCCGAACAGCGCCTCGGTCAGCCACGCGGCCGGCACGTCGCCGCGGATCTCGCCCAGCTCCTGACCGCGGGCGAGCAGGTGGCGCACCGGCGTACCGATCCGGTCGTCGATTCCCGGCGTGTCGGCGCGCGCGCGGTCGCGCGCGAGCACGACGAAGCTGTCGCCTACGCCGACGAGCGCGCGGACGGCACGCTCGAGTCCGACCGAGACGTCGACCTCGTCGAGGCGGGCGGCACGCAGGCGCTCGCCGGCGTCCTCGAGGGCCAGCCGCCCGACGGCTTCGAGCAGCGCCTCCCGGTTTGGGAAGTAGCGGTAGACAGTCGCCCGGGCCACGCCTGCCGCGGCGGCGACATCGCTCATGCTCGCCTGCTCACCTTGATGAGCCAGCGCAGCGGCCGCCGCGTCGACGATCGCGGCGGCGACGCGTTCACGGAGCGCTGGTCGGGGAGCCGGTTGCGACACGAACGTCTCATTCGAAGGTTAGCATGAAAGAGAATAGGACATAGATGTCGCACCCTCGTGCCGAAAGTCCCGCATGTACGTCCTGAGACATCAATGTCTTATTCAGGGTTTGCAGCCAGCCGATTTGAGACATAACTGTCTCACACAGTCAACACAACCCAGAGGAGATCGCCACTCATGCATGCGCACATCATCGAATCCCCCCGGACGCAGACGCGCCCGGTCGACGACACGGCCTCCGGCCTCGACGTGGCGGCGGTGGGCACGTTCGCCTGCGGTCAGTCGGATCAAGGCTGCTTCTACGTCGCCGCGGACGCCGACGTCGGCAGCTTCGCCTCCGGCATTCAGGCCGAGGCGACGCCCTCGGGCGCACGGGTGTCCCACCCGTCCGCCTGACGAGCGCACGGGAACCGGTCCGGTCGTCCGTGCGCCAGCGCGACGGGCGGCCGGTCGGGTTCCGATTGCACTCCGCGCCTAGGCGGGAACCGTCTGCTTGACGCCCCGCCGCATCTTGCGAACGGCGAAGAAGCCGGCAACCGAGGCGGCGGCGAAGACGGGCAGGCTCATGAGCAGGGGCGCCCGCTTCCCCGCGGCCTTGCGGGCCGGGTATGCGGTGATCGCCTTGCCGCTCCGGCCGGCGGCCCGGGCGGCCATGCCCGCGCCCTGTGCGGTCTTGGCCGGGCCGCTGCGCTTGACCTTGTCACGCACCGAGTCGGTCATGCGAGCCGGCCTGCTCTTGCGCCGGCCACCGGCAACACCGCGCAGCTTGTCGACGGCGCGGGCGTTCCTGCTCTTGCGGCGTCCGAGGTTCATGGCGGGTGCCTACCCGGCACGGAACGTCGCGAGCCGCGTGAAGCGCCGTGCTCGCTTCTGAGCATGCGCGGGCTGCGTGGCCGCCGGGGGCTGACTGCGCGTTCGAGGCCCTACACCCGCTCGCGCCGTATTCCCAAACGGCCGATGAGCGCCGTGTCGCGCAAGGCGCGACACAACTCGCATCCGACTCGCTCCGAAGGGGAACGCACGCATGGCTTCCATGCCCGCAAACAGCATCGGCGTCTGGGCGCCGCCCGCCGCGACCGTCCGTCCAGCAACGGCCGACCCCGGCGCCGGGTCCTACCTCGTCGCCGTCCTGGTGCCCATCGTCGGGGTCATCCTCGGCATCATCGCCCTGGCCAAGAACAAGGTCGGGCCGGGTCTTGCGCTCGTCCTCACCGCCTGGGTCGCAATGGCCGTGTGGGCGACGCTCATCATGGCGGTGTCCTTCGGGAGCGTCGTGTCGACCTTCAACGACAGCTCCGACACCAGCTCACTCGTGCAGAACACGTCGTCGAGCAGCAGCTCGTCGGCTGACGACACCGACGGCGACGGCGTCGAGGACAGCATCGACAGCGACCCCTACGACGAGACCGTTCAGTAGCAAGCGCAATCGCAGGCTCACGACGGGACCCGGCTCACCGGCCGGGTCGCCGACGCGTCAACTGATGTCCCGGCGGATACGGACCTTGTCGAGACCGGGACCCCGCGCTCCGGATTCGCGCCGCCGTGCCGATCTCCGTGCGCGTGGACGCAGTGCCGGACAACGGAGGCCGGGGCGCGGGCGAGGGGCACCTCGCCGCGAACCCGCGCGCGCTCCGTCGCCTCGCGGCGAACGGGTGGACCGCGGGCATCGTCCTCGCCTGCGTGCTGATGATCTTCGCGCCGCCGACGGCGCAGATCGGCGCATGGGGCTGGGCCGCCGGCCTCGGCATCCAGGCCCTGAGCGCCGCCGGGTGCTTCGCGTACGTCCGCAGCCGAACCATCAGCCCGCGGCTGCTGCTCGTCATCACGTGGCTGCTGCCGGTCGACATCGCCGCCATGCAGTGGCTCGGCGGTGGCTGGTCGGCGCCCTACCACGAGCTCCTGCTGCTGTCGCTCATCCTCGGCTCGGCGTCGATGTCGATGCGGCGCTTCGCCCCGTTCGCGATCGCGGTCGCCGCGCTCGCGCTCGCCCCGGCCGTGTACGCGCCGGACCCCGACGCCCTCGTCGGCGTGGTCACCGAGCTCGTCGTCTGGCTGTTCGTCTCCTCCGCGCTCGCCATGCTCATGACGCGCGTCCGCGGCCAGGCCAAGCTCGCCCGCCGCGACCCGCTCACGCGCCTGGGCAACCGCCGCGCGTTCGACGAGCGCTTCGCCGCGACCACGGGCGAGGTCGTGCTCGGCATCGGCGACCTCGACGGCTTCAAGGCGATCAACGACGTCCACGGCCACCTCCTCGGCGACACGTGCCTGACCGCCGTCGGCGCGACGCTCGCCCGGCACGCCCGCCGCGAGGACGAGGTGTTCCGCTGGGGCGGCGACGAGTTCGCCGTGCTGCTCCCCGCCACCCCGGCCGACGCGGCCGGCGACGTCTTCGCGCGCCTCGAGGCGGCAGTCGCGTCCGAGGTCTTCGACCCGACCGGCGCGCCGGTCGCGATCACGTTCGGCTGGGCGGCCGGCGGTCCCGGAAGCGACCTTCGCACGCTGACCGAGGCGGCCGACGCGGCGCTCCGGGCGCGCAAGACGCCGCGCCCCCGCCGCGCCGCGGCCTGAACGGCCGGACCGGCGCACGCACTACGGTGCGTCCATGCCCGACTGGCCCGCCCTCCCCTCCGACGACGCCACCTGGCGCGCGACGCGCGACACCGTCCACGCCCACACCCAGGCTCTCGGCAAGCTCGCCGCCGTGCTCGGCCCGCCCGAGCCGCAGCTCCAGCACGCCGCGCTGCGCCTGACCGCGCGCGGGTGGGAGACCCGCCCGCTGCCCACGCCCGACGGCTCGGGCGCG
>Ga0136846_1215184_pt1 | contig 10019 bp, 12 predicted proteins | sample HopSoiMetagenom2_FD_96841 | JGI IMG/M metagenome (GOLD analysis project Ga0136846, IMG submission 96841) | Grasslands soil microbial communities from Hopland, California, USA - 2 Assembly 2016 (version 4) | ecosystem: Environmental > Terrestrial > Soil > Grasslands | place: USA: Hopland... | reverse complement strand
TGTGGGCCAGTTACAGCTTGTTCTTCTGCGATCCGGCGCAGTTCCCCGATGTCTGGAACCGGATCCGCGCCGCGGTCCGGCCGGACGGCCGCTTCGCCGGCGAGCTCCTCGGGGAGCGCGACACCTGGGCGCTCGCCGGCGACGGATCCGCGTTCTCCCGAACCGAGGCCGAGGCGCTGTTCGAGGGCTGGACCGTCGAGCGCTTCGAGGAAGAGGAGAACGACGGCGAGGCCTGTTCAGGGCCAAAGCACTGGCACCTGTTCCACGTGATCGCACAGGCTCGGTGAGGAGAAGCGGCGAGATGTGCCGCCGCCCACTAGAGTTGTGCGCCCGCGACCCGCACGGCCCCAGGCCTGCGAGACAGCCAAGGAGACAGGAGGAGCGATGAGTATCGGCCCCGTTGAGTACATGATCGTGGCGTTCCCCGGAAACGAGTTCAAGGGCGAGATCCTGCCCGAGCTGGCTCGGCTCCAGGACACGAAGACGATCCGCATCATCGACCTCGCCATCGTGGTGAAGGACGAGAACGGCAAGGCCGAGGCGCTCGAGGTCACCGACCTGGACTCGGAGTTCGGCAACGCGCTGTCCACCCTCTTGGGCAACGAGAGCGGCGGGCTCCTCAACACGGACGACCTGATGGCCGCCGCCGACGAGCTCGAGAACAACAGCTCGGCCGCGCTCCTCGTGTGGGAGGACGTCTGGGCGACCAACCTCCGCGACGCGATCGTGAACGCCGGGGGCGAGCTCTGGGACCTCGAGCGCGTGCCGCGCGAGGTCGTGCAGGCGGCGGTCGACTTCGCCGAGTCGAACTAGCGAACCACCAAGGGAACAGGCCAAGGAACGGGAAGGAACGGTGATCGAACGATGATGCGACGAGGCCCGGGTCTCGTAGGGATGGCGGCGCGGACGGCCGTGGTGGCCGGTACGGCGACGGCGGTCAGTGGGCGGGTGTCGCGTCGCCAGGCGAACCGCTACGCCGACCAAGACGCCCAGTACACGCAGCAGCAGGTCGCAGCGGTCAACGAGGGCTATGCGCAGGCGGACGCGCCCGCGGCGGAGGATCCGTTCGCGCAGATCGAGAAGCTGTCGAAGCTGCACGACTCCGGTGCGCTCACCGACGAGGAGTTCGCCGCGGCGAAGGCAAAGATCCTCGGCACGTGAAGTACCAGATGCGCGAGAAGCTCGCGTCGATCGGCGACGACTCGTGGATCGAGGACGAGCGCGGCACGAAGGTCTACAAGGTCGACGGGAAAGCGATGCGCCTGCGGGACACGTTCATCCTGCAGGACATGGCCGGCGCCGAGGTGGCCAAGATCCAGGAGCGAAAGCTCCACATCCGCGACACGATGGTGATCGAGCGCGACGGCAAGAAGATTGCCGACGTGCACAGGCGTCTCGTCGGCTTGCGTGACCACCTGAAGGTCGACCTCGAGGGCGGCGGCGAACTCAAGATCAAGGGAAACCTCGTGGACCACGAGTACACGGTCAAGGGTGAGCACGGGAAGGTTGCCGAGATCTCGAAGAAGTGGTTCCGCGTGCGCGAGACCTACGGCGTGGCGATCGCCGAGGGGCAGGACGACGCCCTGCTCCTGGCGATCACCGTGGCCGTCGACTCGCTCACCGACGTGATCTGAGCCGGTCCCAGTTACGCCGAGCCGATGCACCCATCGGTCGCGTACGACACCGCGAGGTCGCCGCGGAGCATCGTGACCTGGTTGCCGCTCGGGCTCCGCCACTGGAGCTGGAGCTCGTTCACGTGAACCGCCCCGACCTGGTTCTTCTCGATCCACTGGAACGAGAAGGAGTCGGGTCCGGCGCCATCCGGCACGAAGGTCGCGCGGCCCGGCTTGCTGATCTCGCTGTGATTGCCGACGTTCGTGCTCTTGAGCCGGAACTCCACCGGCGCCCCGGCCAGCACGGCGCTCGCGTTCACCACGATCGGGAAGATCGCGCTCGGTCCGTCGCTCATCCCCGGCACGTCGGTGAACGTCGTCGACGACGTCGATACCGGATCGGTCCGCCACACCGTGTCGATGCATCTCGCCGGCGTGGTGCCGCCGTTCGTGGCCGCTCGTGCCGTCCACACGCCCCCGACCGCCATCACCGCGGCCGAAAGCACGATCACTGCCCTGCGCATCAGCGCACCCCCTTCGTCGCTCTGTTGCTAGGGGCGCGATGGGCGCGAAACCTGTAGACGCCTCCTCACACCGCCGAGCATTGACCGGTCTTGCGGCCGGTCACCACGTTCGGCGATCCTTCCGAGTCGCCCACTTGCGGCGCAGGGTCGTTTCCCCAGCAGCGCATGGTCCCGTGGATCGTGTTCGTGACGTACTCGTTGCCGTCAGGATCGGTCAAGGTGTTGTTGGACAGGCTGACGGACCCCGAGACGTGATTGCGAATGAACCCCATCCAGAACCCGTCGTAGCCCGTGATGCGTACGCCGCCGTGGATCCAGTTGTCTTCGATGGCGTTCCACGTGACATCGAAGGGCGGGCCGAACGGGCCGCTGCCGCCATGGATCTCGAGGCCGCCGTTGATGGTGGCGAAGTGGATCTGGACGGAAGCGGCGTCCGTCGCGTGGACGCCCCCGCTGATCGTTCCCGTCGATCCGGGGCTCTCCTCGCTCCCCAGCACGAACGTCGCGCCGGACTGGACCCACAAGCCGGCCACGATCCGCACCGGCCCTTCGCTCAGGCAGACCGCCCCCTCCGGGACGACGAGGCGGTGATAGGTCCCCGGGTCCAACGTTCCCGTGCACGAGGTCGAGTGACCGTTCGCCGAGGCCGGCTGTGCCCCGAACGGGATCGCGACCGCGAGTGTGGCGAGCGCCGTGAGGCCGAACAGCTTCCGCATGGATTCCCCTCCCAGGTAGTAGAGCGGCTACGGGCAACAGCGTAGTTCGCTCGGCGTATCCCGGCCACCCGAGCCGCAAACGCGCCGCCCCGACATCGGGTGCACCGAGGTCTTCGTGGACGCGAAGCCGGCCCAGGCGAAGTCCGAAGGCACGTGTAAACGAGCCACGCCTAGAGTGGACGGGTGCCCGATACCGACGCCGTGATCCGGACCGAGGGGCTGTCGAAGACGTACGAGACGGGGGTGCGTGCCGTCGACGGCCTCCGGCTGTCCGTCCGCGCCGGCGAGATCTTCGGGCTCTTGGGCCCCAACGGCGCGGGCAAGACCACGACCGTGGGGATGCTCACGACCCGCGTCATCCCGACCGGTGGCTCGGCCTGGATCGCGGATATCGACGTGGTGGCGAATCCCACCGCCGCCAAGCGCGTGATCGGGGTGGTCTCACAGACGAACACGCTCGACCGGAGCCTGTCGGTCTGGGAGAACCTGTTCCACCACGGGAAGTATTTCGGGATGCCGTCGAGGGACGCTCGTGATCGCGCCGATCAGCTGCTCGAGCGGTTCCGGCTGGCCGACCGTGCGTCCGCAGACGTGAACACGCTGTCGGGCGGGATGGCGCAGCGGCTCATGGTTGCCCGCAGCATCGTCCACCGGCCGTCGATCTTGTTCCTCGACGAGCCGACCTCGGGCCTGGACCCGCAGAGCCGGCTGGCGCTGTGGGAGATCCTCGGCGAGATCCATGGGGAAGGGCAGACGATCCTGCTCACGACGCACTACATGGAGGAGGCCGACCGGCTGTGCAACCGCGTCGCCATCATGGACCACGGGAAGCTGCTCGCCCTCGACCATCCCGATGAGCTGAAGCGCAGCATCGGCGCAGAGACGATCATGCGCTTGCGTGCCGACGGCGACGCGGCGGCGCTGCGTGCGCTGCTGGAGGAGGTGCCAGGCGTCGGCAGGGTGAACGTCGTCGAAGGTGACGTGATGGTCGCGGCGAGCACGACCGACGGCCTGCTCCCGCGCTTGATCCAGCGCTCCGAGGCGGGCGGCTTCCACGTCCGCGACGTGTCGGTGACCGAGCCGACGTTGGAGACGGTGTTCATCGAATTGACCGGCAAGGAGCTCCGCGAATGACCACGACCGCCGTGCAGACTCCCGCGCTCCACAGCACCCCTTCGGTCGCGTTTGCGGCCCTGTTGCTCCGCGATCTCGCCGTACTCCGCAAGAACGTGGTCGAGTTCATCATCCGGTCGGTGATGCAGCCGCTGCTGTTCGTGTTCGTGTTCACGTACGTGTTCCCGAAGATCGGGCTCGGGGTCGGCGGGACCGCGGGCCAAGCGACGTTCTCGAGCCTGCTCGTGCCGGGCGTCGTCGCGATCGCGTGCATGTTCCAGGGCGTGCAGTCCGTCGCGTTGCCCCTGGTCACGGAGTTCGGGTTCACGCGCGAGATCGAAGACCGGGTGATGGCGCCGTTGCCGATCTGGGGCGTGGCGATGGAGAAGATCGTCGCCGGGGGGATCCAGGGGATCTTCGCGGCGATCGTCGTGTTCCCACTCGCGGCGTTCATCCCGGCGACGGCGGTGCACCTGGACGTCCAGTGGTTCGAGCTGCTGACGCTGCTGCCGTTGACCGCGTTCTGCGGCGCGGCCCTCGGGCTTGTGATGGGAACGCGGGTCGATCCTCGCCGCGTGCCGCTGCTGTTCGGGGTCGTCGTGATCCCGATGACGTTCCTCGGCGCGACGTACTACCCCTGGGCGTTGCTGCACGGGATCCTGTGGTTGCAGATCATCGTGTTGGTCAACCCGCTCGTGTACATGAGCGAGGCGATGCGCGCGGCCTTGACGCCGCAACTCGTGCCGCACATGCAGGTGTGGGTGATCTACCTCGCGCTGATCGGGTTCTCGATCCTGCTCGCCTGGATCGGCATCCGGGGGTTCCGCGAGCGGGTGCTGACCTGATCCGCCAAGATCAGTCGGCCGCTACTCGTTCGAGCGTGCCGGTCCGCACGTCGTAGATCCACGCCGTCACGTCGAGGTCGTCGGGCAGCAGCGGGTTGCCGCGGATGGTTCGGACGTCGACCCGGGCGCTCGCCGCGAGGTCGGTGAAGGGCATGAAGTCGATGTCGTCGGCGCTGGCGCCCGTCTCGCTCTTGAGCTTGGTGCGGACCTCTTCGTTGGTGAACGTCTGCATCCCGCAGTCGGTGTGGTGGATCACCATGCACTCGCGGGTGCCGAGCAGCCGCGTCGAGACGATCAGCGACCGCAACGCATCGTCGGTGCATCGGCCACCCGCATTGCGGATCACGTGGGCCTCGCCGGCTCCGAGGCGCAAGAACCGCGCGGGCTGCACGCGTCCGTCGATGCACGTCAGCACGGCGAGCCGGAGCGTCGGCCGGGCGGGGGCGTCCCCATCGCTGAACGCACCGGCGTACGTCCTGTTCCGATCGAGGACCTCGTCGACAGCGGTCATCCCCCTCGCTCCCTTCGCTGGCTGGTCGGGTTCGGATCGGGCACAGGGTAGGCCGTTGCTTCCAGGGAGATACAACCCGTTGCCAGAACGAGCCTCGCCTACAGTGGCCGGGCGCTTGGAGGAGGTGCCGTGGGGAAGCTCCGATATACGGCGATCACGTCGCTCGACGGCTACGTCGCCGACACTCAGGGATCGTTCGATTGGGCCATGCCCGACGAGGCGATCCACACGTTCGTGAACGATCTGGAACGTGAGGTCGGGACCTACCTGTACGGCCGGCGGATGTACGAGGTCATGCGGTACTGGGAGACGGCGCCGACCGGCGAGGATGAGCCGAGGTATCTCGCCGACTATGCCGAGATCTGGCAGGCGGCCGACAAGATCGTCTACTCGGCGACACTCGACGACGCGCCCACCGCGCGAACCAAGCTCGAGCGGCGCTTCGATCCCGACGAGATCCGCGCGATGAAGGAGGCGAGCGATGGCGACATCAGCATCGGCGGTCCTGGCCTCGCGGCGGCGGCGCTGCGCGCCGGGCTCGTCGACGAGCTCGACCGGTTCGTCGCGCCGGCGATCGTCGGCGGGGGGACCGCGTTCCTTCCGGACGACCTCCGGGTCGACCTCAAGCTCGTTGACGAGCGCCGGTTCCCGAACGGAACGGTTCTCCTCGCGTACCGGGTGACGCGCTGAATGGTGCACCTCGGGCTGCAGCTGCCGAGCTTCACCTTTCCGGACGTGCCCGACGACCGGCTGTTCGAACGGATCGCCGAGATCGCTCGCGCGGCCGAGGACGCCGGGTTCGATTCGTTCTGGGTGATGGACCACTACCACCAGATCGCCAGCGTGGGGCCCGCGACCGACCCGATGCTCGAGGCGTACACTGTGCTGTCGGCCGTCGCGGCCCGGAGCTCGCGGATCCAGCTCGGCGCGATGGTCACCGGCGTCTCGTATCGGAATCCCGCGTTCCTCGCGAAGGTCGTGACCACGCTCGACATCGTCTCGTCGGGCCGCGCGATCCTCGGCATCGGCGCCGCGTGGAACGACGAAGAGTCGCTCGCCTACGGCTACCCGTGGCCGTCCCCGACCGAGCGCTTCGAGCGGCTCGAGGACGCCCTGCGGATCTGCCGGTCGATGTTCACGCAACAGGAGTCGACGGTGCACGGCACGATCCATCACGTCGAAAGCGCGATCAACGTGCCACAACCTGTTCGGCCGGGCGGGCCACCGATCCTGGTCGGTGGCGGTGGCGAGCGCAAGACCCTTCGGCTCACCGCCCGCTACGCCGACATGTGGAACGGCTTCGGCGACATCCCGACGATCCAGCACAAGCTCGACGTGCTCTCGGAGCATTGCACGACCGAAGGTCGCGACCGGTCGGAGATCCTCGCAACCCGGCTCGGCACGCTGATCGTGGCGGACGCGCACGAGGAGGCCGACCGCAGGCGCCGCGAGTGGCAGGCCGCGCACGGCGTGGGCGACGGGAGCCTCGCGATGAGGCTGACCTGGGGCGACCGTAACGAGGTCGCCGAGCAGGCGTCCGCCTTCCTGGACACCGGCCTGCAGGGTCTGCTGTTCAACATGCCGGCGGGGTCGTCGCCGGACGACGTATCGCGTGCGGGCGAGGCCCTCTCGGCCCTTCGCTGATCCGGTTGAACCGCACCCCCGATCCACCCGTATGCCATCGAGTCCGGTGGCGTCCGGTATGCGGGGCTGGCGCCACACGTGCACCGTTCGACGATGGGAGGGCGAACGTGCGGAAGAGATCGGTGGTACTTGCGAGCGTCGTGGCGCTGGTTGCGCTCGGCGCGTGGATCACGCCGGCGGCGGCGAGCGACAACAGCTACAAGGTGACTCGCCTCGTCTCCGACCAGGCCAACATGGCGCAGCATCAGGATCCAAACCTGGTGAACGCCTGGGGCCTCGTCGCAGGGCCCAGCACGCCGTGGTGGGTCGCGAACAACCACTCGAACACCTCGACGCTTTACGACGGGACCGGCACGCCGCTCCCGCTCGTCGTCAAGGTGGCCGGCGCTCCGACGGGCACGGTGTTCAACGGCGGGACCGGCTTCCAGGTCTCGAACAGCGGCGCGAGCGCGCCGGCACTGTTCCTGTTCGACACGGAGAGCGGTGTGATCCGCGCGTGGAGCCCGGGCGTGCCGCCGCCCGCGCCGTCGACCAGGGCGTTCCGCGTGGTCGACATGCGGAGCGAGGACGCGATCTTCAAGGGTCTCGCGATCGCGCCGACTGCGCACGGTGACCGCCTCTACGCGACCGACTTCCACAACGGGAAGGTCGACGTGTTCAACGAGCGGTTCCAGCTCGTGGACATGCCGGGCGCGTTCGAGGACCCGAACATCCCCGACGGTTACGCGCCGTTCGGCATCCAGACGATCGGCAACCACGTCTTCGTGACCTACGCGAAGCAGGACGCCAACGCTGAGGACGACGTCGCGGGCGCCGGCTTCGGCTACGTCGACATGTACGGGCGCGAGGGAAAGCTGCTCCAGCGGGTCGCGTCCGGTGGCGCGCTCAACGCACCGTGGGGGATCGCCTGGGCGCCGGACCACTTCGGCGAGGCCAGCGGTGATCTGTTGATCGGCAACTTCGGCGACGGTGTGATCAACATCTTCGAGCCGGAGGGCCACGGTGAGTTCGAGCACGAGGGCAGCCTCCATCGGCTCAACGGCAACCCGATCGTGATCCCCGGACTGTGGGCGCTGCAGTTCGGCAACGACGGCCCGGCGGGACCGTCGACGAGCCTGTTCTTCACGGCAGGGCCCGGCGGCGAGACGCACGGACTGTTCGGCTCGATCGAAGCGCAGAGCTGACGCGAAGCAACGCCACGAGGATCCCGGGTCGGCATAGGCCGGCCCGGGATCTTTCGCGTGCACCTGACCCGACGACGCCGCCGTGAGCCAGGTTTCACTTCACACCAGGTGCGCCGAAGGACGACTTTCTCGGCGTTCCACGCCGGGCTAGGGTCACGTCTGGGGCGAGAGGGGCTTGCGCCGAACGGGCGGCTCACGGGTCCCGCGGTGGTTCTCTGGTAGCCGGCTACGCAGACGAAACCCGAGGGCGTGAGGAAGCGATGACCTGGTCGGTCGAGCGCGTCGGATCCGCGCTCCACGTCTCCATCGCCATGCCGATGCAGGGTACGTGGGACGGGCTGCTCGAAGAGATCCAGGCGAACCTCAAGCCGAAGCCGCTCGCGATCCACATCCCGTCGAAGGTGCCCGGCGCGAGCAAAGAGGACGAGGAGATGCTCCGGGTCGTCTGGGATTCGCTCGCAGCGGTCGGCATCCCGTTGCTGCCGCCCGTCTGACGCTCAACCGAAGCGGTACGTCCGCACGTCGAACCGGTGTCCGTTCGCGTTCGTCGGCGCGACGGTGACGGTCCTGCCGTCGACACGTACGAGCAGGAAGTTGAACACTTGATCGATGGACGTCGGTCGGTGGGCCGAGCCGCACGCGCTCCCGTGGGTGCTCGCCGACTCGGACCACCCGATCGCGTATGCGTCGACGCGCGAACAGTTGCTCACCGGCTCCGGCTTCGCACCGCCGCCACCCGTGACATATGAGATCGGCATGTGGCGGCCCGAACGACGGTTCCGCTGGTAGATGTGCGCGTGGCCGTTGAACACGATGTCGACTCCGTGCGAGCCGAGCAGGTGCTCGAGGCTCCCGCGCCCGTGCAACAGGTGGTCGCTCCCTTCGTGCGAGTTGTCCGCATACAGCGGGAAGTGGAAGAACGCGAAGGCGACGGGCCGGTGGTGCGTGCGGAGGTCGTGACGGAGCCATCGGTACTCCGCGCGGCGCCTGCGCCAGTGCGCGTCGAAGTCGTTCCGGTACAGCGTCGAATCGCCGACGTTGCTGTCGGCCCATGAGGCTTGGAGCACGTAGAAGCGCGCGGGCCCCGCGTTGAACGCGTACCAGGCACTCGGATAGCTCGCGGCGTTCGTCCGGTTGCGGCAGCAATAGGTCTGCATCCGGTATGCGCCGCGCGAGATCGATGCGGTGTTGCCCTGCGGCCAATTGACCAACGCGGTCGCATTCATACCGTGGTTGCCCTGCGCGTTGAACAAGGGGATCCGGTCGCCGGCCTTCGTCCAGAACTGACGACCGAAGATCGTGCTCGTGTCCGCACCGTGCTGCACGAGGTCGCCGTAGTTGGTCTGCGATCCCGACGGGTACGCCGTGTCGCCCGTCGTCACCGCGAACGTGGCGCCACTCCTGGCGATGTGAGTCATGAGCTTGGCTTGCCCGGCGTTGTTCCCACCGGCGTCGACCGTCCCCCAATCCCCGAACACGGCGAACGAGAACGGCGCGCGGGAGCGGCGAGGGATCTGGGCGCGGAACGTGGGCTTGTGGTGACCGATGAGGCTCTTCGAAGCACCGAAGACGCGGTAGCAGTATCGCTTGCCGCGTTTCAGACCCTTGAGCTGCGCCTTCCACTGATACTCCGAGGTCGAACCGACGGTGATGCCGGTCCTGCTGGCGTTCGTTCGGTGGGCGGAGCAATGTCCGGGGCGGCCCCACCGGACCGAGCCGGCGTCGACGGTGGTGGTGGTGGCCCAGTTAACGGTGATCGTCCGCCGAACGAGGTCCGACAGATACGGATAGCGGCGGAGCGAGCCGGAGATGCGAGCGTTCGCGGGCGGCGTGGCGACGAGCGTCATCGCGCTCGCAGCGAGGAGCGTG
>Ga0136846_1236906_pt1 | contig 10022 bp, 5 predicted proteins | sample HopSoiMetagenom2_FD_96841 | JGI IMG/M metagenome (GOLD analysis project Ga0136846, IMG submission 96841) | Grasslands soil microbial communities from Hopland, California, USA - 2 Assembly 2016 (version 4) | ecosystem: Environmental > Terrestrial > Soil > Grasslands | place: USA: Hopland... | reverse complement strand
GGTCGGCGATCTTGACCACCGACGGTGGCCGGCCGTTGATCAATATGACCGTGACGGGCTTGCCAAGTGCGTTGAGCGCGTCGAACAATTCCTGTTGCTCCCCCACCAGATCGAGGCTGGTGCGATCGCCGAGATGGGTCGGCGCCCAGCCTTCGCGGCTGGTCTGTTCGGTGTCGCCCAGGCACAGCACGATGCGGTCGGCCCCGCGCGCCGCCGTCACCGCAGCGGCGATCATCCGGCGGTTTTCGGCCGGATCCGCCAGCTTGACCTCGTCCGCCCACCAATCGTCATTGGCCGTGATCCGGACGCCCTCGGCGTAGATCACTTTGGCCTTGCCGGAGAGCCTGGCCTTGATCCCCTCGAGGATCGAGACGGTATGCGGTGGCTGGCCATAATAGCCACCGAGCCGCGCGACCGCGGCATTGGGGCCGATTACCGCGATCGTGCCCGACGGCTTCATCGGCAACGCGCCATCGTTCTTGAGCAAGGTGATCGATCGCTGGGCGGCGAGCAACGCGGTCGCGCGCGCATCGGCATTGTTGGTCAGTGCCGCGGCGGCGTCGGCATCGGCATAAGGGTGTTCGAACAATCCGGCGCGGAACTTCAATTCGAGGATCCGCCGCACGGCGAGGTCTAGCGCGACTTTGCTCACCGTGCCGGCGCGCACCTGCGCCGCGAGCGTATTGTACGAGACGCCGTCGGGAAGGTCGGAATCCACGCCGGCGGCCAGCGCAAGCCGTGCCGCTTCTTCCAGGTTGCCGGCGATGTGGTGGGTCCCCATCAACTGGTCGATCGCCGAATAGTCGCTGACCACCGCGCCCTTGAAGCCCCATTCGCCGCGCAACACGTCGCCGAGCAGCCATTTGTTGGCATGGCTCGGCACGCCGTCGATCTCGTTATACGAGGCCATTACCGCTTCGATGCCGGTGCGTTTGACCACTTCTTCGAACGGCACGAAGAAATTTTCGCGCAACTCGCGCTCGGAGATCGGCGCCGGCGCGGCATTCTCGCCGCTTTCGGGCTGGCCGTGGCCGGTAAGATGCTTGAGCGTCGCGAAGACGTGACCGGGCGTGAGCAGCCGGTCCCTGCCGGTCCCCTGCAACCCTTCTACCGCCGCGACTCCCATCTCACCGACCAGATAGGGATCTTCGCCGAACGTCTCCTCGATCCGCCCCCAGCGTGGATCGCGGGCGATATCGACCACCGGGGTAAGGGCGAGGGTTACGCCCCGCACGGCAATTTCCCGCGCGGTCACCGCATTGACCCGCCGCATCAGATCGGGATCCCACGACGATGCAAGCGCGATGGCCTGGGGAAAGCTGGTCGCGCCGAGCGCGGCATAGCCATGCAATCCTTCCTCGTGGAACAGGATCGGAATGCCTAGCCGCGTTTGGGTCATCTGGTAGCGTTGCAGTGCGTTGACCAGGATCACCGTCTGGCGCGGATCGCGCCCCGGGATAATGCGAGGCGACCCCGACCCGCGCGCGTCGCTCGGCCGCGCGACCCCGCCGACGCCGAGGGGGAAGCTCGCCTTCATCTTCGCTTCGTCGAACTGCAATTTGTCGTCGAGAAACTTGGTCTTCTGCTCCCAGACGGTGATGATCTGGGCGACTTCCTCGTCGATCGTCATCCGCGACAGGAGATCATCGACCCGGGCAGCGATCGGCGCCTTCGCGTCCTTGTAGATCGGCGTGGCCGCTGCCGGTGCCGCTTCCGCGGATGTGGGGACCGGGATCGACCCGAGCGACACCAGCAAGGCGGCCAGCGCCGCGCCGCCGGTCAAGTGCAAAGCGCTCAATCGCATCGTCTTCCCCTCCCGCCCTGACGCGGTCATCATGCGGCCTTCGCCGTCTTGAATTTGATAGCGCTAACATGATAGCTGGCGCGAAAGCTTGTCAATAGCTTGGACGCGGGTCGTCGCCGCCGGGAGAGGGTTATTCGCGCAATCTGCGCCCTGATTATTTTCTGGCTCGCCTTGGCCGCCGGCGCGTTTCCGGCGCAGGCCGAGGACGGCTATGATCTGTGGCTACGCTATCGCCCGGTGTCCGCGGCGCGCGCCGCCGGGATCGCTGCCCATGCGCGCGCGGTCGTCGTGGCGCCGACAGCTGCCGGGGATGCGCGCGTCAAAGCCGCTGCCGACGAATTGGAACGCGGCCTTGGCGGCATGGCCGCGCGCGCGGTGCGGGCAGGGGCCGGGCCGCAGGAGGGCAGTATCGTTCTCGCCCTGGGCGCGACGGGTCCGGCGCATTCCAGCGCCGCCATTCTCGGCGGATTGGGGGCGGACGGCTACGTCATCCGCAGCACCCTGGACCATGGCCGGCGCATCACGCTGATTGCCGCGAATAACGGCGCCGGCATCCTGTATGGCGCCTTCGCGCTGCTCCGGCATGTCCAGATCGGCGGCACGCTCGTCAATTTGTCGCTCGTCTCGAAACCCCGGATCGCGCTGCGCGTGCTCGATCATTGGGACAATCTCGATGGGTCGGTCGAACGTGGTTACGCCGGGCAATCGATCTGGAACTGGTGGACCCTGCCGGATCATGTCGACCCGCGGCTGATCGATTATGCCCGCGCCAATGCCTCGATCGGCATCAACGGCGTCGTGCTCAACAACGTCAATGCCAAGGCCGACAGCCTGACCGACGCCTATATCGCCAAGACGGCCGCGATCGCAGACGCGCTGCGGCCTTACGGGATCCGGGTCTATCTGTCGGCGCGGTTCTCGGCACCGATGGAAATCGGCGGATTGAAGACGGCCGATCCGCTCGATCCTGCCGTCGCGGCTTGGTGGCGGGAACGAGCCGACGCGATCTACCGTGCTATTCCCGATTTCGGCGGGTTTCTGGTCAAGGCATCTAGCGAGGGGCAGCCGGGCCCGGGCGATTACCATCGGACCCATGCGGACGGCGCCAACATGATCGCCGCCGCGCTGGCGCCGCATCATGGCATCCTCATGTGGCGCGCGTTCGTCTATTCCGCCGACAATCGCGAGGATCGCGTCAAACAGGCCTATGACGAGTTCAAGCCGCTCGACGGCAAGTTCGCCGCCAATGTCATCCTCCAGGTCAAGAACGGTCCGCTCGACTTTCAGCCGCGCGAGCCGTTTCATCCGCTGTTCGGCGCGATGCCGGCGACGCCGTTGATGATGGAGTTTCAGGTCACCAAGGAATATCTCGGGCAAGCGACGCATCTCGTCTATCTCGGCCCGTTGTTCGAGGAAGTCCTGCGCGCCGACACGCACCCTGGCGAGGCGAGAGGCACCGTCGCCGACATTGTCGACGGGAGCCGCGACGGGCATGCTCTCACCGCGATCGCCAGCGTCGCCAATATCGGCGCGGACCGCGACTGGGCGGGATCGACCTTCAATCAGGCGAACTGGTATGCATTCGGTCGGCTGGCCTGGGACCCCGGCGCGTCGTCGCGCGACATCGCCGCCGAATGGGCCAGCATGACGTTCACCACCGCGCCCGATTTCGTCGCGCCGACGGTCGCGATGATGATGCGCTCGCGAGAGGCGGCGGTCGATTACATGACGCCGATGGGACTCGCGCATCTGATGGGTACCGGACATCATTACGGCCCGGCACCCTGGGTCGCCGATCTCGCCCGGCCCGAATGGAATCCGGCTTATTATCACCGGGCCGATGCGCGAGGGATCGGTTTCGACCGCACCGCGAGCGGCAGCGACGCTTTGGCGCAATATGCACCGGCGGCGGCCAGGCGCCTCGCCGCAGACCCGAATTATCTGCTGTGGTTTCACCATTTGTCCTGGACCGACACCGTGCCCGGCGAGGGTCCGTTATGGGACGCTTTGGTCCGCCATTACGACCGCGGCGTGACCGAGGTCGTCGCGATGCGCGCGACATGGGCGACCCTCACGCGCTTCGTCGACCGCGACCGTTTCGCCAAGACCGGCGACTATCTCGCGATCCAGGAACGCGAGGCGCATTGGTGGCGCGATGCGTGCGTCGCTTATTTCCAGAGCCTCAACCACTTGCCGTTGCCGCCCGGCAGCGCGCCGCCCGCGCACCCGCTCGCCTGGTATGAAGCGCTGCGTTTTCCGTATGCGCCCGGCCAATGACCGCGCGCGTCCCGCTTGACTTGCCTCGGCGCATCGCCATGGTAGCGCTCACAATTTGCGGACTCGCAGCAGTCCGAGGTGGAGAGGCAGCGTGACCGCGACGACCGACCGGCGTTTCCGATCGCGCGACTGTTTCGCCGATCCTCCCCCTTCGGACATAATCGCGCGCACCTTCGAGCGACTCATCAATTGCGACCTGAGGCCGGGCGAGCGGCGTCCGGGGCGTTCGATCGTCGGCATCGCGCATGCCGGCCAGCTCGCCGATGGAGCGCATCTCGATTTCGCGGTCGATCATCGGCGCATTGCCGAGCCGTCGCCGCGCCACAACCACCGACAAGGATAAGAGGGGAGTATGAAATGAACGACAAAAGCGAGGCGGAGAAAGTCAATATCGGCTTCATTGCCGCGATCGTCGCCGTGGCGACGATCGGCGGCTTCCTGTTCGGCTATGACAGCGGCGCGGTGAACGGTACCCAGGCGGGTCTTACCGCCGCCTTCAATCTCGACGACAAGAGCCTCGGTTTCACCGTCGGCTCGCTGCTGATCGGGTGCGTCATCGGCGCATCCCTGGCCGGCATTCTCGCCGACGCGGCGGGCCGCCGGAACGTGATGCGGCTGGCGGCCTTCCTGTTTCTCGGCGGCGCGATCGTTCAGGGTATCGCGCACGATCATACGATCTTCGTCATCGCCCGGCTGATCGGCGGCATGGCGGTCGGCGCGGCGAGCGTGCTGTCGCCCGCCTATATTTCGGAAGTCGCGCCCGCCAACATCCGCGGCCGGATGACGACGGTGCAGCAGATCATGATCATCACCGGTCTGACCACCGCCTTCCTCGTCAATTACGTCCTGACGGCCGCTGCCGGCGTTTCGACGAATGTCTTCTGGGCCGGGATCGAGGCATGGCGCTGGATGTACCTGATGCAGGCGCTGCCTGCCGCTGTGTTCCTCCTCGCCTTGTTCTTCATTCCGGAAAGCCCGCGCTTCCTGGTGTCGAAAGGCCGGAACGAGCAGGCGAACACGGTGCTGACCAACCTGTTCGGGGCGAGTGCCGCCGCCGCCAAGCTCGAGGAGATCCGCGCCAGCTTCGCGGTCGATCACCGTCCGCAACTGCGCGACGTACTGACGCCGCAGGGCGGCCGCGGTTTCTTGGGCGTCCGCTCGATCGTCTGGGTCGGCATCATGCTTGCCGTCTTCCAGCAGCTCGTCGGCATCAACGTGATCTTCTATTACGGTTCGACCCTGTGGCAGCTTGCCGGTTTCACCGAGCAGGACTCGCTGATGATCAACATCGTGTCGGGCGCGGTTTCGATCGCGGCCTGCTTCCTCACGATCCTGCTGATCGACCGGATCGGTCGTAAGCCGCTGCTGCTGATCGGTTCGGCCGGGATGACGATTGCGCTGTTCGTCATGGTCTATGCTTTCAGCCATGCGACGATCGATCCCGCCGACGCGCACAAGATCGTCTTGTCCCAGGATCTCGGGCTGATCGCGGTGGTTGCCGCCAATCTCTATGTGATCTTCTTCAACGTCAGTTGGGGCCCGGTGATGTGGGTGATGCTCGGCGAGATGTTCCCCAACCAGATCCGCGGTTCGGCGCTCGCGGTGGCAGGCTTCTTCCAATGGGGCGCCAATTACATGATCGCGCAAAGCTTTCCGTGGATGGCCAAGCATCTTGGCCTGGCGACGAGCTACACCTTCTACGGCGTGTGCGCGGCGATCAGCTTCTTCCTGGTCCAGCGGTTCATCGTCGAGACCAAGGGCAAGGAGCTCGAGGCGATGCAGGGCTGATACGGCGGGGCGCGGCGGTTCACGCCGCCGCGCCTGCCTTCAGGCGTAGAGCCGTTCCGCGGAGAAGGGCGCGATCGGCGCCGCCGGTTGCCCGGTGGTGCCGGGATCGAACGCGAACAGGTTTCCCGCCAGCGGCTGTTCGATGCGATCCTGCGCCGACAGGCCTTTGGTCGCGGTTGTCGCATAGGCCGTGCGCAGGTCCGGGCCGCCGAACGCGATCTTCGTGACGTTGGCGACGGGAAACGGGATCGTCTCGATCAGACCTCCGTCGGGCGCGTAGTGCCGCACGCCCCAGCCGCCATACAAGGCGACCCACACACCGCCATCCGCATCGACCGTTGGCCCATCGGGATACCCCCGATCGATCTCGGCGAACATCCGCGTGTCGTGCAGCGCGCCATCGTCGCCGACGGTGCTGACGAACACCCGGCGACCGAGCGTGTCGTTGTGATAAAGCAAATTGCCTTCGGCGTTGAGTGCCGGACCGTTGGTGATCGAGATCCCGCTTACCACCCGCGCGATACCGCGGCCGTCGGCGCGATAGATATGACCGCTTTCGGCCGCTTCCGCATCGTCCATCGAACCGAACCACAGCCGCCCGTCGGGACCGGTAGTGGCATCGTTCAGGCGATTGCCCGGCAGCGCGGGCTCGACGGCGGCCATCGGATCGAACGCGCCGGTGGCGGCATCGAAGCGGCTGAGCCCGGTTTGCAGGCCGGCGATCATGCCGCCGTCGCTGTCGGGCCAGACCCAGCCGACCTGGGCCGGCGCGGGCCAGCTTTGCAGGTCCCCGGTCGCCGGAACGAACCGGTGGACCGCCGGCGCCTTGATATCGACGAACCACAAGGCCGCATCGCCGGCGGTCCAGACCGGGCCTTCACCCAGCGTGGCGCCAATCGTCGCGACGCTTTGCGGCATCGCCATGCGGCTATCGCCAGCCCGCATCGATATAATAATCGTGTCCGGTACACATCCGCGCATCGTCCGAGGCGAGGAACAGCGCGAGCGCCGCGACGTCGTCCGGCTGGATGCGCCCGTCGATACATTGTTCGGCGACGATCTCTGCCTCGCCTTCGGGCGTATACCATTGCATCTGGCGCGGCGTCTGGACGTTGCCGGGAACGATCGTGTTGACGCGGATATTGTCGCGGCCAAGATCGCGCGCCAGGCTGCGCGTCAGCCCTTCGACCGCGGCCTTTGCGGTTTGATAGACGACCAGATCGTTGAGTTTGAGATGCCACGAGATCGATCCGAAGTTCAGGATCACCCCGCCGCCCGCGCGCTTGAGCGCCGGAATAACCGCCTTGGCGACGAAGAATTGATGCTTGAGGTTCACCGCCAGCCGCTCGTCCCAATAATCGGGGGTGATGTCGGCGATGGTGTGACGATCGTCGTTGGCGGCATTGTTGATGAGGATGTCGAACCCGCCCAGCATCGACTCGATATCCGACAGGACGGGATCGAGAGCGGTCAGGTCGGTGAGATCGAGCCGATGGTACAGCGGCGCATGGACGGCGTCGACGCTCAGTTTCTCGACCAGCGCGGCTGCCGATTCATCGTCGATATCGACAAACGCCACCTGGCTGCCTTGCCGCGAGAATGCCTCGACCAGTCCCGCGCCGATGCCGCTGGCGCCACCGGTGATGAGCACGCGTTTATCGCGCAAACTGGGGTAAATAGCTCGATCGTCGATCGGTTTGGTATGCAGCACGCGATGCTCCGCTGTCGTGATGGTCATGCGGGAATTAGCCCCCGTGCGGCCAGATTGCGCATCAATGCGCCGATCCCGAACTGCCACGGCGCCGCTGCCGCGGACGTCGTCACCGGGTTGATCAATTGCCCGAGCCGCGGGTTGGCGATCGTCACGACATCGCCGACTTTATGCGTAAAGCCTCGTCCCGGCGCATCGCGATCCTGGGTCGGTGCGAACAACGTGCCCAGAAACAGCACAAAGCCGTCCGGATATTGATGCTCGCTGATCGTCTGCTTGACCAACGTCTCCGGCGCGCGGCTGATCTCTCGCATCGAGCTGCGGCCTTCGAGCACATAGCCTTCGGGTCCGTCGATGCGCATCGTGATTTCCGCATTGCGGACATCGTCCATGCCGAATGTTTCGTCGAACAGGCGGATGAACGGGCCAATCGCGCATGACGCGTTGTTATCCTTGGCCTTGCCCAGCAGCAGCGCCGACCGGCCCTCGAAATCGCGTAGGTTGACATCGTTGCCCAACGTCGCGCCCACCGGCGTTCCGTCGGGCGCCACCGCCAGCACCACTTCGGGTTCGGGATTGTTCCAATCCGAATCCGAGCGCACGCCGATCTCGGCGCCCCAGCCGACGCTGGAAAGCGGCGGTCCCTTGGTGAAGACCTCGGCGTCCGGGCCGATCGCGACCTCGAGATATTGCGACCACATGCCATCGTCGATCAGCGCGGCCTTGAGCGCGGCCGCTTCGGCGCTGCCTGGCGTGACGCTGCGGATGCTGCCGCCGATGCGTTGCTCGAGCCGGCCGCGGACCTGCGCCGCGGCGGTCGAATCGCCGCGCGCCCGCTCTTCGATCACGCGCTCGATCGCGGATACGGCGAAGGTAACACCGGCGGCCTTGACGCATTGGAGATCGATCGGACTGAGCAAGGCGCCGGGCAGTGGCCCGTCCAGCGCACCGATCGAGCGTCCAGCCGCGGTTTCGAAGGCGCGCGCGGCGATCAATTCGGAAACGGTGGGGGCGACGCGCGACATGTCGAACATTTCGCCGTCGCGGACCAATATTGGCGTCGGGCCTTCGCCGAGGTCGATGCGGCCCAGTAGCAATGCGTCGCGCCAATCCGCGGGCAATGCCTCGTTGGTGAATTCTCGACCTGCCATGACCTCCCCATCGTTACAGCTCGCGGCTGATAGCGCTACCATACCGTCATTGAGCCTGCCCTGTAAACCGCGCCGTCCGCGTTCACGAACAAATATCGGCGCCAGGCATCGTCACGGCCGATCCCGGCACCTTTATTTGTCGCGCCACAGCGGCTGCTTCGAGTGTCGGCGTCGGTCCGGGCAGCCGTAAGTCGGTCGCGCCTTTATAGAAAGGATCGCGTTCAGCCTCGGCGAGCGACACGAAACGATAGCCCATCGCCGCATATTGATCGAGCAGCCGGTCGATCATCCGCGCATCGAACGCGCCGAGGTGCATCAGCAAGACAAGCGGCACGTCGCGCTTGAACACCGCGCGCGCCAGCGCCGTTTCGCGGACCGCTTCGCTCCGTGCGCCGTCGAGATAGCTGCGTTCCAGCATGTCGATCGAGCGGAGGTCGCGTTTCGCGGCGCAGCGCGCATAGGCGTCGTTCCAGGCATAATCGCCGAAGCTCATCGTCACCGCCGCCGCCTTATAGCCTCGGGCGGCGAGCCATTTGCGCACCGCATCCCGCTTCGCCGGCGTGTCGCCCTCGGCCAGGAATGGATAGCGCAGCCAGTGCCAGTCGCGCCCCGTCATCAACGGCGCGATGACCTGCTCGTTCTTTTCGGTCTGGGCCTCGAATTCCGTGGCAGTGTTTTGCGAGAGATTGAGATGATCGAAGGTATGATTGCCGAGCGGCAGCCCGGCGGCGCGCCAATGCGCCAGGACCGTCGGAGAATTGGGATCGCCGGCTCCGAACCCGCCATTGACGAATCCGAACGCGGGCGCGCGATGCCTGGCCAGCGCGGCGATGATCGTGTCGGCGACGGCCAGCCGGTCGGTGCCCGGCGGCAATGGGCCATGGGCGGGCAGGTCGTCGAAGGTCAATGCGATCGCCGGGCCGTTCGCTGGCGTCCCCGGTGCGAAAAGCGCGAACGGCACGGTCTCCGCCATGCGGCGATAGCCGTTGACCGACGGGTGCAGGTGATCGCCCGAATCATAGGCGGCGAGCAATCGGTCCGGTTGCGCCGGATCGCGCAGCGCGGCGTCGAAATCGATCACGGAATCGAACGTGCCCGACGTCCGGATGAAGGCATTGATCGTTTGCCGGTCGGCCTCCGTTTCCGGCCCGGGATGGTAATAGTCCGATCCGACGAACGGCGTGATCGTCGCCCCGACCAGTCGCACGTTTCGCGAGCGGGCTTTGCGCGCCATGTCGACAAAGGCGTCCTCGATCCCCTTGACCATCGCGCGATGCACTTCTGGCGGCTG
>Ga0136846_1209894_pt1 | contig 10022 bp, 6 predicted proteins | sample HopSoiMetagenom2_FD_96841 | JGI IMG/M metagenome (GOLD analysis project Ga0136846, IMG submission 96841) | Grasslands soil microbial communities from Hopland, California, USA - 2 Assembly 2016 (version 4) | ecosystem: Environmental > Terrestrial > Soil > Grasslands | place: USA: Hopland... | reverse complement strand
GCTTCCGTGATCACAGCGCCATCGACATCCGGCGGATCCTGGGCGCGGCCTGGAACGACGTGCGCGCGGGTGGCGCCGCCGAAGGCTCGAGCACGCTCACCATGCAGCTCGCGCGCAACGTCTTCCCGGAGGACCTGCCCGGCCAGCAGCGGACGCTCACGCGGAAGATCCTCGAGGTCCGCGTGGCCCAGGAGATCGAGTCCACGTTCAGCAAGGACGAGATCCTGGAGATGTACCTCAACCACATCTACTTCGGCGGGGGCGCCCGCGGCATCGAGGCGGCGGCGCAGAACTACTTCGGCCGCGCCGCCAAGGACCTCACGCTCTCTCAGGCCGCGCTGCTGGCCGCGCTCCCCAAGGCTCCCACCCACTACGACCCGCGCCGCCACCCGCGAGAGGCGCGCGAGCGGCGCGACCTCGTGCTCGGCCTGATGGAGGAGCAGAAGCGGATCAGCCATGCCGATGCGGAGGCGGCCCGCGCGTCCGGCCTCGGCGTCTCCAAGGCCGCGCGCGCACAGAGAGCACAGGCCCCGTTTGCCGCCTACTTCGTGGAGGAGGTCCGGCGCTTTCTGGAGGACCAGCTCGGCGACGACTTCTATGGGCAGAAGCTGCAGATCCACACCACGCTCGACACCACCGCCCAGAAGGCGGCGGAGGAGGAGCTGGAGCGCCAGCTCCGCGCGGTCGAGGGCGGCGCCCTCGGCGCCTTCGCCGGCCCGCGCTACTCGCCCGCGCTGCAGGTCGCGGACGACGGCGAGACGCCGTACCTCCAGGGGGCGGTGGTCGCCCTCGACGCCCGCAACGGGGACGTGCTGGCCTGGGTGGGCGGACGTGACTTCGTGCAGTCGCGCTTCGACCGCGCCAAGGCCGCGCGGCGCCAGATCGGCAGCGCGTTCAAGCCCTTCGTGTACGCGACGGCGGTGGCCTCCGGGCGCATGCTCAACCAGAAGGTCCTCGACCAGCCGCTGCAGGTGAGCCTGGGCGGCCACCGCACGTGGTCGCCGAAGAACTTCGACGGCGCCTTCGACGGCGAGATCACGCTGCGCGATGCGCTCGTGCGATCCAAGAACGTCCCCACCGTCCGTCTGGCCCAGGACGTCGGCACCCATCGCATCGCCGAGCTGGCGGAGCAGGCCGGGGTCGAGCCGCCAATCCCGGAGCAGCCGTCGATGGCGCTAGGTACCGTCGCCGTCAGCCCCGTCGAGATCACCTCCGCCTACACGCCGTTTGCGTCGCTCGGGCAGACGGTGAAGCCGCGGTTCGTGACGCGGGTGGACGGCGAGGACGGCCACGTGGTGTGGCAGGCGCACGAGCCCGAGCGGCGGCAGGTGCTCGACGCCGCCGTGGCCTACGTGATCACGGACGCGCTGGAGGACGTCCTCACGCGAGGGACGGCCACCGAGGTCCGCGCCTCCGGCTTCCGCGCGCCCGCCGCCGGCAAGACGGGCACCACGAACGACGGTGCCGACGCCTGGTTCGTCGGCTACACGCCCGAAGTGGTGGCCGCGGTGTGGACGGGCTTCGACCGCCAGCGGCCGATCATGGCCAAGGCCACCGGCGGTCGCTTGGCCGCGCCCGTCTGGGCGCGGCTGATGCTGCGCCTCTACGCCGGCCGTCCGGCGCCTTCATCCTGGCCAATGCCCGCCGGTGTGGTGGAGGGACTCGTCGACCCCGCGACCGGGCTGCTGCTCGCGCAGGGCTGCCGGCCCTGGTCCGGGGTCGCCTACAAGGAGCTGTTCCTCCAGGGTGCGGTCCCGATGACGGTGTGTCCGAGCCAGGGCCAGGTGCTGAGCGCGGAGCTGCCGCCGCTGCCCGCCGTGCCCGATTACGAAGAGGGGATGCAGACCGGCGTGCCCGCGGACGAGATCCCGAAGACGGTATCGGCGTCGGACTACGCGCGGCTGGGCGAGGAGACGCCGGAGCCGGACGCTCGTCCGCCCGCGGGGTCCAGCCTGCCCAGTCCGGCGCCCGCCGCGACCACTGCGCCTCCGCCGAAGGAAGCCACGCCCGCATCCGAAGCATCGGTGGCCCCGCCGCCGCGTCCGGCCTCCTCAGGCGCGCCCGCCACGACTCCCGCGACGTCCGAACCCCCGGCACGGCCCGCGCCCGCGGCGACGCCCGTGCCCGCCGAGGAGTCGCCGACTCCCGCCGCCTCCCCGAGCCCGCCCGGGTTCTAGCTCAGCTTCCGAGCTGGCTGGCCACGCGGCGCCGCTCATCGCGCAGCGCCGCGCTGACCACCGCGTAATCGGCTTCCAGCCGTGAAAGGAGTTCGCCGACCGCCGACATCTCGCCCCCGCGGACGATCGCCTCGAGCTGCACGCACAGGTCGGCCATCCAACGCGCGCCGATCTGGGCCGACGCCCCCTTGAGGCTGTGGGCGAGGGCGCGGATCGAGTCGGTGTCGGAGCGGCCCAGGGCCTGTCGCAAGTCCTCCAGGCGGCGCGGGATCGTCTGCAGGAACACGTCGATGACCTCCGCCAGCGCGCGCGGGCCCGCGTGCGCCTCCAGCACGCGCAGCGGGTGGCCGGGGGCCAGGGCGGAAACGGAGGCCAGCGGTTCCGCGGGCGGCGTCGACCCCGAAGCGGGCATCCACTTGCGGAGCGCGGTGGCCAGCGCCTCGCGCGGCACCGGCTTGCTGAGGTAGTCGTCCATGCCCGCGGAGAGGCAACGCTGGCGGTCCTCGGCGGTGACGCTGGCGGTGAGGGCGATGATCGGCGTGTGGCGCGTGAGGCCTTCGCGCTCCCGGATGAAGGCGGTGGCCTTGAAGCCGTCCATCTGCGGCATCTGGATGTCCATCAGGATCGCGTCGTAGGTCTGGCGGGAGCAGGCTTCGACGGCCTCCAGGCCGTTGCCGACCGCCTCCGCGGCGTAGCCGAGGCTCTCGATCATCGCCACCGCGACCTTCTGGTTGACGGTGTTGTCCTCCACCACCAGGACACGGCCGCCGCCGCGTGCCTCGCCGGCCGTGCGCGCGCCGGGTGTGCTGAGCAGCCGTGCCGTGAACCAGAACGTGCTCCCCTGGCCCAGCTCGCTGCGGACGCCGATCTGTCCTCCCATGGCGCTCACCACGCGGCGACAGAGGGCGAGGCCGAGGCCGGCGCCGCCATACCGTCGCGCGGCCGAGCCATCGGCCTGGACGAACGGCTGGAAGAGCCGGCCCTGCGTCGCGGCGTCGATGCCGATCCCGGTGTCCGCCACCTCGAAGCGCAGGATGGGACCGGGCTCGGTGCCGCGCACGAGGCCCGCCCGCACCACCACCGTCCCCGACGGCGTGAACTTCACGGCGTTGGAGAGCAGGTTGTCGAGCACCTGCCGCAGGCGGGCAGCATCCCCGCGCAGGAGCACCGGTACCTCCGGGGCGACCAGGGCCGTCACGTGCACGCCCTTGGCGGACGCGTCGGCGGCCACGGCGGCGCGGGCCTCCTCGACGATGCGGTGCGGCTCCAGCTCGCCCTCTTCCAGCTCGAGATGGCCGGCCTCCGCCCGCGCGAAGTCCAGGATGGAGTCCATCACGGCCAGGAGCTCGCGGCCCGACTTGCGGACGATCTCCGCGTACTCCTTCTGGGTGGCGTCGAGGTGCGTGTCCAGCAGCAGCCGCGCCATCCCGAGCACGCCGTTGAGCGGCGTGCGCAGCTCGTGGCTGACGTTGGCCAGGAACTCGGATTTGACGCGCGAGGTCTCCTGGGCGGCCTGCCGCGCGCGTACGAGCACGTCGATGTCCTGGGCCACCGCCACCACGCCCGCCACCTCGCCGGACGGTCCGCGCCAGGGATGGGCGGCCCAGCGCACGTAGTTGACGGAGCCGTCCGCGCGCTCCACGAGCTCCTCGTCTCCGGAGACGACCGCCGAGAGCCGCGCGGCCGAGAGGGCCTGGGCGAGGGCGGCGGGCAGCGCGTCGGCGTGTCGGCGGGCAGGCAGGGCCACGGGGGAGAGCCGCCACAGCGACAGCCACTGCGGGCTGTGGGCGAGGAGAGAGCCCTCGCCGTCGAGGATGGCCATCGCCACCGGAGCGTGCGCCACCACGTCGCGGAGCTGGCGGCGCTCGCGCTCGAGCGCCTCCTCCGCCCGCTTGCGGCGCGTGATGTCGCGCGCCACCGCCTGGAACCCGACCACCTTCGCGCCCTCGGTGAGGAGCTGGACGTTCTGGCCGATCCAGATCTCGTCGCCGGTGCGGGTCACGGCCACGAACTCGTCGTAGGTGCTGCCCACGCGGTCCCGGTACTGTGCCTTGAGCCGCGCCTCCACGCGATCGCGGTGGTCCTCGCGGATGAGCTCGAGGAAGTGGCGGCCCACGATCCGGTCCGGCACCCACCCCGTCACCCGCGTGGCCACGGGGTTCACGTAGGTGAAGAACCCCCACACGTCGGTGCGGTAGATGATGTCCTGCGCGTTCTCGACGAGCTGGCGGTAGCGTCCCTCGCTCTCGCGCAGACGCTCGGACGCGCCGTGCAGCGAGGTGATGTCGGCGAGCGTGATCACGACCCGCTCGACCTGCCCGCCCGATCCCATCTCCGGGTCGGCGTTCACGAGGAGCCAGATGTCGCCCGCGCCTCCCGGCCGCCGCCATCGCATGACGAGGTCGCGCACCGGACGGCCGGTGGCGATCACCTGGGGCGCAGGGTGGTCGCTGCCGAGCAGGGCCGAGCCGTCTTCGCGGAAGGCGGTGTCGTTCGCTTCGAGCGAGCTGTGGCCGAGGATCTCGGTCTCGTCGAAGCCGAGCAGCTCGCGCGCCCGGCGATTGCAGTAGAGGACCTCGGCCGCCCGGCCCTGCACGACCACGCCCACGGGCAGGGTGTCGAAGGAACGCCGCGCGGGCTCTTCGAGCTCCTCGACGGGCGAAGGCTCGTGCGGACGGGCCTCGCCGACAAGCTCGGCATCCGTCCGTTCGATCGGCAAATCCCCCAGCGCCATCGGTTCCTCGCTCCGCGGGCCAACGCCTGTTGCAGGGGGTCTCGTGCGGTTCAGGCGCGCCCCAGACGAAAAACATTACCCTGCATCACAGGTTTCGGTCAAGAAGGAACCTCGGCCCCCCCTCGCGCACGCCATGCTACGATCGCACCCAGACAGGCAAGGACATCCGATGTCCGGTCTACCCGCTTTGAACCAGTCCTGAAACCTTCGCTCTGGGCCTCGAAAATCCCGCGCGACCCGCGGGAGCGCAAGCCGAACCACTACGTCGAGATGGCGCGCGTGGCCTGGCGCAATCGCGACCAGTGGCCCTACGCCTGGCGCGTCCTGAGCCAGGGCGTGTGCGACGGCTGCGCGCTCGGCACGACCGGCCTGCGCGACTGGACGCTCGACGGCATCCACCTCTGCATGGTGCGGCTCGAGCTTCTGCGCTTGAACACGATGCCCGCGCTCGACCCCGAGCGACTGGCGGACGTCTCGCGGCTCGAGGGACTGTCTTCGCGCGATCTTCGGGAGCTCGGGCGCATTCCCGAGCCGATGGTCCGGCGGCGCGGTGACAAGGGCTTCCGCGTCGTCTCCTGGGACGAGGCCTGCGAGGCCGCCGCGGGCGCGATCCGCGCCACCACCCCGGAGCGATTCGCCGTCTACCTGACCTCGCGCGGCATCCTCAACGAGCACTACTACGTGGCCCAGAAGGCGGCGCGCGCCATGGGCACGAACCACGTGGACAACTCCGCGCGGCTGTGCCACGCCGCCTCCACCGTCGCCATGAAGCGCACGCTCGGCTACGGCGCCACCACCTGCTCCTACCGCGACTGGATCGGCACCGACCTCATCGTCCTGTTCGGCTCGAACATCGCCAACAACCAGCCGGTGACGATGAAGTACCTCTACGAGGCGCGGCTCCGCGGCACGAAGGTGGCGGTCGTGAACACCTATTTCGAGCCGGGGCTGCGGCGGTACTGGGTGCCGTCGGTACCGGAGTCCGCGATCTTCGGCACGCGCTTCGCCGACGAGTGGTTCGCGGTGGACACTGGCGGCGACCTCGCGTTCCTGTGCGGCGTGCTCAAGGCGCTCGTCGCCGCGGGGGGCGTGGACGGCGCGTTCGTCGAGCGCGCGACGAGCGGGTTCGCGGAGGCGCGGCGGCAGATGGAGTCGCTGGGCTGGGAAGGCCTCGAGAAGGACAGCGGGACCACCCGCGCGGAGATGGAGCGCTTCGCGGGCACGATCGCGGGCGCGCGCAACGGCATCCTCGTCTGGTCGATGGGGCTGACCCAGCACGTGCACGGCGTACAGACCATCGAGGCCCTCGTCAACGTCGGCCTCGCCCGCGGGTGGGTGGGACGCGAGAAGGTCGGGCTCATGCCCATCCGCGGCCACTCCGGCGTGCAGGGCGGAGCGGAGGTGGGCTGCGCGCCCGGCCTCGAGGAGCCGCAGAGCACGCGCTTCGCGGAGGTGTGGGGGTTCCCCTGCCCGGCGTTCAAGGGCCTCACCGCCGCCGAGATGGTGGATGCGGCCTGGCGCGGCGCGCTCGACGTGTTCTGGATCGTGGGCGGCAACTTCCTGGAGACCCTGCCCGATCCGGCCGCCGCCGCCGTCGCGATGCGCCGGCTGCGTACGCGAATCCATCAGGACGTGGTGGTCACGTCGATGATGCTGCCGCCGTCCGAGGAGACGGTGGTGCTCTTCCCCGCCACCACGCGCTACGAGTAGCCGGGAGGGGGGACGGAGACCTCGACCGAGCGCCGGATCATCTTCTCGCCGGAAGTGCCCGGCCGCCGCATCGGCTCGGCGCGAGCGGAGTGGGAAGTGTTCGGCGACGTCGCCGCGCGCGTGCGGCCCGACCGCGCGGAGGCCGTGCGCTTCCGCTCGTCGCAGCACATCCGCGAGGAGATCGCCCGCGCGGTGCCGCTCTACGCCGGCATCGAGCGGCTCTCCGCCAAGGGCGACCAGGTCCAGTGGGGCGGGGAGCGCCTGTTCGCCGACGATCGCTTCCACACCCCGGACGGCAAGGCGCGGTTCTCGGTGGTGGACCTCCCCGACCGCGCGCGGCCGGCGGGCACGTTCTACGTGTCGACCCGCCGCGGCAAGCAGTTCAACTCGATGGTGCAGCGGGAGACGGATCCTCTCAACGGCGCCGCTCGCGAGGACGTCCTCCTGTCCGCCGCGGACGCGGCTCGGCTCGGACTCGACACCGGCGACCGAGTCCGCCTCACCTCGCGGGCGGGCACCTACGAGGGCCGTGCCCGCATCGACGACATCAAGCCCGGCAACCTCGAGGTGCACTGGCCGGAGGGCAACGTCCTGCTCAGCCGCGACCAGATCGACCGCGCCTCACGGGAGCCCGACTACAACGCGATCGTCACCCTGGAGCGGCTGGAAAGCCGGTCGTGAGGCGGCTCACGCCGCGGTCCCCCGCCGACGGGGAGCGAGAGTAGAATCCGCGGTCCATGGGAACCGCGACGCAGGAGGCGGCCGAGAAGCGTGACCCCGCCGGCCTCGGCGAGATCGTCCTCTACCACGTGAAGGAGGGCGACGACGCGCCGGAGCTGGTCCCCTTCCCGCTCTGCCCCGACATGGAGAGCTTCGCCGCGATCGTGACGCGCAACCACGCGCGCGGCACCGTCGACCTGATGGTGCTGGACCCCTCGCGCGGCCCCATGCCGCGCTGGAAGGTGCCCCACGCGGCGGAGCCGCGGCCGGGACACTGGACGTGGCGGCAGGCGGAAGCGCAGGCGGGCACGGCGCTCGGCTCCGTCCCCGCCGCGCGCCGCGCCCCCCGCCGCGCGACCGGCTAGGCCTTCGGCGCCCCCACGAACACGGGCGCCGTCTCGTCGATGGGCGTGACCGCCGCCTGGTCCTCCTCGCCCGTGCGGATGCGGTAGACCTTCTCCACCGGCAGCACGAAGATCTTCCCGTCCCCGACGTCCCCCGTGCGGGCGGAGGCGAGGAGCGCGTCCACCGTCGGCTTCACGAAGTGATCGGACACCCCGATCTCGATGCGCACCTTCTCGTAGAGCTCCATCTTCACGGTGGTGCCGCGGTAGTTCTCGACCTTCTCCGTCTCTCCGCCGTGGCCCTGCACGCGGTTGATGGTGAGGCCGCGGACCTCGGCCCGGAAGAGGGCCTCGAGCACGTCGGGCAGCGTCTCCGGCCGCACGATCGCCACCACGAGCTTCATGCGCGCCCTCCTTCCGGCTCGAGCTGGGGCACGCCGGCGGGAGCGGGAGTGACGACCTCGGGCAGGACCAGGATCGCGCCCTCGTCGCGGGCGTAGGCCTCCTCTCCGTGCTGGGTCACGTCGAGGCCCATGCCTTCTTCACGCGCGCGCACGCGCAACGGCACCACCATGCCGATCAGCTTGAGGAGCAGGAAGGTTCCCCCGCCGCTGAACACGAGGGCCACGCCGACCGCCGCCGCCTGGATGAGGAGCTGCTTGGGGTTCCCGAAGAGGAGGCCGTCGGCGGAGCCGTTCCAGGCCTTGCTGGCGAGCACGCCGGTCAGGAGGGCGCCCACCGTGCCCCCCAGCCCATGGGCGGCGGTCACGTCCAGGGAGTCGTCCACGCGCGTGCGCGCGCGCCAGATGAGCGCGTAGTAGCTCGGCAGCGCGCAGAGCCCGCCGAGCACGATCGAGCCCAGCGGGCTCACGAACCCGGCGGCAGGAGTGATGGCCACGAGGCCGACCACGATCCCGGTCGCCGCTCCCACCGCCGTCGCCTTGCCCGTGCGCTGGAGGTCGAGGAGCGTCCACACGACCAGGGTGGCCGCGGGGGCGAGCATCGTGTTCGTGAAGGCCAGCGCGGCGGAAGCATTGGCGGCGAGCGCGCTGCCCGCATTGAAGCCGAACCATCCGAACCAGAGAAGGCCGGCGCCGAGCACGGTGAAAGCCACGTTGTGGGGGATGAAGGCCTGGCGTCCGTAGTCCTTGCGCGGCCCGAGCACGAGCGCGGCCACCAGGGCCGCGATGCCGGCGTTGACGTGGACGACGGTGCCGCCCGCGAAGTCGAGCGCGCCCATCCGGGCCAGGAACCCGCCGCCCCACACCCAGTGCGCCATGGGCGCGTAGATGAACACGCTCCACAGGGTCAGGAAGGCGAGATAGGGTCCAAAGGCCATCCGCTCCACGACGGCGCCCGAGATGAGCGCGGCCGTGATGATCGCGAACGTGCCCTGGTAGGCCATGAAGAGCACGTGGGGGATGGTGCCCTGGGCCTCGAGGCCGACGCCGCGCAGCCCGAAGCGCGACAGGTCGCCCAGGATCGCGTTGCCGGTGGTGAACGCGAGCGAGTAACCGAGCAGCGCCCAGGTCACGCCCACGAAACCGAGGGCGGCCACGCTCATCATCAGCGTGTTGAGCGCGTTCTTCGACCTGACGAGGCCGCCGTAGAAGAACCCGAGCGCGGGCGTCATCAAGAGCACCAGCGCCGTCGAGATCAGCATCCAGGCCGTATCCGCGCCGTTCATCCTCTCCTCCTCCTCGGCGCCGCTGAGGCGCCTCCCGGGTCCGCACCGATTCCGACGACGCCGTTGGCTTCGATCGCAGAGTCGTCGGGGATGCAGGATGAATAGCAAGAACCGTGCGGCCGGACGTCGAGAGGGCTGCTTTTCGCAAGTCCAAGTGATTCAACGACTTTTCGACTCGCTCGCAGTTTGCCGAACGCCGGATGAGGAACAGGAGTGGTGGATCCCTCGATGGGAACGACAAATTCGTCCGATTCCAGCGCCCCAGGACGAGCTAGGCCTTGAAGCGGCCCTCGTCGATGCCGTACTTGCGCACCTTGTAGCCGACGATCCGCTCCGTCGAGTCCAGCAGCCGCGCCGCGCGCGCACGGTTCCCGCGGGCCGTCTTGAGCGCATCCAGGATCATGTCCTTCTCGTAGGCGGCCACGGCGCCGGCCAGGCCCAGGCGCGGCATGGTCCCCGAGACTTCCGCCGTCTGCAGCGTGGGCGGCAGGTGATGGCCGTGGATGACACCGCCCTCGCAGACGAGCACGGCCCGCTCGATGCAGTTCTCCAGCTCGCGCACGTTCCCGGGCCAGCGGTAGCGGCTCAGCGCCGCCATCGCCTCCGTTGAAATGGACCGCACCGGCCTGTTCAGCCGCCGGGCGTGCTCG
>Ga0136846_1212323_pt1 | contig 10023 bp, 6 predicted proteins | sample HopSoiMetagenom2_FD_96841 | JGI IMG/M metagenome (GOLD analysis project Ga0136846, IMG submission 96841) | Grasslands soil microbial communities from Hopland, California, USA - 2 Assembly 2016 (version 4) | ecosystem: Environmental > Terrestrial > Soil > Grasslands | place: USA: Hopland... | reverse complement strand
TGATCAAGGGCGAGACCCCGGTGCGCGAGCGGCAGCGGCTCTTCGACGCGTTCCGCCACGGCGAGGTCGGGCTGCTGGTGGTCTCCAAGGTCGCGAACTTCTCGGTCGACCTGCCCTCGGCCGAGGTGGCCATCCAGGTGTCCGGCTCGTTCGGTTCGCGCCAGGAGGAGGCACAGCGGCTGGGCCGGCTGCTGCGGCCCAAGACCGAGGGCAAGTCCGCGCACTTCTACGCGATCGTCTCCCGGGACACCGTCGACGCGGACTTCGCCCAGAACCGGCAGCGGTTCCTGGCCGAGCAGGGCTACGCCTACCGGATCGTGGATGCCGAGGACCTCCCAGCCTGAGGCGCCTGCGACACCACTCGGGCGTCAGTCGATCCGCTCGGTCAGCGCCACGACGATTCCCTCCGGCCCGCGCACATGGGCCATCCGCCAGTTGTTGTCGTGCTGGCCGACCGCGCCGAGCAGTCCGTGGCCGTTCGAAGCCAGTCCGTCGACCGCCCCTGGAGGTCGTCGACCTGGAAGCAGATGCTGCGCAGCCCGAGCTCGTTGGCCATCGCGATGGGCGATCCGGGCTCGTGGCCATCCCTCCAGTCCTGGTCCGGCCTTCAGCACCAGAACGAAGCTGCCGAAGCGATCTCGACATGCGGCCGAAAGGAGCCAAGGACCGGGGCTGAGGGGCCGTTTCCAGCCGCGGTGCGGGACCAAGCGCGCTCTCATGGTTAGTCTCTCGGCATGCTCATCCTCGCCATCATCCTGTTCGGCATGGTCGTCGGCGCCGGCGCGCAGCTGGTCCTCGGTCGATCGCACGGCAGCATCGACTGGACGATGGCGATCGTGGCCGGGCTCGTCGGGTCGTTCGTCGGCGGGCTGTTGATCAGCCTGCTGTCCGGAGACGGCCTCGACCTGAGGCCGAGCGGCCTCATCGGATCCTTCGTCGGTGCGCTCGTGGTGACCGCGGTCTGGCGCTGGTGGGCCGGCCGGGGCAAGCCGACCGCGGAGGAGCGCGCCGCCAAGCGGTCGGGAGACCCCCGCAAGGCCAACCCGCGCTGAGCCAGAGCGGTCACCGGCAGTGGCCGCAGAAGAGTTCTCCGGACCGACCGCGTGACGGCTCGCAGGGACGACCTGCTGGAGTAGGCCCGTGAGCGCAGCCCCGACCGTCGTCGCCTACTTCGGTGAGGACGCGTCCCGGACCTACCAGCTGGACCAGTGGCTGCCGGTGCTGGAGCTGCTCGACGCCGACCAGCCGGTGACCGTGGTGCTGCGCCGCCCGGACAGCGCAGCTCTGGTCCGGCCGCGCACGCGGCTCCCGGTCGTCGTGAGCGAGGGGTTCGCCGACCTGCGCGCGGCGTACGCCAGGCTCGACCCCAAGGTGGTCCTCTACTGCAACAACTCGCCGACCAACTTCGACTCGCTGCTCGAGCCGCGGGCGCTGCACGTGCACGTCAGCCACGGCGAGAGCGACAAGCAGAGCTCGGCGAGCAACAACGCCAAGGCCTACGACCGGGTGTTCGTGGCCGGTGACGCCGCGGTGCGGCGGTACGCGCACCGCCTGCTCGAGTTCGACACCGGCAGGCTGGTCCGGGTGGGCCGGCCCCAGCTCGACCTCCGGCACCCGTCGGTGCTGGCCCCGAGCCGTCGGCGCACCGTGCTCTACGCCCCGACCTTCGAGGGCGACGCCGACTACAACAACTACTCGTCGGTGGACCGGTTCGGGCCGGAGGTCGTGACCCAGCTGCTGGCCGTGCCCGACGTACGCGTCGTCTACAAGCCCCACCCGCGGATCCCCGGGAGCCAGGACCCGGCCGTGCAGTCAGGTCACCGCGACATCGTGCGGATCGTGGCCGAGGCCGCCGCACGCGAGCCCGCGGCCGGTCACGTCGTCCTGGCGGACGCGGACATCCTGGCGCTGCTGCCGGACTGCGACGCGATGGTCACCGACGTGTCGTCGGTGGGGCTGGACTGGCTCTACCTCCGCACCGACCGTCCGCTGTTCCTCACCGACCGGTACGACGACGCCGGGCGGCTGCACGCCGAGGCGCCGGTGAGCCGGTGCGCCGACGTCGTCGACTCGACCAGCGTGCACAGGCTGTCGGCGCTGGTCGACGACCGGCTCCAGGACGACGGGCTGCACCCGGCGCGGGTCTCAGTCCGCCACCGCTACTTCGACGACGTCGCCGTGGGCGAGAGCACGGCCCGGTTCATCGGCGCGGTCAACGGCCTGGTCGCGTCCCGCGACGCCCTTCTAGCGGGCCAGGTCGCGCAGGACCCGGTGGCTGGCCAGCCGCCCGGGTGACCCGATGACGCAGCCCCCGGGGTGGGTGCCCGAGCCGCACTGGTAGTAGCCCTCGACCGGCGTGGCGTACTGGCTCCAGCCCGGCGCCGGGCGGAAGAAGTACATCTGCGGCGCCAGGAACTCACCGGCGAAGATGTTGCCCTCGGTCAGGCCGGTGCGGGCCTCGATGTCGACCGGCGTGACGACTTCGCGGTGGAGCACCAGGTCACCGAAGCCCGGGAAGTGCGACTCCAGAACGGCCTGCGCCTTGTCGCCGAACGTGTCGCGCTCGGTGTCCCAGTCGCTGTCCTTGAGCTCGTACGGCGCGTACTGGACGAAGCACGACATCACGTGCTTGCCGGGCGGCGCCATGTCGGGGTCGACGACGGACTGGATGGCGGCGTCGATGAACGGCTGGTCGGAGTACCAGCCGTACTTCGCAGCGTCGAAGGCACGCTCGACGTACTCGATGGTCGGGCCGATGTTGAGGAACCCGCCGTAGTGGTCGACGGTGTCGGGCAGGGCCGGGAAGACCGGCAGCCCGTCGAGCGCGAAGTTGACCTTGGCCGAGACGCCGCGGAACTTCATCCGGCGGATGTTGTCCACCAGGTCGAGCGGGAGCTCGCGCGGGTCGCAGAGGTCGAGGAAGGTACGCCGCGGGTCGAGCGCCGAAACCACGACCGGGGCGCGGAACTCGGTGCCGTCCTCCAGGGCCACGCCGACGGCGCGGCCCTCCTGGGTGATCAGGTCGGTCACGTGGGCGCCGAGCCGGACCTCTGCGCCGTACGCCTGCGCGGCCCGGTTGAGGACCTGGGTGAAGCCGCCGTTGCCGCCCTTGTGGAACGCCCACGACCCGAGGTGGCCGTCGTGCTCGCCCATCTTGTGGAACAGCAGGACCAGCCCGGAGCCGGGCGACATCGGCCCGACCTTGGAGCCGATGATCGAGGACGATGCGTGGTAGCCCTTGATCGCCTCGTGCTCGAAGTAGTCGTCGAGCCAGTCCGAGGCGCTGCCGGTGAGCAGGCGGACGACGTCGTGCATGGTCTTGCGGTCGACGCTGCCGAGGTGGTCGACGAGCCACTTCACGTCGACCGCGTCCTCGGGGTCCTTGCTCCAGAGGTTCGGCGGTGGGTTGTCGAAGAGGGGCCTGATTGCCTGACAGACCCGGTCGAGGTCGAAGTGGTAGCGCTCGTAGGCGTCCGCGTCACGCGGCGAGTGCCGGCGGATCTCCTGGAGGTTGGCCTGGTGGTCGTCGCCGAAGAGCAGGTAGTCCCCGTCCCCGGTCGGGTGGAACGACGACGGCATCATCAGGGGCAGGAAGCCGTGTTCGACCAGGTCGAGCTCGTGGATGATCTCGGGGCGCAGCAGGCTCAGGGCGTAGGAGAACGTCGTGAACTGGAAGCCCGGCAGGAGCTCCTCGGTGATCGCGGCGCCTCCGACGTCGCCGTTCTTCTCCAGAACCAGCGTGCGCAGCCCGGCCTTGGCGAGGTACGCCGCGTGGGTGAGCCCGTTGTGGCCGCCGCCGACGACGATCGCGTCGTACTCGTGAGTGCTCATGTCTTCTTCACTCATCCTTTTTTCCGGGCGGGGTCGAAGAACGGCATCTTCGTGGTGCGGACGCGCACCGTGGTGTTGTGGTGGTTGACCGCCAGCTCGAGCCTCAGCTCGGTGCCGTCCGCTGCGAGGTCCGGGCGGACCCGCGCGATGCCGATGTGCCGCTGCAGCACCGGCGAGTAGACGAAGCTGGTGCAGTAGCCGACCTCGATGCGGTCGTCGTCCAGGATCATCGACTCGTAGGGCAACGGGTGCTCGGACTTGGGCGGGAACAGCCCGGCGTCGCGGTAGAGCCGGTCCCAGTCCGCCCAGTCGACGACGATGCCGGTGGTCAGCCAGCGGCTGGTGCCGTCGACGAGCTCCCGGCGGACCGCCTCCGAGCCTACGAACCGCCGGCTGCCGTCGCGGACGCCGCGCAGCATCCAGCCGAAGCCGAGCTCCTTGGGCGTCACCTTGTGCGCGTCGCTCATGGCCAGTCGGGCGTCGTGCCACTCGATGTCGATCAGCGCCAGTCCGGCCTCGATGCGCAGCGTCATCAGGGCCTCCTCGCCGAACGGCCGGATCCCGTGGCCCTGACCGGCCGCGAGGACGGCGTCGAGCACGTCGACTGCCTTCTCGTCGGGGACGGTCAGCTCGAACCCCAGGTCGCCGGTGTAGCCGGTCCGGCTCAGCGTGGCGGCGGTGTCGGCCACCTTGACCGGCACGTGGTCGAAGTAGCCCAGCGTCTCGGCCTCCGGCATCAGCGTGCTCAGCACCTGGCGCGAGCGTGGCCCCTGGACGGCCAGCATCCCGTAGCCCTCGGTGACGTCCTCCAGCTCGACCCGCAGCCCGCTGCCCAGCTCCTGGAACCAGCTGAGCGTCGGCCGGGCCGCGGTCAGGAAGAACTCGTCGGCCGAGTGCCGGAACACCACGCCGTCGTGCATGACGTGGCCGCCGTCGTCGCACCAGCAGGTGTACTGCGCCTGCCCCGGGCGGCACGTCGTCACGTCGCGCACCAGCGCCCGGGCCAGGAGCCTCTCGGCGTCCGGCCCGGTGACGACGTACTTGTAGAGCGGGCTGGTGTCGAAGACCCCGACCGAGTTGCGCACCGCGAAGTACTCGTGCTTGGGCGCATGGGTGTAGCGCAGCGGCGACAGCGTCCCCTGCCAGTGCGTGTAGAGCCCCTGGTCGTTGAGCTCGCTCAGCCGCGGGTGGAACGGAGTCGTGCGCACGCCGGTCACGCTACCCGCTACTGATCCACCAGTCAGTAGTCATCGATGGCTGAGGTGCGAGGAGCGCCAGCGACGAGCCCCGAAGCCCACGCAGCCAAGGCACCCTCGTCGCGAGCCCCAACCCCGAGTCACCCGGCCCCGAGTCACCCGGCTTCGAGGCTCAGACGCAGAACGCCTTCGCACCTCAGCCACCGACACCGACTCCGAGCCTGTCCAACAGCCACGCGTAGACCTCGGCCTCGTAGGCCAGGTGCGCGAACCGCCCCGACGGCCCGGCGTGGGCGCCGGCACCAGTCTCGACGCGGAACACGCAGCGTGGGCTCCAGTCGGGGTCGGTCTCGCGCAGGGCGGCCACCCACTTGGCCGGCTCCCAGACCATGACCCGGGCGTCGTGGACCGCGCCCGTGACCAGGAGGTCGGGACGGCCGCCGGGTCCGGGGAGGTTGTCGTACGGCGAGTAGCGGGCCATCCACGCGTAGTCCTCGGGCCGGGACGGGTCGCCCCACTCGTCCCACTCGTTCACGGTCAGCGGGATCGACGGGTCGAGCATGGTGGTGAGGACGTCGACGAACGGCACCTCCGCCACCACGGCCCGCCATCGGTCGGGTCGCTGCGAGAAGACGGCCCCCTGGAGCAGCCCGCCCGCGGACAGGCCGCGGGTGGCGATGCGGGCGCCGTCGACCAGGCCGGTCGCGGCGAGTCCGTCTGCCACCGCGGCGTGGTCGTCGAAGCTGTGCTGCTTGTGCTCCATCCGACCGTCCAGCCACCAGCGCCGGCCGCCCTCGCCGCCGCCCCGCACGTGCGCGTGGACGTAGACGATGCCGCGGTCGAGCAGGGACGGGATCGCCGGGTCCCACTCCTGGTCCGGGTAGACCGACTCGTAGGCGCCGTAGGCGTACATGACGCACGGCGCGGTTGCGTCGAGCAGGGTGGAGACGTGCCGCAGGATCGTGGCCGCGACCGGCATCCCGTCGACGGAGGGGAAAGACCGCTGCTCGGCGACGTACGCCCCGGGGTCGAACCCGGGGGCCTCCTTGCGCAGCAGCTCGCTGCGCGCACCGGAGGCGAACGAGACCGCCGACCAGGTCGGGGGGCGCAGGTAGGACTCGTCCGCCACCACGACGTGCTCGACGGAGAACTCCTCGTTCCGGGAGACCGCGACCGAGCCGCAGTCGAACGCGGGGTCGACGACGAGCCCCTCCGACGCCAGCTCGGCGACCGGCACGATCCGCAGCCGCGAGTGACCCTCGGCCCGCGACACCAGCACGACGTGCGAGGCGAACGCCTCCACCGACTCCAGCCGCTCCCCCGGCCGCGGCTCGCGCACCGGCGTCCACGCGGTGTGGTCCTGGTCGGCGTCCACCGGGACGGGGGCGGTCATCAGCCGGAACTCGGTCTCGCCGTCGTTGGTGACGACCAGCAGTGCCGACGACCCGTCGGCGAGCACGCAGTGCTCGGCGTGGTACTCGACACCCTGCCGCCGGCCACCCACCGAGCGGGCCGGCGCGGTCGGCGCGGCCGCCGGCACCACCCACACCTCGCTGGTCTCGCGACTCTCCGACCAGATCACCACCTGCTGGCCGCTGCGGGTGGCCCGCACCATCAGCTCGAACTTCCCGTCCGGCTCCTCCACGACCAGCTCGTCGGCGGCGGCCGGGCTGCCGAGCCGGTGCCGCCACACCTGGTGCTGCCGCCAGAGGTCGTCGTGCACCGTGTAGAAGAAGTACGCCGAGTCCGCCGACCACGCGCCGCCGTACGCCGAACGGGGCACGACGTCCACGAGGTCCTGACCCGACGCCAGGTCCCGGAACCGCAGCTCGTAGACCTCGTCGCCCTCGGAGTCGATCGAGTACGCCAGCACCGAGGAGTCGGGGCTCACCATCGTCAGGCCCAGCTCGACGTAGTCCGATGCGGCCGCGAGCTCGTTGACGTCCAGCAGGAGTGACGTCTCGCCTTGGTCACGACGGCGCCACAACTGGACGTACTCCCTTTCCGCCGGAGTGACCGTGTAGTAGGAATAGCCGTGCTGTGGCCAACTGATCGACGAGTCAGTAGCCGGAACCCTGCCGGTCATCTCGGCGCGCAGCTCCTGGACGAGGGGGATCAGATGGCCGGTGGAAGAGTCGTACCAGTCCCGCTCGGCGACGAGGTGGGCGAGGGCGCCGGCGTCGAGCCTGCGCATCCAGTGGTAGGGGTCGGGGCGGTGAAGACCGTGCGCGACGTGCTCGTACGGCTCCTGGGGCGGCAGCGGCGGGCCGGACACAGGCGGCACCGTACTTCGCGGCTCGCTTCGCTCGCACCTCAGCCATCGACTCGCTGGCTCGTCGCGCTGGCGCTCCTGGCGCCCGCGGCCCTGGCCGGCGCGGTGGTCGGCACCCCCAGCCCCGCGAAGGCCGCCGATCCGGTGATCTTCACCGTCGGCCTCACCGGCGACGTCGACTCCTTCAACCCGTTCTTGGGCTTCGAGGCCAACTCCTACGAGATGTGGGCGCTGACCTACGACTACATGGTCGGCTACTCGATGAACGACATGTCGCCGAAGCCGGACCTGGCGACCAAGTGGGAGACCTCCGACGACGGCAAGACCTGGACCTTCGACATCCGCTCCGGCGTGAAGTGGTCCGACGGCGTGCCCCTGACGGCCAACGACATCGCCTACACCTACAACCGCGTGATCACCGAGCGGGTCGCGGGCAACAACTGGTCGAGCTACCTCAGCAACGTCGACAGCGTCACCGCCCCCGACGACACGCACCTGGTGCTCCAGCTCTCGAAGCCCAACGCCACGCTGCCCCTGCTGCCGATCCCGATCGTTCCCGAGCACATCTGGAAGAACGTCGACGAGAAGGCGCTCAAGACGTACGCCGCCGAGCCGACCGGGGGTCAGCCGGTGGTCGGCTCGGGACCGTTCCGGCTGGTCGAGGGCACCGCCGGCGGGTCGACGTACAAGTTCGAGGCCAACAAGGACTACTGGGGCGGCGCGCCGCACGTGGACCAGGTCGTCTACCAGGTCTACAAGACCACCGACCCGATGGTGCAGGCCCTGATCAAGGGCGAGATCGACTTCGCCGAGGGCATCACCCCGCTCCAGGTGGAGGCGCTCCAGGACGAGCCCGGCATCAGCGCTCACAACGGCATCTCGCCGCTCTTCGAGGAGATCGGGTTCAACACCGGGGCCATCGACACCGACACCGGTCAGCCGATCGGCGACGGCAACCCGGCCCTGCTCGACCCGAAGTTCCGGCACGCCCTCGGCTACGCCGTCGACACCGCGCAGATCGTCAAGACCGCCTACCAGGGCGCGGCCGAGCCGGCCACGACGATCGTGCCGACGGCCTACTCCAAGTGGCACTACGAACCCACGGACGAGGAGAAGCTCACCTTCGACCTCGACAAGGCCGGTGCGGAGCTGGACGCGGCTGGCTACAAGCTGGGCTCGGACGGCAAGCGGACGATGCCGGACGGGTCGCCGATCGGCAAGCTGCGGCTGTTCGCCCGCAGCGAGGAGAAGCCGTCGGTCGACACCATGGACCTGTTCAAGGAGTGGCTGGGGCAGCTCGGCATCGACTCCGAGGTCACCGCGATGGACAGCAGCACGCTCGGCGACAAGATCCTGGAGGGCACCTACGACGCCTTCCAGTGGGACTGGTACGTCGAGCCCGACCCGGACGGGATCCTGGCCGACTTCACCTGCGACAGCCGCGGGGGGCTCTCCGACTCGTGGTACTGCGACGCGGGTTACGACGCGATGTACGCGCAGCAGAAGCAGGAGACGGACGAGGCGACGCGCGTCGACACCGTCATGAAGATGCAGCAGCAGCTCTACGACGACTCCCCCTACATCGTCACGGCCTACACCGGCATCGGCGAGGCGGTCCGCAACGACCGGTTCGCCTGCTTCCAGCCCCAGCCCGACCCTGGCGGGGTCTGGCTCATCCAGTACGGCGCCCGCAACTACACGCTGCTGCGGCCGGCCAAGGACGCCGGCGACTGCGACGGTGTGACCACGGCGCTCGGAGTGGCGAAGGAGCCGGGCAAGAGCAGCGAGAGCAGCAGCACGCTGACCTACGTCGTCGGCGGCGCCCTCCTCGCCGTCCTGCTCATCGGTGGCGGCATCGTGCTGATCCGGCGGCGCTCGACGGCGGCGGACCGGGAGTGACCGGACCGCTGCCATGAGCAACGTCATCGCCAGCGCCCCGACCCAGCCGGTCGCGCGGCCGCGAAGCTATGCGCGGTACGTCGGTACGAAGGTCCTCGGTGCGCTGGGCAGCCTGATGTTCGTCCTGGTCGTCAACTTCTTCCTGTTCCGGGTGCTGCCCGGCGACCCGGCCCGGACCCTGGGCCGCGGCCGGCTCAAGTCGGCCGAGGACATCGCGGAGTTCCAGCGCGAGTACGGCCTCAACGAACCGCTGCCCCGGCAGTTCATCACCTATCTGCACAACACGCTCACCGGCAACCTCGGCGACTCGCTGCGCTACCGGGTGCCGGTGAGCGAGCTCATTCTGGACCGGCTGTGGCCGACGCTGCTGCTGGTCGGGACCTCCACGGTCCTGGCGATGGTGATCGGCGTCTGGCTCGGTGTGCACAGCGCGTGGAAGCGGGGTGGGAAGTTCGACAAGGGCTCCACCGGCAGCACGCTGGTCCTCTACTCCATGCCGGAGTGGTGGCTGGGGCTCCTGCTGATCGCCGTCCTCGCGGTCGGGATCGGTCCGTTCAGGGGCATCTTCCCCACCGGCGGCCTCCACTCGACCGGCGTCGATCCGAGCAGCGTCGAGGGCGTGCTCGACACCGCCAAGCACCTCACGCTGCCGGTGCTGACCCTGACCCTGGCCTACCTGGCCGAGTACTCCCTGGTGATGCGCTCCTCGCTGCTCGACGAGCTCGGCGAGGACTACATCACCACGGCTCGCGCCAAGGGACTGCGCGACGTCGTCGTCCGGCGCCGGCACGCCGTCCGCAACGCGCTGCTGCCGACCACCACGGT
>Ga0136846_1235357_pt1 | contig 10024 bp, 9 predicted proteins | sample HopSoiMetagenom2_FD_96841 | JGI IMG/M metagenome (GOLD analysis project Ga0136846, IMG submission 96841) | Grasslands soil microbial communities from Hopland, California, USA - 2 Assembly 2016 (version 4) | ecosystem: Environmental > Terrestrial > Soil > Grasslands | place: USA: Hopland... | reverse complement strand
GTCGGTGGTCGTCACTGTTATCGGGTTCCCCACATGTAGGTCTGCTTCTTGAGCTTGAGGTAGACGAAGCTTTCGGTGGAGCGCACGCCTGGCAGCGCCCGGATGCGTTTGTTGATGACGTCCAGCAGGTGGTCGTCGTCCTCGCAGACGACCTCGGCGAGGACGTCGAACGAGCCCGCGGTCATCACCACGTACTCGACTTCCGGCATGGCGCTCAACGCGTCGGCCACAGGGTCCAGATCGCCGTCGACATTGATGCCGACCATCGCCTGCCTGCGGAAACCCACGGTGAGCGGGTCCGTGACGGCGACGATCTGCATCACGCCCTGGTCGAGCAGCTTCTGGACGCGCTGGCGCACGGCCGCCTCGGAGAGGCCGACCGCCTTGCCGATCGCCGCATACGGTCTACGGCCGTCCTCCTGGAGCTGTTCGATGATGGCGAGGGAGACGGCGTCCACCTGGGGAGTGCCGTTCCTGGACTCGCGGGAGTCCCTGTGCTCTGCGCTTCGACTGGCCACGCGCTCACTGTGCACGAGGAGTCGACGGTTTCGCAAGGCTCGTTCGATGAAATTCGTTGTTCTTGGATGCTTGTCTTGCGGATTTCGCAGATTTCGGGGGATCGGGGGTGTTGAAAACGTCGGGCAGAGGAATAGGGTGGGTGTCTCAGCCAATGGACACCCACGTCGACCGGCACCGAGGTCGACGACACCCGAACCTGGAGGGCCGGCAGTGAGCACCGAGCTGCGTCGTCTGCGCAACTACATCGATGGTGAGTTCCGGGACGCCGCCGACGGGCGGACCACCGAGGTGGTCAACCCCGCGATCGGCGAGGCGTACGCGACCGCGCCGCTGTCCGGGCAGCCCGACGTCGACGCCGCCATGGCGGCCGCGGCCGCCGCGTTCCCGGCCTGGCGCGACACGACGCCGTCCGAGCGGCAGAAGCACCTTCTGAAGATCGCGGACGCGTTCGAGGAGCGCGCCGAGGAACTCATCGCGGCCGAGGTGGAGAACACCGGCAAGCCGATCGGGCTCACCCGGTCCGAGGAGATCCCGCCGATGGTGGACCAGATCCGCTTCTTCGCGGGCGCGGCCCGGATGCTGGAGGGTCGCAGCGCCGGCGAGTACATGGACGGGATGACGTCGATCGTCCGGCGCGAGCCGGTCGGTGTCTGCGCGCAGGTCGCGCCCTGGAACTACCCGATGATGATGGCCGTGTGGAAGTTCGCCCCGGCGATCGCCGCCGGCAACACGGTGGTCCTCAAGCCGTCGGACACGACGCCCGCGTCCACGGTCCTCATGGCCGAGATCATGGGTTCGATCCTGCCCAAGGGCGTCTTCAACGTCGTCACCGGGGACCGTGACACCGGTCGGCTGATGGTCGAGCACCCGACGCCGGCGATGGCGTCGATCACCGGTTCGGTGCGCGCCGGTATGCAGGTCGCCGAGTCCGCGTCGAAGGACCTCAAGCGCGTCCACCTGGAGCTGGGCGGCAAGGCGCCGGTGGTCGTCTTCGAGGACACCGACATCGCCAAGGCCGTAGAGGACATCTCGGTCGCGGGCTTCTTCAACGCGGGCCAGGACTGTACGGCGGCCACGCGTGTTCTCGTCCAGGAGGCCATCCACGACGAGTTCGTCGCGGCGCTCGCCAAGGCCGCCGCCGAGACCAGGACCGGGCAGCCGGACGACGAGGACGTGCTGTACGGGCCGCTGAACAACCCGAACCAGCTGAAGCAGGTCTCCGGCTTCATCGAGCGGCTGCCCGCCCACGCCAAGGTCGAGGCGGGCGGTCACCGGGTCGGCGAGAAGGGCTACTTCTACGCGGCGACCGTCGTGTCGGGCCTGAAGCAGGACGACGAGATCATCCAGAACGAGGTCTTCGGTCCGGTCATCACCGTGCAGTCCTTCGCGGACGAGGCGCAGGCCGTCGGGTGGGCCAACGGGGTGGACTACGCCCTCGCGTCGTCCGTGTGGACGAAGGACCACTCGCGTGCGATGCGGATGTCGAAGGCCCTGGACTTCGGCTGCGTCTGGATCAACACCCACATCCCGCTGGTCGCGGAGATGCCGCACGGCGGCTTCAAGAAGTCCGGCTACGGCAAGGACCTCTCGGGGTACGGGTTCGAGGACTACACGCGGGTCAAGCACGTGATGACGTCGCTCGGCGGCTGACGGTCATCGTTCGTCGCGCGCGGCCCCGGACGGGAGTTCTCCGTCCGGGGCCGCGCGTTTTGGTGCTCGACACGATTTTTGAACGTGTTCAACATGGGCGTACGCTGCCTCCATGAGTGACAGAGCCGCCCTGCTCAGGGGCATCCGTGCCTGGTTGGTCCTCTTCGTCGTGTTCCTGGTGCTCAGTGGCGCCACGGCCTTCCCTCTCGTGCACGAACTGCGCTGGACCGAGAGCCTGTTGCGGGCCCTGTCCGTCCCCGAGCACCTGCCGGGGCTGACGGACTGGATCGAGCGGGTACGTGACGGCCTCGAAGCCACCGACGAGCGCTACCCCTTCGTCCTCTACGGCACGGACTGGCTCGCCTTCGCCCACCTCGTCATCGCGGTCGCCTTCTACGGGCCCTACCGCGACCCCGTACGCAACATCTGGGTCGTCGAGTTCGGGATGATCGCCTGCGCCGGGATCATCCCGCTCGCGCTGGTGTGCGGGCCGATCCGGGGGATTCCCTTCTGGTGGACGGTGATCGACATGTCGTTCGGGGTGTTCGGGGTGATCCCGCTCTACGCCGTACGGAAGCGGATCAAGAGGCTGGAGGCGCTGACGGCGGCGCCATCGGTCGTGGGGCGCGTCACGGCGTGAAGCCGCCGGACCCTGAGGGTCTGCGCCCGGCACGCCGAGAGCAACGGACCTCCGCCTCCGGCGTCCTCAGCCCTTCCGCAGCGCGCACAGCGCGTCGATCCGGTTGGTGGTGATCGAGTCGACGCCGGCGTCGAGCAGTCGACGCATCGCACGACGGGTGTCCGGGGTCCACGCCGACAGCAGGTAGCCGTCCCGGTGCGCCCGCGCCACGAGCTTCCGGTCGACGAGAGTGAAGCGGTAGTTGAGCCAGCGCGGCCGTACCCCGGCGAGCAGGGCGGGGCGCGGCGGTGCGACGGACTTCCAGGTCAGGGCGATCTCGGCGGCCGGGTCGGCTGCCCGCACCGCGAGCATCGCCGGGGCGTCCGCGCAGTAGTACACGCGTTCGTGCGCACCGCACTCCCGGACCACGTCCAGTACCCGCCGTACCGCCCGCACATCGGGCGTGCCCGGCAGATCGATCATCACCCGGCTGCCCTCGGTCACCGCCAGCGCCTCCGCGAGGGTCGGCACCCCGCCCTCCGTCAGCCCGTGGACCTCGGCCGCCGACAGCGCGGCCAGCGGCCGTTCCCGCTCCCACAGCCGTTTCAGGGTCGCGTCGTGCAGCAGCACGGGCACGCCGTCACGGGTCAGCCGTACGTCGATCTCGACGGCGTCCGCGCCCTGGTCGAGCGCGGAACGCAGCGAGTCGATCGTGTTCTCACGGAAGCGGTAGGGGGCGCCGCGATGGGCCACGGCGGTCACGTTCTGCATGGGCCCATTGTGCTGGGGCGGGAGGTGACGCGGTGCCTCAGGGGGCGAGCCATGCCGAGGTGTAGGTGTCGATCTCGGCGGCCAGCGCCGCCTTGCCCGCCGGGTCGAGGAAGGAGGCCTCGACGGCGTTCTTGGCGAGGTCGGCGAGACCCCACTCGTCGAGGTCGAGCAGCCGGGCGGCGACCGCGTACTCGCTGTTGAGGTCGGTGCCGAACATCGGCGGGTCGTCGGAGTTGATCGTGACGAGTACGCCGGCCCGCACGAACTCCCTGATCGGGTGCTCGTCGAGCGTACGCACCGCGCGCGTGGCGATGTTGGAGGTCGGGCAGACCTCCAGGGCGATGCGCTGCTCGGCGAGGTGCGCGAGCAGCTCGGGGTCCCGCGCGGAACTCGTGCCGTGGCCGATGCGCTCGGCGCGCAGGTGGTTCAGCGCGTCCCAGACCGTCTCCGGGCCGGTGGTCTCACCCGCGTGCGGCACCGACCGCAGTCCGGCGGCGATCGCCCGGTCGAAGTACGGCTTGAACTGCGGCCTGGGTACGCCGATCTCCGGGCCGCCGAGCCCGAACGACACCAGCCCCTCCGGGCGCAGCCGGTCGTCGGTGGCGAGTCGCACCGTCTCCTCGGCCGAGACGAGCCCGGCCTCGCCCGGGATGTCGAAGCACCAGCGCAGTACGGTCCCGAACTCGGCCTCCGCCGACTTGCGGGCGTCCTCGATCGCGTCCATGAAGGCGCGCTCGTCGATGCCACGTCTGGTGGAGGAGAACGGGGTGATCGTCAGCTCGGCGTACCGGATGTGCTGGCGGGCCATGTCCCGGGCGATCTCGTACGTCAGCAGCCGCACGTCCTCGGGTGTGCGGATGAGGTCCACGACGGACAGGTACACCTTGATGAAGTGGGCGAAGTCCGTGAACGTGAAGAAGTCGGCCAGGGCCTCGGGATCCGTGGGCACCTGGGAGTCGGGGTGGCGGGCGGCCAGTTGCGAGACGATCCGGGGGGAGGCGGAACCGACGTGGTGGACGTGCAGTTCGGCCTTGGGCAGCCCGGCGATGAAGGCGTGCGGGTCACGGGCGCCGGCTGCGGCAGTCTGGTGCTCGGTCAAGGGTTCCTCCCCGGGGAACGGCGCCCCGGACCGTGCGACGGTCGGCGGGACGCGGGTGATCGGCTGATCGATGACTCGGGGATCATCGTAGGACGGGGCGACGGAGAGACGCCCGTGGGTTCCCGGCCAGAGACGGGACAGGGCAGGTGGGGTGGGGCGGACGGGGGTTCCGAGGCACCCCGGCGCCCTGCGATCTCGGGCCGTAGCATGACAGAACGTACGAACGAGGGGACCTCACGCATGTCCGATGGCGCGCAGCCACCGCAGTCGCCCGAGAACATCCCGGCGCAGGGGGCGAATCCAGAGGGCGCGGCGACCGGCACACCCGCGCGGGTCCCGCTGGACAAGCCTCCGGTCAGGCCGGCCTCCGACGGCAGGGCGGATTCCGGCGCCGAGATCGATCCCTGGGCGCCGCCCGCCGAGGACGCCCCTGGCTCCGGGTCCACCCTGTACTGGAACAAGGGCGACACCAACCCGCCGGCGGCACCGGCCCCGGCCCCTCAGTCCTGGGCCAACCCCTTCGCCCCGCCCGGCGGTACCGCGCCCGGCGTCCCGCAGGACAACCCCTTCGCGCCGCCCGCCCCGGGGGTTTCCCACGCCCGGCCCGCCGCACCCGGCGAACCGGTTCCCCCGCCGCCCATAGCGCCCAACGGCCCCGGACCTTCCCCGTACGGCTCTCCGTCCTACCCGTCCTACCCCTCCGGAGCGGGCTACGGCTATCCCCAGCAGTCCGGATACGCCGGCCCCGGCTACGGCTGGTCACACATGGCGCCCCAGCCGATGAACGGCATGGGCACGGCCTCGCTCGTGGTCGGCATCGTCTCGGTTGTCTTCTTCTGCCTCTGGCCACTGGCGATCATCATGGGCATCCTCGCCGTGGTCTTCGGCATGGTCGCCCGCCAGCGGGCCCGCCGGGGCCAGGCGACCAACGCGGGCCAGGCGCTGGCCGGGATCATCTGCGGTGTTGTCGCCATCGTCCTCGCGGGGGCGATCGGCGTCGTCATCATCCTGTCCGCTGCGAGGGGGTAGACGGACACGCCCTCACCGGGCGATACACCTAGCCCGTCCGCAACCGCTCTCGCGCCGCCATCAGGGCGAACCCCAGCAGGTTCGGGCCCCGCCACCGTTCGGGGTCCATCGCCGCCTCGTCGTCCGCGGCGAGGCCGATGCCCCACACGCGGTCCACGGGGCTCGCCTCCACCAGTACGCGCTCGCCCGTGCCCAGCAGGAACTGCCGCAGCGCGGGATGCGCGGCGAACTTGTGGACGCTGCCCTCGACCACGATGGTGAACCGTTCGCGCTCCCACACCGCCTCGTCGAAGCCGCGCACGAGCCGGCCGGCCTTCTTCGCCAGTGCCGGGTTCGGCGCCGAGATCGCCCGGCGCTCCGCCTCCGCGTCCTCGAACAGGCGGGCCTTGGCGGCCATCATCCAGTGCTCGGCCGTCGCGTACTCCACCCCGTCCACCGAAAACGCGGCCGGCCACCACTGGCTGAGACAGCTCGCCCCCACTGTGCCGTCCGGGCGTGCCCGGTGCCCCCAGAAGTGCAGGTATTTGACCCTGGCCCCCGCACGGATTTCCCTGGTCAGGGCCTCCAGCGAATCGATCTGCCCCGCCCTGCCCGACTTCCCGGTGTTCCCGGTGTTCCCGGTGTTCTCCGTGATCTCCGTGAATTTCCCCATGCACGCGAGTCTGGCACCCACCACTGACATCGCGTCTCGTCATTTCCCATTCGACTCGACACTTGGTCGACAGATTCCGTCGCTTAACCAAAAGGAAACAACGGAATCCCTTGTTGGAGTTCGCTGACTCTGTCAGGATCGGCACTCAAGTCGACCTGGAGCTACGTTGACTCCCGCAGTGCGGGGAGGGCTACGGAGGAGAGCGACATGCACGATTCGGGCCCTCGCTTCCCGGCTCAGGAGCGGCTCGCGGCCGGCGCGCAGTACATCGCCGGCCGCCTGACCCACGGCACCTCCGGGCACACGCACGCGGTCGTCGACCCGTCCACCGGCGACGCGGTCTACACGTACGAGCTGGCCGGTCAGGGCGACGTGGACGCCGCCGTCGCCGCAGCGCGCGCGGCCTTCCCGGGCTGGGCCGGGGCCACTCCGGGCGAGCGTTCCGACGCGCTGCACCGTTTCGCCGGCGTTCTCGCCGAGCGCGCCGAGGAATTCGCGCGCGCCGAGTCCCTCCAGTGCGGCAAGCCGCTCAAGCTGACCCGCGAGTTCGACGTCCCGGGGACGATCGACAACACCGCGTTCTTCGCCGGCGCCGCCCGGCACCTCCAGGGGCAGTCGGCCGGGGAGTACTCCGGCGACCACACCTCGTACGTCCGCCGGGAACCCATCGGAGTCGTCGGGTCCATCGCGCCCTGGAACTACCCCCTCCAGATGGCCGCCTGGAAGATCCTCCCGGCCATCGCGGCCGGCAACACGATCGTGCTCAAGCCCGCCGAGCTGACCCCGCTGACCTCCCTCCTCTTCGCCGAGGCGGCCACCGCGGCCGGGATCCCGGACGGTGTCGTCAATGTCGTCACCGGCACCGGCAGGGAAGCCGGTGAGCATCTCGTCGGGCATCCCGACGTCGCCATGACGTCCTTCACCGGGTCCACCGCCGTCGGCAAGCGCGTCGCCGAGGTCGCCATCGCCACCGTCAAGCGGCTCCACCTGGAACTGGGCGGCAAGGCCCCCTTCGTCGTCTTCGACGACGCCGATCTCGACGCCGCCGTCAACGGCGCTGTCGCGGGCGCTCTCATCAACACCGGGCAGGACTGCACGGCCGCCACGCGCGCGTACGTGCAACGGCCGCTGTACGAGGAGTTCGTCGAGAGGACGGCAGCCCTCATGGCGGGCGTCCGGCTCGGCGACCCGTTCGCCCCGGGCACCGATCTCGGGCCGCTCATCTCGCACGCGCAGCGCGACCGGGTCGCCGGTTTCGTCGAGCGGGCGCGTGCCTACGCGCGCGTGGTGACCGGCGGCGAGGCCCCTCAGGGGGAGCTGAAGAGCGGCGCCTACTACCGGCCCACGCTGGTCGCGGACGCGGCCCAGGACAGCGAGATCGTCCAGTCCGAGATCTTCGGGCCCGTGCTCGTCGTCCTGCCCTTCGACAGCGACGACGAGGGCATCGCGCTCGCCAACGACACGCCCTACGGTCTCGCCGCCTCCGCCTGGAGCCGGGACGTCTACCGGGCGAACCGCGCCACCCGTGAGATCAAGGCGGGCTGTGTGTGGGTCAACGACCACATCCCGATCATCAGCGAGATGCCCCACGGGGGGTACAAGGCGTCCGGCTTCGGCAAGGACATGTCCTCGTACTCGTTCGAGGAGTACACACAGATCAAGCACGTCATGTTCGACAACACCGCAGTTGCCCGCAAGGACTGGCACCGCACGATCTTCGGGGACCGCTGACCGGACACAGGCCGACCGACCAGCGGCCGCCACCCTCCCGAAAGGGCATCACTCGCATGGAGCAGTACGAGCCCGACCGCCTTTCCCCGGCCCAGGTGGCCGCCATGCGGCGCAGCTTCCGAAACGGCAGGGCCGCCCTGAGCCGCAGGTCCCTGCTGCGCGCCTCCGCGGGCGGCGCCCTGGTGGCCGGCGGCCTCGGTGCGCTGACCGGCTGCGGCATCCCCGCGGCCGGCAAGACCGCAGGAGGCGTCTCCGGGGACGACCACTCGGCCAAGGAGAAGACCGTCAACTTCTCCAACTGGACCGAGTACATGGACGTCGACGAGAGCGAGAAGCACCACCCCACGCTCGACGCGTTCACCGAGCGGACCGGCATCAAGGTCAAGTACACCGAGGACATCAACGACAACGTCGAGTTCTTCGGCAAGGTCAAACCGCAGCTCGCGGCGGGCCAGGACACCGGCCGCGACATCATGATCCTCACCGACTGGCTGGCCGCCCGGCTCATCCGGCTCGGGTGGGTCCAGAAACTGGACGCGTCGAACCTTCCGCACGCGTTCGCGAACCTGTCGGAGCAGTTCCGCAGCCCCGACTGGGATCCGGGTCGCGCCTATTCGTACCCCTGGCAGGGCATCTCGACCGTCATCGCCTACAACAAGAAGGCGCTGGACGGCGTCGAGGTGAAGTCGGTCTCCGACCTGCTCGACAACCCCAAACTGAAGGGGCGCGTCGGGTTCCTCTCCGAGATGCGCGACAGCATCGGCATGACCCTGCTCGACATGGGCAAGGACCCGGCCAAGTTCACCGACGACGACTACGACGCGGTCGTCGCCCGGCTCCAGAAGGCCGTCGACAAGGGCCAGATCCGCCGCTTCTCCGGCAACGACTACACGGCCGACCTGACCTCCGGCGACTTCGCGGCCTGTGTCGCCTGGGCGGGTGACGTGGTCCAGCTCAAGGCGGACAGCCCGGACATCGACTTCATCGTCCCGGACAGCGGCTACATGACGTCGACCGACAACATGCTGATCCCCAACAAGGCCCGTCACAAGACGAACGCCGAGCGGCTCATGGACTACTACTACGAGCCCGAACCGGCCGCCGAACTGGCCGCCTACATCAACTACGTGTGTCCCGTCGACGGGGTCAGGCCCTACCTCGCGAAGATCGACAAGGACGCGGCCGACAACCCGCTGATCATTCCCGACGCGGCGATGTCCGCGAAGTCCCACGCGTTCAGGTCCCTGAGCCAGAAGGAGGAGACGGCGTACGAGGAGAAGTTCGCGAAGTTGACAGGGGCGTGACCACGCCTGCCCCCAGCGTTGCGACACCCCTCCGACCCCCAAGGACCACACCATGACCAGCACCAGCACCAGCACAGACCACGGCGGCGACGTCCGTCTCTCCGGGATCAGCAAGCGCTACGGCTCCTTCACCGCCGTACACCCCCTCGACCTCACCATCCCGCAGGGCTCCTTCTTCGCCCTGCTCGGCGCCTCCGGCTGCGGCAAGACCACGACCCTGCGGATGATCGCGGGCCTGGAGGAACCTTCCTCCGGGACCGTCTTCCTCGGCGAGCAGGAGGTCACGAACCTGCCGCCGTACAAGCGGCCGGTGAACACCGTCTTCCAGTCGTACGCCCTCTTCCCGCACCTCGACATCTTCGAGAACGTCGCCTTCGGCCTGCGCCGGCGCGGCATCAAGTCGGTGAAGAAGCAGGTCGACGACATGCTGGAGCTCGTCCAGCTCGGTGAACAGGCGCGCAAGAAGCCGCACCAGCTCTCCGGCGGTCAGCAGCAGCGTGTCGCCGTGGCCCGCGCGCTGATCAACACCCCGAAGGTGCTGCTCCTCGACGAACCGCTCGGCGCCCTCGACCTCAAGCTGCGAAAGCAACTGCAGGTGGAGCTCAAGCGGATCCAGCGCGACGTCGGGATCACGTTCGTCTATGTGACTC